>Ga0078894_10000587_pt1 | contig 25647 bp, 21 predicted proteins | sample LauGreSu1BDMLBSD_2_FD_67506 | JGI IMG/M metagenome (GOLD analysis project Ga0078894, IMG submission 67506) | Freshwater lake microbial communities from Lake Michigan, USA - Su13.BD.MLB.SD (version 4) (version 4) | ecosystem: Environmental > Aquatic > Freshwater > Lake | place: Lake Michigan... | reverse complement strand
TGCGTCGATTATTCGTCATTGTATCCGTCATCGATGATTAGTCAGAATTATTGCCACAGCAGCAAAGTCTGGGCAAAAGAGTATGACCTTGCCGGGAGACTGGTGAAGGAGGAAGGCGAGAAAGACAAGGCAGGCAACTACGTGTATTATGGTCTGCCGAATTACCAGTATGTAGAAGTCGAATTCGACACATTCGAATGGCGTCGTAACCCGGCGCGCCCTGCTGCCAAAGCACAAAAGACCAAAGTGGGCAAGCGCGTAGTTTGCTGGGCGCAATTACCAAACAACGAGAAATCCGTGATGCCGTCCATCCTCATGGAACTGCTTAAGGCGCGCGAGGAGACTAAGAAGAAGGCGAAGAAGGCGTCGGCAACGGACCCCTTCATGGCAAACATCTTAGACAAGCGCCAATTGGCGTATAAAGTAACCGCAAATTCCCTGTATGGACAGTGTGGTGCGCGCACATCAACCTTTTATGAGAAAGATGTTGCTGCGTCGACAACAGCAAGCGGTCGCATGTCAATTATTTATGCGCGCCAAATCATCGAAGAAATCTACGCCAATCGCCAATGTAAGACCGAAAAACACGGAATGGTGATGACCAATGCAGAATACGTGTACGGGGACTCGGTTGCTGCTTACACGCCAATTTATGTGCGATTCTTCGGATTCTTGCACATTTTGCGAATCTCGGAACTTGCTGACAAATATGGTGTTGAAGGAGGTTGGCGCAAGTGCGAGGACCCAGGTCGTCAAACAAAGGAAGTGTGCGAGATGCAAGATGGCGTGGAAACGTGGACGGACAAAGGGTGGACCCCGCTGCGCCGCGTAATTAGGCACGCATTAGCACCACACAAGAAAATGGTGCGCATCCAGACGCCATCCGGTTGGGTAGATGTGACCGATGATCATTCTCTGTTGCTCAAAACCGGTGCCGAGGTGTCACCAAAGGATGTCAGTTTATGGACAGAGTTGATGCATCATGACCTCGATTTGACGTCATTTGAATACAATAAAACACGTGAGCACCACTCGGCGTGCGAGTACTTGGACAATTTCACCAACTATGTTGACACACTTGTAGTAAAAAATTGCGTGGATGCATCATACGTGTATTTGTTCTTAAAACAGCGCGGATACTATGTCAAACAGAAGACGATTGGAACCACGCAAATCATGCACATGATAACTTATAGCACAACACCGTTTCCGTCAGAAGACTTGTCCCATACAATACAAGAAATTGAAGTGTTGCAAGGATACAAAGGATTTGTGTATGATTTGACAACTGAGAATCACCATTTTGCGGCAGGCGTGGGCAACATGATTGTGCACAACACGGACTCAGTCTTCTTCATATTCAATCTCACAAATGTGGAAACCGGCGAGAAAATTGTGGGCAAAGACGCGCTTGAAATAACCATCGAATTGGCGCAGGAGGCAGCACACTATTCCACGATGTTCCTGAAACCGCCGATGAATCTGGCGTATGAAAAGACGCTGATGCCGTTTGCCCTGCTCTCGAAAAAGCGATACGTAGGCATCCTGTATGAAGAAGACCCCAACAAGGGCAAATTGAAATACATGGGTCTCTCACTAAAACGCCGCGATTCATGCGACTATTTGAAGGACACTTACGGACAAATCATCAACCTTGTAATGAAGAGCGGAAATGTGATGGAAGCAATCAAATATTTGGACAACAGTTTAACCACACTGATTGCGGGGGCAGTTCCCACAGATAAATTGGAGATTACCAAGGCGCTGCGCGGATACTACAAGAACCCGCAGCAAATCGCGCACTGGGTATTGGCAAACCGAATAGGACAGCGAGACCCGGGAAACAAACCGAAACCGGGCGACCGAATGCGGTTTATCCATGTGACGAATCCCAACAAAAAGGCGTTGCAAGGCGAGAAAATCGAGACGCCAGAATATATCACACAGGCGCACTTGAAAATCGATTATGATTTCTATATCACAAATCAACTGTTGAAACCGATATGCCAGTTTATGGGTTTGGCGTTGGAGCAGATATGGAAGAATCAGGGAAAACTTTCAGCAGTGCGAAAACACACAGATGAACTGAAACAGATTGAAAAAGAATGCGGCGATTTCGAATTGTTCATAAAGAAGAAAGAGAAGTATTGCTCGGAAAAAGTCAAAGCACTTCTGTTTGACAAGTATCTGTTGCAAATCAAGAATGACAAGGCGGGGAATCAACCGATTACCAACTTCTTTGGCATGAAGAAATAAAGATGTGTGTGTGTGTGACATGTTTTTTTATTCAGGTGGCGCAAGCGTGCCTCTGCAAACGGGACATCGAGTATTCCTGTCAAACCAAGTTCTTAATGCGGACTCTTTGAAAATGTGTCCGCATCGATTGATGCGCATGACGGCATCTCCATTATGAAAATATTCCATAGTAATAGGACAAATAATGTCATTTCCGGATGCATCGATAGAGAAATTGTAACAGGTGGTGTGTCTTGACAATTGATTTGACGAAGGTGGCAAATTCAAAGAAAAGTCAAACAATGATGTTATTATTGGTGAGAAACTGGGTCTTACTCTGGAAGTCATATTTTCAATTATGGTTTCCTGACGACCATCGTCGGCACGTTCTAACATGCGAAGCATGTCTCGAATATTGTTGTTGTAATCAGACATCAAATCAATAATGTGCGCAGTAGACATGGGAGACGAACCACTGCTGTTTAATTCAAACAGACTGAATCTGTTTGAAGGACGAGAAGCGTCCGACCGGTGCCCATCCAAAGGATGGGCACCTTGACCTCGGTTATTGTTATTCATTTATTATTACAATATAAAAATAATTCGCAATTCTTTCTATATAATAATCATCATCAAACACTATGAAAATAAGCAAAAAGCAATATGCAGAAAATGGACACACAGGATTGCAGAATTTGGGGAACACTTGTTTTTTGAATTCCTGTGTGCAGGCGTTAGTTCACACATATGAAATCCACGATCTTCTTAATAAACAGGCAATCAATGACCGTTTGAATGCGGGTCTAAAACCACAAGATGCGCGAATCTTCAAAGAGTGGAAAGAATTGACAGAGACCATGTGGTCGGGCAATGGTGCAGTGCGACCCATCAAATTCGTCTCGGCAGTGCAGCAAGTGGCGCACAAAAAGGGCATCGATATATTCACCGGATGGGCGCAAAACGATGTCACCGAATTTCTCCGTTTTATAGTGAATTGTTTCCACACCTCTATTGCCCGACCTGTCAAAGTGAACATCACAGGGAATCCGGCAACAGAGACGGACCGAATGGCAGTCAAATGTTACGAGATGTTGAACGCCACCTTTTCAAAGGATTATTCGGAAATTCAAGACCTTTTTTATGGAGTCATGGTTTCCGATATTAGCAACATTCAAACAGGCAAATCACAGTCTTTGAAACCGGAGCAGTATTTCATTCTCGATTTGCCCATACCAAGTTCCTCTACCGGAACATGCACAACTTTGTATGACTGTATTGACGAATTTTCAAAAAAGGAATTGATGATGGGTGACAATCAGTGGTATAATGAAGCAACCCGGGCAAAAGAAGATGTTCATAAGCAAATCCGGTTTTGGAATTTTCCCAAGATACTTGTAATAATGTTGAAACGATTTGACGGTGCCGGCAAAAAAACCAATGATTTGGTAGATTTCCCTGTGTCTAATTTGGACCTCTCCAAATATGTAGAGGATTATTCGCCCAAAAAATATGTGTATGACCTCTATGGAATTTGCAATCACATGGGGTCGACGGATGGGGGACATTACACGGCATTTGTGAAGAACATAATGGGCAAATGGTTGTATTGCAATGATGAGTCAGTCTCTATCATAACTAATTTAACACAAATGGTTACGCCAATGGCATATTGTTTGTTTTACAGAATGAAATAAAATGACATTATTTACTATAGTGAATAATGTCATCAGAAATGCCAATTGCGGAAACGCCACCTGCGGAAACGCAAACAACTGACACTACTCAAACGACAACGACGACGACTGACAATAAATACAACAACACAACCATGATGATGACAATAGCATTTTTAGGGATATATTTTGCGGTCTATGCCATTTCAGGGATGTTTTTCAAAAGAGATGACCCGAATTTTCATTCTGGATTGGGCGGAACTGTCGATTTAATAGTTTTTGCCATAGTGATTGCAATTTCAGTTGGATATTATTACAATCTGTCTGAACCGGATCAGTCCACATTTTTTGACGATTTGAAAAAAGGTGCTCGTGATTATTTCAACAATGCTTACACAATAATAGAGGTGGTAACATTCATTGCCCTGTTTTATCTAGGCGTGTTTGTTTTTAGAATCCCAATTCCAATTTCATTGCTTGAATCCAAGGCGTTTATTTTATTAATTGCACTGTTGGCAGTGCAGTTTTTCAAAGAGGCGCTTGGAATCCGAATAGTCGACCACATTTACAACATGGACCTGTTTGAAAAAAAGAAACCTGCGCCGGAGACACCAAAAGAGGAAGATGAAAAAGATGAAAAAGAGGATAAAAAGGAAGTAATCAAAGATGAAGTGTTCAACATTTCAAACAACTTGTTTACATTTGATGATGCCGACAAAGTATGCAAATCATTTGATGCGCGATTGGCAACATATGATGAAATAGAGGACGCCTACACGCATGGTGCAGAATGGTCAAGTTATGGATGGAGTGCTGGACAGCACGCATATTTTCCTACACAGAAAGATACGTGGAATAAGTTGCAAACGGTGAAGGGGCATGAACACGACCTTGGACGACCGGGAGTGAATGGCGGATACTTTAAGAATCCCAACATTCGGTTTGGCGTCAATTGTTATGGCGTGAAACCTGCCATGTCGGATGCCGAAAAGAAACTGATGGATTCGCGCAAAGAAAACATTTATCCCAAAACAGATGTAGATATATTGTTGGATAAGAAAGTGAAATTTTTCCAGGAGCATAAAGACAAGTTGTTGGTGATCAATGGGTATAATAATGACAAGTGGTCCAAATATTAGGGGAACTACGTTCCCCTAGGACCCCTCCTTTAAGGGGAACCCATGGTTCCCCTTGGACCCCTCCTTTAAGGGGAACCCATGGTTCCCCTTATTAACAAGGAACTTAATGCCCCCGCCGCCAGTCAATTCCTCCAATTTCCGCATTATATATTTCACCACACCCTCTTCCACAAATACATGTTGTGATATGTCGATAGAGGGATTCGCAAATTTTGCCACATTGAAATACACAGTATTAATTTCCGAATTTGCTGTTGCTGCCTCCCGAATCCGCGAAAACCCATTGTCAATGATTTGCCGCGTGAACACATTCAAACAAGAATAACATCCATCACTTTTTGAACACACCCCGATAGAGAAACTACGAAATCCATTCCAAATCCTCAATGAATTATATCCAAAATCGGAATCTGTGCACCATAATTCTTCATCTACATCGAGGTAGATGAAAAACGCATTCTTATATTTTTCCTGTGCAACCATCCATGCAAAATTGCCAACACCACCTGTTTTGACAGTCTCCACTGCAATCACATTCATACATGCAATATAAGTTATGCATTGGAATCTTTTTTCCAAATAAATGAATTTGCTTCATCAGAATGTTGATGCTGTTGCACATATTCCAACCCATGTTTGATGCACCAATTCACACACTTGTGTGTATGATTGCGCATATAATATTCAATTTTGTCGGCACGTTGTTTATTGTCAATTAGCAACAGTGTATTGTGGATATTCTCAATCTGTGTTTGACCTATGATTGCATTGCACTCCTCTATCTTGCTGTAAAGGAAAAGCGGAATGTGCGACTGTTTGAGAAACCCGGAAATGAAAGTTTTTGCCGGGTCTCTGCTAAGCATTTTCTCAAGTGCCTTCTCAAATATGCAATAGTAAGGCGTGCTATTGCTAAATCGGAATCCTATGCAAACAATGTATTTCTCCGAATTGGCATATCTGCTTGTGTTGGGTTTTATGATATGAACCTTGTCATAAAATGACGACAAAATGTAGATGATATCGGCAGTCGGTTTGAAAAAACAGTCGAACATTTTAAGCACAAAAGAACCGCCGAATTTTTGCATGCAAACGGCATAGGCAACCTGGGCAAACAGCAATTCGTGGATGCTCAGTTCTTGGTTGTTGAAGTCGGCACTGAAATCGAACCCACCATCGCCGGTGATAATATCCATGGAATTCCTGTATTTGGTGGTGACATTTCTGAAATTGTCCATGCTCAATATATTGCCGGTTCCATCGGCACCCTTTTCCAACACCACATTCTCATTGTTTCGCAAAAAATTCCGCGTTTTGCGCCATCCAGGCACTTCATCATTGGTTGAGTCTTCGATAGTCATTCCATAAAATGCATCTTGCTCATTGCCGCGGACAGACTTGCGATAATTCAAAACTGCCTCTATGAAACCGCCGGGACCCTCCGCAATTCCAAACATTTTGATTGGCGTCGAAGATTTGGATTTGGTCCAATTGTTTTTAGACCCCAACAAATTAAATGTGTCGATGATTTCCAGCATTTTAAAGTAGGCGCGCGAAATAGGGCGATATTTGCAAATACTAATTTTATGAGACCCACTATAAATATTCTCATAAGGATTCGTGTATTTTTTATATGTGTCCCAGTCGTTTCCATATTTGCTAATTTGCTCCTTTATTTCGGACAAATAAGAATAAATTGAAAAAGACATGTATGGTTCCGGTTTGGATTGCGTCAAACAACAATCCACCGATTTCCACGGACAATTTGATATGTGTGGCAAAGAAATATATGTCATAATAAACTACATAGGTATGCATAAAAATATCTATGTGGTTTTGCAAATAACTACAATCAATTACTCTTTGCTGGCGTAATTGCTGGGGTTCATACAGGCAACTTGTGATGGGAAGATTTGCCCGGACATGCAGCGGTCTTGCTCGCCGACGGCAACGCATCCTCGCTTGCCCTCATATTCGCCGACCAAACACCATCCTGTTTTGCCGGATGTGATGGGTCTTTGCACGGGGTTTGCACTTGCCGATGGACTGGGTTCAACATAGGTCGACGATGCCGTCGACGAATTTAAAGCACCATCCAATCCGGATACGGCACTAGGATTCACATTGTCTCTGCTGGCATCTCTCAAGACATTTCCAACAGATTGCAATGAACCTTCGGCAATATCGACACCGGTTTTAGCAACATCGGCAGCAATATCGGCACCCTTATTTAAAGCAGTTCCGGTAGTGTATCCAAAAATGGACAATATCTGTTTGAACAAAGGACCCACGATTTTCAGCAGAGACTCCAATAAGTTACCAATCACAATGAATATATTTATTCCTAAAAATGACAACCCCAATATTATCAATAAACCGATTATGACTATTTGATTGTTGATTCCCATTGTTTGTTCGTTGTTTGAAACATTCGAAATTGTGGGCAATCTAAACCCTGTGGGACTTTGTGCTTGTTCCATCTATATACACATAATAGAGAATTTTGTTATTGAACCTCAAATATGTGCGTTTCAAAATAGATTAAAAATTCCATTTGTAATATAGAATACAGAAATAATGGGAGCATTTTTTGAATCAGCGTTGTTATTTAGTTTAGCAGTTTTGATTGTGTTGATAGGGTTATTAATATATTATTTTAAGGGGCGCATAACTGATTTAGAGCAGAAAAACATGAAGTGTTTGGAATTAATTGGGGATGTTTATAAATCGCATTTGGAATTAAAACGTGGAATGGCAATTCCGTTTATTCGGGAGCAGGTCGGAGGCATGCAACAAACAGAAGACCAACGAATCAAAATAGAGTTGCAGGAGCAACCTCATGAATATGAATATGAAGATGAAAGTGACAGTGACAGTGATGATGATAGTGACAGTGATAATGAAATTGCTGAAGACAATGCTGATAATCAAATAAAAACGGTAAATGTGGATTTGAGTGGAAGCATTGAATTAAGCGAAGAAATAGACGTTGAAGATATGGAAATAGAGGATGTTGATGCCATTAGCAATGATGAATTAATAAAAATTGAACAATCTGAACCAATTATTGTAAACAAGATTGAAATTGACGGTGAAATTGAATTAGACATTGATGGTGATAATGCTGAACAGACTCAGGCAGTTGACCAAAGTAAGCGCGATTCATACAAGAAAATGAGTTTACCTGCTCTGCGCGGATTCATCATTTCGAATGGATATCAAACAGATAATGCTAAACTGCAAAAGATGAAAAAGAATGAACTAATTGATTTGATTATTGAATCTGTGTAAGAGATTAATAAACTGATTGATTTGATTATTGAGTCTATGTAAGAGATTAATAAACTAATTGATTTGATTATTGAGTCTTGATCAGACCAATAAAATGTGTCTTGATCCCACATAATGTTATTTTTGCCGTGAAAAATAACATCAAATATACATTTATTTATGAGTTGCCGGCAAAGCAGGGTAATCACGTCTAGCGTCCAACTGCTCACGGGACAAATAAATATCCTTCAAATCGCTGCTTTTAAATACAATGCGGTCATTTGTGGGAACATATGAAGCATGTTTTGCATGTTTTCCGGAAACAGACGCCAGCAAATAGTCGGCAAATCGCCCCTCTTCGGAAAACCCAGTATCATTGCTGGAATTGCGAAAATCATTCATCATGATTTGCTTGGCATTCTTAATCATATAATCCCTGTATTGAGCATTGTTGGTGATGCCGGTTTGTTGCAACAGAGCGTTGTGCGATAGAGGTTCAGATTTGCCATTGGCAACAATAGAACGCCCATCACTCATTAGCGGCGGAAATCCGTCATACCGATTGTTTGAATGATATCCTAAATTCGATGATGAAAACATTATATACAAATAGAGAACAAATAAATCTATAAAAGTCGCACTTCGGTCATTCCGTTGGGTCGTTTAAAAATTGTGACCAAGTCAGGATACTTTTGTTGCAGTTGCTCGGCAGCAATCTTATTTGCTTGAAGGCGTTCCTCGGTTAATTTGCCCAGTCCGCCCGGCGAATGGTAAATCGTTTTCAAACAGATGTCATTGAATCGCATGACTCCACCGTCTTTCAAAAAATGGCGAATGGTGTTTTCGTAGTCCTCTTTCTCGCCCACAGTCGGCACCAAATCTGCATCATGTCTGCAAATGAATCCATATGCTGTTCCTAAAATAAGTCGCAAATCAGTTGTCACATTGTGTTTCATATAATAGGCGTATCGCATGGGATAAATGCCCCATAGGAACAGATTGTGCGCTTCTATCGCAGCAAACGCCTTCTTTATGAACCGGTCCAAATCACCTTTTTTGAATTCGACCAATTTCTGTCCGTCTCGACTAAGGCGCAAAAACTTCTCCACATCATCGTCCATGCTTACTACGCGTGTGCCTTCTGCAAAATGGCGCGTGATAAATTTGCGCTGGTCTGTGATGCCTTTGACACCCACCACAATTTGTTTGAATAAAGTTGATGGTACGACATTGGCGTAAGCGTCGCGTTCGGCATCATTGGCAACAAAAATATATATGGACTTGGCAGGAACCCCGCCCTTCTTCAGCGTTTCCAGCGTCTTTTTTGCAATGACTTCATAGCGATTATAGGTTGGAATTGCCACTACATATTTGATATTTTTTTGCGCCTTTAAGGTTTTTCTTCCATTGTGCGCCTTTGGTTTTTCCCTAAGGGACAACATCTATATATTAAGGTTTTACATTTATGTGTAATTTGTTGGCGGATCAACATTTTTATTCAATTCATACAGCGTATTTATTTCTGATTTTATAAGGGGTCGCGCATAATGCATTATGTTGCAAATTCCGCCCTGCAATCCGTTGTCTTGTCCTACAGTAACTATATCATCGGCATTCAGTTTCACGGTTCTTCCTCTCGGAATCGATTTCTTAAGTTCACCATTTATGAATATATCGATGTTTGCCGAATCATACACTATGACAAAATGCACCCATTTTTGTAGGGGGATTTTGAACTCAACGGGTGCCGATGGCGGTTCATTATCATAATTGACGATGCACATGTTTTTGGCGCCATTATACATTATTTGGGGGTGTCCTTTTCTGGAGTCAGCATCAGCATTGGTCAAAGAAAAGATGTTTGCATTTTGATTGTAAGGGTATTGAGATGTTGGCATGCCGACAACATAGAACCACATGGAAAATGTGTATTGGCGATAAGTTCCGGGAACTAATGTTGCACCTGTTTTTGTGTACAAATTGCTCAAACTGCCAATTGGAGTTTTATTTTTTAGTGTCACCGGTTCAGACAACATTTTATATCCTGCTGTTGGTGTAAATTTTGCCAATATTTTTGGAAAATACAAATATAGAAGAATGAGCAAAACCTCTATTATCAATAAAACATAAACCACAAAAGGACTTCTTGAAAACTCTCCTACAATGTAATTGAATAGGTCCGAGAGCATGCAAGGAATGAAAAAGATGATGCGCAAGAAAACGCCCAACCACCCTTCAACCGAGTAGGCAACATCTTTTAAAATGCGTCCAAAAATGACGAGTCCAAAAAGGGCAATTGCGCCTCCTATAATGTTGAAGGCAAACATGAGTTGATTTGCAACATCGGCATTTATGATAGGGTCTGTGGTTTCTCCCGATGGCGATTTGTGCGGAGCATTCAAGTACCATGTTCCAAACATGATGAGTATAATTGCGATGATGCCTCCGCCGATTTTCATTGCTGAAAATGTTTTTTGCTTTGAGTCTGCTTTATCATCAAATAGAGATGGATTGATATTAAACAAGTAAATTACGATGACTGCTATTGGAATCCATGTAATAATCATGTTAAAGTAATGCCGCGAAAACATGTTTTCACTGGAATTCTCTTTGAATAAGAAAAACAACTGCCCAAATAACCAAATGAAAATGAATAAAATAATTGGATTGTTGCGGAAAAATCCCAGTGATATTCCCAATGCTGTTTTAATTGATCCCAATATATCCATTGCTTATTTAATATATATCATGAAATAATTTACCTTAATGGTGTATTACACTTTTTATAAATTCTCCATGGCAGTTTTGCATCCATGGCATTCACGGCACAGCGCCACTAAATTATCCACGTGATTGCTTCCGCCATGCTCCAAACGGATTTTGTGGTCTACCTCAAACCACGCCGATAACTGTTCGTTGCAATCGCCGCATTTCCAGTTTTGTCTGCTCGCCACAAACTTTTTCTTGGTCTCACTTACCGACCTTTTAGTGGATTTTTTGCCCGAATTGAGGATGCGAGTTTCTGCATTCCGCTGGAGTCCTGAGGAACTTCCTCCATTCATATCCAACACAGGATGTCCATCCGATTCACCAGAACCACCAAATATATTCTGTTTGGTAGTGAAATCCAAGATGGGACTCATCATACTCGCAGTTCCACTATCGACCGGCAAATATTTCAAATACTCATTGGAACCGCGAATGATGTTCTGTGCTCTATCGGGGAACTTTTTAAACAGGATGTAAAGCATTAATCCACCTAAAGCAATTCCGCCCATCTGCAAATACTTCTTGTTTGACCTGAGTAACGCCAAATATTTACCATCTGTGTAGACATTTGCCATCATCAGTGCAACAATTAAAAAAATGATAATTTCCAGACGCATGTTTGAATAAACCTTATATTATAGGTGCAGAATGTCTAATCCCAGTAAAGATAAACCAGGAACAAACAGATGAGAATAAATGCAACATGCATATAATACCGGTTCATCTTTAGTTCTTGATGCAAATACACCGGTTTGGGCATATACAATTCATAATACCGATTCATTGCCTCGTCGATAGAGATTTCGTCTTTTCCGGTCATTTCGTTATATTTATTGTGTATGAAAACGACCCATCGAACAAGGGAATCCTTGCTGCTCAAATAAGGCGTTACCGGATACTTGTCGAGCATGTTGCTAAATTCTTTGCCCATTTTTTCGTCGGGAATGAATAGCGGCAAATTGGAGAAAAAATCGTAGTATTTGCGTTTGATGACATCATTGGGAAAATCGGGATATGTAAGTGCCATTGTTTGTATGAAAAACCAATAGTGAGGTCCCCACACTTTTGCTGAACCTTGGTTAAATGGGTGCATTTAGTAAACAGAAAGTATATAGAAATGTCATACTTAAATACAGTAATCAAGACGACATTATGAAAAGTTACAAAGAAGTTGCTGAAATGAGTACCACGGCAAGCAACGCAAGCAACATAAGCAATTCAAGCAACATGAGCACAGGAAATTGTTGCAATAACTGTGGGAAGCGGGGGCATAATTTTCATCAATGCAAGTTGCCAATTATAAGCAACGGCATCATCGCATTTCGCATAAACCCAAATGGTGGTCACAAAGAGTATTTGATGATACGGCGCAAGGACACGCTTGGGTTTGTCGATTTTGTGCGCGGCAAATATTCGATGAGCAACCGGCATTACATTTCAAACATGATATGTCAGATGACCATGTCGGAAAAGGAGAAACTGTTGAAATGCGAATTTGACGAATTGTTGAAATGCTTGTGGGGTCAAAACTGCAATCTCATGGGAAGCGAGGAGTGCGCGGCGCGCGACAAATTTGTCCAGATGCGCGAAAAATATTCATTGTCAGATTTAGTAACGTCAGACAAGACGCGCTGGGAAGAACCCGAATGGGGATTTCCTAAAGGGCGTCGCGACAACAATGAAACTGATTTGGGGTGCGCCATTCGCGAGTTTTTCGAGGAGACGGGATATACTGAACCCGGGTCCATCATAGATAATGTGTTGCCATTTGAGGAGACTTTTATTGGGTCAAATTACAAATCATACAAGCACAAGTATTTTTTGATGAAAATGGACTATGAATATTCGAAAAATGTGTCGTTGGAAAACATCAAAAACAATTGCGAAATAAGTGCGATTAAGTGGATGCCGTTTTTGGATTGCGTCAATGCAATACGCTCATACAATTTAGAAAAAAGGAAAATCATCATCTGTGTGAATACGATTTTGACAAAACATGTGTGTTTGTAGATAGAGGATTATATGTGTGGTTATTCTATAGATATAATGAAAAAAACAAGGAGGAAACATGTGGGTGGTAGTGCTTCCAAAACCGTGAAAGCAAGAGCAAAGGCAATAACAGATGCCGATATTGATGTTGCCTTGACCATGGAACCCATATCCTACGAATTGTTTTTTGATGAAAAAGACAATGATGATGAATACAAGTATGTTGGATACAGAATGAAAATGGTGCGCGATGACATGTATGAATTGTCTAATTATGGCAAATATTATCCGAAAAAGGGCGGTGTGCGCATGGAAACTCCCGAAACACCGATGATGTTTGTGTATGACGGGTATTTGTACAAAAAACATCCAAAGCAGACCAAAACAGGGAACCTTAAATATGACCGGCAAATTTTGCCTGTTTTAGCAGAGGCAGCAAAAGAGGAAGCAAAAGAGGAAGCAAAAGAGGAAGATGCAGATTTTAAAAAAGAGGATTTGGAACAGTTTGCAGAAGTTGCCGATAGAGGTTTGGCAGAAAAACGTGAAGAAATGGAAGAAAAAGAGGTTACCAAAGAAGAAATAGAAGAAAAAGAGGAAAAATCCTTAGAAATGCCTTTAAAAAGAGATTTTGATGACTCCGATGCCGGCGAATACGAATACAAAAAAGACCATCCAAACAATCAAATCTCTATCACCATCCATGGAGAAACCATCACACAAGATGATGATTTCCTCTATCCATCTTTGAATGATCCCTATTTGAATCTGAAAATTGCCAATCGCAAGGAATTTGCCTCCTACAAGTATGACGGCACTGCCGACAATGTGAAAACCCGGTCCAATTATGTTTGCCGTGAAAACCGCGAATTCGAATTATTGCCACACCAACTGTTTGTGAAGAATTTCTTATCCAAGAACACACCCTATCGCAGTATTCTCCTCTATCACGGTCTGGGTTCCGGCAAAACGTGTTCCGCAATTGGCATTTGCGAGGAAATGCGCGCCTCTATGAAACAGACCGGCGTAGTCAATAAAATCCTCATTATTGCCTCTACAAATGTGCAGGACAATTTTCGACTACAATTATTTGACGACCAGAAATTGAAACGGTCACCCGCATCGGGCGCGTGGTCCGTCGATTCCTGTGTGGGAAACAGTTTGCTGCGTGAAATCAACCCGACCAATGATGTCAACATAAGTGCCGAAAAGATTACATCGCAGGCAAACTCCATCATAAACACAAGTTATGCTTTCATGGGGTATTTGCAGTTTGCAAATTATGTTCAAAGACGCGCATTATCGCAAGACGAGAGTTCGACATACACAGAAAAACAGAAGAATGATATCAAAATCAACAACATCAAACGCCTGTTTAACAACCGACTCATTGTGATTGATGAAGTGCATAATGTGCCAAATAGCATGGCAGCACCTCTATTGATGCTTGTTGCAGAGCACGCCGAGAATGTGCGTTTTGTGATGTTGTCGGCAACGCCGATGTACAACTCCGTGGAGGAAATTATCTGGATTGTCAATCTGATGAATATCAATGACAAACGTAGTGCAATTAAATATTCCGATGTGTTTGACAAAAAGGGAAGTATGTTAGAAGACGGACATTTGCTGCGACGAAAACTCAATGGATATGTATCCTATGTGCGCGGCGAGAATCCTTATACTTTTCCGTTTCGCTTGTATCCCGATGTATTCAGTCGCGACAATACCTTTTTTGCACACCCTTATCCCACGCGGACTATAACAGGTAATGATGACTTGCAGTCAATGCATGGCATGCGCAATCGCATCTTTATTACACGCATTGGAGCAGAGCAGGAACGCGCCTATGATTTCATTGTAAATGGTGCCAACATCTTCACTAAAAAAAGCAGCGCCAATATTTTTAGGAGTGTAGAAGAAGACGACGATATAGCAATTTTTGAAAACATGGAATCTTTTGGTTACACCAAATTGCAAGTTCCGCTCCAATCGCTCATCATGACTTTTCCTAGTCCAACGCTGGACAAACTAAATGGCAATTATAGTGACGTGCATCCCGACACGGCAAAAGAAATCATCGGCGAATTGGTCGGCAAAAATGGCATCGGCAAAGCAATGAATTTTAAAGAAGAACGCAAACAAATCGACGAAGACACCATCATCTATATGAAACACAAATATGAATACAAAAAGGGATATGAAGGACTTTTCACACTGGACAGACTCAGGGCACATAGCAGCAAAATTGCGCACATTTGCACCTCTATTACAGACCAGCGTTCGACTGGCATAATCATGGTTTATACACAGTATATTGATGGCGGTATAGTGCCAATGGCACTGGCATTAGAGGAACTCGGGTTTGCGCGATATGGGTCCAACCAGCAGTTTGTGAAACCGCTTTTTAAGAAGGGTGCGGCAATCAATCAGGAACCGCGCGACGCCAGGACAATGGAATTGCGCCCCGAATTTGCAAAGACCCGGGATCTAGGTGAATTCAAACAGGCAAAATATATGATCTTGTCCGGCGACAAGTATTTCTCACAGAACAATGCGAAGGATATCAAATACGCCACCAGCAAGGCAAACCGGGATGGCGAAGATGTCCGTGTTATACTGATTTCGCGCGCGGCATCGGAAGGTCTCGATTTCAAATTTATCCGACAGGTGCATGTGTTGGACCCGTGGTACAACTTGAATAGGACAGAGCAAATCGTGGGGCGCGGCGTCAGAAACATGAGTCATTGTGGTCTCCCGTTTGAAGAACGCAATGTGGAAATCTATTTGCACGCCACTGTATTGAATGACGGCAGTGGGCGCGAATGTGCCGACCACTATGTGTATCGGTATGCGGAAAACAAGGCAATCACGATTGGCAAAGTGACGCGTCTTTTGAAAGAAGTCTCGGTGGATTGCAAACTCAATCTGGGGCAGTCGAAATTCACATATGAGGAGTTGTCCAAGATACCGGCAAACGAGAATATCATGATTCATCCATCATCGGCACCTGCCGGTGCACTTATTCCCATTCAAGTGGGCGACAAACCAGGCACGGAGGCGTGCGATTATGCCGACAATTGCGAATACACCTGTAGTATAAAGAAGGAACCTTTAATTGAACCTTCAACAAAAGTCGTTGCCGAGACTTATGGAATAGAGCAGATGCGCGCGGATTCAGACAGATTGATTGATGCGTTGAAAAGCATATTCAAATCAAGGAGTTCCAAGAAGATGTCGTATCACATAGATGAAATTAAGATATTGATGGCACCCTATATGAAAAACGAGGACCAGTTGATGCTTGCTTTGACGCAGATTGTGGACAATCCATATGAGAAGGTATTTGACAAATATGGGCGAGAGGGGCGCATGATAAACCGCGACAAATTCTATGCATTTCAACCAATAGAGGTCACTGATCGGCGCGCATCATTGTTAGAAAACTCCATGCCGGTGAATTTCAAACACGAAAAACTCAACTATGAAATATCAAAAGAGGTTGCTGGTTCTCCTATGTCACCGGGGTCTCCTATGTCTCCTATGTCACCGATGTCGCCTCGGGATGACAGTTTGTGGGAAACGGCAATAGAGGATTTGCGCAGAAATATGGATATTGTGCAGAAAGACAGACCATTTGAAGTAATGGCAAGCGAGGAAGATTGGGCAACCAATTTGAACTCAATTTCAAAGACACCGCGACTAGCAGGCGCAGAGAAAGAAAAACGCCGACCCCTCATTGATTTCTTTTTGATAGAGGAGCAGGGATTCACAAGAGAGCAAATTTACAAATATGCGTTTGAACATTTCATGGACACCATGAACCATCGTTTCAAAAAGAGTCTGATAGAGAATTTAGACAATTTGCGTCAAGATGACATGTTAGAAAATTCGATTCAAATGTATTTTAGAAATCGTCGTTATCAATACAAGGATTCTGTGGGATACATTTTCACAAAAGTGAGTAAAAACATGGTGAAAAATGTTGTTCTCTATCGGGAGACTCCTGAAACCCCTTGGCCACGCAACTCGGCACCTTTGGCGCCTTGGACAGAAGAAGAACCGGGTGAGATGTTGGATTTCAAAATGGAGATGGAAGACCGATTGAAAAAGGATTTGACGCGACTTAATGCGACATTTGGGTTTGTGGGATATTTCACGGGGCGCGGACTGAAGGAGAAGGGCAGTGCCGAGGGGTCAATGGAATATATGACCAAGACTTTGGGTCGAGGTAGAAATAATAAAGGTGCCAAGTTGTCGGGGAAGGGCAAAGACGTGATAATCACATTATACAATTCCATGATGGATACTGTTGGAGCACCTCACAAACACTATGTAGAAAAAGAGATTAAGGATATTTCCAAAAATGGATTTGCCATTGTGTTGGAATTATTGATGCGGAAATTTCAGGATGAAGGGAGGGGTGTGGGTCCTTCAGGTCCCTTGATATGGCATTTGACGCCGGAAGAGGCAATTGCCAATGGAATCAATGAATATGACATTTAGGTGTAAAAATGTTTGGATATATTATATAGAAAATGTCGGAATTGGTAACAATTTCAAGAGAAAATCAAATAACATCAATACTAATTGGTATAGGTTATTCATATTTTTTAACTCCAACGTTCAATGAAATTAATAATGAAACATTAAAAACAAATTTTTATAAAAAAATGGAATTGGTTTGCAATTTACTCACAGAACGTACTCCTCCTATAAATTTATATTATCAAGATACCAAAGGTGATGAATTATTATTAAGTAATAGACGTGCCACCTGGGCAAATGTTGTAACAATAGGCGCAGACACAATTGTATTAATATACATAAGTGACAAAACCCCTGATGGAAAATACACAGGAAAATACACATTGTATTCAACACACCATAGTTATGATAGAACCAAGCATGAAGAAATGGTATCTGGTTTACCTAAAAAACTCAGTCCAACAAATATAAATGCATTGGTGAGCAACACAGTATTATTTAACAAATTAGAAATAATAAATGATTCTGTATTAACACCAACTCCAGTATTTGCAGGACATGGAAGTGAAGTTGGAAGAGGTGGAGGTGGAGGTGGAGGTGGAGGTAAACCTCCGGAGTATGATAATTGGAGTTCTTATGGTAAAATGAGATATGATATGGGACATGGAGGCAAAAAGAAACGAAAAACCAAGCGTCATCGAAAAAACCGAAGAAATTCCAAAAGAAGAAAACATCATTAAACCGACGGGGTAAGGCAAATAATTTACCGCAGGGAAATTACACGTAGAGAAACCATAGGTTTCTCTTGAAGCAAGAGGGGATGTCTCGCCCAAAGGAATAACTGCCACATAGAGAAACCTAAGGTTTCTCTTGCGAGCGTCGCGTCCTTCGGAATATCCACCTTCGGTATATACCCGATGGAATACCCGATGGGGTGCCGAGGGGATGTCTCGCCCAAAGGGCGAGCGTCACGTCCACCCGAAGGGAGGACGCTTATCCCCTCGCGAAAAATTGATTTGCAATTCAACATTTCAAATCAATCACACAACACATATAGAACTATTCTTATTTAATATATATTACAATGGACAAGACTCAAACTTCTGAAAAATACGGCGTATACATTCGTTCTGTATTACAGATGAATATTACTCTCAGCATCGTCGAAATCGGCAAAAATCTTACCCAGAATTTAGAGAATGTGATTCGTCTCAAAACCGAAGGCAAATGCATTGCCGAGGGATTCATCCGACCCAACTCGGTACGCGTCCTCAATTATTCCAGCGGTCTCATCAAAGACGACCATGTGCAATTCCAGACCACATACGAGTGCATGGTTTGCTATCCCGTCAAAGACATGATTGTGTCATGCACTGTGTCGGAAGTGACCAAAGCGGGCATCCACGCTTATGTTAAGGATGCTGACAGTGACAATGTGCCCATCACTGTATTTGTGGCGCGCGACCACCATAACACAAACAAGTATTTCAACAGTATCAAAGAAAAAGAAACCATTGAGGCGCGCATCATTGGAGTGCGTTTTGAGTTGAATGACCCCTCAATAACGACCTTGGCAGCAATTGTGGAACCGCGATAACATATTTGTAAAAAACATAGAGAATTGCGTTCATAAAGTACAATCACAGGATGTTGACCACCGAATATTTGATTTCATTAAAGGATGCGATAGAGAAGATGACCAAGACGCAGCAATTGGACATTTTGCGCATTTTAAAGAAGAACCCCACAATCAAATTAAACGAAAACAAGAGTGGGATTTTTGTGAATATTTCTTTTTTGCCAAAGGATGCAATAGAGGAAATCGAGAAATATGTAAAATATGTATGCGACCAAGAGAGCGAACTGAATCTGTTGGAAAATCAAAAACAGGAATTCAAGAATACGTTTTTCTCGGGCATGGCAATTGGGTCGATTGAATAAACAGGTACTGTTACTTTGCACTGCAAAAATACGGTTGCAAATTGCAAAAATTGATTTGAAAACAGGTGAAATTCATCTTGTTTTCAAAAAAAAACATATAGTTACAAATAAAATGAATTCATGTGTAATGTTTAGTGCTGCATTGGCAGCAATCACATTGCTGCGAATCATGTTTAGTGTAATGGAATTTGACAACATAAATGGCAACCGCATGGACAATGACTTTAATGACGATTTTGACGATACTTTTATTCACATGACAAAAAAGCAGTTGAGAAGTATGCATGAGTCTCTTCTCACATATAAAGGGTTTGAAAAAATTCACAAACAGGTGTTGCTGATTGCGGCAACAGGTGGTCATGAGCACCAGTTCAACCTGTGTCACAGAGCACATGATATAGAGGCAATGATAAAAGAAGCATTCCCCGATAGTGTTATTGTGACTATGCCAAAGAATAACACTTGTGCTGCATACAAAATAACTTGGTAAAGAACTTTTGAAAACAATTTATAAAGGTCGCACCAAAGATATTAACACAATCAAATCAAATTAAAAATGGCAACAAAACAATTAATAGATATTTTTTACAAAGGACCAGGACCTGAAGGACCCTTGGGTTCCTTCGGATTGGACCTGTGTTCACTAGAAAAATATATGTTGACGCATACATTTTTTGACGGTTTTAAGGAACCCGTAAAAACAGAACCAATTATTCCTGTTTCCAAACCTCTATTGGAAGTGATTAAACCTGTTTTAACCGAACCAATAAAACCACCCATGAGAACTCGGTTCCGCGCTTATTTAAAAGATTCGCTTTTTTGGTGCATGTATGTGCACAGTCACGGACACACTGCATTTGAAACACACAAGGCAATTGGCACTAACATGTTAAATCTGATGATGACCGAGAAACGCATTATATCCGAATTTTTTAATAAAGACGAGAATAAGACGGCACTCAAAAACACCAATCATAAAATAACCAACATTAAAATCAACGAAATCAAATGCGACCTGATGACCAAACCGATGTTGTCCTCGATAGAGGCGCTCATTCCGTGCTGTGTTTATTGGAAATGCCCCATCTACGTGGATTTGGGAAACAAGACGTTTCTCCATTTTGTGCCGAATACCTATGTTTCGGACGACGACAACACAGGTCTTGCGGATTCCAATGCAGTTCTCCTCTACATGGTTGATGGGCGTTTTGAACTGGAAATGGACCAAGAAAAGAAGTCACATAGGATCCAAGAAATGTGCCAAGGGCACTATAAAATCCCGCATTATGAAAAACCGTTGTTAAGCATCGGAACTTACAAAACGGATGAATTGCAATATTTGTATGATATGGTTATTGGCGCAAGCGATATTACACAATGCACGGGGACAAAGGGTGCTTCGCACCCGACACTCCTACAGAGTTCAAAAATGAAAAAACAGGAAATGTATGCGGCAGTCATACAAAAGTGCGTTCTGCCCGCAACCATGTTTTAGATAAATTATGAGACATAATAATATATGTGTTATAATTCGGAAATATCATTCTCATTTGCCACGGTCGGCATTTTGACGACAGCATACATATACGCTTATAAAAGCGATTTAACAAAAACAGGAATTCAGTATATTTTGCTCTTTTACGCATTCATGGAATTGCTCCAAGGATTCCAATACTTCTTTGTCAACCAATGCTCGAATGCTGTCAACGTCTTCTTAACAGAAGTTGCGTATATTCTCGTAATAGTTCAACCACTTATGTGGAATTCGTTTTTCTATTTTAACAGTCCCGAAAAGGACAAGGTCATATTTAAGGTGGCAATTGGATTATTCGCAGTTTGGATGGCACTTGATGTGGCAGCGAGATTCATGTATGGAAAAACCAATAGAAACAAAACAAAAGAGACCCAATCGCTTGCTTCCGATAAAGTGTGCACGAAAAAACAGAAAACTCATTTGTATTGGGAATGGACCTCGGCAGATTTTGGAGAATACAACGCGAATGCAATGACTTATTTCATGCTTTGGTTTATGCCGGCACTATTTTCGGAAAAATTCAGGAGCACATCGATCGTGATATTTGTGTCCGCATTGGTTGCGGGACTAGTGGCGCACGCAAGTGGTGAGTTTTTCACATTTCCCAGTTTGTGGTGTTATATAAGTGTCCCTGCATTCATGATTATCTTTTTTAAATATATCTTTATAGATAAATGAAGGAGACCCCAACCAAAGGCAAATCCAAAGGCAATCCAAAGAGGAAGGATCCAAAGGACATAAGCATCTGGCAATGCCAGATACTTACCTATATGAATCTTAATATAAAGGGAGGTGTCCAAGAGGAACCGTAGGTTCCTTTTGAAAATTGAACGCAAAAACAAACTTTCACAAATGAATTAAATATAGTCTATTTAATTTATATAAGGTACTACACACAAAAATGAACAAAATTGCTGCAAAAAATTCGTCCGAAGATTCGTCAAAAGATGCGCCTTCTGCTGCCGAGTTGAAAAAACAAATGGATACCATGCTAGAGCATTATTTAGCAAGTAATCCTGTAGTAAAAAACAACTCGCAAATGAATGAATTGGAAGTCCGGTTTGGCACAAATCCTAAAAAAGGCAAGTTCATTTCCAAAGTAGAATACGACAATGTAATCATGAAACTGCTATCTTGCGGATTCCGTTGCGATAATATGGAGGGCGCAACCATGCTCCGCATCATCCCCGAATATGTAGACAAGGTCACCGGCGTCGTCAAAATGTCCAATATTCGCGCCGAAATTATGGGTGCCGAATTGGTCCAACAATACTGTAGGACAAATAGCATCAAAAAACTTGCCGATATGCCTGTCAACAACGACTACAAGATGAAATTCACACGCAAAACCACTGCATTAAGTCCATCAGATTCAAAACCCATTCGGAAAATCGTATTTGATGATTTCAATTTCAATGTGTCCTACAATATGGAGCAGGATTTCCCCATAGATTCGAAAAATGTTGCCGACATGGTGCGCGGATGGACCGAAAACCGCAAGACATTTCGTCTCATCAATCGCGTCCGATTTTACAAGGAAGACACGCCCATAGTAGTGGACCTGAGTATAGTGCGCAACTCCAGGATGTCGGGCGGTGTCATGGTTCCCACACACAGCATGGAGGAATCCGGCATTTTCAAGAACCCGGAGCACTGCGAAATTGAGTTGGAAGTCGACAATGCCAAGGTCGGCGTTGGCACCGAGTATACCAAAGAAAACGTCAAATTGCTGTCCGACGAATTGCGCCGCATTATCCGCGTGGTTCTCAGCGGATTGCAGGAGACCAATTATCCAGTTTCATACAAGGAGCAGGAAACGGTCTTGCAAATGTACATGAGACTGATTCACGGCGAAACCTATGAACCACGCCGTGTGCTGTCGCGTGATTTCATCGGACCATCCTCGTGCACACTGCAACTAAAGAATGTGATGGAACCCGACGCCAATTCGACCGCGCCCAATATTCGCAACAATTACTGTGTGACAGACAAGGCAGATGGCGAGCGCAAGATGCTCTACATAAATGGCGTAAATGGCAAGATGTATTTAATCAATTCAAACATGTTTGTGCAATTTACCGGATGTGTAGCAAAAGACCAGAGCACATGGGACACGCTCATTGATGGCGAGCACATTAAGTACAACAATCGAAGAGAGTACATCAACACATATGCGGCGTTTGACGTGTATTGCATTGCGGGCAAATCGACGCGCGAACTTGATTTTGCACCCTATGACAATGAAGGCAAAGAAAAAGAAGGAAAAGAAGGCAAAGAACCACAATACAGATTGCCTCTATTGCACCAGGTTGTAAAGTCATTTAAGATGGCATCTATTTTAGCAAGTGGTTCGTCAGTCCTCGATTTCAAGGTCTCTGTAAAGAAATTCTATCCCGCGACCAACGGCAAAACCATTTTCGATGCATGTCATACAGTATTAATGGACGTCAAGGATCACGTGTATCCATATGAAACGGACGGTCTCATTTTCACACCCCTCAATACGGGTGTCGGTGGTTTGCGAACGGGTCAAACAAGTGAATTGAAGAAAACGACTTGGTCTCTATCGTTCAAGTGGAAACCGCCGCAGTTCAACACCATTGATATGTTGGTCACATACAAGACGGACAAGACGGGCAAAGACGAAATCCGCACGGAATTCGAAGGCGGCGTAAATACCGCGGAAAGACACGACAATCACTACAGAGTGTTGGAACTACGCTGCGGGTTTGACCAGAATATACACGGATACATCAACCCATTCCAGGACTTGATAGATGACAAGATACCGGCACCCTTTCGAGGCATAATGGATAATGAGGAGACCTACAAACCGATGCCATTCCAACCGACGAACCCCTATGACCCGCAAGCATACATTGCAAACATCCGTTTAGTAAAAGACAATGAACAATTGTACATGATGACGGAAGAAGGCGAACGATTCGAGGAAAACACAATTGTGGAGTTCAGTTATTACCCGGACAGGGAGCGCGGTTGGCGCTGGTCTCCTCTGCGCGTCAGACACGACAAGACATACAGTTTGCGCGCGGGCAACAAGGAATACGGCAATGCATACCACGTGGCAAACGACAATTGGAAATCGATTCATCACCCTGTCACAGAGGAAATGATTGCTACCGGTGTAGGCATCCCCGATGCCGACGCCACAGATGATGTGTATTACAACAAATCGAAAGACGAGCGCATTTCGTATACGCAGTCTTTGCGCAAATTCCACAACATGTATGTAAAACGCAAACTGATTGAGGGTGTGACGCAGCGCGGCGACATCCTCATTGATTATGCTGTAGGAAAAGCAGGCGACATGTCAAAATGGAAGTTCTCGGGCGTGAAATTCGTATTTGGCGTCGACGTGTCAAAAGACAACATTTACAACCAAAAAGACGGGGCATGTGCGCGATATTTGAGTGAGCGCCGCAACAATTCGCGCATGTTTGACGCCATATTCTTGCCGGGAAATAGTAGCGTCAATTTGCGCAATGGCGACGCCTTCTTCACGGACAAAGAGCGGTCTATTGCTGACGCCATATTTGGCAAGGGAAGTCGCGACGCCACTAAACATGCTGCCGCGGTGTATCGGCACTATGGCATTGGCGAGAAGGGGTTCAACGTGAGTTCGTGCCAATTTGCGCTGCACTATTTCTTTGAATCGGGAGCAACTTTTAATAATTTCTTGCGCAACATATCGGAATGCACGCAACCGGGTGGTTATTTCATTGCCACTTGTTATGATGGTCAAACAGTGTTTAATATGTTGCGAAACAAGAAGAAGGATGAGGGGATTTCCATCTATGCAAATGAAGGCAAAAACAAGATATTTGAAATACAGAAGATGTATTCGGAGACGGGGTTTGCCGACGACGAGACCAGTATTGGATATCCCATCAATGTGTTTCAGGAGTCGATTAATAATTATGCGGTGGAGTATTTGGTGAACTACGAGTTCTTCCGGCGGTCTATGGAGAATTATGGATTCCAGGTAGTGACGGACGAGGAGGCGCGGTCTCATGGATTCATTCGCGGTTCGGGTATGTTTGATGAATTATTTCGAGCAATGAAACAGGAAATTGGAAAGAACCCGGCAGCACAAAAATGGTATGAGAATGCGGACATGATGACGGAGGAAGAGAAACGCATTTCGTTTTTGAATCGGTATTTCATCTTTAAGAAGGCGCACAATGTGAATGCGGAGAAGGTGGCGAAGATAGTGGAAATTGCGGAAGAGGTTGAGGAGAAGGCAATAGAGAAAGAAATAGAGAAAGATGAAAAGAGTGTTGGGTCTAGTTCAAATGGAACTGTCGGGTCCAAAGGACCCTTAGAAAAGGCAAAAGCAAAGGTTACACGCGCCAAGAAAATTAAGAGTGCCGAGAAGGTGCAATTATCGGATTTTGTGCCAATAGAGGAAGATGTTGAACCTGCACCCGAGAAGGAAGAAGTCCCAGACAAAGTCCCAGACAAAGTCCCAGACAAAGACCCTGTCGGTGCCAAAGGCACCTTAGAAAAGGCAGCGCGATGCAAGGACGGAACCAAGAAATACAAACCCATGGGCGATGGATGTTATACAGATGATGAAATTGCTGCCTACAAACTGAAC
>Ga0078894_10000582_pt1 | contig 25703 bp, 21 predicted proteins | sample LauGreSu1BDMLBSD_2_FD_67506 | JGI IMG/M metagenome (GOLD analysis project Ga0078894, IMG submission 67506) | Freshwater lake microbial communities from Lake Michigan, USA - Su13.BD.MLB.SD (version 4) (version 4) | ecosystem: Environmental > Aquatic > Freshwater > Lake | place: Lake Michigan... | reverse complement strand
GGATCACAGGCGATGCCACCGAGGTCCGCCTCGTGCGCTGCGGCGTGACGCTCGGCGATGCCGGCGGCGCGCGCTTCGGCGACACGGTCGAGACGGCGATCCGGCATGACGCCGCCGGCATCGCCGAGCGTCACGCCGCAGCGCACGAGGCGGACCTCGGTGGCATCGCCTGTGATCCCGTCTCCTGCGGCACCCGCGTCGAGGACCACCGTCGCACACGCGCGCTCGAGCGCGGTGAAGAGCGCATCCGCGCACTCGAGCTCCCGCGAGCCGCGCGCAAGCCGCGCCCTCGCGTCGCCGAGGTTGGAGGTGAACACGGCGATTGCGCCAAGGAATGCCGTGGCGATCGCGACTCCGACGAGCGCCTCGAGCAGCGAGAAGCCGCGTGGGTTCACGAATCGCCTCCCCCGCGCTCGCGAAGGTCGACGAGCCGCTCGTGCACGACGACGATGCGCGGCTCGGATGCGCCGTCAGGGGCGACCTCGCGGATCGTCGCGCGCGCGCGGACCAGTCCGCCGGCCGGCTCGGGAAGGAGCTCGACCGTGACGAGCAGTCCGTCGATCGGCTCACCCGCCTCACCGAGATCGCCGGCTGGCACGAGGCCGGCATCGACCTCGGCAAGCCGGGTGGCGGCGAGGTCGAACGCGCGCGCGCGCAGCTCGGCGCGCCCGATGCTGTCGACGGCCGTGCGGAGGGCTGAGAGCGTGAATGCGGCGGCGACGGCGAACAGGCCGATCGAGAGCAGGAGCTCGAGGAGGATTCCCCCTGCAGCGGGACGCCGCCCCGCAGCGGTGACTCCCGCGGAGTTGGGCCTGCGACCATTCATCGTGAGGGCAGTCAGGGCAGCGGGTCGAGATCGCCCGAATCGAGATCACTCGAATCGAGATCACTCGAATCGAGATCGGCAGCATCTGCATCCGCTGCAGCGGGCTCGACCTGCTGCGGCACGCCGTTGGCGCGATTGACCTGCATCGTCCGGGCCGAGCCCGCATCGGTGCGCAGCATGAAGACCGGAGCGAAGAAGACTGTTCCGTCCGGGAGGAAGATCGCGAGCGTCTGGCCGCGCGCTCCGAGTGCGCCAGTCTCGAAGCCGTCCGTCTCGAATGCATCGGCGCCGGACCGAACCGCCTCGGAGTCGTCCGCTTCGATTCCCGGCGAACGAGAGGTCCCGAGCGCCGGCTCCATGCCGAGCGCGATGCGCACGCCCTGCGGGAGCCGCATGCTCGCCCAGTTCGCGTTGATCGAGGTCTCGACGCCGGAATCCGTGCGCGCGGACGAACGCGGTCCGCCGGACTCGTACCCCGAGTCGTACCCCGAACCACTGCGACCGGCATCCTCGCCGCGCGCCATCCATCGGGCCTTGATCCGGCTGCCGGTGCCGTCGCTCTCGGCGATCACCTCGACGGGGCGGCCTTCCTCGCGCGCCGCAGCGCGGGCCATCACCATCTGCATGGCCAGGCCATCCTCCGCGTTGTCAAGTTCGCGCCCGCCGAGCCATCCCGCGGTCCACGGAATCACGATCGCGGCGATCGCGAGCACGATTCCGATTCCAACGAGCAGCTCGATCAGCGACACGCCGCGCCGGATGCGCGACGAGATCGAACGGGAGATCGAGTGGATCCAGGCTCTCTGAGACATCGGGGTCCGCTTCCTGTCGGCGATCGCCGCTGCGATCAGCCTCTCGCGCCTCTCATCGGCACGCGCAGCACGCGTGCTCAACCACCAGTCGAGGAACCGCCGGAACTCGAGCCTCCGGATCCGCCGCCCGAGAACTCGCTGAACTCGTCGCCAGCGGCCTCCTTGCGGCCATCGTGATTCGAGATGTCGTCCTCAGTGCCTTCCTGGCCGTCGGGACCGTTCGACACGATGTCGAAGTTCGCGCCCTCGACGATCGTGCTCGGTGCCCGGAAGATCCAGGGATTTCCCCACGCGTCCTTCGGCTTGGCTTCCTTGAGGTACGGACCGCCCCAGCGCGCCTTGTCGTCGTCGTTCGCGAGGGCCTCCTTGGACCAGAGGACCGCCAGGCCCTCTTCCTCGCTCGGCCAGCGCTTCATCTCGACGCGGAAGGACTCGAGCGCCTGCTCGAACGACTGCAGCTGCGCGCGCGCGAGCTTGAGGTCGGCCTTCTCGCTGGCTCCGAGAACATTGACGGCCACGAGGCTGCCGATCGCGAGCAGGATTCCGATCACGATGAGGAGCTCGAGGATGGTGAAGCCACGACGACGGGGCTGTGAGCGCATGCGGACCTCCTGAAAGACGGGAAGGTGAGTCTACCGTCAAGGCGGCGGAGTCCATGCCCCTTTCGCCCGCGGGCGGGGAAATTCCGAGAACTCGCGCGACCTTTATCGGGCACTTACAGCTGGGACGAGAGCTGCATCATCGGCACCACGAGCGCGAGGAAGATGAACATCACCACGCCTGCGATGGCGAGCAGCATGGCCGGCTCCATGAGTCGGAGCAGCATCGAGAGCGTGCGGTCGATGCGCGACTCGAGGGTGTCGGCGAGGCGCACGAGCACCGAGGGGAGCGTGTTCGCGCTCTCGCCGACCGAGATGATCTCGACGACATCCTCAGAGAAGAGCCCGCTGTCGGCGAGGGGCCGCGAGAGCTGCTCGCCCTGCCGGACCGAGTCGGCGGCCCGCCCGAGCGCGCGCGACAGCACGGGGTTGCCTGCGGAGTCGCGCGCGATCTCGATCGCCTGCAGCATGGGGATGCCGTTCTCGAGAAGGGTGCCGAGCATGCGCGAGAACCGCGCGACCGCGATCGACGCGAAGAGCGGGCCGAGCATCGGCAGCCTCATGAAGCGCTCCGAGCACCAGTAGCGGACCGCCGGCCGCCGCAGCGCAGCCCAGAGGGACGCGATCGCGACCGCAAGCACCACCGCCAGCGCGACGGCGTGCTCGGAGAGGATCGCGCTCGCCCCGAGCAGGACGCGGGTCGCGAGCGGCAGCGACGGGAGCTTGTCGAAGAAATCCTGGAACTTCGGGACGAAGAAGACGAGCGCCGCGACGACGACGCCGGCGCCGACGAGAAGCAGGACCGCCGGATACATCAGGTTGCCGATCACGCGGCCCCGGAGATCGGCTTGCTGCTCGAGCAGCGTGGCGAGGCGCGCCAGCACGGGCTCGAGGAAGGCGCCTCGCTCGCCTGCGCGCACCATCGCGACATGCACGGGCGCAAAGACCCGGGGATGACGCGACATGGCGTCGGCGAACCGCTCGCCGGATGCGATCGAGTCCGCCACCTCGTTCCAGGCCGCGGCAAGCGTGGCGTTCGACTTCGAGCGGCCGAGGAGCCGCAGCGCCTTCAGCAGCGGCACGCCGGATCGGAGCAGTTCCGCGAGCTGGCGGTAGCTCGCCGAGAGCGCGCGGACGCCGACGCGCCCGCCGCGGGCGCGCTGGCGCGCGGCATCGATTCGGATCGGTGCGAGCCCCTTCGCCGCGAGATCGGCGAGGAGGATGGCCTCGCTGGCCGCATCCACGCGGCCCTTCACGCGGCGGCCCGCCGCGTCTCGTGCGATGTAGTCAAAGCTCGCCACGGGCTGGATGGTACGGGACGGTGCGCCCGCCGGTCGCACTCATCCGCGCCGACGACGCGACCCGAGTCCCGCGAAGGCGAGGACCGCGATGGCGCCGGGCGCCGGCACGGGCACCTGGGTGAAGACAAGCTCCGCGCCGTAGATCTCGCCGAGACCGGCCTCGCTGATGTCGAGCTTCATGCCCGCGCCGATGACGAGCCCGGTCAGCACCGTGCTTCCGCCACCGCCGCCGCCGCCGTTCCAGCTTCCCGGCCCGCTCCCGCTTCCGCCGCCCGAATCCCCCGAGCCGCCGGTCTGGACGGCGAAGTCGCTGAAGAGCATCGAGGCGACGCCGGCGTTTCCGAGCGAGATGAAGTGCTGCGAGTTGTAGTGCTGGTCGCCGCTGACGGCATCGCATGCCGCGATGCGCGAGGCGAGGATGTCCGCGTTCTCGCCAAGGTGCTGCGCGACGGCACCGGTGTAGCTGGTTGCCACGCGCCCGGCCGAGAGGTTCGCGCCTGAGACGCGGAAGAGGTCGATGTCGGCGCCGGGGCTCCAGCTGCCGTAGGAGTTGGTTCCCGTGTCGCGCACGCGGATCTCGACGAGCGCGAGATTGCCGCCGAGCTGCTGCACGATTCCGTGGAGATCGAAGGATGTGACGGTGCGCGTGCCGCTCGCGTCGACCGCCGTCGATACGAACGCGCCGTAGCCGCCGCTGTAGACGATCGATGGACGCGGGGAGACCTGCTGCACGGTGCCGAGGTTGACCACGAGGTCCGCGGAGGCGGTTGACGCGCACGCGGCGGCGACTGCGAGGCCGGCCGCGAGGCCGACGGAGGAGCCCGGAAGGGCGATGGCACGGTTCATGTCTCGAGTTGTCCTTTCCCCGCCGCGTTCGAGAGCGGCAGCGGAAGGGTGCGGCCAAACGGGGCGGCGGCAAGCCTCGGCACGCGTGCGGGAAAATGCGTGGTCGACGCGCGACGGCCGCAACGCCTGCGCGGGGCCGCGGGGTGGAGCTGCGCGGGCTGTGCAGGCTGCGGACGGTCCGCTACCCTCCGTCCGATGCGAGTCGTCAGCCTTCTTCCCTCCGCGACCGAGCTGCTCTGCGCCGTCGGGGGCGCGCCGCTCCTCGTCGGACGAAGCCACGAGTGCGACTTTCCGGCGGAAATCGGGCAGGTCCCGGTGCTGACGCGGGCGCGTACGCGCGGCGCCACGGCTGCCGAGATCGACGCGGAGGTTTCGGCGTCGGTCGCGTCGGGCGCCGGCCTGTACGACCTCGATGAACGGCTGCTCGCGGAGCTTGCGCCCGATGTGATCCTGACGCAGAGCCTCTGCGATGTGTGCTCGATCGACCTGCGCACGGTGGAGCGGATCGCGGCCGGGCTCCCGAGGCGTCCGGCCGTCGTGAACCTCGATCCGAAGGGCGTGTTCGATGTGTTCGACGACCTGCTGCGGGTCGGGGAGGCCGTCGGCCGCGGCGAGCAGGCCGCGCGGGCGATGGTCGAGCTGCGCGCGCGCTACTGGAGCGCGGTCGACTTCGTGAACCCGTATGTGCCCGGACCCGAGGTGCTCTTCCTCGAGTGGACCGATCCGCCCTTCTGCGGCGGGCACTGGACGCCGGCGCTCATCGAGGCGGCCGGCGCGCGGCACTCGCTGAACCCGGCGGGCGCGAAGTCGCGGCGCGTGACGCCCGAGGAGATCCTCGAGAGCGCCCCGGAGCGCGTGGTCGTGTGCCCGTGCGGCTTCGACCTCGCGCGCACGCGGCAGGAGTTCGATGCGCTCGCGAGGACCCGCTGGTGGCCGCTGCTGCCGGCGGTGCTCGAGGGGCGGCCTGGGTCGATCGCGCTCGTCGACGGCAACCAGATGTTCAACCGCCCCGGCCCGCGGCTCGTCGACGCGTTCGAGTGGCTCGTGGGTTGGGTCAACGGACGCGACGAACTCGTGCCTGGGGACTTCCCGGTCGAGTACCGCTGACGCGCATCCGTCTGCCGTTTGGGCAGACGGATCCGGCCGCGCGACCGGTTCGGCGCGGGACCCGGGCGTTCTCGGGCGGCGTTGGCTGGCGCGGGCTTTGCACCCCCGCGCGCACCATGCGATTCGACAAGTTCACCACCGTCGCCCAGGAAGCCATCTCCACGGCACAGTCCGCCGCGAACGCGGCGGGGCATCCGGAGATCACGCCGCTGCACCTGCTCGTCGCGATGCTCGCCGAGAAGACCTCGGCCACCGCATCGCTCCTGCAGAAGGCGGGCGTCGACCCCGCGCGCGTCCGCGATGTCGCGGAGGCGGAGATGCGGCGGATGCCGCGCGTCCAGGGGGGCAGCGCCAACACCGCGTCGCGCGAGCTCGGCGAGGTCCTCGCCACCGCCGAGCGCGAGGCGCAGCGGATGAAGGACTCGTACACCTCGACGGAGCACCTCATGCTCGCGCTCGCCGAGGTGAAGGGCGGCGCGAAGGAGGTGCTCTCGACCCTCGGCGTCGACCGCAGGCGCGTGCTCGCGGCCGTCGAGGCCATTCGGAAGGCGTCAGGCGTGTCGAACATCGCCGACCAGAACGCGGAGTCGAACTTCGAGTCGCTCAGGAAGTACGGCATCGATCTCGTGGAGAAGGCGCAGCAGGGCAAGATCGACCCCGTGATCGGCCGTGACGAGGAGATCCGCCGCTGCATGCAGGTCCTGTCGCGCCGCACGAAGAACAATCCCGTGCTGATCGGCGAGCCAGGCGTCGGCAAGACCGCGATCGCGGAGGGCCTCGCGATCCGCATCGTGAACGGCGACTGCCCGGAATCGATGCGCGACGCGCGCATCGTCGCGCTCGATGTCGGGCAGCTGCTCGCGGGCGCGAAGTACCGCGGCGAGTTCGAGGAGCGCCTCAAGGCCGTGCTGCGCGAGGTCGCGTCGAGCGAGGGCCGCGTCATCCTGTTCATCGACGAGCTGCACACGATCGTCGGCGCGGGGCAGAGCGAGGGCGCGGTCGGCGCGGGACAGCTGCTGAAGCCGGCGCTCGCGCGCGGCGAGCTGCGGTGCATCGGCGCCACCACGCTCGACGAGTACCGCAAGCATGTCGAGAAGGACCCCGCGTTCGAGCGGCGCTTCCAGCCGGTGTTCGTCGGCGAGCCGTCGATCGAGGACACGATCGCGATCCTGCGCGGACTCAAGGCGCGCTACGAGACGCACCACGGCGTGCGCATCCAGGACGGCGCGCTCGTGAGCGCGGCCACGCTGTCGCAGCGCTACATCGCCGACCGCTTCCTCCCCGACAAGGCCATCGACCTGCTCGATGAGGCCGCGTCGCGGCTGCGCATCGAGAACGACTCGATGCCCGCGGAGCTCGACGAGGTCCGCCGGCGGATCATGCAGCTCGAGATCGAGCGCGAGGCGCTCAAGCTCGAGAAGGACGCCGAGAGCAAGAAGCGGCTCGGCGCGATCGAGGAGGACCTCGCGGAGCTCAACGAGACGAACCGCGGGATGACCGCGCGCTGGGAGATCGAGAAGAAGGAGCTCGACGCGGTGAAGTCGCTGAAGGGCGACATCGAGCGCAAGGGCACCGAGCTCGAGCAGGCCAAGCGCCGCGGCGACTTCGAGAGCGCGTCGCGGATCCAGTACGGCGAGCTGCGCGACCTCGAGCGGAGGCTCAAGTCGGCGGAGGAGTCGTTCCGCAGGCGGCAGGCCGACGGAACCGCGATGGTCAAGGAGGAGGTCGACAGCGAGCAGATCGCGGAGGTGGTCGCGAAGTGGACGGGCATCCCCGTGTCGAAGCTCGTCGAGAGCGAGCGCGAGAAGCTGCTGCACATGGAGCAGGAGCTCGCGCGCCGCGTGGTCGGGCAGCGCGAGGCGGTCACCGCGGTCAGCGAGGCCGTGCGCCGCAGCCGTGCGGGCCTCGGCGAGGCGAGTCGTCCGATCGGATCGTTCCTGTTCCTCGGCCCGACGGGCGTGGGAAAGACCGAGCTCTGCAAGGCGCTCGCGGGATACCTCTTCGACACCGAGGAGGCGATCGTGCGCATCGACATGAGCGAGTACATGGAGCAGCACGCGGTGTCGCGGCTGATCGGCTCGCCGCCGGGCTATGTCGGCCACGACGAGGGCGGGCAGCTGACCGAGGCGGTGCGGCGGCGGCCGTACTGCGTGGTCCTCTTCGACGAGATGGAGAAGGCGCACCCCGATGTCGCGAACATCCTGCTGCAGGTGCTCGACGACGGGCGGCTGACCGACGGCCAGGGCCGCACGGTCGACTTCTCGAACACGATCGTGGTGATGACCTCGAACATCGGGTCGCACGCGATCCTCGAGATGACCGACCGCCACGAGGACGAGGCCGTCATCGAGGCGCATGTGAAGGGACTGCTCAAGAAGCACATGAGGCCGGAGCTCATCAACCGGATCGACGAGACGGTCATCTTCCACGCGCTTGGCCGCGACCAGCTGGCGGGCATCGTGGAGATCCAGCTCGGCAATCTCCGCAAGCGCCTTGCCGCCCGCGGCATCACGCTCGGCGTGACCGCCGCGGCGACGGCCGCGCTCGCGAGCGAGGGATACGACCCGCAGTTCGGCGCGCGACCGCTCAAGCGCGTGATCCAGCAGCGGGTCGAGAACGCGCTCGCCGGGAGGATCCTGGCCGGGGAGATCGGCGACGGAGACAGCGTCCGGGTCGACTACCAGGGCAAGAGCTTCACCTTCACGAAGGTGGCCGCGGCTTCGGAACAGCCGATGGCGTGATCTGCCGATAGAAGGTGCATGTTCGCCGTCCTCGCCGCCTCCCTGCTCCTCGCGCTCGTGCCGCCGCTTCCGGCGCACCAGCCGCTCGCCGAGCGCGAGCTCTTCCCGTTCGATCCGGTGATCCTCGTCGGGACTGGCGAGCGGCTCGAGGGGCAGCCTGCGCGCGAGAGCTCCTACGGCAACTACCGCTATCGGTTCGCGACCGAGCAGTCGCAGCGCGCGTTCGACGCGATGCCCTCGCGCTTCGCGATCGCGATGGGTGGCGGGTGCGCGCGGATGGGACCGCTGAGCGGCTCGGGCGAGGTCGGCCGCTTCGAGGTGTTCGAGGACAAGCTCTACATCTTCGCGAGCGACGCCTGCCGGGAGTCGTTCCTGAAGACGCCGAAGGCGTTCCTTGAGGTGGCGGATGTCCCGTTCCCGACCGACAAGCGCGGGCTCGAGCTCGCCGCGGGCGTGCGCCGCTGGCTGCGCGCCGACGCGGCGTGCCCGCGCGAGATCGTCGTGTGGGGCGCGAGGATGGAGCGGCAGGGCGAGGTCGAGCACGGCGTGCGGACGGAGGTCCGGCTCGGCGCGAACCTCACCTTCACCGAGCTGAGCACCTGGGACGAGAGCGCGTGGTGGACGGTCGCGACCTTCGGACCGGCCGATGCGCGCACGCCCGCGACGAACGCGAGGCGCTCGAACAGGCAGGGAGAGCAGCCGCTCGACGACGCGCAGCTCGAGGCGTTCCGGCGTGTGGCGATGCTCGAGCCGCTGTTCCTCACGCGCGTCCTGCTGCAGCCGGATGTGAAGCTCGCGGGAGGGGGCGCGGCGGAGTGGAGGATCGGCGACGCCGCGCTCGACGGCGAGGTCCTGCGCATCCACTGGCGCGGCGTGACCGTCGAGTGGCTCGTCAAGCCCGGGAACGGCCAGCCCGTCGCGCAGCGCGCGCTGCGCAGGGCGCGGGACATGCGCTTCGCGCAGGTCACCGAGTCGTTCTCGGCGTGGAACGACCGCGCGGGCGTGCGCGTGCCCATGGTGCGGACCGATGGAACGACCACGCGCCGCTTCGACGCGGTCGACAGCGAGTGCGACCCCGAATCAGGGCCGCAGGGACCGTGACACGACCTGCTCGAGCGAGGTCGGCTGGATCGCATACTCGCCGACGAACGGCCGGCCGCTCACGAAGATCACGGCGAAGCAGCACGAGATCGCGAGGGTGACGAGGGTCAGCGCGAGTACGCGGCCCCGCGGCGAGTCGCCGTGCAGCGCGCCGATCGAGATGAGCGTGAGCAGCGCGAGCGCGAACACGATGAGCCAGCGGGAGCGCGGCATCGCGACCTGTCCGTCGCGGATGCGCAGCTCGCGCGCGGCCTCCGCCTGCTTCACGGCCTCGAGGATCGGCTCGGCGGCCGAGAAGGCGAATCGGCGGAGCGCGAGGAGCTGGGCCGGACGCTCGCGCGTCGCGCTTGCGTGCGAGAGCCTGGGCCACTCGTCGGCGATGAGATGCTGCGCGTACGCGGCGACGAGCGCGTAGGTCTCGAGGCGCAGCTCGGGCTTCGAGTCGGCGAGGAAATCGGCCTCGTCGAGCGCGCTCTCGAGCGCGAGCGCCTCCTCGACCACGGCATTGCGGACGCGCTCGCTGCGGTCCCAGACCCACACGGCGTTGAACGAGACCAGCAGACCGAAGGCGAGCGCGATCTGCGAGGTGACCTCCGCCTCGAAGCGGCCGAGCCGGCGGCCGTCCGCACCGCAGAGACGGGGCACGACGGCCCGGTGGATCACGAACGACACCACGCCCCAGACGAGCAGAAGCACCAGCACGATGAGCGGCGTCGGGAGCCGAAGGACCGCGTCGAAGATCGGGTTCATCGTGGCAAGGTACCATTCGGCCCATGCTCGACTGGCTCGCAGCGCTGCGCGTACAGAGCGCGTTCCGTCGCCGAGACTCGTGGATCCTCTCCGCGGGGATCGTGTGCGTGCTGGCCGCATGCTCGCTTCTCGTCGGGATCCGCGCGGTCCCCGTGACCGACCGCGACGAGCCGCGCTTCGCGCAGGCGTCGAGGCAGATGGCCGAGGGCGACTCGCTCGCGGACTGGATCGTGCCGCGCGTGGGCGACGAGCTCCGGCTCAAGAAGCCGCCGCTCATCTACTGGGTGCAGGCGCCGACGGTGCTGGCGGCGACGGGCGGCGATCCGTCGCGGGACGCGATCTGGATGTACCGGCTGCCGAGCGCGGCGGCGGCGCTGCTCGCGGCGCTGGCGACGCTCTGGCTGGGCCGCGCGATGTTCGGCGGCAACACCGGGCTTCTGGCGGCGTGCCTGCTCGTGGTGTCGCCGGTGATCGTGACCGACTGCCACATGGCGCGGGCCGACGAGGTGCTGCTCGCGACGACGACGCTCGCGATGTGCGTGCTCTGGACGATGTGGCGCGGTCACCGCGCCGGGCGTCGGCCGGGGCTTCCGCGGGCCGTGTTGTTCTGGGCGTGCATCGGGCTCGGCATGCTCGCGAAGGGGCCGATCACGCCGTTCGTCGCGGGGACCTGCGTGCTCGGCTGCGCGGCGGCGCGGCGCGACTGGCGGTTCATCCTCGCGGTGCGGCCGCTTGCAGGCGCGCTCGTGCTGGGTGCGATGGCGTTCCCGTGGATCTGGCTTGCCGGCAACGAGGTCGGCTGGGAGACCCTGCGCGCCGCCTGGGACAAGGAGGTCGTGCAGCGCGCGAAGGAGGGCGCGGAGGGACACGCCGCGCCGCCGGGCTATTACCTCGTGACGCTGATGGCGTTCTTCTTTCCCGGCGCGCTGCTTGCGGCGCTTGGCTTCGAGCGTCTGGTGAAGCGGGCGTTCGTGGTGCGACACGCGGAGGGCGCTGGCCTTCTCGCACGGACGAGGGCGCGCTTCGGCAGCGCCCGTGGGCGCGACGCGGAGGTGTTCCTCCTGTTCTGGATCGTGCCGACCTGGATCGCCTTCGAGCTGGTCGTCACGAAGTTCCCCCACTATGTGCTGCCCGTGTATCCGGCGCTTGCGCTCGCGGTGGCGCGGCTTGCGCTCGGCGGCGTGCGTGCGCTTCCAAAGCCGCTGAACGCGGGCGACCGAGTCACTGCGAACGCGTGGCTCGTGGTCGGGCTTGTGCTGTCGCTCGCGGGCGCGGTGCTGTTCGCCTGGCTGCGCGCGACGGGCCGGACCGCGGATGTGTCGGGCGCCTGGCCCGCGCTCGCGGCGGACGGGCCCGCGATGCTCGCCCTCGCGGGGACTGCAACGGCCGGCGCGTGCGTGCTCGTGGTGTTCGCATGGCGCGCGGCGCGCAGCGCGGCGTTCGCGCGGGCGCTCGCGCTTGCGATTCCCGCGGCGCTCCTCGCGGAGACGGCGCTCTTCGGCGTGTGGCTGCCGGGCGCCGCATGGGTGTGGAACACGCCGCGCATCGTCGGAGTGGTGGCGCGCGATTCGGGACGGCTCCCTTCCGATGCGGGATTTCCACGGATCGGCGGCGTCGGCTACCAGGAGGACTCGCTGCTCTGGACCACGCGCAACCGCCTCGACCGGCTCGGCGACGCGGTGAACGACGGGAACCGTGCGAGGATCGAGGCGTGGTGCGAGGCGAATCCCGGCGGATACCTGCTCGTTCCGCGCGCGAGCCTCGCGGAGTTCGCGCGGTACGGCGAGGTCGTCGGCGAGGTCGACGGATTCAACTACTCAGACGGAGATCCCGTCGGCCACGCGGTCCTGCGCATCGCGCGGTGATCAGGCGAGCAGCGCGAACCCGCGCGCGGCGATCGCGCGCTCGTCCTCGGCCGTGAAGGTGCGCTCGGCGCGCGTCGCGACGCCGATGACGCCGAGCACACGGCCGTCGGCGGCGAGGACCGGGACCGCGACGCTGCCGGCAAGGCCCGTGGCGCGCGCGCCGGGACGGACATCGCCGGTCGTGTCCTGCTGGATGTTGCAGGAGTTCACCGCGCAGCGTCGCTCGGCGGCGAGGCCGGCCATGCCCTTGCCGACCGGGACGGTCCGGACGAGCTCGAGGACCTGCGGAGGGATCCCGAGGGCGCAGCGGAGGTGGAGCGCGCCGTCGTCGCCGACCGCGTGCACCGTGCCGCTGTCGGCGCGGAGGTCTGCAAGCAGCGCGTGGAGACGGGCGGTGGCGTCGGATTGCGAGGACATGCGAGGCGGAGGATAGCGCCGGCTGACGCCGAATCGAATCGGTGCACGGCACGTGCCGCTCAGTGCCAGGCACTGCATGGCACGTGCCGTTCAGACCGCGTCCATCCGTGGCATGCCGCGACCCGAGGCATCCCCGAGGCATCCCCGAGGCATCCCCGGCGGTGCACGGCACGTGCCGCTCAGTGCCTGGCACTGGACGGCACGTGCCGTGCACCGATGGAGGGTGTGCGCGTGAAGGCGAACGCACCGTGCTTGTTGCAGACGACGATGTCCGGATGGCCGTCGCCGTCGAGGTGGCCGGTCCAGAACTGCGTGCCGACGCCGCTGTCGGAGTCGATCTCGCGCCGGACGAAGCGCGCGCCGCCGGGCGCGGCTGGATCGCGGACGAGCTCGAACCAGCAGAGGACCGGCGGCGCCATCGGCTCGTCGTCGCCCAGTGGGCCGTGCGCCCAGCGGCGCTTGCCTGTGACGATGTCGGGGAGCCCGTCGCCGTTCACATCGGCGATGCGCAGTGCGTGGATCTGGCTGAAACCCGCGCCGTTCGCGTTCTCGGCGGCGGTGCGGCCGAGGATCGCACGCTCGGTGAAGGAGCCGTCGGTGTTCTGCTCGAACCACGAGAGCCCGTAGGAGTGCGCCTTGATGCTCGTGACGATGTCGGCGCGGCCGTCGCCGTTCGCGTCGAGCGCGTACATCTGCGCGCCGCCGTCGCCGAGATTCGCGGGATGGTGCGGCCATGGCGCATCGGCCGTGCGGTCGGCGGGCTGCTCGAACCAGCCGGTGCTGGTGAGGATGTCGGTGCGGCCGTCGCCATTCACATCGCCGGCGCCGTAGCCGTGGGTGTAGCGGTGGATCGCGGTGTCGCCCTCGGGCGACTTTGCGGAGACCGCGTGGAAGCGCGCCTTCGCGAGCGGATTCGTCCAGTCGATCTCGGCGTAGCCGAACTGTCCGCCGGTGTGGCAGAGGAGCTCGGGCCGTCCGTCGCCGCTGAGGTCGGCGAGGTCGGGCGACTCGCCGTCGGCGATGTCGAAGATGTCGTGGCGCGGCCAGTCCATCTCGGCCACCGGCGCGGCGCGCGGGGCGGGATTCACGAAGACCGACGCCGGCGTGCCGGGCGGACCATAGACGAGGATGTCGGTCCAGCCGTCCCCGTTGAAATCGTGCGCGAACTGCTCGAAGTAGTCGGAGTAGCCGGTGTCGGCGCGGTACGGCGTCTTCGTGATTCCGTCGGGATTGTGGCGCTCGGGCGTGTAGGCGACGCGCGTGTCGAACGAAGGGCCGAGCCAGATGAAGCGGCCCGCGCAGACATCGCGGTGGCCGTCCCGGTTGAAGTCGGCGGCGGTGCAGCCCTCGGCGACGAAGTCCTTGGTGAGCGTCCGCTTCGCGAACGCAACTTCCGCATGCGGCGCGTGGGTGAGGGCCGCATGCATGAGAGCCACCGAGATGGGCGCCGCGAGGATCATGCGCAGCTCAGTCGAGCGGCCGGCCGTCCCAGCGGACGAACGCCTCGACCGCCTGGTACTCGGCGAGGCCGAGCGCGTCGTAGATTCGCGCCGTCGCGGCGTTCCGCTGCTCGGCGCGCTCCCAGAACTCGCGCTCGTCGGCACCGGGGAAGAGCGCGCGGTCCTTCTGCGACTGGTGCTTGAAGATCGCGGTGCGCTTGCGCGCGACCTCGTCGGGCGAGAGGGGGACGGCCATCTCCGTCTGCTCGACATCCCACTCCTGCCACGCGCCGCGGTAGAGCCAGGTGGTGCAGTCCTTCGCCCAGTCGTCGTTCGCGCACTCGCTGAGCGCCCGGAAGATCGCGGACAGGCAGACCCGGTGCGTGCCGTGCGGGTCGCTGAGGTCGCCCGCGGCGTACACCTGGTGCGGCTTCACCGCGCGGAGCAGCGCCTTGACGATCTCGATGTCCTCGGCGCCGAGCGGCTTCTTCCGGACGCGGCCGGTCTCGTAGAACGGCATGTCGAGGAAGTGCAGGCGCTCCTCGGGGACTCCGCAGTAGATGCCGGCGGCCTTGGCCTCGCCGCGGCGGATGAGGCCCTTGAGCTTCTGCAGCTCGGGCGGGTCGACCTCGCCGGGACGCTTCGCCTTGAGCTTGCGCGCGATGTCGTGCTCCATGCGTTCGGTCCTCGCGCCTTCGAAGCCGAACATGCCGTTGAAATCAGAGGCGAAGTCGAGGAACCGGAGCGCCTCCGCGTCGAAGACGGCGATGTTGCCCGAGGTCTGGTACGCGACATGCACCTGGTGGCCCTGGTCGACGAGGCGGATGAGCGTGCCGCCCATGGAGATGACATCGTCATCGGGATGCGGCGAGAAGACGAGGACGCGCTTGGGGAACACATCGTCGCCGGGGCGGTGGATGTCGCCTGCCTGCTTGCGGTCGGCCGGCTTGCCGCCCGGCCAGCCGTTGATCGAGCGCTGCAGGTCGCGGAAGACGGAGATGTTGAGGTCGTACGCCTTGCCGCGGCCGGCGAGGAGGTCCTGCAGGTGGTGCTCGTTGTAGTCCTCGGCGGTGAGCTTGAGGATCGCCTTTCCCGTCGTGCGCGCGAGCCAGATGACGGCCTTGCGCGCCATCGCGTCGGTCCAGTCGAGGTCGTGGTTCGCGCTCGCCCAGGGCGCCTTGCAGCGCTCGAGCTCGGCGGCGGCCGCGAGGTCGAGGAAGACCTGCGCGTTGGGGTGCTCCTGCAGGAAGCTGGCCGCGATGGAGTTGGTGACCGCGCCCTCGATGGCCCGCGCGACGACCGGAGCCTTGCCCTCGCCGAACGCGACCATCACGACGCGCTTGGCCTCGAGGATGGTGCCGACGCCCATCGTGACGGCACGGGTGGGGACATTCTCCTCGCCGAAGAAGTCGCTGGCGGCGTCCTTGCGCGTGACTCGGTCGAGCGTGATGAGCCGCGTGCGGCTTGTGCGCGAGGATCCGGGCTCGTTGAAGCCGATGTGACCGGTGCGTCCGATGCCGAGGATCTGGAGGTCGATGCCGCCCGCCGCCTTGATCTCGCGCTCGTAGCGGTCGCACATCGCGCGGACATCGTCCTCGCCGCAGGTCCCGTCGGGAATGTGCGTGTGCCGCGGGTCGATGTCGATGCGGTCGAAGAGGTGCTCGCGCATGAAGCGGTGGTAGCTCTGCAGCTCGTGCGGCTGCATGGGCCAGTACTCGTCGAGGTTGAAGGTGACGACATTGCGGAACGAGAGGCCGTCCTCGCGATGGAGCCGGACGAGTTCGTCGTAGACGCCGGTCGGCGTGGAGCCCGTGGCGAGGCCGAGGACGCACTTCTCCCCAGCGCGGGCCTTGGCGCGGATCAGCTCGGCGATCTCGCGGGCGACGGTGGCGCTCACATCCTTCGCGCGCTCGATGACGCGCGTGGGGATCCGCTCGGCCGGCGAGGAGATCTCCCAGTACGCGGCGGGGCGCGGGGTCGCTGGGAAAGCGGGCGATGGGACGGAGGGTGCGGTCGGCTGCGAAGCGGTGGTGGCCATGGTGCGGGGACGATGCTATCGGAAGGGGTGTGCGGGATGTGGGTCGGCGTGGAAGGGGAACGCGCGGGCTAGACGCGTCCTTTCCGAGGAAAGCGCGCGCCTGGCACGCGGCGTGGGGTGCCTGGCACCGGCCGTTGCGCACCCGGCACGCATCGGCGATCACGCATCTGCCCCGCATGGACGACTTTGGGAGTTTCTGGCACACGCCTGGCACGCGTCGTGGGGTGCCAGGCACCCCACGACGCGTGCCAGGCGCTCCGCTTTCCGGAGTGGGCGCTCAGATCGCGCGGGCCGCCTCGAGGTACGCCGCGTGCGCCCCCGTCACCTCGCGCATCGAGTCGCCCCCGAACTTGTCCAGGAACGCCCGCGCCACCTCGAACGCCACCGCGTTCTCCATGACTACGCTCGCCGCCGCGACCGCGCTGACATCGCTCCGCTCGTACGCGCTCTGCACCGGAGCGTGCGTCCCGAACTCCACGCTCGGCATCCCTCGGAGGAGTGTCGAGATCGGCTTCATCGTCCCCCTGACCACGACCGGCATTCCGTTCGTCATGCCGCCCTCGAGGCCACCGGCGTTGTTCGTCGGACGCTCGAAACCCAGGCTCGAGGCGCTGCTCCGGCCGGGCTCGTACGAAATCGCGTCGTGCACGCCGCTCCCGAACCGCGCGCCGCAGTCGCGCCCGAGGCCGATCTCGACCGCCTTGAACGCCTGGATCCCCATCACCGCGAAGGCGATCCGCGCGTCCAGGCGGTCGTCCCAGTTCATGCATGACCCGAGTCCCGGAGGGCATCCGAACACATGCACCTCGCACCAGCCGCCGACCGTGTCCCGCTCCTGCTTCGCGCGATGGATGAGCTCCACGAGCCGGGCGTCGGTCTCAGGATCCGGGCAGTAAACCTCGCTCGCGTCGCGCGCGGCGAGAAGCGCATCCAGATCCCGCTCCCGGACCTCCAGGCTGCTCCACGCGTCGCAGGATCCGCGCACGAACCCAAAGACGCGAATCCCGAACGCATCGAGCACGCTGCGCGCGACGGCCCCCGCCGCCACGCGCGCCGCCGTTTCGCGTGCGCTTGCGCGCTCGAGCGTCCCGCGGCAGTCCGGCGTGAGGTACTTCAGGCTGCCCGCGAGATCCGCGTGGCCGGGCCGCGGCCGAGTCACCGCGGGCGTCCGCTCCGGATCATCGATCCGACTGTCCTTGTTCGCGATGCGCATCGCGACCGGCGAACCGATCGTCCGGCCCTGCCGCAGCCCGCCGAGGAACTCGACCGTGTCGCTCTCGATCCGCTGCCGCGCGCCCCGGCCGTATCCGCCCTGCCTCCGCGCCAGCTCGCGGTTCACGCGAGACGCGTCGACCGCGAGGTCCGACGGAAGCCCGTCCACGATCGCGACGAGCCCGGGCCCGTGCGACTCGCCTGCGGTCTGATAGCGAAGCGGCCGTCCCATGGCGCCTCCATCGGCGCGATCAGCGCGGCAACTCGACAAGCTTCCACAGCGAGCCGGGGTTGCCGCGTTCCTGTCCGCCCGTGAACGCGCTGACCACGAGCGACCCGTCGTGCATCGCATCGATCGACGAGATCATCTCGCCCCGCTTTCGCGCGAGCACCGCCGGCTTCGTCGGCTGGCCGTCGACCATGCGAATGCCCCACACGTTCGACGACACGAAGTCGGCGTAGATGTACACGCCGTCGAGCTTCGGCATCGCCGCGCCCCGGTACACCTGTCCGCCTGTGATCGAAAGTCCCTCCCGGTGGTGGTACTCGACGACCGGCTCCTCGAACGGTCCCTCGCCCTTCCCGCCCTCGAACGCATGGAACCCCTCGCGGGCGTTCCAGCCGTAGTTCCCGCCCTTCCGGATGAGGCTCACTTCCTCCCAGATGTTCTGCCCGACATCGCCGGCCCACAGGTCGCCCGTCTTGCGGTCGAACGCCATGCGCCAGATGTTGCGCGTGCCGTACGCCCAGATCTCGGGCTTCGCGCCTTCCCTCGCGACGAACGGGTTGTCCGCGGGAACCGCGTACGGCTCGCCCTTCGCGCCCTTCCGCGAGACATCGATCCGGATGACCTTCCCAAGGAGGCTGTCGAGGTTCTGCGCGTAGTGGTGCGGGTCGTTCGCCGCTCCGCCGTCCCCGAACGAGAGGTACAGGTAGCCGTCCGGACCGAACAGGACCGTGCCGCCGTTGTGGTTCGAGTACGGCTGCGGCTGGACAAGCAGGATCTCCTCGCTCGCGTCGTCGGCCTTGCGCCCATCCTCGGCGACCGTGAAGCGCGACAGGATCGAGCGCCTCGGCTTGCTCGCCGTGTAGTAGGCGTAGAGCTCGCGCTTCTTCGGGAACTCCGGATGGAAGGCGACCGACAGCAGACCCTCCTCGTTGCCGCCGTCGTTCACGCGCTCGCGGATGTCGAGGAAGACCGCAGCCTCCTTCGTGTCCCGCTGCGCGGGATCCGCGACGAGGATCCGCCCGGGCTGCTCGACGATGAAGAGGCTCGCGGCATCGCCGGGCTGCTGGATCGCCTGCACAGGCCGCACCAGCGCGAGCTCCGGCAGCAGCCGCTCGAAGGAGAGCTTCGGGATCGGATCGCCCTCCGCGAACTGCGCGGCCGGATCCTTCGCGGGCGCCTTCGCGGGCGCGTCCTGCGGCACGAGTGCGATCGAGAACACGATGGCGAGCAGACCGTTCATGCGCGACTCCTTCCGCCTCGGCGGAGCGTCGATGGTATCGCCGCCCGGTCCGCCGCCGTGCCGCGATTTCCCTACACTTTCGCGCATGCACACTCCGACGATCGCCGCCATCGCACTGCTCGCCGCCTGCGCGCCCGCGACGCTGCCTCCGCCCAAGGCCGAGCCGAAGCCGGTCGCGGTGGATGCGGCGAAGGAGAAGGCCGATGGCTTCGCCCCGCTCTTCAACGGCACGGACCTCACGGGCTGGATCGGCGATACCAAGGGCTACAAGGTCGAGGACTTCGAGGGCGGGGCCGCGATCGCCTGCCAGCCCGGCGGGACGAACCTGTTCACCAAGGACGAGTTCGGCGACTTCGAGCTCCGCTTCGAGTTCATGCTCACGCCGGGCGCGAACAACGGCATCGCGCTGCGCTCGCCGCCCGAGGGCGATCCCGCCTACGCCGGCTTCGAGTCGCAGGTGCTCGACAACGGCGCCGACCAGTACAAGGGCCTCAAGGAGTGGCAGTACCACGGCTCGATCTACGGCATCGCGCCGGCGACGGCCACCGCCCTCCGCCCGACCGGCGAGTGGAACCACGAGACGATCGCGATGAAGGGCCGCACGGTCCGGATCGAGCTGAACGGCGTGGTGATCGTCGACATCGACCTCGACAAGGTCGCGCCCGACGGCAAGACCGTCAGCGGCAACAAGGTCGAGGGGCTCAAGCGAGCCAAGGGCCACATCGGCTTCTGCGGCCACGGCGACCGCGTCGCGTACCGGAACCTCCGCGTGCGTCGGATGTGAGCCCGCTCAGACCGCGTACTCGCGGCCGAAGCGGTTCGCGATGAATGCGTCGTAGGACACATCCTCCATCTTCACGAAGCCCTTCTGCGGGACCTGTCCGTCCTTCAGCATGTCGAGCACCGCGCACACGCCCGCGGCGGTCGTGATCTGGATGCCCGTCCAGTGCTTGCCGTTGATCGCCTTCGCGGGCACGCGGCGCGAGTCGATCTTCTCGACGAGCTTGCCGTTCTCGACGCCGATCGCGACGCAGAGGATCACGATGACATCGTCGCTGGTCGCGGGAATCGAGCGGTCGAAGATGTCGCACAGCTGCTGGCGGTGGTCGATGAACCCGAGGTCGTTGAGCAGGAACTTGATCAGCCGGCAGTGGCCCGGGTAGCGGATCGTCTTGTAGTTCACATTGCGCGCGCGGCCCGCGAGCGACTCGCCGAGCGAGCCGAGGCCGCCTGAGGTGTTGAACGCCTCGTACTGGATGCCGTCGAGCGTGAACTCCTCGAGGTTCTCCAGCGGCGCCAGCAGCGTCATCTTCCCGTCGACGAGCGCCTCGCACGGATTGCAGTACTCGTTGACGAGGCCGTTCGTCGACCAGGTCATGTTGTACTTGAGCTGGTTCGTCGGATTGCGCGGCAGCGCGCCCACGCGGCAGCGGAGCTCGTGGATCTCGCTCATCGGCTTCGCAAGGTGGTTCGCGGCGATCGTGATGTAGCCGGGCGCCAGGCCGCACTGCGGGATGAACGCCGTCGACGCGCCCTCGGCGAGCGCCATGACCTTCTTCGTGACCGCGACATCCTCGGTGAGGTCGAGGTAGTGGACGCCGTGCGCCTTCGCGCGCTCGGCGATGAGCGGGTTGCAGAAGAACGGCGCGCACGAGATGAGGCCCCACTGGCCCTTCATCGCCGCATCGAGGTCCGCCTGCCGCGAGAAGTCGGCGGTCGCGCCCGTCGCGTTCGGAAGTCCGGCGACGGCGCCGCGCCACGACGGCTCGTGCGAGTCGACCACATGGACCTTGTAGTCGCCCGTGTGCGCGAGGAAGTGCGCCGCCATGCGACCGATCTTGCCAGCTCCGATGATGAGGACATTCTTCATGCGCGTTTCCGATTCGAGCCAGTGCGGGCCTGCCCCGCCGCGGGGCGGCAAGGGTAGGGCCTATTTGTCGGCACGGATGCTCGGGTCAGTTCACCCGCAGCTCGATCAGCGAGAAATCGTCGTCCCATCCCGCGACCGCAGGGCTATCGGCCACCGGCTGGCCTCGCGCCTCGCGCATGATCCGCTCGGTCTCTCGGACGACCGCGTCGAGCGCGCCCTCGGCGGGAATCCCCGCGAGGAACCGCGCGAGCGCGTCGACGCCCCAGATCCCGCCGCCCGCGAGATGCAGCTCGAAGACGCCGTCCGAGAAGAGGTACAGCCTGTCGCCGGCCTCGAGCGTCGTCCGCATCGTCGGCGCGTCGTACTCGTCCATCACCCCGACCATGAAGGTCGTCGACTCGAGCTGCCGCAGCTCCCCGCCGCGCAGCAGAAACGCCGGCGGATGCCCGCCGCCGGACCACGCGAGCTCCCGCGTGCGCCGGTCGTAGACGCCGTACCACACCGTGAAGTACATGCCGTCGTGGCGCGACATCTGGAACGCGGCGTTGAGCGCCTGCAGCGTGCGCGTCGGATCGAGCACCTGCTCGCGCTCGAGCGAGCCCGACCGGATGAGGTTCATCGCCGACACGCCCATGAGGGCCGGGCCGACGCCGTGGCCGCTCACATCGATGACATACGCCGCGAGATGGTCCTCGTCGATCCAGTGGTAGCCGAACACATCGCCGCCGAGCGCCTCGCACGGCACGAAGCGCCAGTCGGCGTGGACCGCGCCCGAGTCGAGCGGCGGATCGAGCAGCGAGCGCACATACGCCGCGGCGCGCTGGATCTCGGCCTTCATGTGGGCCTCGCTCTCCGCAAGGGCCGCGAACGCCGCGTTGCGCTCGAGCTGGAAGCGGTAGCCGCGCGAGTGGTGCCGGATGCGCGCGACGAGCTCGACCGGATGCGGCAGCTTCACGAGGTAGTCGCTCGCGCCGCGGCCGAACGCGTCGGCCTTCACCGCGGGATCCTCCTTCCCGGTCAGCATGACGACCGGCACATCGCGCAGCGCCTCGTGCGCGCGATACTGGGGAAGCAGGTCGAGCCCGCTGATCCCGGGCATCTCGATGTCCTGCAGGATCACGGTCGGCCTGAACTCGACCGCCGCCGCGACCGCCTGCGACGGATCCTGCACGCTGCGGTACTCGCACGAACCCTGCGATGCGATCATGCGCCGCACGGCCTCGCCCACGATCGGCTGGTCGTCGACGAGCAGCACGCGGTCGGTGGTCCCGATGTCCTTCATCACATGCTCCTCGCCGCGATCGCGGCCGCGATCCCCTCGATCGGCAGCGTCTCCGCCGCCGCGCCGATGTGCCGCGCGGCGCCGGGCATGCCCCAGACGATGCTCGTCCGCTCGTCCTGCGCGATGGTGTGCCAGCCGGCCCGACGCAGGCGGAGGAGCCCATCCGCGCCATCGCGGCCCATGCCTGTGAGCAGCACGGCGACACCCGGGCGCGGATACGAGGCGAGCGACGCGAAGAGCTCGTCGACGCTGGGCCGATGGACCTGCTCCTCGCCCGCGTCGCGGTAGTCGACGCGCGCATCCGGCCCGACCACGAGGTGGCGCTCCTCGCCGGCGACGACGATGTCGCGCGCGCGGAGCGCCTGCCCGCGTCGCGCGAGCGTCACGGCACGCCCGGTCTCGGCCGTGAGCCAGTCGGCGTAGCCCTGCATGAACGGCGCGGAGAGATGCTGCACGACGACGATCGCCGCCTCGAGCGTGCCGGGAAGCGCCGAGAGGACATCGGCCACGGCGCGCGGTCCGCCCGTCGACGCGCCGATCGCGACGATCCTCGGCACCTCCCCGGACGGCCGCGCGGGCGCCGCGTCGGGCTCGGGACCGTGCCTCCGCGGCGCGTGCGCGCGCCCGACGCGCCGCATGCGCTCGAGCAGCTCTTCCGCGCCCTCGACGCGCGCGCCGGGCGCGAAGGTCGGCGTGTTCACCGCGTCGAGCGCGCCCGCGCCGAGCGCCTCGTAGACGAGCGAGGCATTGCCGGTCACCGTCGCCGTCACGACGAGGATCGGGCACGGCGTCGCGCGCATGATGCGCCGCGTCGCCTCGACGCCGTCCATGCGCGGCATGATGAGGTCCATCAGGATCAGGTCCGGCCGGTCCCGGCGCGCGCACTCGACCGCCTGCGCGCCGTCGTGCGCGACCCACGCGACCGACATCCCCGGATCGCGCGCGACCGCGCGGCGCAGCGCCTCGCAGGCGACCGCGAGATCGTTGACGATCCCCACGCGCATCACGCGGTCCCGCCCTTCGCGCGACCGGCGCCGACGAGCGCGCGCACCGCGTCGGTGAAGCCGCTGTCCTGGAACGCGCCCTTCGTCAGGTACGCGGTCGCGCCTGCCTCGAGCCCCGCGAGGCGGTCCTCCTCGCGGTCCTTGTAGCTCACCACGATCACCGGGACGCGCGCGAACCGCGGCTCGGCGCGCAGCAGGCGCACGAACTCGATGCCGTTCATCCGCGGCATGTCGATGTCGCTCACGACGAGGTCGAAGCGCCCCGCCCGCAGCGTGTTCCAGCCGTCCATGCCGTCGACGGCGGTCTCGACCTCGAAGCCCATGCGCGCGAGGATCTGCCGCTCGACCTCGCGCACGGTCGCGGAGTCGTCGACGACGAGCGCACGCAGCACAGCGTCCGCCCCGGACGCGAGCGCGCTCGCGGCGGACGCCCTCGCCGCGCCGCGCAGCGTGCCGGCGCCGAGGCTCTGCCGGACCGACTGCAGGATGTCCTCGGTGTCGAGGATCAGCACCGGCTCGCCGCTCTCGCGGACGGCGGCGGCGGAGAGGTGAGGCACCTTCCCGAGGCGCGGGTCGAGCGCGCGGACCACGAGGTCCTCCTCGCCCGCGAAGGCGTCGACCGCGAATCCGTACCGCTCCTCGCCCGAGCCGAGCACCACGATCGACTCGCGCGCGTCGGGGCGCCGCGCCGACGGGAGGCCGAGCACGCGCGCCGCGTCGACCACGCCGACCGACGCCCCCTCGAGCATGAACTGGCTGCGCCCCTCGACGCTCTCGATCGACGCGTGCTCTGGCTGCACGACGCGCTCGATGCGCGCGAGCGGGAAGGCGAGCGTCTCGCCCGCGACATCCACGAGCAGCGCGCGCATCACCGACAGCGTGATCGGAAGCTCGAGCTCGAACGCGGTGCCGCGGCCGAGCTCCGTCTCGATCCGCGCCGTGCCGCCGATCTCGCGCGCCGTCGACTGGACCACATCGAGCCCGACGCCGCGCCCGGACACCTCCGTGACCTGCCTCGCGGTCGAGAAGCCCGGCAGGAACAGGAACTCGAGCAGCTCCTGCCGGTCCATCGCCGCCGCCATCTCGCCGGAAGCGAGCGCGCGCCGCACGATCCGCTCGCGCAGCGCGTCGAGGTCGATCCCGCGCCCATCGTCCGACACGCGGACGAGCAGCATCCCGGCGTGGTGCCGCGCCTCGACGCGCAGCGTCGCCTGCGGGTCCTTTCCGGCGGCGCGCCGCTCGTCGGGCGTCTCGACGCCGTGGTCGATCGCGTTGCGGACGAGGTGGTTCAGAGGCGCATCGAGCCGCGCGAGGATGTCCCGGTCGACCGGCACCGACTCCCCGGCGATCTCGAGGCGAACCTCCTTGCCGAGCTGCCGCGCGAGGTCGCGCACGGCGCGCGCGAGCGATCCCGTCGCGTCGGAGAACGGCCGCATCCGGCTCGAGAGCACCTCGTGGTACAGCGCGGTCGAGGTCTCCTCGCCGCGTCGGATGGCGCCCTCGATCGCGAGAAGATGCCCGACGACGCCGTCCCTTCCCCGGTCGACGAGCCGGCGCGCGCGCGCGACCACCGCCGGCTCGAGTCCCGCACCGCGCAGCTCGCCTCGCACCCGGTCGAGCTCGTCCTCGACCTCGTGAAGCGCGCGCTTCAGCTCGAGCGCGCCCTCGCGGAGGGCTTCGAGCCGGCGCGACTCGAGCATCGACTCTCCCGCGAGCTGCAGCAGGCGGTCGAGCTTCTCCGCCGTCACGCGCACGCTTGCGGCGCGCGTGGCGGCGGGCGCCGGATCCACCGCGGACGCGACGACGCCCGGTTCGGGAACGACGGGCGCGGGCGCGACGATCTCCGCCGCCGGCGCACGCAGGGCCGCGACGACCGCATCGATCGCACCGCCGTTCGCCCCGAGCCAGGCTGCGATCCCAGCCTCGTCGACGCGCGAGAGACCGGCGAGAAGGTCGGTCGCCTTCAGCAGCTGGTCGATCCTGGCGGACGCGACCGCCTCGCGACCGCGCTGCATGGCGACGAGGACATCCTCCATCGCGTGCGCGAGCGCGACGGCCGCGTCGAGTCCGACCACCCGCGCGGCGCCCTTGATCGAATGCGCGGCGCGCATCAGCGGCTCGACCGCCGCGGCGTCGCTCGCAGCCTCGAGCCGGACGAGCCCCTCGCTCAGCGCCGACGCGTGCGCCTCCGCCTCGGCGCGGAAGAGCTCGTGCAGCGAGAATCCGCCGAGGTCGCTCATCCGAGCCTCCTCGCGAGGAGCGCGGCGACCCGATCCGCGTCGAGCACGGCCACCGTGGACTCGCGCCCGGATTCGCCGACTGCGGCGAGGAACTTCGTGCAGCCGTCGGCCGCATGACGCACCGTGGCGGGCGCCGGAAGCGTTCGCGCGGCGTCGATGCTGCGCACGCCCTCGACCGAATCGACGGCGAATCCCCACCGCGCCGCCGGCGGACCGATCACGACGAAGTGGGTCCGCGCGCCGCCGCCCTCCAGTCCACCAGTCTCCAGTCCGAGCGCCGCGGCGAGCGAGGCGACCGGCGTCAGCTCCCCTGCGATGTTCGCGAGCCCCTCGAAGACGGCGTTCGACCGATGCGGCACGCGGCGAACCGGCGAGGACCGCACCACGCGGTGCGCCGATTCGGCCTCGAGCCCGAGTCGCTCGGCCCCGATCCGGAAGAGCAGCACGCCGCGCGTGCGCTGCGCCTCGCCGGCCGGTCGGGCCGCGACGAGCGCGGTGTTCGCGGCGAGCTCCTCCGGGCCAAGCGGACGGTCGAGCAGCGCGCGCATCCACGCGACCCCGGATTCGCCCCGCGGCGCGAGCGGCTCGGGTGTTGAGGGAGGATCATTCGGCATGGCGCGCGCGGCGGAGCGTATCACGCCCCGTCCGGCCGATCGGCGTGGCGCGCGAGATGCGCCTCGAGCGCGCGCATCCGGAGCCGGTGCGCCTCGTCGGCCGCCCCCCGCGCCTCGGCCAGCCTCGCCGCGAAGACGAGCGCGTCCTCGTGAGACGGATCGACATAGAG
>Ga0078894_10000581_pt1 | contig 25711 bp, 40 predicted proteins | sample LauGreSu1BDMLBSD_2_FD_67506 | JGI IMG/M metagenome (GOLD analysis project Ga0078894, IMG submission 67506) | Freshwater lake microbial communities from Lake Michigan, USA - Su13.BD.MLB.SD (version 4) (version 4) | ecosystem: Environmental > Aquatic > Freshwater > Lake | place: Lake Michigan... | reverse complement strand
CTATTAGACTCTTTGACATGTATATTATTTAGGATTTTGAAGTTTATATTTTTCAATTTCTTCGATAATAAATTTTAGGATTTCAGATCTCATAATATCTTCTTTACCAAACTCTACGCAATAAATTCCTTGCTTTTGGGCTTCTTCTGTGTTAAAGATATTAAACATTGGTTTAAAGCCGGAATGTTCTTTGTTTTTAAGATCGGTTTGCATTGGATCCCCAAGAACAAAATATTTTGTAAATTTGCCAATGCGAGTTAAGCAAGTTAATAGCTCACTAAACGTTCCGTTTTGAGCTTCGTCTATAATAACAGCTTTTGCGTTGTATGAGGCTCCTCTAAGATAATTGACAGGCATTCCTTTGACACGTTCGTCGGCTTGGAGTTTTTTAATGTCTCCTAAAGGCAACAGCTCTTCTAATTTATCGTTTAGCACAGAAACAAAATAGTGTAGTTTGTCTGACATGTCTCCAGGTAACGTACCCATAGAATGGGAGGCGCTTTCAATAATTGTTCTGATGTACACTAAGTCGCTGACTCTTTTTTGATTTAAAAGCAACAAAGCACTATAAATTGCTAAAATACTTTTTGATGTTCCGGCAGGTCCAGATAAAAATACGATTTTTGTGTCTTTATGAGTAGCTAATTCGATAAAAGCTTTTTGTTTTTCTGTCCAATCAAGTCCTCGCAAATTTAAAGAAAAATTAATTTTTTCTCTTTGAAAAACGTAAGGAGAAGTATCCTTTGTTTGTACAGATTTAGATTTTTGTTCAGATTTTGCTGAAGTTTTATTTTTTTTCATGGTAAAAAGAAAAAGCAGCCAGTAAGCTGCTAAGAGTAAATTCAAAATTAAAATGAGACGTTGTTATTAACATCTATTAGTACTTATTCCAAAGTTTGATAAATAATATATACATATGAGACTACCGTTCGAACTACCCAATTCTAAATTTGAAGAAGATGCGCGAGTGAAATTTTCGTTTACCTCCCCAGAACTTCACCAAAACATTGAGGTGTCTTTGGATGGAGAAGAAACTTCCGTAGAAGCGTTATTAGATGCATTTCAAAGATTTTTAGGGGCCCTTGGAATTTGCGTACCAAAAAATGTTGTTTTAGGATTTGTTGAATTAGAGGACGACGAAGACTCCGAAGAAGACGATAAATAAAACAATGGGCCAAGATTACAGATTAGTTAAAATTTATGAGCAGCTGCTTCGACAAGAAGATGTCAAGACTGTTAATAAATTTGTTAGCTTGACCGAAAAGTACGAAAGTATATACAACTCTGAGTTTAAAACGTTTTTAGAAGAAAAAAGTTTAAATTGGGCTGATTTTACAGACGCACTGCGAAAATATTCTCGTTTAACTGCCGTTGACACAAAAATAAAAAACCAGGAACCGTTTGAATTACAAAATGGAAATCAAGAGATCTTGGTATACAGTGATAAAAAGTACAGTAATTTATTCGCTCAACAAAAAGTGGAAGAGCTTAGACAAATAGGAGGAGCAAAAATAAATCAATTTCCATTTTTTAAAACCAAGTCCGGTCAACCAATTTCGTTTAAAGATATGGTAAAGTCTGCTGACTTTGGAGGAAAAGGAGCTAAAGCTCAAACCAGCGAAAGACAAGAAAGAGGATTAATAGATCACATAAATTCCGTTCCTGGAGTTAAAACAATAATTTCTCAAGATGGTTCAACAATTGAAAATATTATTGCAGCAGAAAAAGTAGAAAAAACTATAAAAAATGGACCTGAACCATACAGTGACGTAAAATTAATTCTTCCGAATAAAGAACTTTATGTATCAGCAAAAGGCCAATCAGCTCCAACGCTTGGAAGCGGGGGTCTTTTGGGTGTTAAAGAACTAACAAAAAATAATAGCAATCCTGAAATTCTTAATTTTGTTGCTAACTTTTACAAAAAGGCGTACGCTTATTATAAAAAAAATATCGAAATGCACAAATTGCAAGGCCAAAACTTGTATAAAAACAAATTGGTTCCTGATGTTTCCATAAAAGTTCCTTCAAATATTATAGCTGCTATGTTAGCTGGAACAAAAGAAATGGGTGGTCCTGTATCTTATTACTATATTGGCAGCATGGATGTTGAAATAGAAGAAACAAATGATCCAAACGTAATTAAACTTACCAACGGAAGCTTTGTTCCAATAGAAGATTTTATTCGCCAAAAAGGAGATAATCTATATGCTCACATTAGAAAAAGAGATGGAGATTTGTATTTTACTGACGCTACGATTGATTTAAATGGAAAATATTTACCTGTAATTTTCTCAAAGAGAAAAAATGGACAAGGGGGAGCTCAATCCCGATTTGGAATGATAGACAAAATTCGTGGTCATTTATTAAGTTGACTTTTTATTTTTAAAGAGTATGCTTAGTTTGTGAATATATTTTGTACAAGTGATGATCCAATCATTTCTGCTCAAGAACTTTGTGATCAACATTGTCGTTCCAAAATGCAAATTGAATCTGCTATTCTTTTGCAACATTGCTTCTCTAACGAGACTTTAAAATCTGCTCCTCCTACCAAGAAAGGTACTCCTCGTAAGTCTGGCAAAGGTTATTACAACCATCCTTGTTCCATATGGGTTAGAGAATCAGAAGCCAACTTTAATTGGCTTTGCGAACATGCTTTAGAAATGTTTAACGAAAGAGATTATCGCTGGCCGAGCTCTACCGAACACTTTACAAAAACATTTATTAAATGGTGCAAAAATAATGTCAAAAAAGCAGAACATTTCAAATGCACAAAACTAACTCCATTTGTTACAGCAATTAATCCAGAGTCTAAATGCAAGAAGATTAAAGGGTTTGAACAGCTTCCGACCGTGGACAAGTATAAGTTATATATACAATACGACAAGCCTTTTGCTACTTGGTCAAAACGTTCTAAGCCTTCTTGGTATTAGGCTTTTTCTTTACACAATTAGGAACCATTTTTTTCCCTTTCTTTTTCATTCCTTTTTGAGTATATCCCTTCCAGCATTTTTCTAATACTACATTTACTATTTCATCAAATTTCATAAACTTAATTAAGAGGTTTTGATAAATACCTTTATGTTAGATACTTCTTTTAGAAGTTTTTATAATCAAGCTTCTGAACATATAATTGTTGAACAAACAAACGAAAGTGTGTTAACTCATTTAACGCACTTGGAGGAACTTGTATTGACAAAAAAACAACAGGGTCTGTCTTTGGCCATTCAATTTTTAAAAGAATTGTTTGATATATTTAAAGGAAAATCGGATTCCAAAACATTTGTGAGCATAAAGTTTGATGGAGCTCCTTCTATTATTGCAGGGTACAATCCACAAACCAAACAGTTTTTTGTTTCTACTAAAAGTATTAGTAATGTGACCCCTAAAATAAATTATTCTGAAGATGATATTAACAAAAACCACGGACATGCTCCGGGATTAGCTGCGAAGCTCAAATTGGCTTTAACTTATCTTCCCTCAGTAATTAAAGAAGGCATTTACCAGGGAGATTTTATGTTTGATAAAGCTGATTTGCTGCAACAAAACATCGATGGGGAAGATTTAATTTTGTTTAAACCAAACACAATAACGTATGCAGTGGAACAGCATAGCGCGCTCGGTCAGCGTATTTTGAGCTCTAAAATGGGGGTTGTATTTCATACAAAATACAAAGGAATGAATTTGCAAAATTTGACCAAAAGTTCTGATGTAAATGTTTCCGAATTTAATTTAACACCCGATGTATTTGTTGATGATGCTAAATTTAAAGACGTCTCAGGTACAGCTACATTTACAAACGAAGAATCAGAAAAATTTGAGACGCTAATTGATGCTTCTTTGGCTGCTGGAAATCAAGTTAAATGGGAGGAAGTTCCAGATAATTTGTATGTATATTTAAATACATTTGTAAACAGCTTGATTCGACAAGGAAAGTTTGTTCAAAAGCCACGAGAAGATTACAATTCATTTGCAAAATGGATTGCAACCAAGGGGGCCCAAGCTGTAAATCAATTAAAAACAGAAAAGGGAAGAGCAAAAAAACAAGAAGCTCTAACACAACTACTGTCTGTCGTCGAAAAAAATAAGCCTAGCATATTGAATTTGTTGAATCTTACAATGAAATTAGCAAAGGTCAAAACAATTTTCATCGAAAAATATAATTCAGCAATTAAAACAAAACAATTTTTAACTCAACCTGATGGGTCATTAAAAGTTTCTGCTCCAGAAGGATATGTGGCTGTAGATCATTCTGGTAACATGGTAAAATTTGTTGATAGGTTGTCGTTTTCTGCTGCTAATTTTGCTGTTTCTAAGTCAGATAAATTTGCAACAAAATGAGAACGTTTAGACAATTTTTTAAAGAGCAACAAACCAGAAAAGCAATAGTTTTTGCATATGGTAGATTCAATCCTCCAACAACTGCTCATAATATGTTAATCGAGGCAGTTGTAAACGCTGCTAAAAAGCACAGCGCAGATTTTTTGATCGTTCCGTCTCATTCAGTTAAACCTCTTGATAAAAACCCTTTAAATCCCAATCAAAAAATTAAAATTTTAAAATACATGACTCCAAACGGACGAGTTGGAACTTTTGGGACAACGTATATAGAGGCATTGCAAAAATTACAAGAAATGGGATATACCGACGTGATTCAAGTTGCTGGCTCTGACCGTATTTCTGAGTTTTCGTTTTTAGTAAACAAATACAACGGCAAGCCTACTAAAACTGGAGACGTTGTTTTTAATTTTAATAGTTTTGAGTTTGTTTCTGCTGGAGAACGAGATCCAGATTCAGAAGGGATGTCTGGAATGAGTGCGTCTAAATTGAGAAATTTAGCAACTACGGGGCAAATTGATAAATTTAAACAGGGCATGGCCAATAGTGTTCCAGATGAAATAAAGCAACAAACGTACGATATTATTCGAAAAATATTAAAAATACAATAAATATACTCATGACAAAGAATTTTGACGCTCTTCTCGAACAAATGATTAGCGAAATGATGCCTGCTGATATCGGAGATATTGGCGGGTTTGGAGGTGCAGCTGAGCACATTAAAGGAAACGTTCCAGAAGGGGAACCAAAGGGTCACTGGGCTCCTCTTCAAAAATTAACCGGTGAAGAGCGCAATGCAGTTCTTCAAGAAATTTTTAAAGAAGTTTTTTCCGAACGAGACAACACCTATGCTCCTACAGTGGACAACGCCGAGGATCTTCACGGAGCGATTCAAACAGCGATTCAAACTGTTTCTAACAAGACGGGTCTCAAAGCTTCTGGAAAATGGGCAGCGAAGTTTTTAGCTGACAGATTAATGACTTTGTTAAAAAACAAAGTCAAATATACAACTGCTGGTGGGGAAGAAGCTTTACATAAAGAAATGACACAAAAAGAGTTTAAACAGGCTCTTAATAAAGCGTTGGAAGAAGCACCTGAAAAGGTTGAAGAACCCACAGAAGAAGAATCTACGAAAGAAGAACCTACAGAAGAAAAAGACGTTGACGTTTTTTATGCGAAAGCCGCAGACCTTAGTTCGGACGACTCCGACTTACAAAAAGCTTTTAACAAATTACCAAACGACAAAGAAATGACATGGGAAGAAGTGCTAAAAACCGTTGGAATGACAAAAGGTCTTGCACTCTTGGATGCAGGAGCACTAACCGAAATTACCAAAGAAAAAGAAACTTCTGAAGAAGAAGAGGTTAAAGATTTAGAATTTGATGATGAAGATACAGCAGATTTGTCAAAATTTGATCGTATTATTGATCCGTATTTCAGCACAACAAAAGGTAGCTGGTCTTTAGAAGACTAATATAAATGATAACTTATACGTATGACCATGAAGTCATAACAATGACCAACATGTTCTTAAACAGCATGTCTACGATCATTGTCAAACGTTTCAACGTACATAAACAAGCCAGGGATCAGATAAAAACGCGAATTGTCTACGCCCCAAAACAAAGAGTGCTTAATGACCTGTTAGATCGAGATCAGAATTTGCAACTTCCTGTAGTATCAGTAACTATAGGTGGTATTTCCCGAGATAATAACCGAGTTTTTAATAAAATTTTAGGTACATATCAACATTTTAGCGGAGAAATGAAGGCTCAACATGAGCGTTCTCCTCTTCCCATTGATATTACTTTTAATGTATCAATAATGACGAGATACCAACAAGACATGGATCAAATTATTTCTCACATTATTCCATACATAAATCCATATTTTACTGTTTCGTGGAGAACGCCTCAAAGACCAGATTTTGAAATTAGATCAAACGTTTTTTGGAATGGAGACGTGTCAATACAGTATCCGTATGATTTGACATCGACTCAGGTAGCAAAAGTCGTGGCGGAAATGTCGTTTGTATTTAAAGGTTGGATGTTTCAGGCTCCACAAGATCCAGTAAATATTGTTAATGAGATTACAACAAATCATACGGCTATAAACTCTGCAACTATTTTGGATGAATTTTTATTAGAAGATAAAGATTTAGAGCCAAAGGAAACATTTACATATAAAGCTTCTCCTCCAACAATAGAAGTAATTGAACCCGTTTTCGGAAATAAGGGAAAAACCCAAACATATGAAATGTGGGGCAAAGGATTCGAGAAAATAAACAACGTTTATTTATCAGGTTCTATGTTTAATGATGTATCGTCTTATAATCCATTTGGAACAGTTTCATATTTGTCTGCTAGTTATCCAGCATTCAGTGCAGTTAAGTTAAAAACATGGTCATATGATAAAACTAATTACGTGCTATTCGTATCTCCTTCAGCTCATAGCGCTGGGGAATTTAATGTAATAATAGAAGGACCAATGAGTTACGGAATGCTCACGACGAGCTCGAACGTTTCTAGTATAAATATCTACTAATAAACAACACAAAATAGATAAATAATATCATGAAGAAAACAGAATCAGAAATGTTAACCGAAGCATATCTTTCAATAGCAAAGAAAACTACAAGCATGCCTGGAGAAAACGAAGAAGTTTCTACAGACCCAAATTCGGTAGTAGATGTGGGAGCTATGGAAGAACCTGCTCCTGGTGTTGACATGAATATGATTGATTCTGAAGTCCAAGATATCGGCCCTGAAGACAAAGACACTACGGGTATGGCAGTCGACATTAGCCCTGCAATGCCTAGCGAAGATGTGTCTCAGGAAAACGAAGAGGACGAAATGGCCATCGAAAATCTTGATTCCATCAGAGAATCGATTATGAAAATTGCTTCTTTTTGTGCTTCTGGCGGACATCTTGAAGTATGGGCTCAACAAAAATTGGCCATCGCTATGGATAATCTAGCTAGCGTTGCTAGAAGCGTCAAGGTTTAAACTTCATACAGCTCTTTAAGAGCAGCAAGGAGCACTAAAAAATTCCGAGGGCCCTTTTTAGTTCTAAAACGCTTTTCGTTCATACCATCCAGAATTTTGTCGATGCTATCATTTGCAAAAGAGACAGCAAATCGTTTTACATCTGCTTGTATTTTCTTTTCTAAAATATCAGCATATTGATCCACCACTTCTGATGACTTTTTAACGTCGTCCCTGTGTTGATGTTCATCTTTAAATTCTTGTAAATGATAGCTTTCTCTCTCGTCTTGATAGTTTTGAATGTAAGAGAATAGAAATTTGCAAATGTCTTCGACGGAGGTCTTTTTTCCGTTAATCAATTCGATTGCTTGGTCTAAATCAACGGAAGTCATTGCTGAGGATCTTGTTTTCTGTCGGGCATAGTGAAGATTTCAGACGACTCCAGGCATTGTTTTTTCCAGTCAGCTACATGGGTTTTAATGTCTACTCCGAGAATTTCTGAAGCAAACCCTAAAATTCTTATGTTCGGCCAAGCAACAACTCGTCTTTTCAAAATCTCGGTTAGCGCTTGCTCTACTGTTCTGCCAGACATAACAAGAGCTGTAATTCCTACGGCTGTGGATCTCGAGATGCCAGCAAAACAATTTACCCCTAAACAATGAGGTTTATCGTCTTCAGCAAAAGGTCTTAAAAAAGTAATAATGTTTTGTATATGTTGTTTTTGAGGAGCATCCTGCATTAAGTGCCCCCATTGAATTCCGTCTTCATCTGACCAGTCGGCGAAAAATTGAGCAAAGAAAGCTGTGTTTTTTTCCCGAAAATTGCTTCTCATTCTTGCAATTTTTCGTTTGTCTTCAACACCAACAACGGAAATCCACACGTCATATGACGTATCATTTTTGTTGAAGCTATATCCCTCTGCTTCACTTAGATCTGTTATTTTAATTTTGTTTATCATTATAAATCAGTCAACGCTAATGCTAGAATTTGTTGCATATAGTGTGTCTAGCTCAAAGCCAATTTGTTCTTTGTCGTCATAAAACGACGGAAAAGACGTTTCCAATTCTGGCTCATGAGAACTCATATGAGACAAAGGACTAAAAATGTCAGTAGGAGTAGAAAGAAGAGTAACAGAAGGATTGTAAAGCATATCACTTTCGTGAGTCATTTCTTTATATGTGTGTTTATAGTCTTCCAAAAAATGCTCAAAATCGTCATATCTATCTTCTTCAGAAGTGTTGTACACATAATCAAACAACCACTGCTCTCCTGTATTATTGAGATTCAACGTGCTAACTAAATCCGTAAAATATGTTTCTTGGACTTTTTGCAATTCGTTAATAAATGTTTTTGTTTTGTAGATGATGTCTTCGGGATGTTGGGTGTTCATAGTTTTGAATTGATTAAGCCTTGAATCTGCTCAACGGACCAATCTTTAGCAATAGCTTCTTTAATCAGATCGGTTTTTTGTTTTATAGTTAAATACGAAAGATAGTCATTAAAAGCAATACCTCCAAAGCTAATAAAAAGAGCGCTTGCAATAACTCCTATAATTATCCATTCCATTACGTTACTTGTTTTCATAATTTACTAATATTAATCTGTCTTTAAATACGTATCCAATTCTTCCGCTTTCAGTAGAAACTTTAAACCAATTTTCTGCTTTGTCAAGTATTTCTAAATTTGTTCCATTTAATATCCTAGCCATTACTGTCGAGTTAACGTTTGGTTCTGATCTAAGATTTACCCAGCCGTCTTTATCATCAACAATACCATATTCCCGACTAATTTTTTGAGGAGCAACTGCTTTGTAAATTTCTTTTTGGACTGTGTGCAGTTTTTCATAAAGTCCAACTCCAGCAGTTATAAGAGCTGCAACTCCAGTTAAAATTGTTCCAATATACTGCCAGTTTTTCATTTGTAGTAATTTATAGTTTTAACAATTCCGTCCTCAAATGAGGTTTTAGGTCGCCATCCAAGTTCCATTTTTATCTTTTTATTATCAATGGCGTATCTGTAATCATGACCTTTTCTATCTGAAACGTATTGCATATAGTCTTTTGAACTCACATTTAAACTATTACTATTGATTCATATTCTTTAATTTTCTTCTCGAGCTCTTGATTCTTTATACCCACGGGTTCACAAGCATAACAACAACCTTGGAAACCGGCAACGTATCTGTCTTTTTGATTCAACAACAAAATTCTACCATATCTTTTTATGGCTTCTTTGGCATAATTGTCAAGATGCTGAAGACAACCATCAGCTGATAAACCAGACTCATAAAACGCATATTCTTCTAAGTCTTCAATCGTCACCAGCTTTGTTTTCATCTTTTGATTTCCAATATTTTTCAGTTTCCTCATTACAAGCTACATAACCGAGCTCTCTAGCTTGTTTGTAACAAAGCGTTTTATACCATCCTCCACGCTTGCAAGGCTCTGCGTATTCTTCTCCAGTAACTTCGCAAGTGCGACTTGATTTTCTTTCCGCTTCGCTGACGATGTCGTCTATAATGTTGTTTTCTGTTTCGTTTACATCATAAACACTTACATAAAAACGAAGCGTACCATACTTTTCTTTAATCTGATTTGCTACAACTTGAACGTCTCTCCCATCTTTCGAACAAAGATTGCAGAAATATTGCATTTTTTCCATGCATTTGTCGAGTAGTTCGTACCACCCATCATCGCACTCAAACCCCCATGCCATGCAAGTAGACATAGGGTCTCCCCGAAAGTCTTTAAGTATTTTAGGGTACTTTTTTACCAATTCCAATTGTAATTCTTCTTTCATTTAATTAAATTTACGTTATTGTAAGTAAAAGTCAAGTCAAGATTTTCTTGGTAGCAACAAAGCCACTTCTTCTCCGTCATCCACTTGCGTTTCTATAAATTCGCCGTCCCACCACTTGTCTTGTTTGTGGGAGTTTTTTGCTATAGACACTAAATAAATTGTGTCTAGTTCATCAAAGCCGCTTTCATATCCTTGAACTACCACTCTCATTTCTGGATCTTTGTCTGCAAGTCGTTGTATAAGTTCTTTAACTTTCATATGAAAACTTCTGTTTAATTAGTTTTGTCCATTGTACTTTAGAGATTGTCTTTTCGTCTAACAAAGAAAAAGCATATGCTGAATATTCTTTGCAATGTTGCTTTATCATTGTGGCCTGTTCTTTTCTTGTTTCTACGTTGCTTATTTCATGAATTATTTGGCGCAAATTATCGATGTGTTTTTGAGCAGACAAACCAGCTTCCGCTACTTTTTTAATTGCATCGTCAAGTTGCTGAGCAAGCTCGTAGTCGAATTCCGTTTCAACAAGCTTGTAAAAATCCTCGTAAAGCGGCATGTCGCTTTGTATGTAAAAATCAATTAGATTGTCTTCTGAATTCAATTGAGATTTTGCTTTATGTATCCACAAATACCAGTCAGATTTTATCTTTACTCGATTTTGATTTTTGTTGTAAGAAACAACTACTCCTTCAGAACCTTTCCAGTTTTTAACTAGATTAGCTATTGAGTGTAAATTCTTAACGTTGTCTATTTGGTAAGTTTTAGGCATTGGGGTACATCCAATGCCTCTCCATATATCTAAAAGCTCCTGGTTTGAAACAACCGACATAACGTTTTTATCTATTGCCCCAAGCAAATAAAACTCTACTTCTTTTGGACGTATAACTATTACATTGTTTGGAGTAACAATTTCAAAAAGCAATGAAAAGTGAGAGTGATTTTTAAGAAATTCCTGAGTTTTTGGATATTTTTCCAAAAGCATTTCAAAATCTTTGTGATTTTCTTGTACAGTATACGTAGAGCAACCGCGAGTGCGCATGCTGAACGTATCGTTAACAAAGTCGACGATTGCTAGAGAACCATCTAATTTTTCTTGTATAACCCAATCTTTAAATTGTTCGGGATCTGGGTATAATCGTGGCTGTTCTCCGTTATTGAAGAATTTAGGCCAACCGCAGGATAAAACTTCTCCATGAGAGTCAACGATTAACGAACGATTGTATAGGTTTTCTGATGTCCAAATAGCATCTATTGTAGGAACAATCAAAAACGATTCCAACCCACAGAATATACGAGGGTGTAATTGGAAGCCGTTTTTTTCAGATGGAAGTTGTATTTTCACCGTGTATTAATCAATAAGCGTGAGCAAGCAAAGAAAGGAAAACAAGACAATTATGAGACTAGCTATAATCATATTGCGCCTTCGATTGTTCATGTGCTTATTGTGTTAATATACTACATTAGAATCTAATGTCAAGCAATTTCTGAAGAGCCAGACATTTTTTTGTAGAGATTCACCATCTTTAATTTCAACTTTTTCCACAATTTTGGTGTTTTAACGATCGTAGAAAGCATTTCGTGGAACGTTTCTAATGATGAAGGTAGAGGAAGTTCCTTGTATGCAAAATATGTATCGAGAGGAGATTTAATAAACATTTTGAGCTCCATTAAGAACTTTTCAAGCTTTCTTTGCATTAAAACCTTTGTTTCTGGTAGTTTGGAATTATTAATGTTATTTACAAGCTTTGCATATTCCGCTTGAATTGTGTGAGCAATTTCTGTAGTAAACGCGTCGAACTCTATCGGCTCATGATAATATTGGGTGTCGAGCTCTGAAGTTGGAGTTTTCTTGTTCGATTTCATTTTTTCATATCTATCTGTGTACTTTTTGTGTTGTTGAAACCCATGTGTGATCTCATGAACCATTATAGATACAAGCTTTTCTCTAGAAACTCCTCTACAAGTGCTATCAAAAATAGTTATAACTTTATTTGTATAATCACATTCAGCGTAATCTTGATTATTTTTTCCTAGTGCAACATAAACTTGATATTTGACTGGTTTGTTAGTGGTTAGATCCACGAATTTGATTTTAGTTAACTCAGCAACGAACCATATTTCTCCAGATTGGTCTTCATAGTAGCTTTTCCATTCTGGAGACAAACCAATCTTCTTAAGTTGTCTAATTGTTTGCGGTGTAATTTCTTTGGTCTGTTTAAGGTATTCATCCACAATCTTTCCTGCCTCTTGTACAACCAAATCAGGAATCTCTCGGAATTTAGCTTCTTTTAACGTATAATAATTTGCAAACGAATTCATAATACTATTTATAGATTTGATATGTTCCTTCGTTGTCTGTATACAAAACAGATTTAAACTCAAAGTAATTGAGCAAACTTTTGCAACTCATGCATGGAGACGCTAACGCAATTTTTTTGTTGCGATCGTATCTCAAATTAATGAGAGTGCAGCGTTTTGTATTAATATTAGTGAGACGCTTGAGCTTTGATATAGCATCAAATTCACTGCAAATGTGTTTTTGATCTGAAAAATCTTCTCCTGTTTTAATTGAAACTTTTCTGTTTATTAGATTAGTGGGATGTGTTTTGGGCTTATTTGTGCCAATAGAAATGATCCGCTTTTTGTACAAAATAAAAGAATAGTGCCTGCAACGACGAGATTCGGACCAATCAATTAGCGATTCTGCTACCTCTTCCAATCTTTTAAATTGGCAATTGTTGGCACTCGATTCCATTAAATTCAAATATGCTTAAAGCTTGGGTGTCTCTCATATATTCTTCGGAGTAAACTACTTTTTTAACTCCGTGGGCAACGATTGCATTAGCGCAACAATGACAAGGTAAAAGCGTGCAAGCTAGTAATTTGCATTCTCCTCGTTTAAATAACGAAAGTAAATTTGTTTCAGCGTGAATAATATAAGGCCTCCTGGCGTCACGGTCCGACCAGAAGGTGTCTTTTACGTCAATACCAGGAGCCAACCCATTATAAGCAACGCCTATAACTCGATTAGAAAAATCTAAGGCACATGCTCCGACTTGCTTAAATGGGTCTTCTGATCTCTGCGCAGCAACGCTGGCTATTTTGAGAGCATAAGACTCCCAAGAAATTCTTGAGCTCAATGCAATGTTAAATTGTCTTCGTTTAAGAGATTCCAAAGCTGTTCTCTTATTTTTTCGTAAACAACATATTCGCTGTCATTTAGTTCTTCGTATTTTAATTTGGAACGAAGAAAATTATCCAAATCCCACAGTACAGAACGATATTTCCAACCGTTTACTGCGGTTTCAAACTCATCTCTTTCTTCTAGCAAATCGAATTTTAGAGTGGCTCTCATATTATAAAAAATTTCTTAAAATAAACGAATGTATATAATTAAATGTATTAGAAAGACGTTGGCATAAATTAGAACTTTTTTTCCAGAACCAACTCCAACCCAAATAGGAAGCCAATCGTTTGAATACGTTCCAAGGCCGCTTAGCTTCTAATTTATAACGTTCTTCAAACTCTCTATTAGTAATTTTATAAGATTTGGTTTTTTTAAACTCTATTAATTCAATTTTGTCGAGTTTACCGTACACAAAATAAGCCCTGTAATCCAGCCAAAAGTCATATTTGTCATCAAATTCTTCGAATGCGTAAAAAAATACAGTTCCGTGAAAATTTGTGTCTTCGAATCGTTCGTTTTTTTCAATTACATCTTTCCAGATATTCCAAGGTTTGCGGTCTTTCTTTTCGTCTTCTGTATATTCGATATACTCTCTATCAACAACGCGCTCTACAAGCCTACCTTGCTCTGTGAGCACATAGTCAATAAGACAGTTTTCAAGATCTTTGGTTTGAAATCTGTGATTTTTCCAATCAATATTTAAATGCTTGATTTCCTCTGGAAGAGGAAGATGTGTTTTTATAGTTAGTTCGTCGTACATGCCCATATCTTTATTCTACCTCTTTATACTCTTCAGTCAACCCCAAAAGCTCTCTCCAAAACCAAAGACTGTTTGAAATGATATCGCAGTGTTCCCAGTCTCTCATTTGAGTGGCGTCATCGAATGTTTTCTCTAATCTATCTATTGTTTTCTTTGTGTCGTTTTTATAATCCTCCGACAAAGATTTTTTAATAAGTTCGAGAATCAATCTAAATTCACTATCATCGAGATGTAATTGTACACCTGCGCCGTCGTACTTAGACCCATATGAACAAGAAATTGTTAATTCGATCGGTGGGCCAAACTCCCCAAAACACTTGCCTGAAAAGTCTGAATAATAAGTCGCTTCTTCTCTTGTTGCTGGCTTTAAAGTTTTTTTCATAATAAAATATTACACTACTGCTACTAAAAATCAATACCTATTACCGTAAATACGTTTGTTTTTATTTCATTGCCAAAATGGTCCATGTCCGTTGACACCTTACCTCCAAAGTACAAAGCATAATTTAAGTTTTTGTGGAAATAATAAGAGTATTCCGCATTTAAAGTCGTAACTAAAGATTGTGTGCTTTGTTTAGTGTAACTAGTTTTGCCATATAAAGTAAATTTGGGAACTTCATTACCGTAAATAACTCCTTGAGCTAGAAACAAAATAACGCTCCAAACAACCTTCATACCTGACCGTCTTCAATTTCTTTAAATTGGAGAGCTTTTGAATTTTTAGATTGTCTCCGAGCTTTGTCTTCTTTTTTTTGATCTTCTGAACGAATTCCGAGAATGTCTTCTCTCCATACTCGATTTGCTTCTTTTCTGCTCATTGTGGGTTTACCTGGCTCAGCTTTGCCTTTCAAAGCGAGACGAATTTCTTGCATTACTGGGGATTTAATAGATTTCCATGTAGCTGTATTCATTGAGGTAATTATCAGACCATAAGCAAATAAAGCAACAAAAAAAAAAACGCCTCTTGCGAGGCGTTTTTAAAATAGTTTTTATGTAGATGCTTTTCAGCTTCCTTTCCAAGACGGAACCTTAGCTGAAAAAGGACTCGATTTGACGACTGGTGCACTGAACGCGCCATCTCCTTTGCCGGAAGATCTCCAGAATTGATAAGCAAGAGTTGCCTGACATGTTGCAATGTTGCCTGTATCTTTAATATCGTATTGAGTATCAGCAATTGCTTGTACATAAACACCGTAAAGCGTGTAGTAACGAACAGGATTAAAGTTCTTGTCGTAAAGTTCCATGCTGATTGTAACTCCTTCTCCTGGGAGATTGTATTGACCAGAAGAGGTGGCTTCGTCGAAAATGTTATAAGTAGCGGCTTCGAGAGCAGAACGGATATCATAATCTTGATCGCATCTAAATGTAACTTGATAACCAGCAGAACCAGGATATTTGACTGTGCCAGGAACATTGAAGTCGAGACCCATGTATGGTACAGGAATATTGGTGATAGTTCTACCTGGTAAAGAAGCTGTCTCAACGTAGGTTAGATGTTCTTCGTCAAAAGCAATGTTGCCGAAAGTCAGCAATCTGAATTGAAACTGTCTTGCGAAATCTTTTTTCGAAGCTGTTGTGTAGAAGGAGTATATTGATTGATTTGCCATATGTTTATTTATTTAGAATGTTAAGCTAACTCTTGGAAGTTTTGTCCTGTTCTTGTTGCAATGAAATTAACCAAGATAAACTCAGCTGAACGAACTGGTTTAACATAAATGTCTACAATCATTTCGTTGTTGTCGACATTGTCAACGGTATTGTTGCGTTCATCGCAAACAATGAGATATTCAAACAAACCTTCAGTAGATTTAGCAAACTCAAATATTGGGGTTAAGCTTGTTTTTAGTTTGGTTCTTGTAAAGCTTGTATTTGGTTCAAATACAAACGTTCTAGCCGATTTATATGTTGCTCTTTCAAGAGCTAAAAAGAGGCGTCTGACATTCAAACGATCAAATGCTGTTGGACGAGATTGTAAGGTTTTTTGACCCATAATAACAAATCCCTCTCCGTTCATGTAGACGACTGGATTCATAGAAAGTTCGTAAAGACGATCTTTTTGCTTTTGATTAGGATTTAAAGCGAGATCCAATACATCAAACTTGCCTCTTCTTAAGCCAGCTGGAGCTGACCAAGGATTGCCTGACATATCACTTCTAGCAAAAACAGCTGCAGCGTATCCAGAAAAAGGAATCCACATGCGTTTGCTTGTAAATGCATCTGGAACCTTGACCCAGTTTGCGTACATGCAAGAATAACTAGAATCAAATGATTGCGAAATCAATTTTAAAGGACTGTATATATCGTTAATAAAAGAACGATCTTCCATGTCTATAATTTTAGCGTCTTTGCCTGATACAAAGACAGCTCTAGGAGCATCAAGAATGGTTACGCAATCTTTTCTAGTTACTTCTGAATAAGCGTTTAATTTTTCTGCTACTTCTAACCATTTTGGATAGAGTAAATTTGCAGCTGGAATGTAATCAGTATCATCGAAGTTGACTGTGCCACCGCCTGCATACTCAACCATGGAATAAATGGTTGAAAGACCGGCATCCGTAAGAACGTCTACTGTGGCGTTTTCAAGACTTTCGACAGCTCTTAAAACTTTTTCTACCTTTAATGGAACATCACCAATGACTTTTACAGCTGAAGCTGCTCTAGCATCAGGGGTATATACACCTAATGGGAACAACTTACGAGCTTCATCTTTAATAGTAAGTTTGCAAGTTGGTATAGTGCTGTTTCTGAGCCAGTTGAAATCTGTAGAAATGTGTTCGTTAATATAAAGCTTAATTGTTGGGGAAGCGTTGTTTACAATATCCTCTACGAAAGCGTTTTGTAAACCTCCGCCACCACCTGTATGCTGTTTTCGGCTTTGGTTAATCGAACCAAGATACTTTTCATTAGCAGCGAGCGACATTAAAGCCGAATCAGCAATTGATTGACGAACTCTGAAAACGCCAACTGCTAGATGATCTGCATAGTATTGTTGTTCAAAACCAGCGAAACCAGCCTTTTCAAGAACTTCTGAAACGGAAGTTACCCCTCTCAAAGAATCTATAGCTGTTGCGGAAAGAGCAAAATCGAGTTTTGTGTCGGATACAGGCATCCATGTAGAAGAGCCAACAGACGAAAGAGTAACGAGTTCAGTTACAACATCAAAGTCTGGAGAAGTCAATGCATTTGCAAATCCATTAGTACCAAGGCCAATATAATAACCTTCAGCAGCTTCATTAACGATTGTTTGTAGATCGTTTAAGATAAAAAAGCCGGCTGTAATGTTGTTTGGTCCAAGTGCTACAGATGCTGCTCCTGTAATTGGATCAGCAACATCCATCCATGTAAAGTTGCCTTGTACAAGCTCGTTATATTGAGTTTTAGTAAATGTTTGATGAATCGGTTCACCAATATCCCAAGAGGTCAATTCTCCAGTGGTGGTATCTACGCCTGAAGTCATGGGATAAAAAAGACCACTATAGGCGTTAGAAAATGCTGCTCCAGCTCCTGCACCGTAAGGCAATCTCAAAGTTGTAAGAACGCCTGGAGAATTTAATACTTCTTTGCAAGTATAATAAAAGTATTTTTCTGCTTGAGTGGTTGGGGTGCCATAAATGGATTCGAGTTCGCTGAGAGTAGTAATTGTAATTGGTTCAGCAACTGGCCCTTGAGAGGCAAACCCTGGAACGACAACGGTTGGTCCTGTTGGATTTTCAACTCTTAAAGCAAGTTCTTTTTCTGTTATTTGAACACCTGGTGATGTAATTGTTCTAGCCATATAAATTTATTTATTGTTTTTGGGTTGATTTTTTTTTCGGGTTGTCTTTTTTTGTTTTCTATTACGAGAACAAGAATTTTTGCATTTGGTTGCAGCTGGGCTCTGTATTAAAACATTGGCTGTTTGTACACCAAAAAGAGTCTCTTTTAAGCTATAAAAAGCTTGAACTATGCGTTGGATCATTAAAGTATTTAATGTAATTTGTTTTATTTTTTAAGAGCGTTGATAAATAATTGGTTAAATTGAAATTGAGCAGCTGTTTCAATTAACTCTCCTTCTCTATAAGAATAGTTCAGTTCTCCAAGAGAAGTAATAAAACACTTAGTATATTTAAATTCTATACTAGGTTCATTGTATTCGTCCAAAGCAAAAATAGAAACATCTGCTTGATATTCAAAACTGTCTCCCATGTCTATATTGTGCTTGTCTGAACCTGCATAAACGCTTTGAGCGGGATCATTTAAAATTGCGAGCCATTTCCAAAGTACGTAATAGTTACGATAATCATTATCTACTACAAATGAAACGTTTAAGGGAGGATAATTTGGCCGAGAATAGGAAGAAACGTTGGTGCTTTGACCATAATACCGCACTTCAACGGAAGGAACCGCTATTGTTGGCACTATTGCTCCAAAAACACTTATTTGAAGCGGGTCTAGTGTAATATTTGAATCGTCTTTGTACAACTGCTTTAAAATGTATGGTGGGGTAAAAACCATATAAAATTTATCCTTTGAAGCTCTATTCAAAGGAGATTGAAACTGAGGATTAATGCATTTGCTTATTTGAGACATATTACAAAAATTCGTATCCCATTTCTAATAAATCACTGAGATCGTATTGATATTTATCTATGTCGCGTATATCTTTTTGTGTGATCCCTAGGGCTTTTACGACAACCTCCTCGTCATAGTTGTTTGGTTTTGGAACCAAAGTCGTTTGCTTGTCTAATTGTTTCAATTCGAAAAATTGCTCTTCCAGTTCCCAAAATCCGTTATTTTTAATTTGTTGAGGTTTATGCTGCATGTCGAAGTCGATTATCTCAAAATATTGTTGACAGATTTCGGACTCCAAAATAAACAAAGCCCAAACAAGAGCCATAACCCTATCATCGAAGAAATTATCGTTGCGTTTTCTAAAGGTGCCGTTGGGAAATCGAACAAATGTTTCAAACTCCGAAATAGTGTGAGGATCGTTAATATGCACCGTTTGTAAGTGGTTGATCCAATATCTCATATTTTGAATGCCGTCGAACCGAATATTAGTATGAGACAAAACGCCCATATTACGAGTTTTGTTATATTTGTCTTGCTCAGAAATTTTCGAATAGGAGACAATTTTTTCGTATCTGCAATTGTGATGCAAAGCATCAATTACTTGAGCCCCACAATTATTTCGTTCAATTAATATTGGAGGCAGACCCCAAGATTGTCCGATCGTGGAAAGTTTATTTGCAAAATGATAAGGTTCAATTGTTGTTGAAGCGTAAACACCGACTTGTTTTATGTTTTGTAAATCAGTAACATTTAAAATTTGAGCGACAGAAGCAGCTCTGCCTATGCCTTCCCCTACGTCGACTCCAACTACATACAATTGATCCGAACGAGGATATTCATATACACAATACTCTCCATCTTCTGATGACCAGATTGGGTCTTTCTTTTCTCTCTTAAAGCGTTCGAGTACTAAAGCTCCGACAGCATTTGCTGCGTCGTCTAAAAACGTATTACCAAATTCTTGTAAAAATCTTTCTTCTGAGCCCAACAATTGAATTTGTTCGCCTTTCCACTGCTCATCTCTTCCAGGTCGATCCCACCAATCTATTCGAGCTGATTTCCAACTAGGCAATGAACCATTTTCAGCTCCTGAAAAAATTTCATAAAATTTGTTACCGACCCCGTTTGGCGTACTGACTAATAACACTTTGGATTTCTTTCCTGAGGATACCGCTGGAATAACAGAAGACCAGAATTCATTTAATATATGAGATTCAATGAATGCCACCTCGTCGATTGCTAAAGTAGAAAGACTGTCTCCTCGAATCGAAGTAGCTGTAGTTGTAGATACTAATATGCTAGAATCATTTGCTAAAGTCATACCGGTTTTGCCATAATCTTTAACTCCTGGTTTAATGTAATTTGGAAGTTGCTCATAGGCCATTCTTACACGCTTAAAAATATTAATAGCAGTTGATTCTTTGTTTGCTACAATTGCTGCTCGATGGTCGTCGTTGAAACAGGCTACCCATAAAACAAATATAGTCAAAAGAGTAGATTTGCCGCTCTGTCTGGATGCTAAATTTACCGAAAATCTGTTGTTTACCATGTTGAGCAACATGTTTCTTTGAGCGTCGTACAGCTTTATTTTTTGCTTGCCATCATCGGTGCTAACAATGTAAAAAAAGTTTTCAGCGAAGTACAATACATCTTCTTTGCATCGACGGAGCTCCTCGATCATGTCAGCAGTAAACTCATATTGAGCTCCGGCTACTGGGACGTTTTTTGAACCTCTGTAATAATACGAGGCATCTATCGGCTCTTGATTTATTATTTTATTAGTAGATACATTGTAGCCTACATCTGTCAATTTTGCATCATCTAGCAAAGAATCTAAAATTTGCTCTTCTGTAAGATTTTCTGTTGTCGAAACAGGGGAAGGAGTTTGAGTTGGAACCGGTTCGTCGGAAATTTTCTTGGTTTTGGAACCCTTCGGTCTACCTCGCTTTGGTTTGTTTTTTGAGCCTTTTGGTCTACCTTTTCTAGAGCGAGACTCCTCATCAATTTCCATAAAATCAAGGCCTGTTGCTGACGATTTCTATAAATGTTGCTCTCAGCAAATCCACTAAAGCTGCTTCGTTTTTCGAATTAGACATGTTGAGCATTACCACTCTTTCGTCTTCTAGAGAGTATCCGATTAAAGCAAATGTCGACATATATTCTTCGCAAATTGAAGCTAAATGAGACAGTTCTTTGTATTTGATTTTTTTGTCTACTATTTGCTCGTTTTTATATCTAAGCAGAGCTTGAGTAATAAGTTGATTGATATTGTTTTGCTCTATTTTGGGCATTGGGGAATCAGATTCAGCTGAAACTGACTTTGTTGAGGAAGAAACAGCTTTCTTTTTTGATAATTTTTTTGAGCCTGACATGACGGTTAATTATTAACTTTAATTTGTCTTACTTTTTCTTCTCCCAAAATTCCAAATTTTACTAGATGTTCAACCAAAACTTCGAACGACGAAGTTTTTAAATTAAACTTACCGGGAATGTAGCGATTTCCGTCATATAGTTCAAAAAAAGATTCTCCTATGAAAGGATCGTTCAAAAAGCAAGTACAGAAAACAGAAGCATTGCCTGGATCTATCATAATAGTCCAAGAACGAGGATCTGCTTCACTGTACTCAGTAAACAGCTTTTGCACGACGTAACCCGAATCTCGAAGTCGCTTCGAAATGTATCCTAGCGTGGTAAGTTTATTAGCCATAAGAGCTAATTAGCTAGTACAAAGAAGGAAATCTAGGGATGGCTGATACTATTTTACTAGACCAGAAACGATATAAAATCCAGACTGAGTTTCAAACTTAAGCACTTTTAGTTGGTGATTAATTTTGACTGTAATATTATCGTCAGCAAAAGACATTAACAGAATACTCTGGATGTTAATCGGAATGTTAACGGAGATATCACTGCCTTCAAAACAGTCTGATACATGAGTAGTTAACTCGTTCGTGTGAGTTTTTTCTTCGTCTCCAAGTTTAGCAAAAACTTGCTTCGATTTAGTAAAAAAGTACAATTTTTCAGCATCCGGAATGATTGAGTTGAATTTACAAATTTCAGAAAACCCTCTTTTATTAAGACTAAATGTGGTATCAAAATTTAAATTATTAAGCTTTTCTTCACTCAAAGACTTCTTAGTTGAATGATATGAATCATCAAGCAAATGATACTTGAATTTAATTTTGTCCCCATTAAAGTTGATTGAATTATTGTCTGTCACGAGCTCTATTTGTTCTTGCTCAATGCTCGAAAACAAGCGCAAAAACGTTTTACAATCCGGTAACAAACAATCTCCTGATGCATCGCTTTTGCACAATATCTTAACAATCAAAACAGTTGAATTGTCAGCAGAGGAAACAAATGTTTTAATTACATTCTGATGAATTATTAAATGCAAGTTGTCCGAAAGTTTCGATGCCGGAACTAGCAATTTGTTTACAAATTCGTTTTTATCTACTTTGAATATCATTTAGAAGATGCTAGCTTCAAAATAGCGTTTGACAACATATCAATTTTGTCAGAAATAACTTTCAAAGCTTCGACTATTTCTTCAGATTTTACAGGTTCCACCGGTGAAGCAGCTACAGGAACTGGTGGAGGTGGAACATGTTGAGGCTCTGGCAAAGGAAATGCTAATTCAGCTTCTCTCTGCAAATTTGCTAGTAGCTGTTGGTTCCGTTTTGCGTCTTGTTGAGGAGAACTTTGCGAAACCAGAAATTGCTTAGGATCTAATTTTACAATGTCTGGCATTCCTCCACTATCAGTTCTTGCACTTTGTTGTATGTTTAAAAGCTCAGAACCAAACAATCGAGCCAATTGAGCAGCTGCTAAATTACTATCTGAAATATTCATAAATTATAGTTATTGATGTTGAGTTAAATTCTAAGGTCCAAATCTACTTTGGTCAATCAAATTAAAAAATTCTTGTCTTGTACCAATCTCGTTTGTATGAAAATAACCAGACATCTGGCTAGTCTTCATAATACTCTCGTGTTTAATTCCTCGGCATTTCACACAATTGTGTTGGCTTTCGATTACTACAGCAACTCCTCTATTGCCAGTACACAGTCTTTCGATGTGATCGTGAATTTGCTTCGTAAGACTTTCTTGAATGTTTGGTCTTCGAGAATAAAAATCTACAATGCGATTGAGTTTGCTCAATCCAATGACCATATCATTAGTTTGTTTGCCAGGAATGTATGCTGCATGACACATTCCAGAAAAAGTCAAATTATGATGAGCACACATACTAACAACAGGAATACGAGTCTGACAAATCAATCCAGTATACCCTTCGTCATTCGGAAACGCAGTAACTTCAGGTTCCGGACTAATAGAGCCTGAGATCAAATCATTCACCCATGCTTTGGCTACTCGACGAGGAGTATTTGCAGAGTGTGGATCAGCCGCCCAATCAAACCCGAGTGAAGTCAAAAACTTACCATAATACTCAGCTGCTTGCTCGATCATTTGAGCTTTTTCCTCTGCAGTGCGTACAATATTACCGTTTGCTTTTTTAATTAATTCCATGTTTGTTTAAGTTAAGATTACAGGTCAGCCAAGAGTTTTTTAAGAGCTTCGTCTGTTGTTTCATCTGTCTCATTTAGATCATTGCTTTGAGTTTCATATACTCGTTCTACCGTCGTTTCCGTCTTCCTGAGAACAGTTGGAGCTACTACATCTTGCTCTTCATCAGAATCCTCTACTGAGCCAGTTGAAAGGTTGAAGAAGTGCTCGTCTAGCAAGCGTTGCATTTCAGCAGGGGTCGTGGCTTTGTTAACTGCTTTGAGGTCGTGTACGGACTCGTAAATAGATTGCAATTGTTGTTCAGACAAATCCAAAGCAGAAGGAGACAAGAACTTTGAAGAAGCGTATGTAACCATTTGCTTGCTTCCGCGATTAGAGCCAGTCCTGCTTTCACATTTAATACGAAGAGTAGAGCCAGCTGCTACATCAAAGACCTTTTCTACGCCAAACTCTTGAGAATCGTCGCCTTCAAGAGCAGATTCAATAATCTTTGCCAGCTCTTTACCATAACGGAGAATCTTGACCTTGCCTTCGTTCTCGGGATTTTCAGGATCGGAAACCACATACACGTTGACCATCCAAGATTCCTTGCGGGACAGAACACGAGCTGACTCCTTTTCCGATTCAGTGCCGTTCCGATATGTTCTCAAATAGTACGCATCGATTGGACACGATTCCCCAAATGTAGTTGGACACAACGCTGTGACATATTTGCCTGTAGCATTGGAATTCCAACCGTGATTGTAATAGTGAAAAATAGTCTCTTTGGGAGAGTTGGGATTTGGTACTAGCCTAACAAGATAATTGTTACCTGCAGTAAATTTAAGGATTTCTTTATACAGGCCATTGCCTCCGTTGTCTTTCTTATCAGAAGAAAGAGATTGCTTGATTTGCTCGAACATGGATTTTACGTTGATATTGCTCATACAGAAAAATTATACGGGATTTTTGACATTTGACAACTGAGAATTCACAAAATTTGACAGTACTCTAAATGCTTTTTTAACATAAGGTTTGGCTTCAAAAGAGTTGTTGTAAGAAGAGTATAGTGTTTGAAAATGAGATAAAAAGTCATTTGCAAAAAATTGTTGAAGGTCTTCGCTTGATCGTGTTGCTGTAGAAAGTACATCTGTAAATTCAAACAAGGAGTACAAATTAATTTTATTTTCTTTGTAGTGTTTAAACCAGGTACACATATCTCCTGTACTATGACGAATGTAATTATGAAACTGTATACGTTGCTGGATGCAAAAATTAGCAATAAAGCGAAGAGATTTTTCTATTTCTTTAATCTGTTCATCTGGATTTTTTAATAATTTAATTTTCTTATACATGGTATAAGACCGTACAGCTCTCATTGATGAAAAGTACTCTAGATCGAAATAAGCCACGTCCGGATACAGTTTATAGGGGGCTTCAAAGAAAGTGTTCAAATCAATATCAGAATGCTTTTTGAAAAAAATTGCAATACGCTTCAAAAACTTGTGTTTGTTTGTACCTACAATATCTTCAAAATTTCGTTTTATTTTAAAAGGACGATTTTTTTGCGATCGAGAGGTAGCTAAATGCTTATTGTATATAGCTTTTTCTAAATCAGTTACTTGATCTTGCATTAATTTTTTTGACAGCCGATTTGACTATTTTAGATTTTGCTAAAGATGGATTTAATTTCATCATCGTAAATAAAGATTCCCTAAAGCTATTACTGCTTGTTATTTCTACAAATAAATCTCTATATTCTGGTTTCTCTAAAAGCAACACGAACAAATTAGTAAAGTTCAGCTTCTTGTTTTCCATCACCGAAATTAAAGAACCTGCTCTATAAACGTTCTCAATGAATTCCTGTGAACACAATTGATCTATTGGAACAGCATTTGATTCGATAAGTTCTGGTAATGACATTTTGTGTAATTAGCTCTTTATTACTTGGGATTCAACAATTTGGTAAATTCCATAAATTCGTCTGTAATATAACCACCAGCAGCTGCTTCATGTCCACCCCCAGAAGCTATTCTCTGAACAAAAGCCGATACATCAACGGCTTTTTTGCAATTAGAATTACGTCTAACAGAAATTCGTTTTTGGTCAAGCAATACAGCAATAGCTATGTCAACATTGAACTCTGAAAACAACCAATCACAACATTCTTGCACATAATTTTTGCAAAATACAGCACCAATATTTAGACCTTTTGTTTCCTGAAAATCTACAGACCCAAAAAACGGTTCAAGAGTAGAAATATATTCTTTTAAATGTTTTTTGTAGAGAGTTATCGTGTTTAGCTTAAATTTGTCAAATTGTGTAAAGCCGTTGTAGTAATCTTCAACAAATGAATTAAACTTGTTTGACATTGAATGATAAACAATATTCAACCCTTCTGAAAGAGGAGTTTGTTTGGAATTTGAATCCCAGTCATCAGCGAGAGCTATTAGCGTTTTTTGTTGATTTGAAATTTGTTTATTTGTTGTTTTAAACAAATAATCGTAAATTAGTTTTGCACAAGATGTTTCATTATAAACGCAAAATAAAGCGTTTTGAAAAGCATAAATATTTGTTTTATGGTGATCAAAA
>Ga0078894_10000580_pt1 | contig 25740 bp, 22 predicted proteins | sample LauGreSu1BDMLBSD_2_FD_67506 | JGI IMG/M metagenome (GOLD analysis project Ga0078894, IMG submission 67506) | Freshwater lake microbial communities from Lake Michigan, USA - Su13.BD.MLB.SD (version 4) (version 4) | ecosystem: Environmental > Aquatic > Freshwater > Lake | place: Lake Michigan... | reverse complement strand
TGAACTGGATCAAGTCAGACAGTTGACAGAGGAATGGATGGATGAATACAACAACAGACGTCCACATGAATCTCTCAATAACTTGACACCCAATGAATGGAAAATGAAACAATTAAAAACCGAAATTGCTAACTAATAAGCTGGAACTGAAACGGGGTACTTACAACTGGAGCTGTTTAACTTCAGGATCAATGCTTTGATACTTGGGCTGCAAACCTGATATTCCATCATGGTTAAACTCTCTTTTCCAAGTATGGAATAACGATTGTGCAACATTGTGCTTACGAGGGGTCTCAGTAATCCCATACTGATCCGCTTCCTGGATGAGTTGAAGCTTCTGTTCAACACTCCAATTTCGACGTTTTGTACTCATGGTTCCCTAAATTTAATTTTCTAAACTGAATCAAAAAATCAATCCAGTCATTTAGGGGGCTAAGACAGTATATTAAACTTAAAAAACAATGTTTAATAATCGATGATTAACAATATTATTTTTATACAGTCGCATCCAATTCAGTATAATGCCCCTTTTTACGTATTTGCAGCCTCGAATGGCTTGAAATTTCAGGTTTTTTACTGCAGCAAAGAAGGTGTAGAGGAAAGTTTAGACAAACAGTTTGGACAAGTAATTAAATGGGATATTCCTTTACTTACAGGATATCCACATGAGTTTCTGAAGAATAGCTCATTTAAGCCTTCAATACATGCTGGATTTTTCGGATTGTTTAATTTAGGATTAATCAGAAAACTAAAGAATACGTCACCATCTTTAGTTGTAGTGCCGGGTTGGAACTATGCGAGTTATTGGATTTCCATAATTGCAGCGAAATGGTATGGTCACAAAGTAGCTCTTAGAAGTGAAACACCCCACAATCAAGAATTTGCAAAGAAATTTCTTAAAAAGTCAATCAGGTTTTTTATATTAAAACATATCTTGTTTAAACTCGTTGATTATTTTCTTTATATCGGTACGGAGAATTACAAGTTTTACAAATCGTTTGGAGTAAATAATTCTAAATTACGTTTTGTTCCTTATTTTGTTGATAATTTTAGATTTCAAGAGGATTATACCAAGCTTAAGGGTTTAAAAGATGATTTAAGACTTAGTTTAGGAATTGATCCGAGTAAAATTGTAATATTATTTTCCGGAAAATACATATCGAAAAAGCGACCATTAGATCTTTTGTCGGCATACAATGCTCTTTCAGGTACTAAAAAAATTGTTTTAATAATGATGGGTGAGGGTAATCTTCGAGGTGAAATGATGGATTACATAAATCAAAATGATTTGCGTGAGAGAGTGATCTTAACTGGGTTTATCAACCAAAGAGATATAGTAAAGTACTATGCTGTAGCAGACGTTTTTGTTATGTCCTCAGGAATCGGAGAAACCTGGGGATTAAGTGTAAATGAGGCATTAAACTTTAATTTAAAATTAGTTGTTTCGGACTTAACTGGTTGCAGTAAAGATCTTGTAGTAGACGAGCACACAGGTTGGATATATAAATCTGGAAATGTTGAAGATTTAACGGAAAAATTGAGTTTAGCAGTAAATAACCATAAAGTTAATCAAGATTTTCGCAAAGAACTTTTAGAAAAGTATTCTTACAGGACAGGATTTGAGAATTTAAAGGAGCTTATAAATTCATAAATTTGCTTTATATGTATTCTTTATTTTCTTGTAATCTAAGTTCAAGTAATAAGTGCAATTTTTTCGAGTAGCACTTGATTAGGGGTTTTATAATTAAATTTTCTTACTAGCCTGTTGTTTAATAATCGTTCAACACGTTTCACTTGATCACTGGTTACAATACTAAGGTCAGTCTTTTAGGGAAAAATCTTCTGAGTTGTCCGATTCTGTTTTCAACAGTTCCTTTATCCTGGCTCATATAGGGTCTGGTAAAATATGTATCAGCATTCAAGGCTTTGGCAACCGTCATGTGATCAGCAAAGCCTTTGTCGTTGTCAAAGGTGATGGTATGGATCTGATGTTTACTTTTTAAAAGGCTTTTGATCATTATTTTACTAACAGTATTGCTATTTCTGTTTTCAAGCTTATGCAGTTTAGTTTGCAGGGTTGCTCTATCAGTTATAACCAATATTGCCCCTTTGTGGTTTTTACCCATCATAAAATCAACTTCACTGTCACCTGGCATCTTTCGTTGTTTAACCACTTTTGGTCTTTTATCAACAGGTACGCGATCATGAATAATACCTCTGCTATCCTTTCTGGAACCGCGTTTCCTTCTGCGTTTACCATGCTTCAGAAGGTTGTGGACCTTCTGAAAGGGTTTGTCAGCAGCCTTGTTGCCAAGCTTACTTTGCCATATCAATTGATAAAGAGACTCAGTGCTCATAGGACATTTACCCGTTTTAATACCTTCAACACTAATAAGCTCCGGGCTCCATTTTTTATAATCCAGCCATTTTACAGCTTGTTTCTTCATGGAATTGGTAAACTTGACCACTTTAGGCTTAAGCTGATGGCGTTGGTTCGTTTTACGTTGGGCATTCTCTGCCACATAACTACCGGCTGTTTTGCCCCTTTGGGCAATATTGCGGCTCAGCTCTCTGCTGATCGTAGAGGGGTCAACACCAATTTCTACAGCTATTATTTTTTGTTTCATTCCAGCCTTAAGAAAGGACTGAATCTGATACCTTTGTACCAAACTGAGTTGAGTGTAATTTTTTGTCATAGTAACCAAAAGGTCGCACTACTCGGTCAAATGGCAAAATGCCCTTCAAAGCATTTTGTCATTTGTTTCTAAAAATTGCACTTATCAGTTGAAGTCAGCTAATAATCTAAAAAATGAGAATAGTTATATTTGGATCAAATAATTCTTGGTCTATAGAAAGATTTTATGCCAAATACCTCTCTGCGCTAGGTTGTGAGGTGTATCTATTTGATTCTAATCATCATTACAAGACCGATTCTCTTATTGATAAAGTTAAGTATCGTTATTTCCCAAAGTTTATATATAAAAATCTCAATAAATCACTGCTTAATGATATTGAGTGGAGTAATATAGATATTTTATGGGTATTTAAGGGTATCGAAATATTTTATTCTACTTTAGAAATTATTAAAAATAAGAATGTTTTTTTAGCTAACTACAATCCTGATCATCCGTACATTCGCACTTTTCATAGTTCTGGTAGTTTGGTTTTGGTCAAAGCTATCCCATTATTTAATCTTCATTTCTCATATTCGAAAAGCGTTTTGAATAGAATAAAAAAAACTACAAACTGCGATGTTAGTTTTTTACCTTTTGGATATGAATCATCACTTTTGTCACCAAAAAATTTAACTGAGAGTGAAGAAATAAATATGGCTTGTTTCGTTGGAAATCCTGACTCGTTGAGAATTAAATTAATTAGAAGAATAGTTTCAAGAGGTTTTAGAGTCGCAGTTTATGGAAATGGATGGGAGCCATATTTTAGAAATAATAAACTGGTGGAATGTTGTGGTGTTGCAAAGACATCTAATTTGTATAATATTTTAAGAAGTTATAGAGTGCAGTTGAATATTTTTCGTCCACATAATATAGGCTCTCATAATATGAGGACATTTGAAATTGCAGGCGTTGGAGGAATTCAACTTGCGCCATTTTCAGAAGATCATGCTAATTTTTTTCATGAAAATTCTGAAATATTTTTATACAAGAATGAAGAAGAGTTATTTGAAAAATTGAACTTTCTTCTAAATGCCCCGTGGGATTTTATAATTCGGGTTCGCGAAAATGCGCAAAATAGATCACTAATTGAGGGTTATTCTTATGATAAAAGGGCACAAATTGTTTACAGTTATTTTGAAAAAATGATTTCTGGTGAAGAAAATTAAAATATCTTGTTTTGCAAAGTTGCATGCTTTTAATTTAGCTGAGCAGCTGGATAAGGATGAGAGTTTATCCATTTTTTATACTGCATTCTATTCTAAAAAAAATGCTTTTTTTAGAAATTGGAATAGAAGAGTTGATAAGGAAAAAATCACTAATAATAAAGTTACAACAGCGATTCCATTTGCTATATTAAGAAAACTGTTTGGTCAAGAAGTTCTTGTTAATAATCTTTTTGATAAGTGGGTTGCAAAGCAAATTCAGAACGATAGTAATTTTGATGTATTTATTGGTTGGAGTGGTATGTCTCTTCAAACTTTGAGAGAAGTTAAGAAGTTAGGTAAATTGGTTATTTTGGAGCGAGGATCTACTCATATTAAATATCAGGATAAGATTTTACATGAAGAGTATAAACAGTTTAATAGAAAATTTAATATTGACAGCAGAGTTATTCAGAAAGAATTAAGAGAATATGAAGAATGTGATTTCATTTCAATTCCTTCTAACTTTGTAAGAGATACTTTTATAGAATATGGTGTACCTGAGGGTAAGCTTATTGTAAATCCTTACGGAACAAGCAATTTATTTAACAATGTTACAAGATCTCATAAAAAAGACAGTTTCATAATTTTATACTTAGGAGTGATATCTATTCGAAAGGGGTTTAAATATTTTTATGAATCAATACTTGAATTGAATATTCCAAATGATAATTATGAAGTGTGGGTCTTGGGTGATGTAGCAGAAGAGATGAAAGAATATGTAAATAATATTGAAATTGAAAATATTCGTTTTTGGGGGCACATTGAGCATCACCAACTCCCTTCAATCATTACACTTTGCGATATTGCTGTTCAACCTTCATTAGAGGAAGGAATGAGTATGGTTGTTTTACAAATCCTTGCCTGCGGTGTTCCAGTAATTGCTACAACAAATACTGGTGCAAAGGATGTTATTCTAGATGAATTTAATGGTTTCGTTATCCCCATTAGATCGTCGAGTCAAATTAAAGATAAGATTGAATTATGTTTTAATCATCCTGAATTATTAGAGTTTATGAAGGTCAATGCAGCAAATTCTATAAAAGATCGTTTTACTTGGGATGCGTATGGTGAAAGATATCGCAGATTTCTTTCAACAATAATGTGACTCTATAATTATTCTTGGTCAATTGTATATCATACTGCCGTCTAGAAATATTATGTTCGAGAAGTTTAATGTACGTTTTTTTGTTTGATTGCGAAAAACCAATTTTTATAAAATAACATGATGATTCAGGCTAGACTATTTAGTAGTAATATTAAAAAATCAATTAGTGCTCAATTTTTTGGGTTTATAGTTAATGTTTTAATTCAATTAATGTCTGTACCAATTTTAATCAGATTTTGGGGTGTAGAGAAGTATGGTAGTTGGTTAATTTTATTTGCAATTCCCTCATTTGTTGGGGTTTCTGATTTAGGAATGGGTTCTGCAGTTTCAAATAGAGTGGTATTTTTTTTGAATAAAAAAGCAATATCGGCCGCAAACAGGCTAATTAATTCATCTTTTTACTTTATCACATTATTAGCAAGTTTAATTTCTTTGATATTTATTAGCGGATCTCATTTTTTATACGAGTATAGAATTATAGAAACAGATTCCTTTTCAAAGAATGAATTTTATATATCTTTTTCATTGCTTGTTTTTTATTTTTTTTTAGCGATACTTCTTAGTCTTCCGCAAGGCCTTTACAGGGCTTTAGATATATACGCCAGAGGGCAAATGCTCAGTTCATTTTATAAGTTGGTTGAAACTCTTTTTTTGATTATATCGGTTTATTTAAATGGCAATTTTATTCATGTTTGTTTGGTGATTGTTTTGACAAGGCTGATTTACTTTTTTGTATTGCTTTACGATCTAAAAGCTAAAGCGAATTGGCTAATCATATCCAAACCTTTTTTGGATTACAGTATTACTAGAACATTGTTTAAAAGTTCAAGTTCATTTATGTTTATAAGCCTTGGTCAATCATTTGTACTTCAAGGCATAATACTGATTGTTGGTAGATATGGATCTTCATCTGAAGTGGTAATGTATTCAACTTCTCGAACTATTTTAAATGTCAGTAAACAAATCACAGGGTTTATAAATAATGCATTTTGGGGAGAATTGACGTCAACTTTCGCAAGTAAAAACGTAGTAAAATTCAAACAAACATTCCATAAGCTGTTTAAGTTGTCGTTTAAAGTAAATGTTTTGATGAGTACATTACTAATTTTTATAGGAGTTTGGGTAATTAAAATATGGACCAATAATTCATTTGAGATGAATTCGCTCTTTTTTTATTTGATGATTCTTTTGATTTTTATTGAAAATATTTATACCATAGATTGGGTTTTATTGATGTCTATAAATTCTCATGCGCGTACAGTGCCACCATTTGTATTTATATCAATCATCATGGTAGTGATTTCTTTTTGGCTTTATCCATCTTTTGGAATTTTATGCGTACCAGTTATTTTTATTTCAGGATCAATATTACTCGTTCTTTCGTTTAGGAAATTGAGAAAATTAATTTTTAAAAATTTACAATGAAAATGCTAATATATTTATTAAGAATATTTGGAATCCAAACTTATATTCTATTTGGAATACGTAATTGGGTAGTTCGCTTTTTTTATCCACCCGAAAAATGTTTCGATTATCCATTTAATGTTAATTTTTTTGGATTGAGGTATCACGGTAATTTAAATTCTTATATAGATTGGAGTGTGTTCTTTTTTGGTTCATATGAAAAAGAAACATTGGATTTGTTATTATATCTTTCAACAAAAGTAAAAAACAAGAATTTATTAGACGTTGGAGCGAATGTTGGACACCATTCTATTTTTGCTTCTATACATTATAGTAATGTGATTAGTTTTGAACCATTCCCTGTTTTATATCAACAAATTCTTAACCAAATTGAGTTAAATGGAATTAAGAATATAAGGGCTTTCAATATAGCTTTATCCGATAAAAATGATAAATTGCTGTATTATGCACCGAAACAAGATCAGGAAAATAAAGGAACTGGTTCTTTTGTAAAAGACTATAATTCTGGACTTGTTGCTAGTTCATATTTGAACCTAGTTCGCGGAGATGATTTTCTTTTATCTAATGCCATAACGGGTGTCGGTGTTATTAAAATAGACGTTGAAGGGTTTGAAAGTCAAGTTCTAATGGGTTTAAATAAAACAATTGAAGTAAACAGACCAATAGTGATTTTTGAGTTTTCTCAAAATATTGCATCATTATGTTTTAATCATGAATACCTCAATTCCTTATTTAATAATACTTATGATTTCTACAATTTTTTGCCGTCAAAAAAACAGTTTAAATTACTATCTGATTTTCGAGTAACAGGGATCGATTTAGTTGCGATACCTAAAGAGATACAAAGTATCTTTTCAGTAGTATAATTATGATTAGTAACTTTTTTAATGTTTCAACTTATACAATTAAAATAGTATTGATCTCAATTCTATTGTTCATAGTTGTAATTAATTATTTTTCATTGATTGAGGCTTTAAGTTTAGTTTTTACAGGAATAGTTGCATATAATTTTTTTAGAAAGTTTGGATCTTCTTTGTGTTTTTTGGAGTTAATTGAGTTAATGGCGGTACTTACTTGCATATTGGCACCAATGTTATTTTACCACTATTTTAATCAATTTGAGGAACTTCTGAAATTTTTTAATGAAATGCAGGTGCCAGCTCAACAGTATTTCAATTTTACTTTTCCAGCTATTATTTTTTTTTCACTTGGACTGAAACTTAAATTTAGAAATGCTAAGAATAGCAAATCATTGTTAAAAATTAATTTTAGCAACAAGATAGCATCTTATCATATATATATATTGTTATTTATAGGTATTATTTCTTCTGTCCTTTCATCTATCTTACCTACTTTTATCAATCAAATTTTTGTTATTCTTTCACAATTTATCTATGTTGGATTCCTTTATTTGTGGTTTTCGAATGTGAGGTATAAGCCAATTTTATTATTAGCAGTTAGTGGATTTTTTCTTTTCCAAGTTATACGAACTGGTATGTATTTTGATTTGATAAATTTTGGTTCTGCTATTTTAATTATTATAACTTCAATCAATAATATAAGTTGGTTTAAAAAATTACGTATTGCAATTGTCTCAATTTTTTTAATAATGTTTGTTCAATTAATCAAAGTAGATTATCGTCTTGATGCTTGGGCAGGAGATAAAAAAATAGCTAGTGCATCGATGTATTTTAATGTTATCACTAAAAGAATATCAGAGCCTTCTATTTTGTTTGAACCAATCTCATTCATGGAGTTAGCTAGACGATTCAATCACGGATACATAATTTCTAAGGTACTTGATAATGTGCCAAAGAACGTGGATTATGGCTATGGTAAATATTTGGGCAAGTCGTTATTTTCCTCTTTTTTTCCACGTTTTTTATGGCCAACAAAACCAATGACAGGCGGAGCTTATAATATATCCCACTTTTTCCAAGATTATAGTTCTGTTCAATCGGGAAATAGTTATAATTTAGGAATTATTGGTGAAGGGTATGCTCATTTTGGATATTTTGCATTTCTTTATTTGTTTTTTGTAGGCCGATTAATTAGATTTATTTATCAGAAATTTCTTATGATATGTGAACGATTTAATTTATTAATATTTTGGTCACCGATTATTTTCACTACGTTTTATGTAATTGAGACAGATTTTTTAGCTTTAGTTAACGGTGTAGTTAAAAGTTCACTATTTCTTTATGTGATTGTTTTAGTTTTTCAAAAGTATTTAAGATTTAAATTTTGAAAAAAATCTTAATTCCTATAGGCTTTTTTTATCCTGCTGAAAATGGAGGCCCAGCATTAACTTTGTACTGGATAACAAAAAGTCTCAAAAAGCTCAATGTTGATGTTACCATAATAACCACCACAAATGGAATTAAAGATGGTGTAATTACACCTAACCAGTGGTTAGATACAGAAGCCGGAAATGTAATTTATTTGTCAACAGGTAATCCTAATTACTCGTTGCGTTATATATATTTTTCATTAAAGAGTATTAAAAACTTTAACATTATCGTCATTACCTCTATGTTTGCGCTGAGTAGTTTAATTTTTGTAATTTTTGCTCAAATTTCGAATAAAAAAATTATTATTTCTCCAAGGGGTGAACTTGATCCAAAGGCATTAATCTATAAGAAGCCACTAAAAAAGATTATTATTATGATATATAATCTTTTATCCTCTAAAAATCTACATTTCCATGTTACTAGTATAATGGAATATTCCTACTTTAAAAGAATTATCAATTCGAAATTTAGGGTAGAAGTAATTCCAAACTATATAAGTTTGCCTGAAAAAGTAGTAAGATCTACTAAAATTGATTATCTACTCTACATAGGTCGTTTCCATGCGAAGAAGGCAATTGAAAATTTAATTTTTGCTGTTAGCAATTCAGCCATATTCAGAAATTCAAATTTTCAATTAGTATTAGCAGGCGATTATAATAATGAATACGGGAAAGAAATGAAGAAAATTGTTAGTAAATTAGATCTTCAACAAAAGATAAAGTTTATTGGAGAGGTTAAAAAAAAAGAAAAAGAGGAATTGTACGCAAATGCTTATGTTACTATTTTGCCTTCACACACAGAAAATTTTGGAAATGTCGTAATTGAGTCATTATCTCAGTCAACCCCTGTGATAGCATCAACGGGCACACCATGGAAGCAATTAAATGAATATGGAATAGGTTCATGGGTATGTAATAAACCTGAATTTATCAAGATGGCCATTGAAGAAATCATTCAATTAAATTCTATCGATTATCAAGAAATGCGAAGTCGATGTAGGCCATTTGTAGAAAGTGAATATGATGTTAAAAAAGGTGTTAACAAATGGATTGAGTATTTTCAATCCTTATGATTTAAAATTGTTTTCTAATGAATCAAATTTTTTATAAAGATATTAGAACGTCCAATCTAGGATTTGGAACTTCACTTTTGACCAGAAATAATTCAGTAAAAGATGCTATGTCCAACCTAGAAACTGCATTTGACTTTGGTATTACTCATTTTGATTGTGCAAAGCTTTACGGTTTTGGCCATGCAGAAATGATTTTAGGAAAATTTGCAAAAGGGAAACGCCATGATATTACAATAACTACAAAAACTGGTTTGAGGGGAAAAAAATTGCCTTTATGGGCTTTGCCATTGATTAATCGTGTGCGTTCTGTTGTCAAATCAAAACAATCATCTATAACCAATAATTCATTTATTGGAGCTCCAGTGTCTGGTGTTTTTAGCCCAAGTCTTATTCTAGGGGATTTACATTCAAGTTTGAATAAGATAGGGACCGATTTTGTTGATTTTTACTTGTTGCATGAGGCGAATATTACTCAAGCAAATCAAGAAGATATCATTGCATCATTGCAACAGTGCAAAGATGCTGGAAAAATAAAAATGTTTGGGATTGCATCCAATAGCCAAACAATTAGAAATGAGTATCAGTATTTGAATAAAGCATATCAGGTTTTGCAGCATAATGATCAGGTATTCGAGCAAAATATTGCCTTAATGCCAATTGTAAATCAGCAATTCGTTCGGATTGTTTATAATATATTCTCCAAGTTTAAGCAGATTGAAAGCAAATTGGCATTTGATAAAGAATTGATAGATCCAATAAAACTGATTTTGTCGTACTACAAAAAGGAAAATGAGAATGGCATAACCCTTTTTTCGGCAACAAATAATGAAAATATACGAGACACGGTTTTAAAATGGAATAGTCTATCAAAAATTGACTTACTAAAACCATCTTTATATAATTGGCAATAATTTGATTAATAATATTTCAGTAAAACCTCTAATAATTAGCAAATGATGAAACCCTTTCGAAACCTTTTTTTCTTAAGAAAAATTACTAGAAAACTAGGACTCAATTCATTCCTCTTCAAAATAATTTACCGTGGTAATTCATATGAACAGCTTTTTGACACCTACTTTTCAAATAAAATTGAGAATGGTTTTTGTGTTTATGATGTTGGCGCCAATATGGGATATTATTCATTGTTATTTTCCAAACTAGCGGGTGAGGAAGGTGCTGTAATTTCATTTGAACCGTCATTAATTAATTTTAATAAGCTGAATGAGAATGTTAAGAGTACAGCAAATATTACAACACTAAATATTGGTGTTGGGAGTTTTGAATCTAAGCTTTATATTTCTCAGGGAGCTGACGATATTGGAGCAACAAGTAGAATAGGTGATAAAGATACAGGAAATGGTCAATGGGTTGATATCATGCCTATTGATAAGATAGTTACACAAAATAGATTCCCCAATGCCATAAAAATTGATGTAGAAGGGTTTGAAGTAGAAGTGATTGAAGGTGCGATCAATGCCTTAAAAAATGATGAATTAAAAGTTGTAGGGGTTGAAGTACATAGTGAGATTCTGGAATCTCGAAAAATTGAAAATCCTATTGGGCGAATGGAGAAAATACTAAGCGAATCTGGTTTTATACTTGAATGGACTGATTTTTCTCATTTAGTTGCATATAGGGCTTAATAGATTTCTATTAAAAGTTAAAAAAATCGTGGAAAAGAAAATTTGCATAGTAGGTGCGGGTACTTATGGTTCTTATCTTGCAAATGCTATCCAGGAATGCAGTCCTAATACGAGCATCGTTCTAATTGAAACAGGAGGCCAACTTGTTAAATCGGAGGAAGAAATAGGATTTTCTAGTTTGTTAAAAGAAAAAAGTTATAATGCGGCCAGTAAAGGTAGATTTTTTGGGTTAGGAGGAACTTCTGCAAAATGGGGTGGTCAATTGCTTTTTTTTTCTGAGAATGATTGTATTTTAGATGCTTCAATGGACCCCATTAAGCAAATGAATTACAAACACAAAGACAAGGTCCTTGCCAGATTCTTTGAAAATGCCCCTGTGCTAGAAGAAAAAAGAGTTGGCCGTGATTTGTACATTAAGTCCGGAATTTGGTTGCAATTCAATAAGCGAAATTTGTTCACCTATTTCCAATTGGCAAAGAAGCCCAAAATTGAGGTAATTACTAATGCACGAGTAAAAAAAATAAATTTCACAAACCCAAAAGTTGATAGTATTACAATTCTTCGAGACGGAATTGAACAATATATTCAAGCTGATACTTTTTATATAACTTGTGGCGCTTTAGAAACAATGCGTTTATTAGCCAAATCGGGGCTTTTTAATTTAGAAGAAGAAACTAGAGGATTTGCAGACCATATTTCTACTCGTTGCTTTTCAGTGCAACAATTACCGCCAATTTTATGCGGGCATAATTTTATGTATAAATTCGTTGGAGGCTCATTAGTAACTTCAAGAATCATCGGAGAACTGGATGGTATTGCCTTTTATATGCAGCCGGTTTTTAACGAACAATTCGTATTTTTTCAAGTTTTGAAAAACATAATGTTCAAAGGACAATTTTCCATTGTTCAGTTATTAAGGGCAGCTAAACAGTTTTTGCATTTATTCCCTTTTATCAGCAATTATATTTTAAAAAAACAATTATATGTTTATAAAAACTGGGAAATAAATATAGATATTGAAATTAAGGATTCTAATAATTTTATAAATCATTCAATCCAAAGGGATTCTTTTGGAATACAGGGTCTTGATATTTTTTTCAATATTCCGGAAAGCACTATTCAGAATATTGATAAAGCAAAAGGCATAATAAGAGATCTCCTAAAAAAAGAAGGGTTGCCATTTACAGAAGTTGCTATGAATTCTTCTGCCTTGAAACTGGAAGATACCTATCATCCATATAAAATGTATAATCAAAAAATGGGTATACAAGAGAGGTTTAATCCATTAGATAATTTATATGTATGTCATACAGGAATATTAGATAGGGCTGGTGGCTTAAACCCTACGGCCGTACTTTTTTGTATGTTGGAAGATCATGTAGATAGATATTATAAATAAAATTTATAAAGGATTTAAGTGAATAGCAAAAGTAAAGTTTCAGTTATAATATTAACTTATAATGAATCCGAAAATATCGTTCGAACAATCCAGAACACTATTTCATGGGCTCATCAGGTAATTGTTTTAGATTCATACTCTGAAGATAACACAGTTGAAATTGCAAATTCACTTGGTGCTAAGGTTGTTCAAAGAAAATTTGACAATTACTCAGCTCAGAGAAATTATGCAATCCAGGAGATTCAATTAGAAACTGATTGGATTCTTTTTTTAGATGCCGATGAATATTTAAGTGATAATTTAATACAAGAAATAAATGCCGAATTGGATAATCCAACGGCAGATGGATATTACCTGAAACGTAGGTTTTATTTTAATGGTAAATGGATAAGTTGGGGGGGATATTACCCAACTTGGATTTTAAGGCTTTTCAAAAAAGATAAAGGATTATTTCAACGTGAAATCAATGAGCACCTTGTATTAAATGGAACCACTTCAAAATTAAAAAATTATTTTGCAGATGATAATCAAAAGTCAATGACTTTCTGGTGGCAAAAACATATTGATTATGCACAAAAAGAGGCCTATTCCCTATTTGAAAGAAATTCAAATAATATTAAAGTAAATCTATGGGGAAGTCAAGCAGATAGAAAATTATGGATCAGGTATAAAATATGGAATAATCTTCCACCTTATTTAAGGCCATTCATTTATTTTTTTTATCGATATATCTTGCGTTTTGGTTTTTTAGATGGTTTTATTTTCCATTTTTATCATGGGTTCGTTTATTACATGATTATAGATTCTTTTTACATGGAGCTAAAGAAAAATAGAATTAAATAACTATGTGTGGAATAATTGGTGCTGTAGGTGATTTTGAAAATAGTGTTAAGCCTAAAGCTTTAGATACTATTAAACATCGTGGTCCAGATTCTTCGGGTATTTATATTAAGGAGAATTTATTTTTGGGGCATACCCGTTTATCAATACAAGACTTATCTGAAAATGGAAATCAGCCAATGTTTTCAGATGATAGAAGATTTGTAATTATTTTTAATGGAGAAATTTACAATCATCTTGAAATTAGAAATGAACTGCTTGCTGACAGGGAATTTAAATCAACGGGTGATACTGAAACTGTACTTTATTCTTATATTAAATACGGGGTTTCAATTCTTGAAAAATTAAATGGAATCTTTGCTTTTTCAATATTTGACAATGAAACGAATGAGATAATTATTGCTAGAGACCACTTTGGTGTAAAGCCACTTTATTATTACAACAAAAATGGTTTGTTTTTATTCGGTTCAGAGGTAAAATCGTTTTTACCTTTCAAAATAGATTTGAGTTTTTGTCCCAAAGCAATTTTCAATTACATTTCTTTTTTATGGTCACCTGGAGATAATACTTCATTTAAATATGTTAAAAAACTGCTTCCGGGAAAATATATAAAGTTTCGTGTTGATGAACAAGTTAATGTTGAGCCTAAAACTTTCTACAAGTTAAATTATCCTAACAAAAAGAATTCAAATTCAGAGGAACAATTAATTAATGAATTAGAAATCCATCTTTTTAAAGCAGTTGAAAGACAATTGCTTTCTGATGTGCCAGTTGGTTTTTTTCTATCTGGTGGTTTGGACTCAAGCATATTAGTGGCGATAGCTAGACGACTTAACCCTGAATTAGAGTTAAAATGCTTTACGATTGACGTCGGTGAAACTAATGCATCTATTGAGGGATTTTCAGATGATTTACATTACGCGAAAAAAGTTGCAAGATATCTAAATGTAGATTTGAGTATAGTAAATGCCAATTTTGAAATTGTTGAATTGTTTGACAAAATGATTTGGCATTTGGACGAGCCGCAGGCAGATGCAGCGCCATTGAATGTTTTGAAGATTGCCGGAATCGCGCGAGATCAAGACATAAAAGTGCTAATTGGTGGAACAGCGGGTGACGATCTTTTTTCTGGTTATCGCAGACATCAAGCTTTGAATATTGAAAAGTACATTAAAATACTGCCTACCTTCATTGTTAGTCTCGTTCAAGGTACGGTGAAGTTGCTTCCGTCAAATTTACCTGTGTTTAGACGATTGAAAAAACTAGTCAGTAACTTACACGAAACACCTATAAAAAGACAACTCAGTTATTTTTCATGGCTTCCAGAAAATACAGTTCACTCGTTATTCTCGACCGATTGGAAAGAACGTATAAAAAATTACGACCCCTTTGAATATTTTTATCATATTGGAAAAAACCTTGATAAAGACGAAAATGATTTGGATCGAATGCTATTTTGGGAGTTAAAAACGTTTCTTGTTGATCACAATTTAAATTATACTGATAAGTTGGGTATGGCAGTTGGTGTTGAGGCTAGAGTGCCTTTCTTAGATTTGGATTTGGTAAAGTTTTCCCAGTCAATTCCTACTTTAATGAAAATGAGAGGTAAAGAAACAAAGTATATTCTAAAGAAGGTAGCTGAAAGATATTTACCTCATGACGTAATTTATAGACCTAAAACAGGTTTCGGAGCTCCAGTAAGAAAATGGATCACATCAGACTTACAGCCAATGATTGATGAGCGACTATCAATCGATAGGATAAAAGCACGTGGCATATTTAATCCGGAGGCTGTTTGGGACTTAATTCATCAAAATAAATCCGGCAAAATAGATGCCTCTTATTCAATTTGGGCATTGCTTGCAATAGAAAGTTGGTGTATGCAATTTGTTGATGGTATAGAATTATATAAAGTAAAGAATAAAGTAAAGTAAAGTAAAGTGAAACAAATTATACAAGATCTGAAAAACGGAAATACAATTCTCGAAGAAGTACCAGCGCCGAACGTAAAACCTGGTCATTTGTTAATTGAAACCACTCGATCTTTAGTATCACTAGGTACAGAGCGGATGTTGGTTGAATTTGGTAAATCTAGTTTAATTCAAAAAGCTAAACAGCAGCCGGATAAAGTTAAAGAGGTTTTTAATAAGGTAAAGACAGATGGATTGCAGCCAACTATAAATGCGGTTCTAAATAAATTAGGTCAGCCGCTCCCCTTAGGTTATTGCAATGTAGGCAAGGTAATTGCAATTGGAAATGGTGTTGAAGGTTTCTCAATTGGTGATCGTGTAGCATCAAATGGGCCACATGCGGAATATGTTTGCATTCCAAAGAATTTGGTGGTTCAAATACCAGAGGGTGTTTCTGATGAGGAAGCCTCATTTACAGTAATTGGAGCAATAGGTCTACAAGGAATTCGTTTGGCTAACCCAACATTAGGCGAAACAGTAGTTGTTGTTGGTTTAGGTTTAATAGGATTAGTAACTGCCCAATTATTAAAAGCTAATGGATGCAGGGTAATTGGGTTTGATTTTGATTCTGTTAAAGTGGAATTAGCCCGTCAACTTGGTATTGACGCTATTAATCCAGCAGATGGTGTTGACCAAGTAGCATACATTCTTAATTCGACTGAAAATATTGGAGCTGATGCAGTAATAATTACAGCATCGAATAAAAGCAATGAAATAATATCACAGTCTGCTAAAATGTCTCGAAAAAGGGGCAGAATAATTTTAGTTGGTGTGATTGGTTTAGATATTTCTCGAGCTGATTTTTATGAAAAAGAATTGACTTTTCAAGTGTCTTGTTCTTACGGCCCCGGAAGATATGACGAACATTATGAGCAAAAGGGACAAGATTATCCTCTTGCTTTTGTTCGTTGGACTGAAAAGCGCAATTTCGAAACAATTCTAAATACAATTGCCTCAAAGTCAATAGATGTCAAGAGTTTAATTACAGAGAGGATTCTTCTTGACAACTATAATGAGATTTATTCCGATATGAATAACGGAAGATCAATTGCATCCATTTTAGAATATCCTGAGAAAAAGTCAAAACAACCCAATAGGTCAATCAGGATAAGTACTTCTGAATTTAAGGGTGGGCAGGGTGTTGTTGGCATAATTGGTGCAGGTAACTTTACCTCAGCAATGATTTTACCTTGCTTAAAAAGGACTCAAGCTAAGCTAAAGTATATTTCGAGTTCAGGTGGCTTGACAAGCACTATACTGGCAAAAAAATTTAGTATTGCCAATTCTACAACTGATAACAGTTCTATCATGAATGATAAAGATGTAGACTTAGTGATAGTGACCACTCGTCACAATTCTCATGCATCATTAGTAATTCAAGCATTAGATCATGGGAAGCATGTTTTTGTTGAAAAACCATTAGCCCTTAATCTGACAGAGTTAGATCAAATTATATATGCTATTGAAAAATCCAAAAAAACAGTTACAGTAGGTTTTAATAGGCGTTTTGCACCTTTGGCCGTTAAAATAAAAAACCTTTTGGGCAATAGTGGTTCTCCAATGAATATTATAGCTACAATCAATGCAGGGTTTATACCTACTAATGTTTGGGTTCATGATATAGAGGTTGGCGGAGGCAGAATTATTGGAGAGGCTTGCCACTTTATAGATTTAGTTTCCTTTTTGACCAATTCACAAGTTGTATCAGTATGTATGAATGCTATGGGTCAGCATCCTATAGATAATTCTGATAATGCAACCATAATGCTGAAATATGAAAATGGAACAAACGCTGTAATCAACTATTTTGCCAATGGTTCAAAGTCATATTCGAAGGAAAGAATAGAAGTTTACCATCAAGAAAAAACTCTGGTGATGGATAATTGGCGTAAGCTCATTGGTTACGGCTTCAACAATTTTAGTTCTGCATCTTCTGGGCAAGACAAGGGTCACCAGAGTCAATTTAATCTTTTAGTTGATTCTATAACCAAAGGAGGAAGTCAAATAATACCAATAGACCAAATTATTAATACGACTAAGGCGAGTTTTGCTGCTATAGATAGTTTAAGAAATGGGACTTGGATTAACATTTAGTAAAGTTCTAACATCAATATTTTGAAAATAGATTTAATAGCTGGAGCTCGACCAAATTTCATGAAAATTGCTCCAATAATTGATTCCATTTTGGAGGAGCAATCAATGGGTACAGATATCCATTTTAGACTCATACATACTGGTCAACACTATGATAAGAACATGAGTGATAGTTTTTTTGTTCAGTTGGGTATTCCTGAGCCAAATGTTAATCTAGGTGCAGGTGGAGGATCGCAAGCTGAACAGACCGCGGCTATTATGATTGGTTACGAGAAGTTGTTATTGTCGGAAAAATCTGACCTTTGCTTAGTTGTCGGTGATGTAACATCAACTATGGCATGCGCTATAGTCGCACAAAAGTTACATATCCCCGTTGCACATGTAGAAGCTGGTATACGTTCTGGAGATTGGACCATGCCAGAGGAGATCAATCGTTTAGTAACGGACTCAATAACAAATTATTTTTTTACAACCACTCCAGAAGCCACACGGACAATTTTGAATTCGGGTGTTTCTGAGGATCGTGTTTTTTGGGTAGGTAATACCATGATTGACACTTTAGTCAAACAAAGATCGAGATTTAAAAAACCAACTTTTTGGGATGAATTAAGCTTAAGCAAAGGTAAATACATTGTGATGACGCTTCACAGGCCAGCCAATGTTGACGAAGTAGGAAAATTAAAAGAACTATTAGACGAGATTATTAGTAATTCTGATGGCTTACCGTTGATTTTCCCGGTACATCCGAGAACAGCCAAAATTTTGCGGTCTTTGAACATAGGACACCAAAACCTATATACGATTGAACCTCTGGGATATTTGGAGTTTAATTATCTTGTTGAAAATGCACTTGCCGTAATTACAGATTCGGGAGGAATTACTGAAGAAACTACCGTAATGGGGGTCCCATGTATGACCTTACGCAATAATACAGAGCGTCCAGAGACAGTTCATCTTGGTACAAATGAATTAATTGGGACTGATCCAAAAGCAATTAAACCGGCATTAGATAAACTATTTTCTGGGCAATGGAGAAAAGGTGCCATTCCTGAAAAATGGGATGGTAATACAGCAAAAAGAATTGTAGATATTCTAAAGGAAATTCAAGTTGCTGGGTAAATTAATTCGATTATATCATACATTAAAGTATCTCAGGTTCAAGCAAATTGTTTGGAGGTTATATTCTTTTTTTCCGCGATTCATTTTTTTTGATAGCAGTTCTCCTAATATTATAAGTTTACAATTTAGAGTTTTATTTAAACATGGAATAACTCAAGATTATAACAGTTTTACCTTCTTAAATGAAACACATTGTCTTGCAGAGCAAGGTTGGGATAACAAGCGTTTGTCAAAGCTCTGGAGGTATAATCTTCATTATTTTGATTTTTTACTACAAGATTCAGCAAGTCTTGAAATCATAGAAAAACAAAAGAATATTGTAGCTAATTGGATTTCAGAAAATTCGTTTGGTAAGGGTACAGGTTGGGAGCCATATCCAACTTCATTAAGAATTATCAATTGGATAAAATGGCATTATCATACAAATGCATTGACTGAATCTGCAAAATTAAGTTTGTGGAATCAAATTCGTTGGTTAGAATCGAAACCAGAGTTTCATCTATTAGGAAATCACCTCTTTGTAAATGCTAAGGCGTTGCTTTTTGGTTGTGCTTTGTTCGGTTTAGGTGAGAAGTCTCGTATATATCGGAAGGCGTTAGATGTTGTTATTTCAGAATTAGATGAGCAGTTTTTAAAAGACGGAGCGCATTTTGAATTAAGTCCTATGTATCATTCATTAGCTATGGAAGATCTTTTGGACTTGTATCAACTTTCTTCATTATTGCCCTCTAGCTTTCCTAAAGAAATAATACTTGAAAAGTATAAGTTTGGAATGAATTGGCTATCATATATGAAATATGATAATCAAGAGTTTGCTCATTTTAATGATTGCGCAAATGGAATTGCATTAACATATGACAGTTTAACAGATTATGCTGAGAAAATAGGCGTAAATATTGAATTAGATTCAGTGCCAGAGTTCACGCATTTTTCAGAAAGTGGGTTTGCGGTTTTAAAAAACAATAATATCCATTTGATTGCGGATATAGGCAAAGTTGGACCAGATTATTTACCAGGACATGCTCATGCCGACACATTATCGTTTGAACTAGCGGTTGAAGGTCAAAGACTAATTGTAAATTCTGGAACTAGTGAATACGGGTTGTCAAAAGAGCGATTGAGACAAAGAAGTACAGCTGCTCATTCTACAATAGAGATTGATGGCCAAAGTTCCTCTGAGGTTTGGTCAGGTTTCAGAGTAGCACGCAGGGCATCCGTTAGTAATTTAGAAAAAAAAACAGATAAAAACTGCGTTGAATTTTCTGTTGAACATGATGGTTATAAGCGTTTAAACAAGAAGTGTATTCATAGGAGATATTGGAAAGTAAGCAAAGGTCACATTGAAGTTAAAGATGATGTGTCTGGAGATGGAAATAATGCTTATTTGAGATATTACGTACATCCAGATGTTCAAGTTATTCAAAATATGAATGAGCTTGTTTTAAAAGCCTCTTCTGGTTTGCAGGTAGAATTTTTGTCAAGTCATCACCCTAAAGTTGAATCTACTACCTACCATGATAAATTTGGGATCAGTAGAAATAATACTTGTTTGTTAATAGAAGGGACTGCACCATTCACAAATTCTGTTACATTAAGTTGGAATAATTGAAAAGAATAGTTTATTTAACTTTTTACTTTCAGCCAGATTTATGTGCTGGATCTTTTAGAAATAGCCCCTTGGTCATTGAATTAGCCAGGTTGGCTAAAGAAAGGGATATTTTAGTGGAAGTATACACGACTATGCCAAATAGGTATAGTACGTTTGAATCTTCTGCACCTGAGTTAGAACAGTTTGACAATCTTCTTATCCATAGGATTGTTTTACCGCCTCACAAGAGTGGTATGTTGGATCAAGTATTTTCTTTTCGAAGATTTTATTCGGAAGTGTTACGCTTAAATAAGAATAAAAAAGCAGATTTGGTTTTTGCATCCTCTAGTCGGTTATTCACTGCGTACTTGGGATTCAAATTATCAAAGTCTAGCAAAGCATCATTGTATTTAGATATCAGAGACATATTTGTAGATACTATGAATGATGTCTTTAAATCCAGAATGTTAAAGTTGGCTATTTTGCCTATTTTGAAACTTATAGAGAGTAAAACCTTCGGAGATGCCCATCATATAAATTTAATTTCTGGTGGGTTTAAACAGTATTTTAAAAAATTCAATCATGCTAACTTTACCTACTTTACAAATGGTATTGATGATGAATTCTTATTGAGTTCAAAAGCAAATAGCACTGATCATGGAATAAAGAAACGAAAAACTATTGTCTATGCCGGAAATATTGGTGAAGGACAGGGATTACATAAAATTATTCCAGGCGTAGCCGGGAGCTTAAAAAATGAAATTCAATTTATTGTAATTGGAGATGGCGGGGTAAAAAATTTGCTACAGGACGAGATCCTTAAATTGAATTTAGACAATGTAGAAATAAAAAATCCAGTTAATAGGGTTGAGCTTCGAGAAATATATGCTAGTTCTGATTATCTATTTATTCATCTGAATGATTACCCGGCCTTTAGAAAGGTATTACCATCAAAAGTGTTTGAATTAGCGACTTTTAATAAACCCATTATCGCTGGGGTATCAGGTTTTGCTGCAGAATTTATAAGGAATGAGGTTTCAGATAGTTTAGTATTTGATCCATGTAATGTAGAGCAATTAATTATTTTTTTAAGAACTTATAAACCTTCAATAACGATTGATAGGAAAGAATTTAAAATGAAATACCGTCGAAGCAATATCAATAATTTGATGGCAGAATCTATTTTGAGCTATATATGAGTATTTTCATTACAGGATCTTCTGGTTTTATAGGTAAATCATTGCTTAACAATTTTTCTGATGACAAATCCATTAAGTGGAAGCGAGGAAATGAGATAAAGATTGACTCAACATCAGTTGTTATCCATCTCGCCGGGAAAGCCCACGATCTTAAAAATACCTCTAATCCGAACGATTACTACCAAGTCAACACCGAACTAACCAAAAAAATCTTTGAAGCTTTTCTAATCTCAGAGGCCAAAGTTTTTATCACCCTTAGTTCAGTTAAAGCTGTTGCAGATGAAGTAGTTGGAGAGTTAAATGAAGAAATAATTCCGAATCCAATTACACATTATGGGAAAAGCAAACTCTTAGCTGAACAATATATATTTTCTAAAGAACTTCCAGAAGGGAAGAGGGTTTATGTTTTAAGGCCTTGCATGATACATGGTCCTGGTAATAAAGGCAATCTAAACCTACTTTATAAATTAGTATCAAAAGGTATTCCTTGGCCACTAGGTGCATTTGAGAATAAACGTTCTTTCTGTAGTATTGATAATTTGATGTTCATCTTTAAAGAACTTATTGAACGACAAGATATTCCATCTGGGGTATACAATGTTTCAGATGATGTGTCACTTTCAACGAATAATGTGATTTCAATTTTAGCAGAATCCCAGAAAAGAAAACCTAACATTTGGGGGATTTCGAAAGGGTTGATTCAATTTATCGCCAAAATGGGTAATGTGCTTAAATTACCATTTAATGAGGAACGATTACATAAACTCACGGATTCATATGTTGTTAGCAATAAAAAACTAATGACCGCAATTGGCAAGTCACTACCTGTTTCTAGTAGGGATGGATTAATCAAAACATTTCAATCTTTTCAATAATATATGACACGAATCTTAGATATTGTATTTTCTTTTTTGGGGTTACTTCTTTTAAGCCCCGTTATTCTTGTGCTTTTGATTGTTGGTTTATTTGATACGGGTTCTCCTTTGTTTCGCCAAAAGCGAGTGGGTGCTAATAAAAGACCCTTTCATCTTTTGAAATTCCGCTCCATGCACTTGAATACCCAAGCGGTTGCCACGCATTTGGTGCAGGTTAGTGCCATTACTAAATGGGGGTCTTTCTTGCGTAAGTCCAAATTAGATGAACTTCCACAGTTGTTCAATATACTCTTAGGCGATATGAGTTTCGTGGGACCACGTCCCAATCTTTTTAATCAAATAGAATTGATAGAGGAGCGTGGTAAAAGAGGGGTTTACACAGTGCGCCCTGGTATCACAGGATTGGCACAAATTAATAAAATTGATATGTCTACCCCACAACTCTTGGCAGAAACAGATGTCAAGATGATTGACCACCTCAATGTTCTGAACTATTTCAAATATATATTCTTAACTGTATTTGGCAAAGGTTTTGGTGATAGGGTAAGAAAATGATTTTTCGTTCATAAAAATACATGAAGGCTACTTTTTAGTGGTCATTTTTATTATTCTCCACCCTAAAAATCATAATAAACATTCCTCAACATCGTCGACAAACCCAATGTAATCAATTGGGTTTTTTCTTGTTTTTTAATGTTGGTGAAACTCCTGTTCAGGTAGCCAAGATACAGCCGCATATTGGTCTTGGTATTGAATATGTAACCAACTTGCAGCTCTGCATGGTTAATGTCGGTCTTTTGTCCCTGACCAATGGTGTTATCAAAGTCCTTCTCTCTCTTAAAAAATGGGGTGTACACATTCTGGCCCCATGATTTCCCTTCTTCATCCAGCCCTACTTTTGTAACAATCAGTTTCATTGAGCTGTAAATCCGTCCGTAACGGTAATCGGCCAAGTTTACCCATTCCCAGAAGTTGGCTCCACGGGGGTGGGCCAGGGGTTGATTGTACTGTGCATAATTGGTCAGCGATCCCCAATGGCTGTAGGTATAAGGCCTTACCACATTTCCTTCTGTTTGGAGGTAGAGATTTTTTACCTTGAAGGGTTCAATTGCTTTGAGCCCCAGCTGAATGGCATATTTGTTGCCATAAAAACCATTTTGTGCGAACAGGTTCTTTCCTACAAACTCATCCAGTGCCAATTGCCCATATCCGACAAGATGCTGACTGAACTTGTAACGGATGTTCAGGCCAGACATCATGTTGCCTTCCGATTGTGTGGAAAATTCAATGGGTTTTAAAAAAATCAAGGGGTTAAGGTAATTCCAAGGCACAGATCTTCTGCCACTGCTGTCTTGAAGGATCCATATCACTGCCTGAAACAATCCTACATTCAGTCGCTTGGTCACAGCCCAATCGAGGTAGCTCATGCTGCTGTACTTGTAAGGCTTGCCCATGGTCTGTGAAATGATGGGGCTTTTTAGGTCGGTATACTGACTAAGAAGATAGTGGTATTGAAAAGGACCCAGTTTGCCCCTGATTTTCAACTGTGGATAGGGGAAGGATGCGTCTGATAGCAAAAGTGATCGATAGCCATCGCCGATGAAATTTCTGTCGTGTCCCAATTGAATCTGCAGGTAATCATTTGGCGCATAACTGACATAACCAAGCACATGGGAATAATCATATTCAGGCTTGTCGAACCGCCTTGCCCAGGCCTGTCCTGGAACCACATCGTTTAGGATGATGAAGTCTCTTATGTAGGGAGCAAACCGGGCCTGGTTCTCATAAAATGCCGTATAAAAAGAAAATTTCTTCCCAACATTTCCCAACACCTGTGCTCCGCGGGTATTGGTAAATGTATTGATGCCGGAAACGCGTTCCTTTCCGAGCTGCAAGTCCAGCAAAGGATCCATGTATACATTCCACCTGCCTGCTGAATCCTTGTACTGGATAAAATGTTCGTTGAAAAGCTTTCTGTTCAACCAGCTTTTTTTACTCCTTTTTCCTATGGAATCAAGGGCCCATCCATAGGGCTGTTCATCCTCTCGGTATGGTTTGAAAGAACCAAATGTTTTCTTTTCTATACGGGAAAGATCCCTTTCATATTCCAGGTACAATTGCCGTTGATAGGGGAGGGGTTGTGGCCCATCCTGTGCCTTCAGTGTAATGGACTGAAAGACAAACAACATGAGGCAGCACAAGCCTGGTGTTTTTATGGATAGAAACTGCATGAAACGAAGATAGGGCTTAGGCAACAAGTATACAAGCCTTGCGGAACCATGATGGAAAAATCCTTATTTTGCAGCATGGGATTGATTGAACGCTGGGCGCACAACATCGGGTTGCGGCACTGGATGGAGACCAGGATGCTGAAACCTGTTCGTACCTGGAGCAAACTGACTGCAACAACAAGCTTTGATGCTGAACTGCAGAAGATTGCCCATAGGGATGCTGCTTCCTATGCCTATGAAAATTTTCGGAAAGCAATCTATTTTAGTTCAAAAAAAGACATGTATGACCATGTGGTGGAAAATCTGAAGGGATCAGCCGGGCTTTGCACCGAGTTTGGTGTCTACAAGGCAGCAACGCTGAACTATTTTGCCAATAAATTACCCAACAGAACCTGGCATGGTTTCGATTCTTTTGAAGGTTTGCCTGAGGCTTGGTCGGGAAGTGGGCAATCAAAAGGGGCTTTTTCCTTGGGGGGTAAATTACCCAAGGTAGCACCCAATGTTGTTTTGCACAAAGGATGGTTCAGTGAAACTGCAGTGACATTTTTTGACCAACAAGAAGAAAGCCTGGCTTTCGCCCATCTGGATGCTGACCTCTACACTGCAACAATTGAGGCACTAAATGCCATGACAGCCAAAGCAAGGGCTGGATCATTGTTGCTTTTTGATGAATACTTTGGGCAAATTGCCTGGAGAGAGCACGAACACAAGGCTTTCGGTGAATGGCTTGAGAACAACCAGTTGGAAGCGGAATGCCTGGCATGGGTATCTAACGGTGCAGTTCTGTTCAGATTGAAATGAAAATCATGCTTGAAAAACGCCCTTTTGTTTCCATCATCATCGCCACTTATAACGCTGCCTCATTGTTGCCACAAACCTTGACCTCCTTGAGGTCGATGGCTGACTTTTCATTTGAATTGCTGATTGCAGATGGTGAGAGTACTGACGAGACCATGTCAATCATTGAAAAAAACAAAGACATGATTGCCTGGTTCATCAGTGAAAAAGA
>Ga0078894_10000579_pt1 | contig 25755 bp, 17 predicted proteins | sample LauGreSu1BDMLBSD_2_FD_67506 | JGI IMG/M metagenome (GOLD analysis project Ga0078894, IMG submission 67506) | Freshwater lake microbial communities from Lake Michigan, USA - Su13.BD.MLB.SD (version 4) (version 4) | ecosystem: Environmental > Aquatic > Freshwater > Lake | place: Lake Michigan... | reverse complement strand
AGGCAAGATTGATTGCCCGATAAACAAAGCTCTTCACTACTATCCAAAAGAGGAGACATTACAGAGAATCGAATGTATCCAGTTTGTATTTGTGTTATAGAACTGACTTCATGAAATTTTTGAAAAACTTTTTGAAATGGAGCAGTATAGTAGGTATTTTCAATCAAACCCATATCTGTCCAACTGTCTATCACTACTAACCCATCAGTCAATTCAGTTAAAAACAAATTTCTATTTACTCCCCAATCTTCATTTGTATCTCCTTTCCCACTGCTAAACTGATAAAAATAATTGAGTTTATCTCTTTGAGAATGTGATGTTTCGGGAATCTCTATTTGATACTTCCAATAATCATGGTCGTGATATTGCATTACAGTTGAAATACCTTTCGATAAATTGGTAATGCTATCATCTTCGCAAACAATTTTAAGATTTTGCTCAGGGTTTGTCTTAAATTTTAAATACAAATCAATCTTCATCAGTTGCTATTATACAAGGTGTACAATTTACACATAATTTAAAAAAGTGTAAAGCAGACACATTAAAATATTTTCATGAAAATGAATCGATTAAGTTTTTTTAGAAATGTTTTGCGTTTGTATATTTGTATTCTTAAATAAAAAGCAAGATGACCAAGAGCCAAAAAAATACTTACTGGATGTTGTTTTTCCTTTCACTTGCCCTTTCTGTAGGCGTTTATTTCTTTGTACCTTCTCTTGTTTCACTAATGGTAGTTCCAGTAGTGACCACTTTTACCAAAGCATTGGATCTAATCTAATTTAATTTCGGTCGTTTTCCCCTGGATACTGTTTAATTTTAAGCAGAATGCACTTATTTGCTTGTCCCGATCTAACATTTGCTATTTTATTTAGAATATATCTATACATAACGTCATTTTTACCATTATTTTAAAAATAGGATATCCACAAAAGCTATTTTTTAGAAATTTTTAAAAATCATTAACGAATAAGTTTTGGAATGCGGTAATTCAATCGTATATTTGCATTCTCGATTGTTAACCACTCCTTCGTAGAGATGCAGTTAAATTAAGCATCCAATACATTATACGGTTCCTTGCTATACAAAGTACCTAAATTAGTTTTTATGAAATCTTATTTTAAAATATCCTTTATTCTTGTCATTTTTAGTTTTAGTCAACTTATTAGTTTTTCCACTCCTATTGCAAATATTGAAAACAATTTGGTCAATGATAGTATTCAAATCAATGGAAAACAGATGATTTTACTGGCCGACAACCAACCTTTAGCAAAAATCAGCTTACCCAGCAAGAATATGATTAAAAGAGCTGATAACGAAATGCATAGGAATATGAAGTCTGACTTAGCAGCTTTCAAGTTGTTGAACTATTTTGAAAATGAAATTACGGATGCCGACAGAGCAATTACAAGTGATTTTTACAAATCTTTTCAATTATCAATAGTCACAGATTTAATGAAAAGCGACTTATTGATGGACGATTCATTCAAAGCAGAAAATATCAATTCTAAATTATTTATAAACTTTCAAGAAGTTGATAATCATATTAATAAAAGATTTTACTCAAGTAATTAAATACTTATAATTTTAAAATTGGTTTAGTTTGGTAAAGAAAAAGCCCTCTTTTTAGAGGGCTTTTTAATAAGATTGCCGTAAGTAATAAGCCGGATTCTGTACAAGGCTATCATTTATCTGTCCCTTTCGTTACCAAAAGGAATCAAGCTGCCTACCCATCGAGGCCTCATAGAGGGAGAGCGAGTCACTCTCCAAACAAAGTTTACCCCGACCTATGTGGCATTTCAGCACGCAAGGTTTACCCACAATCAATATTACTAATGACTGTCGGGAGCTCTTACCTCCCGTTTTCACCCTTATCCACCAAAGGCAGACGGTTATTTTCTGTGGCACTTTCTGTTTCCGATAAATCGGAACCCGGCTATTCACCGGTGCGACGCTCTGAGCTGTCCGGACTTTCCTCGCTAGTTTCCCAGCGCGATAGCGTACTACGGCATATCAAAATTAGCAGATTTGAATGAAAGCTGACTTGAAATTAATCCTGTTTATCTTTTCTTGACTTTAAACCCTGCAAGCATGAGTTTTTTCAGATCAATTCCATCTTGTTCTGCTTCTTCCTTATTATAGGGGTTTTCTTGCAAAATCTCATCCCCCTTTAAAGGAAATTGATCAAATAAATGATGTTTAAAAGAAGCTTGTTGTTGTTGTATTACTTGTGTTGCCAGTTTAAACATTTGTTTGCCCTTAGGTTTATATTCAACTACAAATCTGCTTGCCTTGTTGGCTCCCTTTTCAATTAATTTAAATTCGAAAACAAATTTTGGATGATCGCTTAATTTATCGAGGGAAAGGTCGATCAAGTACAATTCATCTAATGCTCTAACCACACTCTTCAGCTCAAGATCTTTGTTTTGTCCCAAAAAAATCGAAAAACTACATTCCAGTGCTTCATCCGTATGGTTTAGTAAATAAATCTTGAAATGAGAAATCAAGTCATCATCAAAAACATCTTTATCAAGTACTGGGAAAAAGGACAGCCATACTCCATCTTTTTCAATAATTTTTTCTGGCTTTTTTTCACGATTAGGAAGTATAGTTCCTACAGCGGATTTTTTAGTAGTTATTTCCTTTGGTTTGGAGAAATCATTAAAATAAGGAAAATCTACCTGATCGGCATAAACAGGAAAATCAACACCATCGACCCGAATAGTGAGCATATTTTTATTGATCCATTCTACCACTTCTCCCTTTTCACCTGTAGCCAAAACGACTATCTTATCCCCTTCCTGAAACTTCATGGCCAATATTTAGCTTGCTATTTTTATTACCGTATAGAAAATAGATCATCAATCCTAATCCCATCCATCCAAAGAATACAATCCAGCTGTTAGCTGGTATTTCTACCATTAAATAAAGGCAGCAAACAACGCCCAGCACTGGAACGAGTGAATATTTCCTTAAATAAGAAAAGATTGCAAGTATACCTGCAAGGATCATGAAAATGATAAATAGGACTTCCTGATAACCTTCATTTCCAAGATTTTCAAAAGCAGCTACAGTTCTATCATAAAATAAATAAGCACCAAAAAGATAGATAATCGGATAAATAAACTGAGCATTGATATAGGGTATTGAAAATTTCCCCTTTTCTTTTTGAATTCTAGGCAAATACAAAACCCCACCACTTACAAGTACAAACGCAAATAAAGTACCAATACTTGTAAGATCAGTTATCAATTTATCATCTATGAAAAGAACTAGTCCCGATACAAGAACACCTGCAACAATTGTTGCAAAACCTGGTGTTTGGTATTTAGGATTGACTTTAGAAAATGATTTTGGTAACAAGCCATCTCTACTCATAGACATCCAAATTCTGGGTTGGCCTAATTGAAAAACCAGCAACACACTCGTTGCTGCAACTACAGCGCTCACTGATATAAAGAAACCTACTTTTTGCATATTGATTTTATCAAATACAAAAGCCAGCGGGTCGGTTACATTTTCAAATTCAGATGAGCGTACAAGACCTGTTATTACCAAGGCTGTAACGATATAAATAATTGTACATATAATCAAGGAATAAATCATCCCCCGAGGTAAATCTCTTTGAGGGTTAGCACATTCTTCGGCAGTCGTTGAAATTGCATCAAAGCCAATATAGGCAAAGAATACAGCAGATACTCCTTTTAATACACCAGACATTCCATTTGGCAGGAATGGCGTCCAATTGCTTGTTGTATCATTAGAAAAAATATACCAGAAGCCAATCAGGGCAACGAGTAATAAAACGACAATTTTTAGAATTACCATAACATTGGCAGTTTTCTTACTTTCTTTTATTCCGACATAAGCGAGTAAGGTAACCAATGCAACAATTATAAAAGCTGGTAAATTGATAATAAAGGGAATGCCCGCAATTTTAGGAGCTGTATTGTAAACCAATGTGCTTGTATCTCCTCCAGCTAAAACAGTTGATTCATTTAATTTATAGGCAGTTTGATATCCCACGCTGAGCCAGTCAGGTAAATGAATACCAATAGCTCTAAGTATATTATTAAAATAGGCACTCCAGGAGATGGCCACAACAATATTTCCAATTGCATATTCTAATATAAGCGCCCATCCTATAATCCATGCAACGATTTCACCGAAGCTGATGTAGGAATAAGTATACGCACTTCCAGCAACTGGAAAACGAGAAGCAAATTCTGCATAGCATAAAGCAGTAAAGCCACAGGTAACTGCAGTAATGATAAATAAAAAGATAACACCTGGTCCACCATTAAAGGCAGCTGATCCAATTGTTGAAAAAATACCCCCTCCAATTACCGCAGCTACACCCATTAGGGTTAAATCCTTTACAGTTAATACTCGTTTTAATCCTCCACTTTCATCATGATCAATTTTGTTAGCAGATGCAAGTGCATTGATATTTTTTTTTCTGAAGAAATTTCCCACTTTGATTTATTTGTCTCTTGAAATTAAATAATGAGCGAGCGCATGTAATGGAGCTTTTCTTGATTTTGAAACAGCGATTTCTTCCAAATGGGTTAATGCCGTCTGCAGATATTGCTCCTTTAAGGCTGATGCCCATGAGTCTATGCCACAGGCTTTAAAAATGTTCAGTACAAGTTCTACTTTATCAGCTGGATTCTCCTCCATCGCTTTGATCAGTTCCATTCGCAATTCTCCTTGCGCTGTCTCTAGTGCATGAATCATGAGAAAGGTTTTTTTATTGCTTTGGATATCGCCACCTACTTGTTTTCCAAATTTTTCAGGATCTCCAAATGCATCCAGGTAATCATCTTGAATTTGAAAGGCAATACCCAGGTTTCGCCCAAATTCATAAATATGCTGCTGATTCCCCTCACTGGCTCCACCAACAATTGAACCCAATTGTAAACTTGCTGCTAAAAGGACTGAAGTTTTGAGTTCAATCATTTTGATATAATCACTCAAACTTACATGTTGATTTTTTTCAAAATCCATGTCATATTGCTGACCTTCACAAACCTCTTTTGCAGTTTTATTAAAGAGCGCAAGCACTTTTTTCAAATAATGAGGCTCTATTTTATTCAGATAATCATAGGCTACTACCATCATTACATCTCCACCTAATAAAGCAGTAGGCTCTCCATGTACTGCATGTACCGTAGGTTTACCTCTCCTTAGAGGTGCTTTGTCCATAATGTCATCATGAACAAGTGTAAAATTATGAAAAAGCTCGATTGCAGCTGCAATATGATAAGCATCCTGATGAACCACACCAAATAACTCATTGCCCATCAAGCACATTACAGGCCTGATTCGCTTACCACTATTTAATAGAAATTCTTCAAGAGGATCATATAAAGTTGATGGCTCTTCAGGAAAATGCCTGTGAGTGAAATAGGACTCAAAAGATATTTGTAGATGTTCTAAACCAGACATAGAATTAAGCTATGCTCTAAGATAACAAATGAAGACAAGATGTTTACTTTTTCTTTTTTTTGTTTTGAGCAGGTTTAAAATCAAGGTCCAAAATCCATTCATAATCCAGCTGCCTTTTTGAAAGATTGGCAGAGATAACCTTTATCTTAACCGGATCGCCTATCCTAAAAGCCCAGTTACTTCTTTTTCCTATCAGTGCGTATTCCGACTCATAATAAATGAAGTCATCATAATCTAATAATGATGTTGCAGATACAAAACCTTCGCACTTGTGATCGACTGTTTCTGCCCAAAACCCAAAACTGGCTACACCTGAAATTACAGCATCAAATTCATCCCCAAGGAATTGTTTCATGAATTCAACTTGCTTATACTTGTTTGACGCACGTTCAGTTTCCATTGCGGCCCTTTCTCTTTCGCTACAGTGAAGACATTTTTGTTCCATTTTTTTATCAACAATTGGATCACCATCAAGTACACTTGTCAATACACGGTGCACCAGAATATCAGGATATCTTCTAATGGGTGAAGTAAAATGGCAATAGTCTTCAAATCCTAATCCATAATGTCCTATATTTTTGGATGTATAAATTGCTTTAGCCATTGTTCGTATTCCCATTTGCTCCAATACTCTTTGTTCAGGAAGTCCCTGAACTTTAGAAAGCATTTCATTAAAAGAATTAGCAATTTGCTCCGGAGTTTTCGTTTGAAAATGATACCCATATTTTCTAGCAAATTCGACAAACGGTATTAGTCGATCTTCATCTGGTTGATCATGCACGCGATATGGAAAAGGGATAGGTTTGTTGGCCAGTTCAATTTTTGAAACTGTCTCTGCAACAGTCCTATTTGCAAGCAACATAAACTCTTCAATCAATTGATGCGAAGACTTACTTTCTTTTACAACAATACCTATTGGTCGACCAAGTTCATCTAATTTAAACCTGACTTCTTGAGAGGAGAAATTGATTGCTCCGTTTTTCATTCTTTCTTGTCTCATTTTCTGAGCCAGGTTATGCAACAACAAAACTTCCTTATCATAAATCCCGCTTCCCTTATCTATGATTTGCTGAACATCTTCATAAGTAAACCTGTGATTGGAATTGATTACTGTTCTGCCCAACCATTTATCGAGTATCTTTCCATCATTGGTCATTTTATAAATACAAGAATAGGTGAGTTTTTCTTCGTGTGGTCTTAGAGAACAGAGTCCATTTGACAACCTTTCAGGCAACATCGGAACTACCCGATCTGGCATATAAACTGAAGTAGCTCTTTCGTAGGCACTCGTGTCTAAAACTCCATCTGCTTCTATATAATGACTAACATCTGCAATATGAACTCCAATTTCAATATGTTCTTTGTCAATTCGATGAAAACTTAAGGCATCATCAAAATCTTTAGCATCATCAGGATCTATGGTAAAAGTCAAAACTTCACGAAGATCTCTTCGTTTCAGAATTTCATCTTTACCAATTGAATCTGGTATTCTCTCGGATGCTTCCAATACCTCATCCTGAAATTGAATTGAAAACCCCTGTTGAATCAGAATTTCTTTCATGGCCAAATCGCCTTCCATTTCCTGCGAAACCACTTCAATAACTTCACCTTTCGGACGCTTATCTTTTTCGTCCCAGGATACAATTTGAACAATAACTTTTTGTCCATCTTTTGCACCATGTAATGCATGTGCAGGAATAAAAAAATCTGGAATAGGCTTATCAGTTGTTGGAATAAAAAATGCAAAATCTTTATTGACCTCTACAATCCCAACAAATTGTTTTTGTTTTCTTTCAACTACCTGAACAATTTTACCCTGTAAACGACCTGACCTTACATCACCCTTGGTAATTTCTACCCTTACCAAATCTCCATGAAATGCTTTATTGAAATCATTAGGCCTGATAATGATATCTCTTTCCAAACCGGAAACAATAACAAAACCCATTCCAGAACGGGTAATTTCAAATAGTCCTTTGTACAACTGGACTTCTTTCTTGTATTCCTTTTTTCGCTTAGTATTTTTTCTTCCCATTGTTTAATTTTTTTCTACAGCTGTTTACTCATTTAATGATTCAATATGCTGTTGTTCATAAAAAGATTTGGGATATGTATTAACAAGCGATTTGAATTGGGATTCTTGATTAAATAAAAAGCCTACTGTTATTGGCAAAACAAACAAAGGCCAATTAGCAATCTTCTCTTTAAACTTGATTAATCTTACAGCATCTTTTTCAGTAGTAACAATCATTTTTTGTTCATCTCGAATCTGGCTAAAACGATCTTCGATTTCATTTAAATTTTCAATAGTATAGATATGATGATCGCTGTAAAAAAGAGCATCATAGGTTTTGGTAGCTTCATGGATATAATAAGTAAGAGGCTGTGGATTAGCAATACCACACACCAATAAAATTTCAGCATTTTTCGACAAAGTCTTTTCTTCTTTTGTCAATATGTGGTAAGGAGTTTCATATTGAATTGCAGTAAAGAACACATGCTGGTTTGGGTTAGGACCAATTTCTTTCATGATCTCAAATCTTTCCTGCTGAGACAATGTAGGCGGACATTTTGTTACTACAATCACATCTGCTCTATCTGCACTTTGTTTCTGATCTCTTAAATCACCTGTTGGCAAGAAATAATCACGCGTATATAAATTTGAATAATCAGTAAGCACAATATTAAACCCAGCTACAATTTCTCGGTGTTGAAACGCATCATCCAAAATCACCAGTTTGGTTTCAGGTTTGTCATATAAAAGTTGAGGTATAGCCTCAATTCTTTTTTCACAAACTGAAACAGCAATATCTGGATGCGATAAATGAAACTGCATGGGCTCATCTCCTATTTCGATAGCAGTTGTACCTTCATTTGCCAATACATATCCAGAAGTCCTTCTTTTATAACCACGGCTCAATGTTGCAATTGGATAATCATTTTTAAGGAAGGTTACAAGGTAATCTACCATAGGTGATTTTCCTGTTCCCCCTACTGATAAATTACCTACGCAAATGATGGGTAAATTAAAAGTAACTGCTCCAATGATCTTTTTTTCATACAACCAGTTGCGAAAAGCAAGTATTCTTCCATATACAATTGCTAATGGAAAAAGGAATAATCGAAATGACCTGAGGTAGACATTTTTAAAAAGCATATACACTTTCTGGTGTAATGCAAAAATCGAGCTTTTTATCGAAGAAATCTACATCCTCAATAGATTCAATTGGAGAAAGAAATGAAAGTCCAATTTTTATAACATCCTCTTTACATTTCGCAAGGAAACGGTCGTAATAACCTTTACCATATCCTACTCTATTTCCCATTTTATCAAAGCCAAGCATAGGCACGAGCACCAAATCAATATCCTCTGCAGCAATTTCTTGTCCACCAACAGGCTCTGGAATGCCATACTGATTCACCAAAAAGCTGGTTTCGTCATCCTGAAGGATATGTTGCATGGAAAAATCAGCCTCATTTATTTTAGGGTATACAACTTGAATTCCTGGGTCTGAAAACCTTAGCCAGTCGATTAAAGGGGATGGATCTGGTTCATTATGCGCATAAAGTGGTAAATAAGAATGGACAATATTCATATATGGCAATTCCATTTCCTGAAATCTGATCAACAGCAAATCCTGTGCAACATTAACCTGATAAGTGGTTAAAGCTATTCTTTGCTTTTTAAAGAAACTTCTAGCTTCAACTTTTTTCATACTTCTATTTAATCTGGTCTGTTGATGAAAATAGAAAAAATAGTAGTCCCGTATTTTCTTTCTGTTTTATAAAATGGTGTATTCTTAAAATCATTTCTTGGGGTATGTTCTAATACGAACCAACCATTTGGCAATAATAATTCTTGTTTGAAAATCACTTCAGGCAGTTCTTCAATATTACCTAACGCATAAGGTGGACCTGCAAAAATAAAATCATATTTTTCTTTGGTTTCACGCATGAACTTAAAAACGTCATTCCTTACCACCTGGATTTTTTCAATACCTAAATCTTTAGCAGTCTTCTTGATGAATTCATACATTACAGCATCTTTTTCAACAATAGTGAGTTGCTGAACACCTCTTGAATACAATTCATAACTGATACTTCCAGTGCCTCCAAAAAGATCAAGAGATTTAATTTCTCCTAGATTGAGATTGTGCTGTATAATACTGAACAAACCCTCTTTTGCAATGTCTGTTGTGGGTCTGGTGTAGGGCATGTTTGTAGGGGGACTAAATCTTCGTCCACCTAGTTCTCCACTGATTATACGCATCGGGGTGAAATCAAAAAAGGTGTATAAAAATGTAAAGGGACCTCATTTGTCTGATTGGCATCTTGATGAATACCAGAAAACGCTTCAATATCAACTTCTATGAAAAATTTATTGAGTTCTTTCCAGGTTTCAGAATGAATATCCAGCAAACCACTTACTTCTACAACTACAGTAGCCAGATCCAACTTTAAACGATCGACAAGATTTAACAAATGATAAATCACATCTTGTGGATTTTCAAAGTGAAATGACTGCGCCAATTGAAGTTGCGTATCTTTTAAGGCTATGACAGTGAAAGTTTTTTGATAGAAATATACTTTTAACAACTGTTCTTTATCAATCGATAAAGACTTGAACAAAGACCTTAATGAGGCGGTTACAAATTGCACATACCTGACCTGAGGAAATTTCTCAGAAACAGCTGTACAAATTTCAAGATTCCATCCATAGATATTGAATAACTCCCATTGATGAACGTCATCTTCCATTACTTTCAATTCCTCTAAGTCACCATGAATAGTTTGCAAAATAGTTGCAGCTGTTTCAGGCTGATGAAAAGCAGAAGGAACCAAGGCCATCTCTGTTCGGTTATGGACAAGAATAACATCACTAAAAGAAAACCCTTTTATATTTTCATGATGAAATAAGCTTTGTAGCTGACTGGCTTCAATGGGCTGATTTGAATGGTAGTAACCAAACGAATAGATTTGTTTTCCTGATAAATCACTGATGCAAAAAGAATAAAAGTCTGGACCGATTTCAATACACAATTTTTTTTCAACTCCCTCAAAAGAAGAAGGAGATGCTTTAATACCAAAAACCTGTTGTACCGTTGCGTTGTGCATTTTTACAAATTTAATGATTTTAGGCTTTACACGCATTGCAATTAACCGTAGGTTTGCACTGCAAAAAAGGAATGAATGAGTACAGGGGAAGTTTTAAAGTTAGATACCAGCTACAAGCAAATTTTACAAATGGCCTTACCCATCAGTTTTGCCATTTTGGTTCCCCAATTCAACTTCCTGATCAACAGTATATTTCTTGCTCAGCTCGGTGAAGGCTTTATTGGCGCCTCTGGAATAACAGGTGTTTATTATTTAATTTTTTCTGTTATTGGATTTGGACTGAATAACGGACTACAGGCATTGATATCTAGAAGAGCAGGGCAAGACAGGATAAAAGAGATTGGAGCATTGTTCATGCAGAGCATTTACATTACTATGTTCATTGCCTGCCTTGGCATCCTGGCTACCTATACGCTAGCACCGTTTATTTTTAGCAATTTTACAGATCCTGCATTGGAAGAAAAAGCCATTGGTTTTTTGTCAATTAGAATTTGGGGACTCCCCTTTTTATACCTCTATCAAATGAGGAATGCCTTACTGGTAGGTACCAATCAAAGTAAATTATTGATTTGGGGAACACTTGCGGAAACGATAGCCAATGTAGTACTCGATTATGGTCTAATTTTTGGCAACCTAGGTATGCCGGAGATGGGCTTTAATGGAGCAGCTTATGCTAGTGTTTGCGCTGAATTCATCGGAATGGCAGTTGTGTTTGCCATTATCAGCGGAAAAGGTATGGGTAAACGATTCGGATTGTTTTCAAGCATTAAGTTTGAATGGGCTACCTCAAAAACAATTCTAATTCAATCCTCTCCACTGGTATTGCAGTATGCAATTAGTATCATCAGCTGGGAATTCTTTTTTATCCTGGTTTCACACGATGGAACTTTGGCATTGGATATAAGTCAGTTGATGCGGCTAGTCTTTGGATTTTGTGGAATTTTTATTTGGGCATTTGCAGCAACCGCAAATACAATGGTGTCAAATATAATGGGACAGGGTCTGCAAGAAAGTGTTATTCCATTGATTAAAAGAATCATACTACTGAGCGCAGGCTCTTCCTTACTAATATTTTTTCCCCTTCAGCTTTTTACAAAAGAAATCCTTTCTCTTTTCAATGAAAATGAAGCATTTCTGGAACTAGGAATTCCTGTACTACGTATAGTTGCTTTTGCAATTCTCCTAATGTCTGTTGCTACAATTTGTTTAAATTCCGTTACTGGTACAGGCAATACAAGAGTAAATTTAATGATAGAAATTATCACAATCGTCTTGTATTGCATTTACATCTATACAGTAATGCATGTAAAGGATCTTCCAATTACATGGGGATGGGCATCCGAATGGCTCTATTGGTCAAGCATACTAATCATGTCACTCACCTATCTGTTGAGTGGGAAATGGAATAATGCCAGAAGTAGAGCAGTATAAAAAAGAATTATTCTGCAGCTGATGAAGAAGCGGCTTTCTTTTTTGCTGTTTTTGGTGCAATGACCATGAGCATTCGCTTACCTTCTAATTTCGGTAAACCCTCAACTTGTCCAACTTCAGCCAATCTTTCTGCAAATTTCAGCAAAACCAATTCACCTCTTTCTTTGAACATGATAGCACGACCTTTAAACTGGACATATGCTTTTACTTTGTTTCCTTCTTTTAAGAAACTTTCAGCATGTCTAGCTTTGAAATCAAAGTCATGATCATCAGTACCAGGAGTGAATCTGATTTCTTTTAATTCAGCAGATTTGCTTTTGGCTTTCATCTCTTTTTCCTTCCTCTTTTTATCATAGAGGAATTTGTTGTAATCGATGATTTTACATACTGGAGGATCAGCTTGTGGAGAAATTTCCACCAAATCAAGTTCCAGTTGTTGGGCCATTTTTAAAGCATCCTGAGTAGAATAAACGCCCATTGTTACGTTATCTCCAACAAGTCTTACTTGTGGAACGCGAATGAAATGATTGATGCGGTGTTCAGCTTCTTTTCTTACTAGAAATCTACCACCGGGGCGATTAAATGGTCTGTTTGGTAATGCCATAGTCGTTTTTGGAGGCCCTTAACGGCAAAGGGCAGCATCCATCATTGTTGTTTTTTATTAAATGTTTTGCCGATTTTTAATTTCGGATGTTAAGGTAGACAATATTTCTGATACAGCGCATTGACCCATATCACCTTTACCTTGTCTTCTTACTGAAACCGTATTTTCAGTCTGTTCTTTCTCACCAATGACCAGCATGTAAGGAATTTTCATCAGTTCGGTATCCCTGATTTTCTTACCTATTTTTTCACCTCTATCGTCCACCTCAGATCTGATTCCTGCATCCAGTAATTGTTGATTGACCTGTCTTGCATATGCATTGAACTTATCACTGATAGGTAAAATTTTTACCTGCAATGGTGAAAGCCATACCGGGAATTTGCCTGCATAATGTTCTAGCAGGAAGCCAATGAATCTTTCATGGGTTCCCAATGGAGCTCTGTGAATAATCAAAGGTGTTTCAGCCTTGTTATCCTTGTTGGTATATTCAAGTCCAAATCTTCTGCCCTGAGCAAAATCAACCTGATTGGTTGCCAAGGTAAATTCTCTACCTATTGCACTCCAGATCTGCACATCAATTTTCGGTCCATAGAAAGCACCCTCATCTGGTACTTCAACAAAAGGAATATTAGATTCAATCAATACTTTACGAACCATTTCTTCAGTTTCTATCCAAAGTTCTGGTTCATTGATGTATTTCTGTCCCAATTTAGCAGGATCATGCAAACTGAGTCGCATTACATATTTATCTATACCAAATATGTTGAAGTATTTGATATACATATCATTTACAGCCCTGAATTCATTGGCGAAGTCTTCTTTGGAACAATAAATATGGGCATCATTCATGTGTAAACAACGTACCCGCATCAAACCAAATAATTCACCACTTTGCTCATATCGATAACAGGTTCCATATTCGGCCAATCTAAGTGGCAGATCCTTATAACTCCTGCTTTCTGCCGAGAATATCTTGTGGTGATGGGGACAGTTCATGGCCTTCAGGTAATACTTTACACCTTCAAGTTCCATGGGAGGATACATACTATCCTGGTAATATGGCAAGTGTCCACTAGTCAGGTACATGCTTTCTTTCGCAATATGCGGTGTTACTACACGTTTGTACCCTGCAGCTGATTCCGTTTCCTTTGCCAGTCTTTCAAGTTCTTCAATTACAATCGTACCATTGGGCATCCATAAAGGAAGTCCTGGGCCTACGTCATCATCAAAAGTAAAAATACCTAACTCCTTACCCAACTTGCGGTGGTCTCTTTTCTTAGCTTCTTCAAGCATTTGAAGATGCTCATCAAGTTCTTTCTGATTAGGAAAGGTTACACCATATACACGAGTAAGTTGTTTATTTTTTTCATCTCCCTTCCAGTAAGCTCCTGCAATGGAAGTCAGTTTGATGGCTTTGATTAAACCTGTGTGTGGAATATGTGGTCCGCGACAGAGATCAGTAAACTCACCTTGGGTATAAAAAGTAATTTCTCCGTCTTGCAAACCTGACAATAGATCAAGTTTATATTCGTCACCTTTATCAGTAAAGTAAGATATGGCATCTGACTTGCTGATTTCTTTTTTGACAAAGGGACTGTTTTTGGCAGCCAATTCTACCATTTTTTTCTCTAATGAATGAAGATCTTCCTCAGCTATATGCCTCCCACCCAAATCCATATCATAATAGAAACCCCTATCTACAGCAGGCCCTACCCAAAACTTAACCCCTGGAAATAAAGATTCAACAGCTTCAGCAAGCAAGTGTGCTGAAGAATGCCAAAATGTTGATTTTCCTTCAGTATCATCCCAGGTATGCAACTTTAAAGCAACATTTGAATGTAAAGGCGTTGAGGCATCACAAACTGCACCATCAACTGAAGCTGCAATTACTTTTTTTGCTAACCCTTCGGAAATTGACTTTGCAATAGCCATTGGGGTGATCCCTTTTTCATAACTCCTAACCGCACCGTCTGGAAATCTAACATTAATCATCTTGAAGGCCAATTGTTTTTTATACTAGAAAAGCAAATTTAACGAACTATTGGGTAAGCCCCTATTGAATTCGCAATAATTTAGCCAGTTGAATAAAAAAATAGGATTTGATTAGAACTCTACCCTCATTTTCATTTACGCCATCGTTTATCTTCCAAAAACATTGGAGCAAAATCCTCATTATAATATGTTTGCTGGGAGCCCAGTTTCCTTATGTTATTGCTCAAAATATAAGCGGACAATGGATCGGTAAGTTCACTTCAGAAGAAGATCCAGGTGGTGGTGGTACCGACTATGTACTGGAAATTGAATCAAATGGCAGCCAGCTTTCAGGTTACTCCTATACCTATTTCTCATTAGCAGGTAAAAGATACTTTGTTATTTGTCGCTTAAAAGGCACTTACGACAAAGGAAGTAAATCAATGGAAATAAGAGAAATTGAAACCATCAAGACCAATACACCGCCAGATTTTGAAAATTGTCACCAATCCCACCAACTCACCTATTTAAAGCAAAAAGATAAAGAAACCCTAATTGGGAAATGGAAACCTTCAGAAAAAGGAAGTACTTGCGGAAAAGGATTTACTGAGCTGGAAAGAAAAGCACTTATAAAAGAGAACAGCAGTAAAATTTCAATTGAAAATAAACCTGCTGCTCCAAAAGTAACAAGTCCTGTTAAAAAACCATCAACAACAATACCCAAAAATAACCCATCTGCTCCGCTTGTAAAATCAGTGCCAAGTCCAAAACAACAACCATCCAAACCTTCAATTCCTAATACAAAGCCAATCACAAAAAATCCTCCTGTAACAATAGAACCAAAAATAATTCAAGCGGAAGAGCCTCCTGTTGCACCACCCAAAGTAGGACAACAATCAGTAAGAGAAAACCTGAATGAGAAAAAAAACAGTGAAAAATCTGCTTTACCTGTTGAAAGTGGAAAGGCAAAAAATATGCCTGATAATACAAAAGAAAAATTAGCAAAACGTACATATCAGGTAATCAAAGTAATTGAAGTTTCACAGCCGAATATCAAAGTTGATATATATGACAATGGGCAAGTAGATGGAGACGTAGTATCCATTTATCTGAATGAGAAACAACTTGTTTCGTCTAAAATGTTGACGGCACAACCCATCACATTACAAATAAAAGTTGATGAAAATGAAGATGTATACGACCTCATTATGTATGCAGAAAGTCTTGGTTCAATTCCACCCAATACAGCATTTATGGTTGTAACAACCGCCACTCAACGTTACGAAATCAATATCTCCTCAAATGAACAAACCAGTGGAGCAATCAGATTCAAGTTCAAAAAATAATTCTTTAAAACTTGAAATTATAAGTGACAGAAGGAATTACGGGGAATAAAGAAACCTGTTTTGCTTGCACCTCCAAGGATCCGTCAAATGCGCTTCCCGTCTGGTCAAAATAGAAGAAGTAAGGATTTCTTCTGCTATAAGCATTGTAGATACTGAAATTCCAGCTGCTTGAAACCTTTCTTTGTTTCTTGGGGACAGGCGTGTAGGTAGCTGAGATGTCTAAACGATGATAGGATGGCAATCTGTATTGGTTGATATTGCTGTATTGCTGGGTTAACACTCCTTCAATTAAATAAAATTTTTCTGGCAGCGATGCTGCGTTTCCAGATGCATATACAAAAACAGTCGATAATTTCCACTTACTATTGATTTCATACAAACCAACAACTGAAAGATCATGTCGTCTGTCGAATTTTGCAGGATATTTATTCCCTTTATTCAAATCAGGAAACTTTCTCCAAGACCAGGCAAGCGTATACCCTATCCAGCCAGTAAATCTTCCTTTTGTTTTATTGAAAAAGAACTCTGCTCCATAACTCCATCCATCACCAAAAACAAATTCTTCTTCAGGATCTTTTATGGACGGCGTATATCCTTCACGATATTCAATTTGGTTTTCCATGGTTTTATAGTACACCTCAATTGAAGTTTCGTAAGTATTGTCTTTGAAGTTTTTAAAAATACCTGCTGAGTATTGCCACGACAATTGCGGTTTTACCCTAAAGGTACTTGGAACCCATACATCGGTGGGCAAGGTAGTTCCTGAATTACTCACCAAATGAATATACTGCCTGTTCCTAGACACTGCCCCCTTTAAAGAAGTTTCATCATCAATTGAATAACGAAGGGTTGCTCTAGGTTCCAGACCATGATAGAATTTGATGTGATCCCCCTTTTTAAAAACTGTACTATCCAAGCGATTTCCAAAATCATCAGTTGAATAGTTTGTATATGGACCAACTTGTTGAAATCCACTCCACCTTAAACCGTAGTTCATTTTTAAACGATCTGAAATCTCCCAATCATCTTGCACATATGCTGCCATTTCCCTGGCATATTTCAATTGCGCATTATTGGGATTGAATACGACACTATCTTGTTGTCCGGATATTATGGAAGGAGAAAAACGATGGAATGTATATTGTAAGCCGTACTTTAACTTATGCTCAGGTGTAAGGTAATGATCAAGGTCAGTTTTATAACTTAAATCTCTGATTCCACTTTTTAAACTGAAGTTGAAATTGTTTTGTAATGCTCCTAAAGCAAAGTCATAATCATTGTAAACAAAGGTGGTATTCATGAACAACTTCTTGTTGAAAACATGATTCCATCTGGCAGTCATGGTAGCATTTCCCCAAGGAATATTTATATCAAATTGACGCTGGTTATTTACAAAATCAAATACATCCCTTCCAAAATAACCACTGATGTACAACCTGTCTTTGTTGGAAAACTTGTAATTGAATTTCGCATTGAGGTCGTAGAAATAATATCCAGAACCATAAAATTGACTTCCTTTTTTTATAAAAGGTTTAACCAAAGCATCAATATAGGTTCTTCGTCCTGATACCATAAAAGAGGCCTTATCTTTTACAACAGGTCCTTGAATTGCCAGTCTGGATGATATTGTACCTATACCACCTTCAGCCTGAAAATTTTTCATGTTTCCATCTTTCATGGAAATATCTAAAACAGATGAAAGACGACCACCATACTGTGCGGGCATCCCTCCTTTTATGAGCGAGATATTTTTTATGGCATCCCCATTAAAAATGGAAAAAAATCCAAATAAATGACCCGTGTTATAAACAACAGCATCATCGAGCAGAATCAGGTTTTGATCTGGCCCTCCTCCCCTTACATAGAGACCCGAATTTCCCTCTCCTGCATTGGAAACTCCTGGGAACAATTGAAGCGTTTTAAGTGGGTCGACTTCACCAAAAATTACTGGCACCGATCTCATTCTGTTCATAGAAAGATCAATCTGACCCATTTGAGCACTTTTTACATTCGCATCCCTTTTTTTAGCTGAAATAACTATTTCTTGTGAAAGGCTTGATTTAGAGAAAAGAGAAAAATTCAATTCCTGATCTCCATTTAATTTGATTTTTTGTTCAAAAGGAAAATAGCCAACAAAGCTGACCACAATTGTGTATTCACCTTCTGGTAAGGTTATAGAAAAATACCCATACTGGTTGGTACTGACGCCTCTGGAGAGTTCTCTGACTTGCAAGCTGGCTCCTATAAGTGTCTCCCTGTTAAGAGAATCTCTTACATAACCATTAATCGTGTACTTGTTCTGCGCTGAAGCTGCCAAAACATTAAAAAGGAAGAAAAAAAGGAAAATATACTTACCCACGAGATTTATTAACAAGGATCAACGACTAAGGTTCGGGCGCAAAATTATATTATACTAACTTTGCGGCGCAATAATATTAGTATGCTGGCAGGATTACAGGACCTAACATTTGAATTTGGAGCAAGAGCAATTGTTGAAGATGCAACTTGGCACATTCACCCAGGTGAAAGAATTGGCCTTATTGGGTACAACGGTACTGGCAAATCAACACTATTGAAACTACTTGCAGGAGAGTATTTACCCAGCAAGGGTACGCTTGAAAGAAGCAGAACCACAACCATTGGTTATTTGCACCAGGATCTTCTCAGTTTCGATACGGATGCAAGTATTCTTGAAGTTGCGAAAGGTGCTTTTGAAAGGGTAATGGAGATTGAAAAACTAATTGAACAACTGGGAAAAGAACTTGAAGAGCAAGAGGATGAAAAAAAGTTGATCCAATATACCGACCTCCTTCATGAAATGGATGTCTTGGATGGTTATAATGTAGATCACAAAACAGAAGATGTATTACATGGCTTAGGCTTTAAACAAGAAGACTTAGCCAGACCCTATAAACAATTTAGTGGAGGCTGGAGAATGCGTGTACTCTTAGCAAAGATGATCTTGATGCAGCCAGATTTATTGATGTTGGATGAACCTACCAACCACTTGGATCTCCCATCAATTGAATGGTTGGAAAAATACCTGATTCACTATCAAGGTGCTGTTGTTATTGTTAGTCATGATAAGTTTTTTCTGGACAGAATGGTAAATAAAATTGTTGAACTCTATCAGCGCAAGCTGAATATCTATACTGGCAATTATTCTTACTATGAAAAAGAAAAAGTAGTGAGAATGGAAATGCAGCAAAGAGCTTTTGAGAACCAACAGGATTTCATTCGTCAGCAAGAAAGATTCATTGAAAGGTTCAAAGCTAAAGCCTCAAAAGCTGCGCAGGCCCAAAGTGTTCAAAAACGTTTGGACAAAATTGAACGTGTAGAAGAAGCTTCAATTGAGAGACCTAATATCAGAATCAATTTCAGCGTTGATAAAACACCAGGAAAAGTAATATGTTCTTTAAAAAATTTAAGTAAAAATTTTGGGCCAATTGAAATTGTTAACGGTGCCAATGCAGAGATAGAAAGAGGAGATAAAATTGCCTTGATTGGTGCAAACGGGAAAGGGAAATCAACTATTTTAAGAATAATAGCTGACAGAGAAACCTTCCAAGGTGAAAGGGTTTGGGGACACAATGTAGATGAAAGTTTTTATGCTCAACATCAACTGGAGCATTTGAAACTCGACAATAATATTCTGGAGGAATTACAGACAGCCGGTAGTAAGAAAACTGATATGGAACTCAGAACAGTATTGGGTTGTTTCCTGTTCAGCGGAGATGATGTAGATAAAAAAATAAGAGTATTGAGTGGAGGCGAAAAAGCAAGGGTTGCTTTGGCTAAAACCATTATCAGCAAAGCTAATTTTTTGATGCTGGATGAACCTACCAACCACCTCGATATGCATTCAGTAGATCTTTTGGCTGATGCATTGGATAAGTATGAAGGAAGTTTGATTTTGGTTAGCCACGATCGTTATTTCATATCTAAAACTGCCAACAAGATTTGGGAAATTGTAGATGGAGAAATTGTTGAATTCAAGGGTGGTTATACAGAATGGGTAGAATGGAAGGAAAGAATGGCGAAACTGGCACTGGATCAAGAACGTCAAAATCCAGTCAAGGATAAATCAAAAGGAAAGTCTGATTCAAACTCAGAAATGAAGACAGAAGTTAAAACCAAAGAACCTATTGCTGTAAAACAAGAACCAGTTGTTTCAACTAATCAGCCAATTGATAAAGAAAAGCAGAAAGAGAAAAAGCGACTTCAAAAGCGATTTGACGATTTGGAAAAAAATATAACCCGGATGCGTGCAGAAAAATCACAAATTGAGGAGCAACTTGGCAATCCAGAAATCTACACCAATAAAGAAAAGTTTTCTCAATTAGAAAAAAGATATCAATCGGTCAGTTCTGAATTAACGTCAGCAGAAAATGAATACGAACGGCTTTTTGAAGAATTGATGAATGCTGAATAAATAATAAAGGCTGTCCAAAATGGACAGCCTTTATTATTATATGGAAAAGTATTAATATCCAGGGTTCTGGGTAAGAACTGATTTTCCTTCCTTCTGAGAGTTTAGAATCTCATCCTGAGGAATTGGGAAAAGATTATGTTTTGACAAGAACACTTTTCCAGCAAGGTAGTTACGCTTACTGAACGTTCTGCCATTTGAATCTTTACCAGCAATTCCTTCTTTTGCAACATAGGCATTAAGGACTTTCTCTGCAATTCCCCAACGAACGAGGTCAAAGAAGCGATGTCCTTCCATTGCAAACTCAAGTCGCTGTTCAAAGCGAACTGCATTGATAGCAAAACCTTGTCCGCGTGTAGCAAATGTTCCAACAGGCCATGGCTCTACTTTTACATTAACAGATGCATCTTGGCGACCAGTATTTTTTGCACGGGTGCGAACCAGATTTACATAAGTCTCTGCCTGCGCCAGGTTACCCAATTCTGCTTCACACTCAGCCAACCACAAAATCACGCTTGAAAACTTGATCATGCGATAATTGTTGTTCACAGAACGGCGAGCAGTTGAGTGAGTAGTTGAGTTTTCTTCAGAGAGATAATACATCCACTTCTTTCCACTGAAAGGACCAGCATAAGCCTGATCGCGGATCCAGGTAGAACCAGGATGTGGACCCCAGTCAAGAAAACGAACACCTCTGCGGCCAACAGTCCAATCCAGACGAGAGTCTACAGGAATGCTGTTGTCGAGTGTATAAGGCTGAGAAAAGCTGATACCCTGATCGCTCGGAAGATCAACGTCATTGTAGGTATCTTGACTTCCATCAGCAGCATTTCCAATCAAGGGCAAACCATTGGCATCTGTTTTGAAGGCATTCACCAAGTTGTGAGAAGGTTGGTAGAATCCACAGCAACCACGGCCAGGAGAATTACCAGCATAAGGCCAGTTAAGCACATCTCCCTGATTACCATTACCACCTGTTGTTCCATCATTAACAGAGAACTGAACTTCAAAAATTGATTCAGCATTGTTGTTGGTAACTGTGCGGAAGTTATCGTGGTATTCTGCTACCAAGCGCTTCCCAGAATTAGTGTACACATCCAAAAGTTCTGTTCTAGCAGCTGCCCATTTCTTTTGGAAAAGCAACGCCTTGCCTAAATATGCCTTAGCAGCCCACTTAGTAGCACGACCTTTCTGAGCTTGAGTAGCTGGCAGGTTATCAGCAGCATATTTTAAGTCAGCTTCAATTTGAGGCCATATGTCCGCAGTGTTTGGAACTAAAACTCCTTTTGGATCACCAGCGTTGTATGTTTTTTCATCGATGTAAGGAACATTGCCCCACATTTTTTTAGCTTCAAAATGATAGTGACCACGAAGAAAACGTGCTTGTGCAATGACCTGTGTCTTTTCAGCTTCGGTCATGTCTTTTACTTCCGGATCAGTCACGATCTGAATAACCTCATTGCAACGGGCAATTCCATCATAACTGTGTTGCCATTTACCTCTGAGGTGGGTGTTATCAGACACCCAGTTGTACTGCTCGAGGAAAGATTGCTCAGGCTGGTCACCAGCATCTGTTCCCTTGTACGCATCATCTGATACAACACCACCATATACCCAATTGGATACAGCAGCGTGCCAATTTGTAGTTCCCGATCCAACCCCATCCAGGAGCGAATAAGCTCCAATCAGTAGTGCATTCACCCCTGCTTTGCTTTTCAGCTGTGCAGCGGTAGCAACACCTTGTGGATTGACATCGAAGAATTTCTGGCATCCGAAGGTCATGATCACAACCACCGGAAGAAGTAGAAATTTGATCTTTTTCATAATTGTCAATTTTTTATACTGTTTCAAGTGAATTAGAATTTAAGCCTTACGCCAATCAAATAGGATTTAGCAACTGGATATGCACCCTCATCGATACCCATGTGGATATCCTGGTTATCAGCGCCAGAGGTACGTAAGTTGATATCAGGATCCAAACCTGTATACTTGGTCAGTGTCAAGATGTTCTGACCTTGCAAGTAAATTTGGACACCAGAGAGACCTGCTTTTTTGGTCAGCTTATCTGGGATTGAATAGGTCAACTGAACATTTCTCAAACGCAAATAAGAACCATCTTCAAGGAAGTATGAAGATACCTGCTGACTGGTTGCATCACTTGAATTAAGACGTGGGAGGATTGGCTTATCAGTTTCACCATAAGACTCATACAACATCCTTCTTGCGCGGTTACCTTGGAACACATTGAAGTCAGTCCAGTAGCGCACATAATTAAAGATGGTATTTCCTTGAACACCTTGAGCAAAAATTGCGAGGTCGAAATTCTTGTATCCGGCTGAAAGGTTGATACCATAAGTAAAGTCAGGATGGGGATTACCCATGAAATCACGATCGGCAGCTGTAATCACACCATCTTTATTGATATCCCTGAAGTTGAATACACCTTCGCGGGTATAAGTACCAAATTTAGCTGCACCAGTCGCTTGTTGTGCATTTAGGATTCCATCAACATAGTACCCAAAAAAGCTCGCGATTGGATATCCTTTACGTGTTGCTGTAATAGATGGGAGACGTGTAGAGAAACCAAATACAGTCGCCAATGGGTCATTATTAAGCTTAAGTACTTCATTTTTGTACATACTTAAGTTGATGCCAATTGAATAACGGAACTTACCGTTCATTACGCGATCTGACCAGTTAAGGTTTAAGTCCACACCCCTGTTGCGCATTTCACCGATGTTGGTGAATGGAAGAGTACCAACACCTTGCGCACGTGGTACAGCAATCTGAGCCAACATATCCGAAGTTGTTCGGGTATACCAGTCGAAAACTACTTCCAAGCGGTTATTGAGCAATGTCGCATCAAAACCAACGTTTAATGAAGTAGAGGTCTCCCATTTACCATTGGGATTACCAAATTGAGTAAGATCGAATCCACCTACGATTGATGTTCCAGTACCATTAATATCATATCCATTGATTGATGGATTGGCTGTATACAATGTAGATGCATTGTATACGTTAGGAATCAACTGGTTTCCTGTCTTACCCCATCCAGCACGAACTTTCAAGTCGTCCAACCAAGAGAGATTGTTGAGTGCCTTAAGTTCCGTTAGGCGAACACCAAATGATGCCGCAGGAAAGATACCATAACGATTGGCAGCTGAAAAACGGGATGAACCATCTCTACGAATGGTGAAGTCGGCCAACAACAAGTTCTTATATCCATAGTTCACCTTAGCAAACTGCGAAAATAAACGAGTACGAATAGCGCCAGAACCACCATTGCTCAAACCTGAAGCAGCACCTGCATCCAAATAACGATAATCGATATCATCAAATGAGAATCCACTTCTACTTGCATTAAAACCAAAAGAATAGGTAGCAACGGCTTCCGTACCCACAAGTACGTTGACGTCATGATCATCAGCAAAAGTGTTACTATAGTTAAGCGTATTGAACCAAGTCCATGAGGTATTGAAACTATTAAACACGTTTAATGTGTTTGTATTTCTGGCCTCAGATGCCTCAATATTTCTCATGAAATATTCAGAACGATTAGCATTGCTGTATTCAATACCTATACTTGAGCGGGCTTTCAAATGCTTATTAATGGCGTACTCACCAAATGCATTACCGAAAATATTAGTGGATACGGTCTTGTTATCTTTGGCACGATACAATTCGGCCAAGGGATTGGTTGCATTACCCAGGTTCACACCACGAGGACCACCAAATCCAAGCCAAGGAGATGTATTGGTTCCTCCAAAATAAGCAGGACCACCTGTGATATCAAACACAGGAATGATGGGATGAATACGGTTGGCCAATTGAATAGGGTTGCTCTCGTTGTTATTTGAAATACCCACGCGTTCATCATATGAAACTGTCAAGTTTTGACCGATGGTAAACTTACCCTGTGTAAATTCAGTGTTCGCACGAATAGAGAAACGCTCATAATCGGTGAACCTCAAAATTCCATCCTGTTTGAAGTAGTTACCAGAGAAAGCATACTTTGCTTTGCTGGTTCCACCTGATGCGCCCAACTGATAATTAGAAATGGGAGCAGGATCAAAAATTACGTCCTGCCAATTGGTACCAGTCTTGTTGGCTTGATTGATATTGTACTTGGTTACACCCAACTGAGGATCAGTGATATCATTGGTGTAAGAGAAATTGGAAGGCAGTGATCCAAATATATTGGGATAAATGTAATCAGCCATTTGCCAACCATTCTTCCAATTTCCACCTTGTGTAAATCTGTATTGAACGGATGGAGATGCAACCCATGGACTTTTTCCAGCACCTACGTCGGCTTTGTATAAATATGAACCCAATTCCTCAGCGTTCATCAAATCAAGGAATTTACCAGGAACTTGACGACCGGTATAGTAATCGAAAGTGATCTTCGGATCACCAGCCTTGCCTCGCTTGGTGGTGATAATCACTACACCGTTTGCGGCACGTGCACCATAGATAGAAGCAGCAGATGCATCTTTCAATACCTGCATTGACTCAATATCGTACGGATTGATGTTGTTGAGGGTTCCCTGTGTAGGGACACCGTCGATTACATAAAGGGGACTATTATTATTAATGGTACCAAATCCACGAATACGCACCATGGTACCACCACCGGGTGAGTTATCGTTACCTACCATCACACCCGCTGCCTTACCTTGAAGCATCTGGGTAACACTGGCTGCTGGTGTAGCGGTAAGCTCTTTTGCAGATACAACTGCAACTGCACCGGTGATGTCCTTTTTACGTTGAGAAGTGTAACCGGTAACAACTACTGATTGTAGCGCTTGTACGTCCACTTCCAAAGAAACATTCAATGGTCCGTTTCCTGCTGCTAGTTCACGACTAAGATAGCCGTTGTAGGAAATGACCAGAATGTTCTGGCTACTGGAAAGATCGAGTTTGAAATTTCCTTCGGCGTCGGTTGCGGTTCCATTCGTGGAACCTTTCGCAATAACGGATACTCCACCCAGTGGAGCCCTCGTCTCTGCGTCTGTCACCTTACCGCTTACAGTCCGTTGTGCAACAGCGGAGCCTGCAAGAAAAGTCAGCAAGAACGCCATAAAAGACATTCGTGCTAACCAAGGCAAATGCAATCGTTGGGTCATAAACAATGTTTTTTGGTTAGAAATAAAAATTAAAAAAACTTGCGTTTGTGTACGTTAAATTAAAGTTAAAGAGGTAAATAAAAAAATTTAATTGTTCCTACGTGGGTGAATTGTGGAAAACAAAAATGGCCTGTAAACAGGCCATTAAATTTAGATGATTTCTATGTGATCCCGATTGGATTCGAACCAATGACCTACAGCTTAGAAGGCTGCCGCTCTATCCAGCTGAGCTACGGGACCGGAAGAACTTGGGGTTGCAAAGATAATTTTTTTTAGTTTGCAGAC
>Ga0078894_10000578_pt1 | contig 25784 bp, 24 predicted proteins | sample LauGreSu1BDMLBSD_2_FD_67506 | JGI IMG/M metagenome (GOLD analysis project Ga0078894, IMG submission 67506) | Freshwater lake microbial communities from Lake Michigan, USA - Su13.BD.MLB.SD (version 4) (version 4) | ecosystem: Environmental > Aquatic > Freshwater > Lake | place: Lake Michigan... | reverse complement strand
GCGGCGAGGTCATCGGCGGGGCGTGGCGGTCCGGGCTCTTTCTTGTTCTTGTCGCCGCGATCGGGCTTGGCGTCGCGGAGCGTCGCCTCACCCCGGCGCTCGCCGGCTGGGCGCTGGCCGCCGTCACCGTGGCGGATCTCTGGAGCATCGAGCGGAAGTACTTCACGTTCTCGGCGCCTGCGGCGCAGAGCTTTGCGTCCGATCCGGCGATCGATCGGATCAAGGCGGATGCGTCCCCCGTCCGGGTGATCGCCGCGGGGGCGGCGCTGGGGGTGCCCGGCGCGTACCACGACCCGATGCTCGAAGGCGACGGCCTGATGCACCACGGGGTGCGCCTCGCTCTCGGGTACCACGGCAACGAGCTCGGTCGCTATCAGCGGCTCGGAGGGAAGGACCGCGGCTGGGACCAGATCGCGAATCCGACCTTCTGGGGCCTCCTCAACATCAAGTACTTCTATACCACGCTGGATTCACTGCCGATCAGCGGCGCGCGTCGTATCGTCGGGCCCGTGCAGTCCGCTGCGGGGAGTACCGTCTACCTGCACGAACTCCCCGGCGTGCACGACTATGCGTGGGTCGTCCCGCAGCTGGCGAAGTACCCGGACGCGGCGGTCGAGGAGGCGACGCGCGCCCCGAACTTCCCGTATCGCAGCATCGCGCTCATCGACCCCAGCGAGTCGATCGCGACCACACCACTGACGGCAATCCCCGAGCCGCTCGCGATTACGACCACGGTGAGCGACGTCGGGGCAGGGCGGGCGACCGTGCGCCTCGCTGCCCCCGCGCCGTCCGGCGCCGCGCTCGTGGTCTCCGAGAACTATTACCCGGGATGGACCGCCCTCGTCGACGGCGCGGCCGTCACCCCGATCCGGGCGAACCTGTCGTTGATGGCGGTGCCGCTGCCGGCGGGGGCCCAAGTGGTTGAGCTCCGCTTCGACTCGGCGCCGTACCACGCGGGGCAGCGGATGTCGATTGCCGCCGTCGGCCTCGCCGCACTGCTCTTCATGGTTGCGTTCATCCGGCGGCGCGATGCCTGAGCGCGCCCTCGTCATCACCCCCACCTACAACGAGCGGGCCAACGTCCCGACGCTCGTCGGGCGGGTGCTCGCACAGGATCCGCGGATTGAGATCCTCTTCGTCGACGACAACTCGCCCGATGGCACGGGCGACCTGATCGCCGATTTGGCCTCGCGGGAACCCCGGATCCATCTCCTGCGGCGGCCCGGCAAGCTCGGACTCGGCACCGCGTACCGGGATGGCTTTCGTTGGGCCCTCGCGCGCGACTACGAGCTGATCTTCGAGATGGATGCGGACTTCAGCCACGATCCGTCGCACCTGCCCGAGTTCCTGAAGGCCGCCGAGTCCGCCGATTTCGTCCTCGGGAGTCGGTACCTCGACGGCCGCGTGACCGTCGTGAACTGGCCGATGAGCCGTCTGCTGCTCAGCTATGGGGCCAACATCTATGCGCGGTTCGTCACCGGACTCCGTCTCTGGGACGCCACCGGCGGCTTCAAGTGCTTCCATCGTCGCGTGCTCGAGGCCATCGACCTCGGCGACGTCCGGTCGAACGGCTACGCCTTCCAGATCGAGATGTCCTTCCGTGCGGTCCGAAAGGGATTCCGCCCGGTGGAGATCCCCATCGTCTTCACCGACCGGACGCTGGGGGAGAGCAAGATGAGCGGCCACATCGTCCGTGAGGCCGTCAGCATGGTCTGGCGGCTCCGCTGGTGGGCGATGACGGGGCGGCTGTGAGCACCCCGGTTCTTGCGCGCCCGCTCCCGTTCACCAAGCTGACGGGCTCGGGGAACGATTTCGTCTTCGTGGATGCGCGGACGGACCCTGCGCTCGAGGCCGTCGCGATGGATCCCGCGGTCATTGCGGCCGCGTGCGACCGGCGTTTCGGGGTCGGGGCCGACGGCGTGGTGGTCCTCCGACCCGATGCCACCCTCCCGTTCCGCATCCGCTACTTCAACGCCGACGGCACCCAGGCGAACCTCTGCGGGAACGCCACCCTGTGCACGGTGCGGCTGGTGACTCACCTGGGAATCGTCGATCCTGCGGGGTTCTCCTTCGGGAGCGACGCGGGGACGCTGCGGGGCTGGCTTCGCCCGGATGGGCAGCCCGAGGTGGACCTGAATCCCTTCGACCGGCTCGAGCCCGAGGTCGGGATCCACAGGGCGCCCGGTGAGCGCCGAATGGGGTTCGGCTTTCCCACGGTACCGCATCTGGTGGTCGAGGTCGATGATCTGGAGGCCGTGGATGTCACCGGCCGCGGCCCAGTCCTCCGGCACGACCCGACCTTCGAGCGCGGGACGAACGTGAACTGGGTGGCCAAGACCCCGACCGGCTGGGCGATGCGGACCTTCGAGCGCGGGGTCGAGGGGGAGACGTTGGCCTGTGCCAGCGGGGCCACGACCTGTGCCGCGGTCCTTCGGGCCTGGGGGGTGACCGGTGACGAGACCCGGTTTCGGACCCGGTCTGGCCGGACGCTGACCATCCGGTACCGACAGGAGGCGCAGGGCGAGGTCCCGTCGATCTCTGGTGAGGGACGGATTGTTTTCACCGGGACAATCGTCGACCTCGGGGATCGTTCGGCATAGTCGGTGGGGGTCACCGCCGGCTGTTGTTTGAAACGAGGCAACAGTTAGCCAGGCGATTTCCACACCTTTCCAGACAGTTACTTTACATAATACATATTATAGGCATATCACGCCAGGTAGGTGGCCGCAGGCCCCTTTTCCCCAAAGAGCTGCAATCCAACGACAGGAAAGCGACAGCGGGTTCGATCCGAAGACCGAACCCGCTGCTTTTCTACATCAAGTGCAATGCCTTAAGTTGCTGTGCTGATTTCACCTAGGCGAATACGTGCCTCGCCGGCGTACGGCGAATCGTCGCGGCCACCCACCGTCTCATATAGCGCCTTCGCGCCGGCCACATCGCCACTCGCCTGAAGGAGCCGAGCCTGCTCCATCCGGAGCGCATCCTTTTCGGACTCGAACCGGGCCCCGCCAACCGCCGCCCCATAAGCCTCGGCGGCTTCCGCAAGCTTCCCGGTCGCCTCGAGCCCAGCGCCGATCAACGCCTGGACACCGGACCGAAGCGCCTCGGGCGCCGACTTCCGGGCCGCCTCGAGCAGCGCCAATCCGTCAGCGTGCTTCCCCTGTTCGAACAGGATCTGCGCCGAGAGCATCGCCGCCTGCACCCCGGCGCTCGTCGAACCGTACCGGGCCGTCACCTTCGCGAACTCGGTCAGGGCCAACGCCGGATTGCCGCCAGCAAACGCCGCCTCGCCGGCCGCATAAAGGGTCGCCGCTTTCTCCTCCTTGATCTGGCCGGACCGCTGCCAGAGCCAGACGCCGCCGGCGCCGGCCACGAGCACGATGGCTCCAATCGTCAGCGGGCGGCGATACGCCTGCAGCGTCTCGCCAAAGGAGGGGGAATCGTTCAAGTCGATGTCAGTCATCTGGTTCGGTGGGTCGGGTGGAACGGCGCGGGCGCTCCGAGGCCACACCCCGGGCGCCAACGTGAGCAATCTAGGGACTCGGGGCCCTGCAGTGTAGCCGAGTGCCCCCGGGCGGACTCGAACCGCCGACCTGCGGTTTAGGAAACCGTCGCTCTATCCACCTGAGCTACGGGGGCAGGCACGGGCGCACCGACGCGGGGCACCCGTGTGCGGGGAATCTAACGGCCGAACCTCACGGGTCACGGGGCTTCGCGGTGCGCGGTGCGCTCGAGCCGCCGCCTCCACTCGCACTTCCGCCCCCGCCGGAGGATGAGCCACCAGACGACCGACTCCCACCGGAGCTGGACTCGGTGCGCACCGACGACCCCCGCGGCTGGGCCGCTCGAGGAGTTGACGCCCCACCGTCGTTGCCATCCTGGACGTACCCTCGGCCCCGGACCATTCTCCCGCCGCGCGAGCCACTCCCACCGCCCCCTACACCACCGCCCTCTCCCGGGGTGATGACCGGGCGAATGATGACCCCGCCGAAGTACGGGTTGCCGTACCAGCCCCCGTACGGCCAGGCCGCGCCGAATCGCGCATACGGCGAGTAGTACATCCCTCCGGCGACGTTCAGCATCGGGAACCACCCGCAGCCGAGGGGATCCATCAGCCCCCAGCTCGCGCCGCAACCGTTCCACATCGCCCAGTCAAAGTACGACATCGCCGTTCCGCCACCGATGAAGAGCGGCACCCGGCGTTCAACAGCGGCGGACTCACGACGCGACTCGGCCACGGCCGGACCGGTCGCAGCACCACCGATCGCGAAATCCTCGGGATACGAGGCGGCGACCACGAAGTCGAGCATCGCCGTCGACGTCCCCATGCGCTCAAGCTCCAGGAGGTCCCGCGCCGACACCGGCAGGCCCTGCACACGGGCACGCGCCTGCTCCGCCTCTGCGAGATAGGGCCCCACCTGCGATCGAAGGTCGGCCGGGATCGTCAGGGTGTTCGAGACCGGACGGAACCGCCGCACCTGTGAGGTAACCACCGTCGCGACCCCGCCCCCCTGCGCCTGGACCCAGTCACCGCCCGCCATAATCACGAAGGCCCCGGCGGTCTGAAGCCGCGGGGTACGCTCGCACGTGGTCTCCCCGTCGAGGAGCACCCGGTCGCCCGCCGGCGTCAGCCGCGCCCGCTGCCAGCCGGTGCACCCCTCCGCCTGAAGCGGCACCTTCGCCCCATCGAGACGGAGCACCGTCTCGGTCCGCGTGCCGTTGCCAGCGAGCGCCACGATTCGGAGTCCCGCGCCGGTCTCAGGGATGACGCAGGTCATTCCTTCAGCGGAGGCGACGTCCGCCGCCTCCCAACACCCCACCCACGGCAGTCCCGGCGCGACCCCAGCGACTTGCGCCTCGGCGACGGACGCCGGCCCGATGGCCATCACCAACCCGAAGAGGATCCGACGCATGATGCCCTCCCTCAGAGACGGAACGAGAGCCCGACCAGCGTGGTCAGACCCGACAGGTCCAGCCGATACCCCACGAAGTCCCCCGAGGCACGACCTGCATCGACGCCACCCAGCAGGTACCGCGCCTCACCGGTCAGCATCACGCGCGGCGAAAGCGAGAGATGCGCCCCGCCTCCCACCTGCCCGACCCATGACCATCCCGAGGTCCGGAGCCGATCGGCAAAGACGTTGAGCGTCTCGGTATCAATGAAATCACCGTCCTGTTCGAATCGGTAGCGAACAAGCCCGGCTCCAGCACTCACGAACGGCACCACACGCGTCGGGATCCAGGCGAACGACCCGACCATCCGTCCCTTCTCCGTCAGATGATACCGTGCGGAGAGCACAAACGGCGACCGGCTGTACGACGTCACCTGCTCGATGGGGAGGTCATTGTTGTCGACCCAGTCACGGAATTCGGAAGGCGTCCGGCTCGACGACGGCCCGAAACCGAAGACGACGTCCCAGCGCGGCGTGACCGCGACGGCGAGGTCCATCCCGAAGGACGCGGCCGCGAAATTCGACCGATCGAGCGTCAGGTCCTTCGTGACATCCTTGAAGAGGTCGCTTCCCGCCCTCGGGAGGGCGAGCCCGCCGTGGAAGGTGACGGTCGAGAGCGGCTCACGAAACAGGAACCCCTCCCCCCGCCCCGCCTGCGCCTCGAGGCCCGACGTGGCGACCAGCACCGCCGCGAGCGACCCGACCCATCTCCAGCCGACTCCAACCGCGCGCGCTCGCATCATGTGCACCGGGACTCTCCGTGAGGGACGACTGTCATACTCCGAGACTCAGGGATTCGTTCACCGCGTCACCCGGGAAACCCGTGCCGCCCGATCAGCGGGACGAACCGCACCGGATCAAGGGGGGTCTCCTCCCACGCGTCCACCGCCGTCCGCCGAAGCCGGACGAGCTGCTGTGCTCGATCGCCGACCGGCATCAGGAGCTGCCCACCCACGGCGAGCTGGCCCCGGAGCGGCTCGGGGATGGCCGGCCCAGCTGCACCGACGAGGATCGCGTCAAAGGGGGCGAACTCCGGCCAGCCGAGCGTCCCGTCCCCGACCCGCTGGACCACCCGATCGATACCGCAGGCACGGAATGCATCGCGCGCAGCCGTCGCGAGCTCGCTTACACGTTCAATGGAGAAGACCTGGTCCACGAGCCGCGTCAGGAGCGCCGACTGGAAGCCCGAACCAGTGCCCACCTCGAGCACACGCTCCCGGCCCGTGAGGTGCAACGCAGCGAGCGCGCTGGCGTGGGCCCACGGCTGACTGATCGTCTGCCCGTACCCGATCGGCAGCGCGGCATCCTCGTAGGCGCGATGCTGCACGCCTGTCGGGACGAAGAGATGCCGAGGGACGTCGTCGAAGGCCTTGAGCACACGGACGTCGGTGATCCCGCGCTCGGCGAGCGTCTCGATCAGCCGCCGCCGCGCGCCACCGAAACGTCGGACTACAGCGGTCTCCACCAGGGCTCCACGTCGGCGAGCCGCGCCTGGTGCGTCAGGTCGAGGTGCAGCGGCGTGACCGAGATGTACCCGTCGCGAACGGCGACGAAGTCGGCGTCGTCATCGCCGCTCCAGGTGGCGCTCCCCCCGCCGATCCAGACGATGTCGCGACCCCACGGGTCCTTCATCTTGGTGAGCGAATCGGAGAAGACGCGCCGGCCGAGCCGCGTCAGCCGCACCCCCTTCACCTCGGACGCCGGCACGCGCGGGATGTTCACGTTGAGCAGCGTGTCGGCCGGGAAGGCGGGGAGCGACGTCAGGTGGACCAGCAGACGCGAGAGCACCTCGACCTGGTCCTCGAGGAGATGATCATCACCGCGGAGGACGCGCCCGGCGAAGGAGACGGCGATGCTCGGGATGCCGAGCGCGAGTCCCTCCATCGCGGCCGCGACCGTTCCGGAATAGAGCACGTCCTCGCCCATGTTCGGTCCGTGATTGACACCGCTCAGCACGAAGTCGGGGCGGTCGGGCATCAGCCCTTCGACCGCCACCATCACGCAGTCGGTCGGCGTGCCGTCGATCTGCCACCGGCGCTCACCGAGCTGGACGGGCCGCAGCGGGTGGTGCAGCGTCAGGGCGTGGCTCGTCGCACTCTGCTCCCGGTCCGGCGCGACGACCCAGACCTCCCCGAGGGGCCGCGCGGCGCGCTCGAGGACATCGAGCCCCCGGGCGAGGATACCGTCATCGTTGCTGCACAGGATCCGCATCAGGGGCTCCGCCGCGCGGGCGGCTGCAAGGTGGTCAGGATGTCCTTGAGGTCCTTCTCGAGCTGGAGGATCGACTGCAGGTCGAGGGCCTGCCGTGCCGTCGCGCGGAGCCCGCCTTCCTTCCGACGGGACTCGAGCTGCAGCCGCGCGCCCTCCACGGTGTACTTTTCGGTATACAACAGGTGCTTCACCAACTGCACGAACTCGAGCTCGCGTCGCGTATAGACGCGGTTCCCGGAACGGTTCTTGTTGGGACTCAGGACCTTGAACTGGCTCTCCCAGTACCGCAGCACATGCGGCTTCAGCTCGAGCATCTCGCAGACGTCCCCGATCGAATAGAACTCGCGGACGGGCTCCGGCTTCGCGCTCACGCGCGCTCCTCCTTGAGGTCCCGGGTCATCAGTTCGACGAGCGCCCACCGCGCCGGCTGCCGTTCGAACAAAACGCGATGCACCGCGGCGACGATCGGCATCTCCACGCCCACCCGCTCCGCGAGCGCCTGCGCGCTCTGCGTGGTCGCGACCCCCTCGGCGACGGTCTCGCGACCGGCGAGCACCTCCGCCAGCGTCGCCCCCTCACCGATCGCGAGCCCAACCTGCCGGTTCCGCGAGAGCGAGCCCGTGCAGGTGAGCACGAGATCCCCGACGCCGGCGAGGCCCGCGAAGGTGAGCGGATCCGCCCCCAGGGCGACGCCAAGACGCGTCATTTCAGCCAAGCCACGCGTGATCAACGCCGCCCGCGCGTTGAACCCGAGGGCGAGACCGTCAGCGATGCCGGTCGCGACCGCCATCACGTTCTTCAGCGCGCCGCCGAGCTCGACCCCCACCACATCCCGCTGGGTGTAGACGCGGAACGCCGAGGTGCTGAACGTGCGCTGCACGAGCTGCGCGATCTCCAGGTCGGTGCAAGCGGCCACGAGGGCGGTCGGCAGGTGCTGGGCGACCTCGAGGGCGAAGCTCGGGCCTGACAGCGCCACGACGGGATGCACGGGGAGCTCCTCCGCCACGACGTCCGTCATCAGTGCGAGTCGTTCGGCCTCAATCCCCTTCGTCGCGACGACCAGCGGCGTCCCGGCGGTGATGCCGGCCGCGGCATCCCGCGCGACCCGTCGCAGGGCGTGCGACGGCGACGCGAAGAGCACGAGCTCGGCGCCGGCCGTGGCCGCCGACAGATTGTCGGTGGCCGAGAGCGACGGATGCAGCGCGACACCGGCGAGAAACCGCGGATTCTCGTGCCGCATCGCGATGGCATCGGCCACGTCGGACTCGTAGGCCCAGAGCATGGTCTCGTGGCCGTTCTCCGCGAGGAGATTCGCGAGCGCGGTCCCCCACGCACCGGCCCCAATCACGGCGCACCGCATCAGACGGCGCCTCCGGCTGGCGAATCGCCCGATACCCCGCGCGGCGCGCCGCCCGGCGCCCCGAGGCGCGGCTCGGTGCCGGCACGCAGGCGCTCGATGTTGGCGCGATGCGTCCAGACCACGAACCCGGCGACCGCAAGTGCCACCAGCGCAAACGGCGATCCCGGCCCCACCCGCCACGCGACGGCCGCGGGGAGCACCAACGCTGCGACCATCGACCCGAGGGACACGATCCGCGTCCGCCAGACGACGAGCACAAACACACCGAGCGCGAGGAGCAACGCGACCGGCACGAGTGCGGCGAAGACGCCCGCCGTCGTCGCCACGCCCTTGCCCCCGCCCTCCCAGAGCAGGAAGACCGGCTTGGCGTGCCCGAGAATTGCGGCGATGCCGAGGACCAGCCCCATCCACGCCGGGGTCGCGGACCCTGCCGGCGCGCTCACGACCTCACTGATGCGCGGGGTGAGCAGGAGGACCGGGAGCGCCCCTTTCAGCGCATCAAGGAGCAGCACCACCATGGCTGCCGGCGCGCCAAGCGTCCGATAGACGTTCGTGGCGCCGAGGTTCCCCGATCCCACCGTGCGCAGATCGATCCCCTTGAGCAGGCGGCCCGCGAGATAGGCGAAGGGAAGCGACCCAGACGCGTACGCGAGCAGGATCGCGACGATCGGCGGCATCGTGCCCGGCGCCATCTCACTCCCTCCCGTTCTTCCGCTTCAGGATGATGCGCAGCGGATTGCCCGTGAACCCCCACATCTCACGGAAGCCGTTGTGCAGGTACCGCACGTAGTGCTCCTGGACCAGCTCCGGATGATTGCCGAACACCACGATCGTCGGCGGCGCCGTCTCGACCTGCGTGGCGTAGTTCAGCTTCACCTCGTTCCCCGCCGCCTGCGGCGGTTGTCTGCGCGCGAGGAGCGTGTGGAGCCCCTCGTTCACGTCCGAGGTCGGCACGCGCTTCGCGCGCTCCGTCCGCACCTCGCGGATCACCTCGAGCACCTTCGTGACCCGCTGCCCGGTCAGGGCGGAGGTGAAGAGGAAGGGCACGTGCGCCAGATACGGCGCCTTCTCGACGCACTCCTTCTGGAACTTCGCGGCCGTCTTGTCGTCCTTCTCCTTCAGGTCCCACTTGTTGACGACGATGATCATCCCGCGCCCCGCCTCCCAGGCGAGGGTCGCGATCTTCAGATCCTGATTGTGCAGGCCTTCGACCGCGTCGATGAGCAGCAGACACAGGTCCGCCCGATCGATCGCGCGACGGGTGCGCAGCGCGGAATAGAACTCCACGCCGTCGTCCACTCGCGATTGGCGACGCAGTCCCGCCGTGTCGACGAAGATGTACGGTTCGCCATGGAAGGTGAACGGCGTGTCAATCGAATCGCGCGTCGTCCCGGCAACATCCGAAACGACGAGACGATCCTCGCCCAGCAGCCGATTGATGAACGACGACTTCCCGACGTTCGGTCGGCCGATCACCGCCACCCGGACGGCGTCGGGGACGCCGTCGGATGGGGTCGTCGGCAACGTGGACACGATGGCATCGAGGAGGTCACCGGAGTTCTTGCCGTTGCCCGCCGAGACCGGGACGGGGTCGCCGGCGCCGAGGTTGAAGAACTCGAACCAATCGGTGCTCTTCGGATCGTCGACCTTGTTCGCCACGAGGAGCCACGGCTTCCGCGCGTGCCGGATGAGGTCCGCGATGCGCGCGTCGCTCGGATGGAGCCCCGCTTTCGCATCGACGGTCAACAGCAGCAGGTCCGCCTCGGCGATCGCCTCCTTCACCTGACGCTTGATCGCAACATCCATCGGGAGGTCGGAGTCTTCGACCAGTCCGCCCGTGTCGACCAGCCAGAAATCGCGGCCGTTCCACTGGGTGAGGGCGAAGTGTCGGTCACGGGTCGTCCCCGCCTCGTCGCTCACGATGGCGGTGTCGTCGCCGATGATGCGATTGAAGAGGGCCGACTTGCCGACGTTGGGACGCCCGACGAGGGCGACGACCGGGATGTCGCTCACGCGCCGCTCCCGACCGAGGCGCCGACCGGCTCCTCCTGCGAGAGGACATCGATGAAGTCGTACGACGGATAAACCGGCATGGGTAGCGTCTCGCGAAGGGCGATGAAGGACACGTCGTCGAGGAAGACGCCAGCGTCGTTGATGGTCTCGGCCGGGATCAGCGCGAGGTCGAGGTCGGCCCGGCCCTCCAAGGCCCGCGCGATGTCCGCACCGACAAGGAGGCCGGCCGTGGTCACCGTGGGGCCGAAGAGGGAGTTGGTGGTCGGGATCAGCTCGAAGCGCGCACCGGTCGTCGCCGACAGGCGCTCGAGCAGCTCGGGGAGGAGCGGCGCCATCGCCGTGCCCGTCACCACGCCGATGCGACGCCCGTCGAGCCGAGGGAGCGTCGACGCCCCCTCCGCGATGCGGCCGCGCAGCGAGGTCACCGCGCCGACCCCGTTCTCGATCTGGGCGAAGTCACGGTAGTGGTCCGCGGCGGGGAGCGGTACGTCGGCGAGGAGATAGAGCTCATCGGAGCCGTAGACCCACGGCATCCCGCGCTCCGCCTCCGCACGCGCCGCCCAGCGACCGGCCACCTCGAGGAGCCCGCGCGCCGCCTCACGGTCCATCGACCGCCCCGTGTACAAGTGGGAGAACTGTGTCACCCCGACCGGGACGAGCGCGACGCTCAAGCACGCCTCGCCGAATGCCCAGAGGTCGGCGAGCGACTGTTCCAGCACGTCCCCGTCGTTGAGCCCGGGGACGATAACCATCTGCCCGTGGAACTGGATGCCGCCCTCGGTGAGCCGCGTGAGCTGCTCGACGATGTTCGGCACGCGCGGGTTGTTCAGGAGGACCTTCCGCGCCTCCCATGGCGTGGCGTGCACCGAGACGTAGAGGGGCGAGAGCCGATACTCGAGGATCCGCGCGACGTCCTTCTCCTTGAGGTTCGAGAGCGTCGCGAAATTGCCGTAGGCGAACGAGAGCCGATAATCGTCGTCGCGGATGTACAGCGGCTTTCGGAGTCCCTTGGGGAGCCCCTCGATGAAGCAGAACTCACACCGGTTCGCACAGCGGCGGACGTTGGGAGGCTCCAGCTCAACCCCCATCGGCTCCCCACCCTCACGTTCAATCTCGAAGACGACGTGCTCCCCATCGGGCAGCTTCGCCTCGAGCTCGAAGGACTCATCGGCCGTGAGAAATTCCCAGTCGAGGAAGTCTTCGAGTGGGCGACCATCGACCGACAGCAGCTCGGTCCCGGACGTCAGGCCCAGCTCGGCGGCGATGCTCTCAGGCTGGACGCGGAGGACGCGGATCATGGTTCAACCAACCTATCAGCAGAACCATCCGAAATCAATGATTTAGAACGACTTCCGCGCCTCTTCCAGGACCTCGCGCACGGGGCGTCCCAGACGATCCGCGACCGCCTGCACATCATCGAACTCCGGCTTGGCGCGTTCCGACCCATCGGGCATCGCGACAACCTTAAACCGAATCGGACAATCGAAGACCGACCGCGTCTCTTCGCGACGCGCGAGCACCGCTCGCGTCCCCTCCATCCGCCGGACACCGATCGTCGGCCCCTCGTGCAGCAGCACCGATTCCAGCGCACTCGCCTCCGCCGGCCGGACGATGACTTCGACTCGCGTCCCGGGCCGCCCCTTCTTCATCACCGATGGCAGCACGACCACATCGAGCGCCCCCGCCGCCCGGAGCCGGCCGGTCAGGGCGCCAATCTCCTCCCCGGTGGCGTCATCGAGATCGGCGCTGAGCACCACGATTGCTTCACGGCGCACCGCGCCAGCCGGCGCGACGCCCTCGACGTCAGCCAGAATCACGCGGAGCGCATTCGCCCGGTCGGGGAAGTCCTTCGTCCCCGCCCCGAAGCCACTCGCCACCGGCACGTATTCCGTCGGGGGAAGCCCCCCACTGAGGACGCGCAGCAGCACCGCCCCAGTCGGTGTGGTCAGCTCCCCTGCCCCATCAGGACCCGGCCGGAGCACCTGCCCCTCGAGCAAACGCAGGGTCGCCGCCGTCGGGACGGCCATCCGCCCGTGCTGGGTGTCGACGAACCCATCTCCTACCTGCACGGGACCGCTGAAGACACGCGCCACGCCAAGCCGCTCGAGCCCCCAGATCGTCCCGATGATGTCGAGGATGGCGTCGACGGCGCCGACCTCGTGGAGATGCACCTTCTCGACCGTGGTGCCGTGGATCGCGGCTTCGCAGGTCGTGATCGCGGTGAAGGCCTCAATCGCCTTCGCCTTCACCGACGCCGGCGCCGCGCTCGCCTCCACGATGGCGACGAGATGCTTGAGGTGACGGCCGTGCGGTTGGCGCGGAATGTCGAAATCCACCTTCCACGCGGCGATCTGCCCGCGCGTTACCCGGGTGCGGCGCACCCCGACCCCATCGAGCCGCAGCGCCGACGGCAAGGCATCGACGAACGCCGGATCGAGCCCGACGTCCAGTAGGGCACCGAGGCACATATCCCCGGCGATGCCGGAGAACGGGTCGAAGATCGCGATGCGCATCCCGGAATCTACTTGGTCACCACCGATAGCTCGCGCCCGACCCGGTGTTGAACACCACCACCTCGGCGTCCGCACGCAACCGCCCATTCGCGACCAACTGCCGGACCGCCTCCAGCGCGGCACCACCCTCCGGCGCGGCATCGATTCCGGACCGCGACGCGAGCAGGAACGTCCCCGCGCGGATCCGCTCTTCACTCACCGCCTCGGCGTCTCCCCCACTCTCGCGCAACGTGCGCAGCGTGAGGCGATCGCCGAGCGGTCCGGGCACCCGAAGTCCGCTGGCGTACGTCGTCGGGTCCACCCACGGCGTCGCACGGTCCGCCCCAGCAGCAAACGCCCGCACGAGCGGGGCGCATCCGCTCGCCTGCGCGATGATCATGCGCGGACGTGCGGTCTCCGACGGCAGCCACCCCCACTCGAGCATCTCGCCGATCGCCTTCCAGATGCCAATCGTCCCCTCACCCCCGCCGGTCGGGTACACAATCGCGTCGGGGAGGCGCCACCCGAGCTGCTCGGCGACCTCGAACCCCATCGTCTTCATCCCCTCGACGCGATACGGCTCCCGAACCGTCGCGACGTTGAAGAACCCGGACTCGCGTGCGAAGGCGAGCGTCGCCTTCCCCGCATCGCCGATATGACCGGGGAGCAGTTCGAGCTGGGCACCAAAAGCGCGAATTGAGCCGAGGATCGGCGGCGGGGTCGTCTCCGGCGCGTAGATGCGGCACGGCATCCCGGCCGCTGCCGCATAGGCGGCGAGGGCGATGCCCGCATTCCCCGCCGTCGGCACGCAGACCCCAGGCAACCCGAGCGCCTTCGCACGCGTCACGGCCATCATCAGGCCGCGCGCCTTGAAGCTCGCCGTCGGATTGAGCCCCTCGTCCTTCACCCAGAGCCGTCGCACGCCAACCTCGTGCGCGAGATGCGGCAGCTCCCGGAGTGGCGTCATCCCCTCACCGAGCGACACCGGAGACTCCCCCTCGAGAAGCGGCAGCGCGGCACGATACCGCCAGAGCGACGCCTCGGTGCCCACCGCCGCCCGCGCGGGGGTCCCGGCGATGTGCGCCAGCAACGGCTGCCCGCAATCCGGGCAGAGCGACGCAAGCTGACGGCCATCAACTTGGGTGTAGGTACACGCAGAACAGTGAAGCGACCAGGTCATGTCGATGGACCCTCTGGAGGGACGGATGGGGCGTGCAACGATTCGAGGATGAGCGCGGCCAGCGCGGCGGTGAAACCCGGGACCGCGGCGATCTGTTCGACCGTCGCCTCTCGGACTCCCTGCAACGACCCGAACGCGGTGAGCAGCGCCCGCCGGCGCACCGGCCCGACACCCGGGATACGCAGCAGTTCGCTCGTGATCGTCCGCATGGTGCGGCGCTTCCGATTGTAACCGACGGCGGTCCGATGCGCCTCATCGCGTGCCTGCTGGAGGAGCCGAAGCGCGGTCGAGCGGCGCGACAGATGCAGTGGCTCTGCCCGCCCACGCACGAAGACCTCCTCCTCCCGCTTGGCTAGGCTGATCAGGGGGAGCGCGCCCAGCCCCAGTGCCGCGAGCGCCTCATCGGCGGCGGAGAGCTGTCCCTTCCCACCATCCACCACGAGGAGATCGGGGAGCGGACGCCCTTCGTCGAGTCGTCGCCGGAAATACCGTCCCACAACCTCGCGCATCGACTGAAAATCATCGGGACCCTGCGCGGGATCGACCGACTGCACGCGCATCGTCCGATACTCGGCGCGCCGCGGTCGTCCGTTCTCGAACCAGACCACACTGCCGACGGAGTCCTTCCCCTGCGCCGTGCTGTTGTCAACGCAGACGAGGGACCGCGGGAGCTTGGCGAGGCCGAGGACGCGGCCGAGCTCGTAGACCGGATCCACGGCACGCTCCTCGGCGTCCTCCGCCGTGAGCTTCAGCTCCTCGAGCAGGTGGCGCGCGTTCTGCTCCGCGAGATCGACAAGTTCGCGCTTCGGACCACGCTGCGGGACGAGCAGTCGCGTCCCCGGATCGAGCGCCTCGGCGACGAGCCCCAGATCTTCAAAGTCGAACGGCAGCAGCACCTCGCGGGCGCGCGCCGGCGCCGCCCGGTAGTGCGCCGTGAGATACTGCGCGAGCACCTCACCGTCCGAGGCGTCGTCGACGCCGGTGAGATACCGATGCTCGCGCGCGACGAGCTTCCCATCACGGATGCGCAACCACGCGACGGCGGCATCCTCGCCGTCCCGCGCATAGCCGATGACATCGCGGTCCCCCCCCTCGACGGACAGGACCACGGTGGGTTCGCGAAGCTGTGCCAACCGCGCGAGCGCGTCCCGGTACTCGGCGGCCCGCTCGTAGTCCATCGCAGCGGCGGCGGTGGACATCCGCACCGCGATGCGCTGCTCAACCGCCTCGGTCTTCCCGTCGAGGCAGGCCACGACCTCCTCGAGGTCGGCCCGGTACTCATCGATTTGCTGGCGCCCGACGCACGGGGCGCGGCACCGCCCGATGTGATGATCAAGACACGGGCGATCGGGGGCCTCGCGCGGGAGGTCGTATCGACACGACCGGACCTGGAAGACGCGCTGGATCACCTCGAGCGTGCGACGCATCCCCTGCACGTCGGTGTAGGGGCCGAAGTACCGTGCACCATCCGACTCCACGCGTCGCGTGACGAGGACCCGCGGTAGCGGCTCCTGCATCGTGACCTTCACGTACGGGTACGTCTTGTCATCCCGGAGCAGGATGTTGAAGCGCGGCCGATGCTCCTTGATCAGGTTCGCCTCGAGGACCAGCGCGTGCACCTCCGAGGGCACGACGATGGTCTCAAGGTCGGCGATGAGGCTCACGAGCCGCCGCGTCTTGGGGCTCTCCTCGTGCGCCGAGGCGAAGTAGCTCCGCACGCGCGGACGCAACCGCTTCGCCTTCCCGACGTAGAGGATCGTCCCCTCGGCATCCTTCCAGAGGTAGACGCCCGGCTGATCCGGGAGGTGTGCGAGCGCCTGCGCGACGCGCTCAGGCGCGTCGCGCATCATCGATCCCGAATCGCGCCGTCAGCGCGAAATACACCACCGCCGCCACCGCCGCCGTGACGGCCGCATACACCCACCCCGGCACCACCACCGCCGAGCCACGAGTCAGGAGCGCCCCGCCGACGCTGACCAGGAGCCCGCCGATCACGCTCACCGCGGCGATGGCCCAGTACCCGAGGAGGCGGCGGGTCGGCACCGCCGTCGGCCCGATCGCGCGCGTGACGCGATGGCGCAGCCAGTGATATTCCACCCACGCGGCGACGCCCGCCGCCACCGTCAACGCCTGCAGCCCCCAGCGCGCATCGACCCCGAGCCAGGCGGGAAGCCCGAGCGCGCCGATCCAACCGAGCCCCCCCCCGAGCCCCACGCGGAGCAGCGCGCCGCGGAACGGTGTCTTGGCGTCACCGAGCGCATAGCAGGCGGAGGCGTAGAGCCGGCCGGCGGTGTTGGCGAGCAGACCGAGGGCCGCACCGATCAGCGTCCGATGCACCCATCGCGCGGTCTCCGCGGTGAACGCGCCGCCGCCGAAGAGGCCGTACACCACGAGCTCGCCGACGAGGACGAACGCCACGACCGTCGGGACGACGAAGTACGCGATCCGGTCGAGACCACGGTCGAGTCGCGTCCGCAGGGCTGAGGCGACGGCCTCGGGCTCGCCGGTCTCGCCGGCCATCGCCGGGAGCTCCGCCGCGGACACCGCCATCCCGAAGAGGGAGATCGGCAGGAGCGAGAGCACCTGCGAGTAGCCGAGGATCGCGACTGCACCGGACCCCACGAGGGAGGCGATCGCGGTGTCGACGAAGCCACTCAGCTGGACGACCCCGCGACCGACGACCGTCGTGCCGAAACGGGCAATCACACCACGGAGCGCGGCGTCGCCGAGACGCGGCCGGAACCGGAGTCCGGGTTCGAGTCGATGGACCATCGGCAGTTGCACGCCGAACTGCAGCACGCTTCCGACGACGCTCGCGAGCGCCACGAGGACGGCGATGTCATCGAGCCCACTCCCGGGCGCCCCGATGAGCACCGCGACGATCATGGCGGCGTTCCACAGCACCGGGGAGACGTACGAGAGGAAGAACCGCCGGTGCGCGTTCAGCACGCCCAAGCACCACGCGCTCAACACCAGCACGCCGACCCCTGGGAAGATCACGCGCACCAGACGAATCGTCAGCGCCCGCGGTGCCGGTCCGAACCCGGGCGCGATGAGGTCCACGAGGAACGGAGCCGCGAGGACACCGAGCAGGACGACGACACTGCTCACGAGCGCGAGCAACGCGACCACGGCCCCCGCCAACCGTCCGGCCTCCTCGGCCCGGCCCTCCGCCCGCAAGCGCGCGTAGGCCGGGATGAACGAGGCCGAGAGAACCCCCTCGCCCAGCAGATTCTGCAGGACGTTCGGGATGCGGAAGGCCGACGCCAGCGCGTCGGCCGCCGCGGAGTCGCCGAGGAAGAAGGCGAGTGCCTTCTGTCGGACGAGGCCAGCGATGCGGCTGAGGAGGATGCCCGCCGCGACGAGCCGCGCGCCGCGCGCCGCGCTCACGGGGCGACGAGCGTCCCGGCGTGCAGGGCGGCGCCCGCCTTGAGCTGCGTGAGGAGCAGATCGCCGTGCCGCGCGAGGAACGGGATCGCACTGAGGCGCCGCTCCTGCCGCTGCTGCTCCGGGCGCAGCGCAGCGCGCACCGCGACCATATCCCGACCCAGCGCCTCGTCGCGGCGATACGCCGCGGCCCGGAGGCGTCGCTCGAGCCGGGCCACGCGATGCTCAAGCTGAAGGCGCGCGCCCTCGAGCACGCGATCGGGGACGAGCGCGTGGGGTTCGCCCTCGGGCGTTCGAAGGCCGGCCATCCGAGCGGTGATGTCGGCACGGAGCCCTTCGAGGGCCGCCCGCACCTCCTGCGGGAGGGCGCGCTCCCCGAGTTGGCGCTCGGCGGCGTGCGGGTCGAGCAGGTCGGCGACGGTGAGGCCGAGCCGGCCGAGGCGACGATCAATCGTGGGCTCCACCACGGTGGCGGACCACCGCGGCACCGCGAGTGGGCGCGGCAGGTCGAGCGCATCGGCAACGGCGGTGACCTGCGCAAAGTACCCGAGCTCTCCCGGCCCGCCGAGATAGGCGACCGTGGGCAAGATCTGCCGCTCGACGATCGGCCGGAGCAGGACGTTCGGCGAAAGCGTTGCCGAGTCATCGGCGACGAGCGCGACCGCCCGCGTGAGTGGAACCCGCGCCTTCACCCCGGCGTGCGTCTCGAAGACGAGGGAGAGGCGCGCGACTCGCGCGACCTGCGCCCGAAACCCCGCCCGCTCGATCGCCACGGTACGGAGCGAAAGCGCCTCGTCCACTCGGTTCGCCCCGCGCAAGGCGGCGAGGAGCGTCGGCCGAGCGGCCGCTCGCACCGCGGGGTGCCACGCGTCGAGCACGGCGATCCCCAGCGGCTCCAGCACGGTGCGCATCAGCGACACATACGCACCACCGATCGTCGCACCAGGCGCGTAAGCGGCGCGCACGGCGTCGAGGAGTGCCGCGTTCGGCGCCGACCCGGCGGCGCGGACCAGCCGGTCGTACACCTCCCGCACATCACCGAGCGGCATCTCAGCCATCACCACCCCGTCTGTCCCCTGGCGAGGGATGGCGAGGCGCTCGAACCCGTCCGTCTCCGCGACGCCCGCCCACGCCGCCTCGGCGAAATCGGCGTCATCCGTGGCCGCCCAGAACACGGGGGCGGCCGGAATCCCGGTGTCGCGCTCAAGCCGGTCGGCGAGCGCGAGCGCGGACAGGGCCTTGAGGAGCGTGTAGAGCGGCCCGCCGAAGAGCCCGGGCTGCTGCCCCGTCGTGACGACCACGCCACCAGCCGCCGCGACCCGATCAAGACGCGCAGCCGCCTCACCGCTCGCGGCGAACGCCGGTCCAAGCGAGGTCCGCCACCCCGGGGGCGCACCAGCACGCACCGACTCGACCTGAGCCCGCCATCCCTCGATCCCACGCGGACGCGGCACGAACCAATCGGTGGGTGTGACACCTTGGAGGATCGCCCGCGCGAGCAGCCCCCCACCGAGCGCCTCGGTCAGGACGCGCGGCGCGCTCATCTCGCCCCCACGTGCGGCGGCGAATGCATGGGGCGGCCATGAGCAAAGCAGGGTACGGGCATCGAGGAAGGCATCACTTGTGATACGGTTCGCCGCGCACAATCGTGCCCGCCCGGTAGAGCTGCTCGGCGAGGACGAGCCGCGCGAGCTCGTGCGGCAGGGTCCACGGGGCGAGGGAGAGCCGGCGCTCGGCGCGATCGAGCACCTCGCGGTCGAGCCCGTGGGCACCACCAATGACGAAGGTCACGTCCCGGGCCCGCTCGCGCTGCGCCTGCAGCCACGCGGCGAAGCGCGACGAATCGAGCGATTCCCCGCCGGGGTCGCAGGCGACCACCGTGCCGCCGCCGATGCCGTCCAGCAGACGCTCCCCCTCCAGTCGGCGCGTCCCGTCGGCGTCGCCGCCCCGGGGACCCGCCTCCCGCACTTCGACCACGTCGAGCGGCCAGTAGCGGGCGGCGCGGCGCTCATACTCCGCGATGGCCACGACGATCCCCTCCGCCTTCGGTCGCCCGACGGCACGCACGGCGACCCGCATCCGTCACCGCCCCGCCGTCGGGCACGCCGACCTCAGGCGTAGATCCCGCGCAGCCGGTGCACCGTCGACACGCGGCTGATCGCGACCATGTACGCGGCGGTCCGCATGTTGACCTTGTGCTGCTGCGAGAGCTTCAGGACGTCACGGAAGCTGTTCACCATGATCTCGCGCAGGCGGTCGTTGACAACCTGCTCGGTCCAGTAATACCCCCCGCGGTTCTGCACCCACTCGAAGTAGCTGACCGTCACACCGCCGGCGTTCGCGAGGATGTCGGGGACCACGAAGATCCCCTTCTCGTCGAGGATCGCATCCGCGGCCGCCGTCGTGGGGCCGTTCGCCCCCTCGCAGATCACCTTCGCCTGGATGTCGCGCGCATTCCGCGTCGTGATCACGTTCTCCAGCGCGGCCGGGACGAGCACGTCGACGGGGAGCTCGAGGAGCGCCTCGTTCGAGATCGGATCGCCCTTGCCATACCCCTCGAGCGTCTTGTTCGCTCGGACGTACGCGCTGGCGTCCGCCACGTCGATCCCCTTCGGATTATGCCATCCGCCGGTCCGGTCGCTGATCGCGATCACGGTGCACCCCACCTCGGCGAGCAGCTGCGCGCCGATCGAACCGACGTTGCCGAATCCCTGCACGGCGACGGTGGCGCCCTGCAGCGGCATCTTGAGGTGATCGAGGGCCTGTACCGCGGTGAGCATCACACCGCGGCCCGTCGCCTCGCGACGGCCAAGCGAGCCGCCCATCTCGACCGGCTTCCCGGTCGTCACGGCGTTCACCGTGTATCCCTTGTGCATCGAGTACGTGTCCATCAGCCACGCCATCACGCGCTCGTTGGTGTTCACGTCGGGCGCCGGCACGTCCGAGTCCGGACCGAGCGTCGACATGATCCCCGCCGTGTAGCGACGCGTCACACGCTCGAGCTCGCCGACGGACATCTTGAGCGGATCACAGATGACGCCGCCCTTCGCCCCACCGAACGGGATGTTGACGACGGCGCACTTCCAGGTCATCCACGCCGCGAGCGCCTTCACCTCATCGAGGGAGACGTTCATGTCGAATCGGATTCCGCCCTTCGCCGGCCCGCGCGAGGTGTTGTGCAGCACGCGGATGCCGGTGAAGACCTCGACCTCCCCGGAATCCATCATCACGGGGATCGAAACGGTGATCTCCTTCTCCGGGCTGCGCAGGACCTTGTACATCCCCGGCTCGAGGTCGAGGAGCTGGGCCGCGCGGTCGAAGCGCGACATCATCGCCTCGAACGGGTTCTCCTCGTTGGACTGGTGGCGGTCGACGTCACCGGAGCGGGCGAGGAAGCGGTCCTTGTCGGGGCGGACGATGGAATCGGTGGGGAGCCTGAAGTCAGCCATGGGGGGGGAGGCAGTCGGGGCCGCCGGGTCGGCGGCACGTGAGGTCAGGGGTTCGAGATCGGGGCCAAGCGGTCCAACAGGCCGTCCAGGATCCCCTGGCCGGCCTCCAGCCGAACAGCCTGTGAAAGATACCACAGGGTTGGGGCGCGAGCAGGCCAGAGCGGGGTCAGTTTGACGGCGTCCTTCAGCGTGCAGACGACCGCCCCGACCCCGTCGGCACGGGCCACCACGTGCCGCACATCGGCGGCCGTGAACGCGTGGTGATCGGGGAACGGCATCGGCGTCACGTCGAACCCCGACGCGGCGAGCTGGCCATGGAACGCCGCCGGCTCACCGATCCCAGACACGGCGAGGACCCGTGACCCGGGTGCCGGAACGGCGGCGGATGACGCCTCCGCCGCGCCGTCGACACGACGAAGCGCCCCGGGCGCGAGATGCATCACGGCGACCGGGCGACCCCAGCGGGCACTGAGCGCGCTCGCCATGGCGGATGCCGCCTCCGGCGAGGCGGTCTTGCGCGTCACAATCAGCGCATCGGCGCGACGGATTCCCGACCACGGCTCGCGCAGGGGACCCGCCGGGAGGCAGCGCCCCGGCAGGCCTTGCTCAGCGGCGACGAGGACGACATCCACCGTCCGGCCGGCACGGCGGTGCTGGAAGGCGTCGTCGAGCACGATCGCCCGCGCACCAGATGCGACGGCACAGGCCGAGCCCCGCACGCGATCGGGGTCGGCGACGACGACCGCCGACGGGACGAGCGTGCGGTGCACGAGGGGTTCGTCGGCGCCGTATCCGCGGAGGACGATGCCCGGGCGCGCTCCTCGCGCGGCGAGCTGCTCGGCGAACCAGGCGCTCACCGGGGTCTTGCCCGTCCCGCCAACGGTCAGATTCCCCACGCTGATCGTCGGGGCCGACGTCGGGGTCACGCGACGGAGCCCCGACGCGTACGCGGCGTTGCGGACCGACATCACCACGCCGTACATCACCCCCAACGGCGCGAGTGCCCGCGAGACGACGCCATCCGCCGCCCACGCGGCCACGAGCGCGTCAGCCAGCGCGCGCCTCATACGGCCCCTGAGATGCCGATCCGACGCCGCAGTTCCTCTACGAGCGCCGCATCGTCCCCACCCCCGGGAATCCACGGCGCGTCGGCCGTGATGACCACACGCGCGAACGGCTTGGGCACCAGGAATCGGTCCCAGCTCCGCGCCCGCCACGCCCGGGACGCGACGACCCGCACCGGCATGATGGGGACGCCCGCACGCTGCGCCGCCCGGATCGCGCCGATGTGCGGCACTTCGAACGGCCCCCGCGGCCCATCCGGTGTCAGCGCCCCGTCGCGGCCATCGGCGAGGGCCCGGATCATCCCGAGCAGGACCTTCCCGCCCCCGCGCGTGCTCGACCCACGCACCAGCGCGAAGCCCCACCGCCGCAGGATGCGCGCGATCAACTCCCCGTCACGGTGCTCGCTGACCATCGCGACGATGCCACGACCGCGAATCGCCCACGCGATCGGGAGCAGACCGCCGTGCCAGAAGGCGAAGAGCCGCGCCGACGAACCGGCGGCGCGGGTGAGCGGAACCCCGCGCCACTCGACCCGCCAGGTGCTCGCCAGCAGGCGGAGAAGCGGCGCCGCCACGAGCAGGATCCCCTGCAGGCGCAGCCACCGCCGCCAGCTCACGGCACCAACCCGGCGGCCATCGCCGCGACCCGTTCGGACGCGCCCGCGGTGCCGAGTTGCGCCCGCACCTCGGCCAGCCCCTCCCGCATCGTCCGTCGCGCGTCGCCCTCCGGGTCGAAGAGCGGCCCGAGGGCCGCGGCCACCGCTTCGGGACGGAACGCATCCTGCACGAACTCCGGCGCGACGGCTCGGCCCGCCACGATGTTGAGCAGGCCGATGTGCGGGATCTGTACGAGCCGCCGAGCGATCGCGTACGAGACCGCGCTCGTCCGGTAGACGATCGCGCATGGGCAGTCGGCGACGGCGGCCTCGAGTGTCGTCGTCCCGCTCTTGCACAGGGCGACATCGGCCGCGCGCAGCACGTCGAACGACGCCGCGCGGATGATCGGGAACGGGACCTCGCCCTCCCGCAGGTCGATGGTCGGCGCCGCACTCAGCACGACGTGCAGTCCCGGCCGCATCGCCTCGAGCCGTCGCGCGACCGCGACGAAGTCCGCGAGATGCCGACGGATCTCGACCGCGCGGCTCCCGGGGAAGAGCGCCAGCACCTCGCCCGCCTCGTCGAGCCCGAGCCTGGCCCGTGCCTCGGCCCGCGACGGGAGCGCCTGTGCGCGGTCGAGCAGCGGATGCCCCACGAAGACGGCGTCGATCCCCGCCTCACGGAGCATCGGCGGCTCGAACGGGAGGATGCAGGCGGCCTTCGTGATCACCTCCGCCATTGTGCGGAGCCGTCCGCGCTTCCACGCCCAGACCTGCGGGGTGATGTAGTACAGCACCGGCACGCCGGCCGCGCGCGCCGCCGCCGCGACCCGCAGGTTGAATCCGGGATAGTCGATCAGGATGACGAGCCCCACCCGCCCGGTGCGCATCCGCGCCACGAGGGTCCGGAGGAGCCGGAGATGGGCCGGGACGTGCCGCAGCACCTCGACGAATCCCACCACCCCCTCGACCTGCGCGACCATCTCCACCCCGGCGGCCGCCATCCGCGGCCCCCCCGTCCCGACGAGGTGCAGGTCGGGTCGGGCACGCCGCAACGCCTCCGCGAGGAGCCCGGCGTGCAGGTCGCCGGACGCCTCGCCGGCGACGATTACGACCTCACGCACCGGCAGCGCCGAGGAGGGCGCGGGACCGCTCGATGTCGGCGACGATGCGGAGCGCGACCGCCAACGCCTCCCGCCCCGCACGCCCGCTCACCACGACCGGCGCCCGGCCGCGCAACGCCTCGGCGAAGCTCTCGAGTTCCAAGCGCAATGGCTCCCCCTCGGGGGCCTCGAGCGGAATGCGTTCGACGAACGCCTCGATCGGCTGGGCCTGCGTGACGAGCGCCGGCAGGTCGACGTCCTCGCGCAGTCGATACAGCTCGCCCGTGCCCGCTCCGAGGTCGAGGGAGAGATACCCGTTGCGCTGGAAGATCCGGAGCTTCCGCATCCGCTCCTTCGAGACGCGGCTCGCGGTAATCGTCGCGACCGCCCCCGAGTCGAAGGTGACGCGCGCGTTGGCGATGTCGATCGACGGCGTCAGCACACCGACGCCGGCGGCCGTCACGTCGCGGACCCCGCCGCCGATGAGCGTCAACACCAGGTCGATGTCGTGGATCATCAGGTCGAGCACGACGGCCACGTCCGAGCCGCGCGGATTGAACGGCGCGAGCCGATCGCTGTCGATGAAGAGTGGCCGGTCGACGAGGGGCTGTGCCGCCCGGATCGCCCGATTGAACCGCTCGACGTGCCCGATTTGCACGAGCACGCCCTGCCGCTCGGCAAGCGCGAGGAGCTCGTCCGCCTCCTCGAGGGTGACCGTGATCGGCTTCTCGATCAACAGGTGCTTCCCGCGCTCCAGCGCCCGCATCGCCACGGCGTGGTGCGCGGGGGTCGGCGTCACGATCGACACCGCGTCGACATCATCGAGCAGGGCGTCGAGCGTGGGATAGGCGCGAATGCCGAGGTCGCGGGACACCGTGCCCGCCCGCTCGGCGTTCGCCTCGAAGATGCCGCGGAAGACGAGTCCCGGGAGATCGCGCGCGATGCGGGCGTGATGGTAGCCGAGGCTCCCCGCCCCGACAACGCCGAGCCGGATGGGCGCGCTCATACGACGACCCCCCGACCGCTCGCCTCGACGAAGCCGATGAACGCCTCCACCTCAGCCATCGGGGCGAGCGTCGCACGCGCCTGCTCCCGTGCCTGGGAGATGTTCAGCTCCGAGCGGAAGAAGAGCCGGTACGCCTTCTTGAGTTCGGACACCACCTCGGGCGCGAAGCCGCTCCGCTGCAGGCCGACGGAGTTGAGGCCGTACAGCGCGACCGGGTTCCCCACCGCCTTCACGAACGGCGGGATGTCCTTGGTCACCCGCGACGCGCCACCGATGAAGGCGTGGCGACCGATGCGCACGAACTGGTGCACGGCACAGAGGCCGGAGATGATCGCACGGTCCTCGACGGTCACATGCCCGGCGAACTGCGTCCCGTTCGAGACGATGACCCCGTCCCCGACATGACAGTCGTGCGCGAGGTGGACGTAGGCCATCAGGAAGCATCCCTTCCCGACGGTCGTGCGATGCGACTCCGCCGTCCCGCGATTGATGGTCACGTACTCGCGGATCGTCGTCCCCTCCCCCACCTCGACGGTCGTGACCTCCCCCTTGAACTTGAGGTCCTGCGGGAGCCCGCCGAGGATGCTCCCGATTCCGACGCGCACGCGCGGCGCCAGCCGAACATGCGCCTCCAGTGTCGCCCGGGCCTCGATCACGCAACCGTCGCCCACCTGGCAATCCGGGCCGATGATGGCCCAGGGACCGACCGACACATCAGCGCCGAGCGTCGCGCCCGGGTCGATGATGGCCGTAGGGTGAATCGTCGTCGTCATCGGGCGCGCACCGTCGCCGCCATATCGGCCTCGCACACGACCGTGTCGTCCACCTTGGCCACACCGCGGATCCGGCAGACAGCCGACCGCAGCTGGACGATGTCCACCTCGATGCGCAGTTGATCGCCGGGCTTCACCGGGCGCCGGAACTTGACGTTGTCCATCGACATGAAGTACACGACCTTCGAACCGGGATCG
>Ga0078894_10000575_pt1 | contig 25812 bp, 26 predicted proteins | sample LauGreSu1BDMLBSD_2_FD_67506 | JGI IMG/M metagenome (GOLD analysis project Ga0078894, IMG submission 67506) | Freshwater lake microbial communities from Lake Michigan, USA - Su13.BD.MLB.SD (version 4) (version 4) | ecosystem: Environmental > Aquatic > Freshwater > Lake | place: Lake Michigan... | reverse complement strand
CCAATTTTCACAGTTTTATACACTCGTCCATCACGAGAATCTTTGAATGATTCTTGCTGCTGAGCATTAGATCTGACGAAAATACTTGCTATGAAAATTACAAGAAGCAATTGGTTCCTCATACATATATAATATACTTTTTTAAATTATTTTATTTATTTTTTAAGAGCACTTTGGGTGAATATTTAAAATTCACTTGAGAGGGGTAATTTTTACCATTAAACTGGTAGGGTCTCCAAAGTGGTGAATTTAGCACAACACGTTTTATTTCGTCTTGAATTTTTTTGTTAAGTTTTGATTGGATTGAAACATCACCTAATTTACCGTTATCTGATACGTTAAAGCTAATTACAAACTCATAGTTATTTTTTTTATTCTTTAATTTATTAAATACTTTTCGTTTAATATTTTGATCAATATATGCTCTGAAGTCACCTTTAAAAGATGCCATAATTTCAACGTATTCATATCTTTCTGGCTCTTTTGGTGCTTGAACAAGTCCCACAATTTCAAGGGGTGCATCAGGCAACTCTAATTTATTTTCTTTTGAGTCTTTTTCTTTTATGAATCTTACGGAGTAACCTGCTCCAACATCTCCTAAGTCCAATGGGTTGTATCGATGTACTGAGTCTAAAAATAATGCATGACCTCCCATTTCTAGCAGACCATCATGCTCTAAACTATAAGATTCTGCTGATCGATCTCTGCTCCACCATGCACCTCGCTTTCCAACTCCTTTAAATATTGTAGTATCTTCAAGAATGTCCCTTACCCCACCTGCAATTCCGCCAAAACCACTTTCATTGTTCCCACTCTCTTTAATCCAGCTATTTTCTTTTTTTAGTTTTTTTGCTGCTAAAGTATCGCCTCCTAAGTAGTTTATCAGAATACGAAAATCATAAGCACTTGGGATTACCCATCCCTCTGGTGCTAGTATTCCTTTAAGTCTCCTTACTGCATACCAATTATAAAGCACTCCATAACTTAATATATTTTTTTTGTCATTTTTATAAAAGCAACAGGCAGGCAATCCTTCCCTACATGCCCTTATCCAATCCTTTGAGTTACTTATTATGGGTATTGAATCTCCATTTCTAAAGCGGGTTGCTTGAGAATTTTCAGCCATCCATTCTTGATCTCCAATTTTCACTGTTTTATACACCCGTCCATCACGAGGGTCTTTGAATGATCCGTTTTGCTGAGCAACCGAGTACATGCTTAGCATACACGCAACAAGAACTATAAGATACTGCTTCATCATTTTTCAACTTTTAAAACTTCTAATTTATGAAACTTCAAACAGCTCAGCGTAAGCGAGAAAAAATAAAAATGGGTCTACAAGGGCCCTTTGGTAGTGGTACATCGTTCTCAGAACTACAAAGCAATAAGTGTTTATGCTTATTTAAATCTTCAGGAGTATTAAATCTCTGTTGAATCTGATTTGTAAGATTTAGCCAGCTCCTCGATGCCCGAGCGCAGAGAGGGCAATCCTGTCCTCCCGACCAAAAAGAGCATCGAGAAATCGGTGCTCTTTTTGTTTGTGTGGGTTTGTAAAGCAACTTTCTGTAGACCTCAGAAAACGTGAAAGCATCCTTATTAGGTAAGTAAATATTTTAAAATCGCTAGACTTATCAGTTCGGATTACAAATGGAAATCTCAGATGCCAGGTTACGGTAGTAATATTTCTTGTGTATGCTTTAAAATATTTGCTTGAATCAAATCGGTAGGAATATCATTTGCATCACCCCCAAATGGGTCTTCGATTTCTTCTGCGATAAGTTCTAAGCTGGCTAAAACATAGAAAACAAATATAACGATAGGTATTATCCAATATCCCAGCTGAAAAACAAAACCTATCGGTAATGTCATTATATAAATGAATATGAATTTCTTAATAAATACGTTATAGGAAAAAGGAATAGGAGTGTTCTTGATTCTTTCACACGCCCCACATATTTCTGATAAACTTTGAATTTCGTTGTTTATAAAAAGTGTATTATAAGGAGTCAGAATACCTTTGGTCTCTAAAATGCCTACACGCTGGTAGATAGTAGAAGCAATCTGATTTGGAATGTGTTTCTCAGGGTTTAGATGTTGTAATTCAGGGTTTCGAGCATAGGATTCAAATAGCTCGGTCTGGGTTGATACTCTCCTTAGGTGGTTGTGTAAGGCCAGTGCAAAGGCTGGTATTAATTCACGAAATATGCGTCTATCATCTGAACATTCTGCTGGAATTAATTGATTCAACTTCATTGCAAGGTTTCGCGTGTTATTTACTAAGCTCCCCCAAAGTTTTCGTCCCTCCCACCACCGTTCATATGCCGTATTAGTCCTAAAGACTAATAACATTGAAATTGCGAAACCTAGTAATGTATGAAGAATTGTCAAATTACGAATACTGTTTTTATCAGATAGGTGCCAATAACTAAGTTCTAACCATGCAATTCCACCTGCATAAAGACCAATGATAATCATCATCGGGAAAAGCTTTCGAAAAGTATCTGACTTATGAAAGAGAAATAAGGTGTAAAACCAATCTTTGGGATTATAGTAGACCATAATCTAATTTTAAATAAAAAGTTTATCTATTTTCTGATCATACTGACAACGAATCCCTCCTTTTAACTAGTAAATATTTCGGACCTAAATGTAGGCCTTAGTACTAGTTCTTTTGAAAATTGGGTTAAAAATGGGCTAAATAGCTATTAATTGAGGCTAGACCTGTTATGATCCTATGATATACTCGTTACATTCCAAGGCGAGCTTTTTTACGCCCTCTTCATCCTGGTCAGCTTCGTGCATAGACGAATAGTTGGCTTCGCATCTACTAAGAAAGCACTCGATCCATTCCGTTTTGCTCTCACCAAAGACAGAGAGTTCTTCAACAGCATCCATTTTCTGGCGAAAGTTCTGCTTATCTGAATTCGACCAATTTCCTTTTACACTGCCGTTAGCCAGTATTTCATTGCTGCACTCCATGGCAATGATCTCAACTCCTTTCTCGTCTCGATCAGCAGCAGCAAATGATGAATAATTGGCTTCGCATTTACGCAAGTAACACTCTATCCAAGCTGATTTTTTCTTACCAAAATTGGCCAGTTCCTTCACTTCGCTCATTTCCTTTCTGAATTTTTTTTTGTCGGCGTCTGACCAATTTCCTTTTGTGCTCGAGTTACACGCAGTAGCGAGCAGCAGCATAGTGAGCAGCGAAAGAATAAGATTCGATCTTGTTTTCATGGGAGACAGGTTTTAGTTTTTATTATTATTGATTTGGGGGAGTCCCGACTTTGTCAAAGGCCATGGCCTTTTAGGATTCGCATCCCATGGATCTCCTGCTTAACAAGAAAGATAGGGTAAATTATCATATCAAAATCGGCTGCTTTATCTTAGTTACAAATCCCGTTCATCGCACACTAGTATAAAAACCCTCGCCATGAAAAGACACAGTTTATTTCTCTTGGTTGTGCTCTATGGTTCCTGGGCCATGGGGCAGGGAACCGCAGTTCCGAAGCTGCTCGATAAAGAAGGCTGGACAAGTTATTTGCAAGGCACGATGCCTTTGGTCATCAGTGTCCCCCACGGTGGAGCAATCAACCTAAGTGAGATCCCTGACCGCAGCTGCGAGGGGGCAGTTACCGTAACGGATTCGTATACTAAGGAACTGGCACTGGAGATCGCCGACTACCTTCAAAAGTTCAATGGCAAGACCCCTTATTTGGTTATTTGCAATTTGGTGCGAAAAGATATCGATCAAAATCGCGATAAGCCCGAAGCTACTTGTGGAGATAGCCGGATGGACGCTCCCTGGACTGTTTTTCATACGCAGATCGATGAGGCCATTAGAGAAGTGGTCGCACAACATGGGTATTGTGTCTATATCGATCTGCATGGTCACGGGCATCCAGAGCAGCGACTCGAGTTGGGTTATATGCTTAGTGATAAGGAACTCCAAGAGCTCTATCTAAATAAAACGCTCCCTACCAAGCATCACTCACTTAGTAATTATATAAATGGCGCAAAAGGAAAGTGGCAGATCGCGGATTTGTTATTTGGCCCACAGGCCTTTGGTACTCTCATGGCCAATGAAGGGTTTCCGGCTGTTCCCAGTGCACAAGATCCCTATCCTCAAGAGGGCCAGAAATATTTTAACGGAGGATATAATACAAGGCGTTACACGGCACCTGCTTATCCCGAGGTGGTGGGCTGGCAGATTGAGTCCAATATGAAAGGAGTACGCGATAAAGCGGGTCGTCCGGTTTTTGCCGCTGCATTTTCAAAAGTCATTGTAAAATATATCGAGCAGGTGGCGGCCACGAAAGACTAGGCGGGCTTCAGTATTGCGGTAATTTTACCAGGCTTCGTAAGCGTTTGATGGCGATAGAGAGTTGGTTGCGCGCCACCTGGTATTCTATATTCATGATCTCGCAGATCTCCCGGTAACTGAGGTGTTGATAGAATCGCAAAAAAATGATCTCGCGTTGTTTGGGAGAAAGTAGTCCTAGTTGTTCCGCCAGTGTCGATACAGTGGCTCTGTCTTGTTCGGTTTGAATCAAAAAACTCTCGTGACTTATCTCAAAGGGTAATTCGGTTGGATCGAACGGCAGGGGTTGTCGGCCTTTAAGAGAGCGTATTAATTTGTAACGGAGGGCCCTGATCAAATAAGCTTGTATGGATAGAAGTGGAGCCGGTTTGCGTTGTTGCCAGATCTCTATAAAAAGATCTTGCAACGAATCGTTCACCATTTCGGTATCCCGGCAAATCTTTATGCCGTATTGATGCAGCATGTCGTAATACCGCTCAAACAGCTCGGCTAGGGCACTTTTGTTGCCCTGTCTAAAGCTGTCCCAAAGAATATGGTCGCTATGTGCTTGCAATCGTAAAGGGTTGGCGGAGGTAAATTTATTGCCTAAATGATGTTACAGCGCCACCAAATTATACACTTCTTACGACCACACTGCCATATGAGAGATAACCTACTGTTTACTGCAGAAGAACTATTGCTCGACGAGCGGTTTTTGTCTTGGGTAGAAAATAATCGTAGTTCATTTGATAATCAATGGATTAAGATGCTAATCGATTACTCTTCCGAGCAAGAAGACGAGTTGGCAGACGCTGTTTCACTTTATCATTCCCTTCGCTTACCAACGGCCATATCACCGGATCGTGCTGTTCAAAAAGATCGGCTACTGAGTCAACTCGATCTTTTAGAGGGGCAAAGTCAAACAAAAGGAAATAGCCGTTCGTTCTTCCTCAACGCCTCGTTAGTAGCGATTATCATCGCCCTTGGCATTTGGGTATTTTATTCTTTCAATCTGTTTTCCGGAAGCACTACCGATAGCGAAACGGGGGGGCGTACCCTCACAGATGGTACCGTGGTAACATTAGCGGCCAACAGTGCAATCACGGTAAGTCCAGAATTTGACCGGGCCCCACGAAGAGAAGTGTGGGTAAAGGGTGAGGTTGAATTTTCGGTAAAGAAGAAGCAAGATAATAAGCCCTTTATCGTGCACATGGACCCATTCGATGTGTTAGTTACGGGTACGGTCTTTCAGGCAATCAACATACCGAATAAAGCCAGTGTGCTGTTACGGGAAGGAACGGTTCAACTTATTTTCAAAGACGGCCAGACCCTTCGTATGGCGCCAGGCGATTATTATGCCTATAACCGGCCTCTTATTGGCTCACCTGAGCAGCCCGAAATTTTACAAGAAGAACCGGTCTTGGAAAGAAAAATCGTTTTTGAGGACATGGCCATTGAAGAAGTAGCACGGCAAATCGAATTACGCTACCCAGTCAAGATCGTTATTGCATCCTCTGCATTAGCGGCCAGAAGAATAACGGGTATTTTACCCAATGACAACCTCGATGTATTACTTAACGCCCTACGGATCGCCACCGAGTCGGTGAGCAAGCAAGAGGGCTCAACCATTGTATTCACTCCCCTATAAACTATAACTCGATATGAGAATCCATTCCTTTTTTAGTTGTGTCGTGTTGTCGATTAGTATGGTGGCTATGGCCGCTGCTGCTCCTCAGCACCCTGGTATTCAATCACCCTCTTGGGCCGTAGCGAAGACCCATCTTCAGCAACGCAACGAGCCGTTGGGGTCAACCGTTCAGGTGGTAGACCTGTTGAAACGTCTCAATAAAGAAAAGGGTATTTACTTTTTGCTGGCCGATCCCTCCATTGCACGCCTTACGGTGAAGGAGCCGAATATGACACGACCCATACAGCAGGTAGTAGAGGATATTGCCCTGGAGGCCGGTTTGTCTTTTAAAAAGGCAGGCGAAAATACTTTCGTGTTGCGTTTTGCCAACCGCTCAGAACCGACCGCAGTCCCGCATTCTGTGGAGTCGTCCGATGAACAATTGATCCGGTTGGAACAATTAATGGCAGAGGCCTTTCCTATTAAAGGAAAAGTGTTCAATGCCAAAGACAATACACCTGTAGAGAATGTAAGTGTCAAGATCGCCGGTACCAAAAAAGGAACGGTCACCAAAGCGGACGGTAGTTTCAGTATTGAAGTGGAAAAAGGTCAAGTCTTGGAATTTTCTAGTGTAAACTTTATTGCCAAGTCTATCAAGGTCAATGAAGCTCGCGACATTCAGGTATTTCTGACCGAGTCAGAGAATAATCTGAGCGAGGTAATGGTATTGGCCTATTCCAATCAAAAACGAACCACCTTTACGGGTTCGGCCGTAACGGTAAAGAATTCCACAATAGAAAGCGCACCCAATGCGTCAGTTCAAGAAAGTATTCAAGGTAATATCGCCGGGGTACAATCTACCAATGGAAGTGGTCAGCCGGGGTCCGTTCCCAATATCCGCGTGCGGGGAATCGGCTCCATCAATGCCAGTGCCACTCCACTATACGTAATTGATGGAATACCCGTGGTCAGTGGTGATATCTCCGGATTCAATTCCAATACAATAGCCGGTCTTAATGCCAACGATATTCAAACTATGACCGTATTGAAAGACGCCTCTGCTACTTCGTTATACGGTTCTCGCGCGGCCAATGGGGTAGTGTTGATCACAACAAAAAGCGGTAAGCCCGGAAAGTCCAAGGTCAGCTTTACCTATCAGCGTGGATATAACAGCAATACCATTCGGGAAGAACAAAAAACGTTGTCCACGCCTGAGTACATTCAGTACTACCGCGAAGGGTGGGTCAATGCCGGCAACTCATTGGGCTCCTATGATTCACTGTTGCGTGCCAATTCTATTGACACTACCGTCAATACCGATTGGTTCGACAAAGTACTTCGTCAGGGTAGCTACTCGCAGTATAATATGAACGTGAGCGGCGGTAACGATAAGTCTACCTATTTCATGTCGGGCAGTTATTATACTTCAGAAGCTCCGACCAAGGGGGTTGATTACGATAAGGCTACCTACCGAATGAACCTTACTTCTCAACTCTCCAGCCGTTGGAGTATTAAGGGAGGATTTAGCGGAAGCTACCAGCGTTCTACCAATTTCTTGGGAGGAAGCTTTTTTGCCAACCCTATTCGCGCAATGTATAGGTTGGCTCCCTGGCTTCCTGTCTATAAGTCGGATGGCGTTACCTATGAGTTGGGGTATAATAGTGGGTATAACCCTGTTGCTGTTATTGAGACCACCAAGCGTAAGGCCAATACCTATAATATCGGCGCTAATGCCTCTACCACCTATAAATTGATGGATGGCCTTACCTACGAGGGTAGTTTCGCACTCGACTTCAACCATGCCTTCCGCTCCACGTTCTATGATCCCCGGGTGGGAAATGCCAATGTTGCTGTAGGTGGTTCTATTGAAAATTATACGCAAGACATTACCAACTGGGTCGCTACCAATATTCTTCGCTATAAAAAAGATTTCAAAGGTGATCATTCCGTAGAGGCCTTTGCTGGATACGAAGCACAAAGTCGCAGTGATGTTGATTTAAATATTATCGTAAACGGTATCGCGCCTGGTACCTCTACAGCGGCCGGTGGATCCAGCCCCGAATTGACTACGGGTACCGGAACAGCCAATACCCTGGTGAGTAAATTCTTTAACGCTAATTATTCTTTGGGAGATCGCTATTTTGTATCAGGTTCGGTGCGTGAAGATGCTTCTTCTCGCTTTGCCCGTAATTTTCAATCTGCTGTATTCTGGTCGGTGGGCGCCGGTTGGAATATTGCCAGCGAGCCGTTCTTTAAAGTAGCGGCCATTACCGAACTGAAGATCCGGGCCAGTTATGGATATACCGGTAATCAGGGTATTGACAATTTTGAATCCCAGGGTCTTTATAGCGCTGGTAGTGATTATAATTTCTCCTCCGGACTCACGCTCTCGCAACTAGCAAACGATAACCTGACTTGGGAAAAGAATATTCCATTCAATATCGGATTGGACTTTGTGGCCCTGAAGGGAAGATTTTCGGGTACGCTCGAATGGTATACCCGTACCAGCAGCGATCTTTTGGTTCGCCAAGCTATTCCCAGCACCAATGGGGTAACCGGTATAACCGTCAATAACGGAGCTATGAAGAATACTGGGGTAGAGGTAACACTTTCTGCCGTTCCTATTTCACCCAGCAAAGCCAGGGGGTTCAAGTGGGTGACCGATCTGAACGTAACCGCTTATCAAAATGAGATCACCGAGATCGATCCGGCCTTCTCCAACAACAGCAATTATTTCAGAGGGATCGGTCGTGATTATTATCGTCATTTTCAGCGTGGTTATGCCGGCGTCAATCCCCTGAATGGAGAAGCGCTCTGGTATAACTCTACCGATAAAGAATCTACCACCAATGTATTTACTACGGCGCTCCCTCGTATAGAGTACGGAAGTGCCATTCCTCGTTTCTATGGGGGTTGGACCAATACCTTTACTTATCAAAATTTCAAACTGAATTTCCAGTTCTTCATCAACTGGGGCAACCAGATCTATGACGAATATGGGTATTTGCAAAAGACCGATGCTAACCTGGGCTTCTCAGATCAAAGCAATGGTTTGAGTCGGTATGAATATCGTCGTCGCTGGACTACACCAGGACAAATCACGGATGTGCCCAAGCCGGTATTTCTGGGCACGCAATCTTCGGCGGGTAGCTATGATGGCAGTCGTTTTCTGTATGACGGAAGCTATATCCGCTTAAGAGATATCAGTTTCTCCTACAGCCTTCCTAAGAGTTGGCTGGCCAAGGCAAAGGTTTCTTCGGGCCGTCTCTACGTACGGGGACAGAATCTTTTTACCTATGTACGAGACAAGCGTTTCAATACAGACCCCGAGGTGGGTATCGACGGGGTGATGTCGCAGCGTCCTCCTGTTTTCAACACAGTACTGTTCGGAGTTGATTTCACTCTTTAAAAATTCATCGCCTAATTGATAAATTTAATTCATATGCGTATCAAAAATTATTCGTTGGTCTTGGTTTCCCTGCTGGCGTTGGTAACCCTCTCTTGCAAGAAGAGTTTTACCGATGTTCGTCCACAGCAAAGTGTCTTTACCACCGATGTATTCTCTAGTCTGAGTACGGCTCGTGCCGCTGTAAATGGATTGTACTCTCAAATGCAATCCTACAGTTACTATGGACGTGATGCCATGGTCATACCCGAGGTGCTTTCTGACAATGCCACTCGTAGCGTCCGCACGGGTAATCGTTACACAGGAATGAATACCATGACCCATACGGCCACTGATGCCAACGTGGGTCGCTTATGGGATCAATTATATCGCGTCGTAGTCAATGCCAACGCTATTATTGCCAATGAAGAGAAATTAAAAGGAATCGTGGCTCCGTTAGAATTACCCGAGCTCACCCAGTTGATCGGAGAGGCTTATGCCGTGCGCGCTATGGTTTATTTTGATCTGGCTAAGTTCTTTTCTCGTCCACTGACTTTTACTAGCGATGGCTCACATCTTTGCGTGCCATTGGTATTGAATCCTGTCACGACCGTGGCCGACGTAACGTATCCTGCCCGGGCTACGGCCAAGCAAGTATATGACCAGATCAATCTCGATCTGAATGCTGCACTCGAACGTTTGCCCGCCTCAGGAAATGTGATCGTCAATGGGGTGGCTAACCCTTCTTGGCAGCGTATTCGGTTCAATCGTTTTACTGCATTGGCTCTTCGTGCCCGTATTGCTGTATATAAATCCGATTGGCCTGTTGCCGTGGCCTCGGCCTCAGAGGTGATCAATTCAGGTCGTTATACGCTGTACTCGTATGCCGGTATGTTACAAGAATTCAGAACGGTGGGTAATTCCGAGTCTATTTTAGAGGTAGCCAATAACACCAACGATAATCCGGGAACGGATTCTTATTCTTACTTGTGTAGCCAGCTGGGCTATGGAGAAGTGCTGGGTACAAGACAAAGTATGAATAGTCGCAGCACCGGTACCACCTTATCTACCTTTAGAGGACTGTACGAGGCTTATTCCGCCACCGATAGTAGAAGAGAGTTCGTTGCCTTGGGAAACCGTAATTCATTAGGAGGAGAAGTAAACGTACCACTGGCACTCAAGTACACCAATATTTCTACCTTCTTGGAAAATACCAAGGTCTTACGTTTTGCAGAGATGTATCTCTCCAGAGCCGAGGCGCTGGCCAGACAAGCTGCGCTTACCAACGACCAGGCCGCCTTAAATAGTTCCGTGGCCGACCTCAACTTATTGAGGGCACGTCGCGATACCGCCACGGGTAGCCGTCCGCTTGTAGTGAGTTTGCTGCCTACGCCACCTGTCGGACAGATCAGTGTGAACGCCTATATCGATACGATCATGTTGGAGCGTAGAAGAGAATTCGCTCTCGAGGGGCAGCGCCTCTTTGATCTTAATCGTACCCGTACCAATTATGTAAAGATCAGTAGTGCGGGCAATGCGGTTTCTCGTCTGGTAGATTATAATGCCACCACCAGCAGTTTTTATGTAAGAACAATTCTGCCCATTCCCGTAGGAGAGGTGCAGGCTAATTCCAATCTGGTTCAAAATCCTGGCTTCTAAGTTGTGGAGTCCATTAAGCTTATCGATGTCAAATAGCATGCATTATAAAAAACAGTACACGTCAGGTTTGATCGGATTGAACCCTCTTGCACCAACGTGTAGGGCGGCCCTATTGGGTGGGCTGCTTTTTTTGATGCTGTCTGTTCAGGCACAAACCCCGTTATTACAGAAAGGAAAGCAATCTTTTTTATTTTCTTCACCTCAGCTTGATCTTCCCACTTCGGTTACGGTCTGGATGTATAGCCCGTCAAATCGGCCCGATACGCTTCCGTTGGTGATCATGTTGCATGGGGCCGAGCGAAATGCCTCCTCATACATTGATCAGTGGGCTCCAGTGGCCGATCTGTATCAGTTGGTAGTGATCGCACCTGTTTTTGATAAAGAGAGCTTTAAAGGAAGTGATCGGTATAACTTAGGAAATGTATGGAGCGAAGCTACCGAGCGCTTTACCCCGTCTAACCAATGGACTTTTTCTGTCATTGAACCACTTTTCGATCAGGTCGTAAAGGGCTTGGGTAGTCGCGAAAAGCAGTATTTTTTATCGGGTCACTCTGCCGGCGCACAATTCGTGCATCGCTTTCTCTATTTTATCCCCGAGAACCGCGCAGCCAAAGTCTTTATGGCCAATGCTGGCTGGTATACCTTGCCCGATCTACAAAGGGATTATCCATTTGGCATAAAAAATATCCCTAATGCCAATAAGGTGTTGACGCCCTTTTTCAAAAAACCCTTGCTACTTGCTCTGGGAGAGGCCGATACGGATACTACCAGTGCCAATTTTCAAAAGGGATATCCCTACGCAGAACAAGGTGCCAACCGCTTTGAAAGGGGTAAGAATTTTTTTAAGCTAGTGCGGACCATGGCAAACGACCTTAAGACTCCCTTGCATTGGACAATGATATCGCTGCCCGGTGTGGCGCATTCTAATGCTGAAACAGCCAAGCAGGCTGGTGCTTTCTTCCGCTCTGTTCATTATCCTTCTTCAATTTTTAAATAACTCGTAATCCTCATCGTACAATCAACCGCTATGAACCTTCGAATTAACCACTTGCTCCATTCTTTATTCTGCTTTTTTTCTTTGATCGCATTGGTCTCTGCAACTCAAGCGCAGACCGTTCTCTTTGCTGAGAATATGGGCGTACCCTCAGCCACTACAGTAGTTACATCCTACACTGGATGGCAAAATGCAGGCGTCCTAAGTTTCTCCAACGGTGAACAGGCCGCCTCTGCCGATGTTCGTACTACTAACGCGTCTTCAAATTATCCCTCGGCCTCTGGCGGAGGGAATGTATTTTATACGGGAACATCATCGACCAACGCGGGTGGATTTTCCATTGAAGGCATCAATGCATCTGCCTTTAGGAGTCTGACCCTGGATTTTGCCTATCGTAAGGAGAGTAGTTCTGCTTTCCCGAATTTTTCGGTCGATTACTGGAATGGTACGGCCTGGGTTAATGTGGGAAACACAGCAGCGGCCTTGTTCAATGAAGCGGCCACAGCACCTGTTGGATGGTATCCTGCTAAAACCATTTCCTTGCCTGCTGCAGCTCAGATCAACGGACTCAAACTTCGTTTTGTGCGCAATACCGGAGGTACGGTCACCATTCGTATAGACGATGTTGTATTAACCGGAACTCCCGCTGTGGTAGGAACCTGCGGCTCCAATGTTACGGTTAGCAGTAGCGTTACTGCCTCCTGTGGCCCAACCTCGGTAAACCTCAATGTGCAAAGTGGCCCCTTGGTTACGGGAGCCACTTGGGTTTGGTATAGCGGTAGTTGTGGTGGTACGCGGATTGGTACAGGTCCTTCCTTAACAGGGGTTGCGGTATCCAGTACAACTACTTTTTTCGTACGCACCGAAGGAGGCACTTGCGGTACCACCCGTTCTTGTGAAACGGTCGCTGTTACGGTTACGCCCATTCCCACAATGAGTATAGAGGTATTGGGAGATACTAGTCTGTTGCCCGGTAAGACCACGACGCTGATTGCCACGGCTACACCAGCCTCAACAGGGTTGGTCTATTCCTGGAGAAAAGATGGAGTGGTAGTCAGTGGCGCTACCGGCGCTTCTATTACAGTTGGCGTTGATGATTTAGGGTTGTACTCCGTAAGTGCACAGACTCCTCAAGGTTGTTCTGCCACTTCACCAGGTCGTCGAATTACCGCAGCCGCCTCCGAACAAGCGTGGATCAGTCCCAACCCCACCAACGGCCCCTTTAAGGTTCGTTATTATAGTCGTGCTACTGTATTTAATTTTAAGCGAGTGCTTTACATCTACGACCAACGCGGACAGTTGGTCTTTAGCAGGGAGTTCCCCATTACTGGACCCTACAGCAGTATGGATGTAGATTTCTCCGCCATGAGCAAAGGCGCTTATTATGTATTTATCGGTAAGACAGTGGGCGAGCGTATTGCGGTGGGCAAGCTACTGGTACAGTAAGCGTTTTGCGTTTTGTAAGCCGTTTTTTTGTAGTAAAAGAGCTACAAATAAATAGTGCTTTTGTTGATGCATTGTCTCCCTATATTTGTTACAGTGTTTCACAGAGTACTATCGTTGCATCATGTTCTTGTCGCTGACCGATGCCCCATTTTTCGGTTGGGTATGAGTAGTACGCTCAATAAGCATTACGAGCTAGAGCAAGTCCACGAAGCCGGGGATGCAGAAATGTTGATGCAGGTTTTTAAAACCCATCCTATCGATCTGCTTATAATGGACGATCTTCTATTTGCGGGGGAGCTTCGACAGATCGTAAAAAAGCTTCGCTTGATCAACCCGGATATTCGTATTCTATTCTTCTCTGATCGAGGAGAGGAACATTTTTTGTCTTGCATGCCCCGGGGAGGTATTTACGGTTACGTGAATAAAAAGGTCCAATTGCCCCAGCTACTCGAAGGCGTAGAGTCGCTTCGCCAAGGGCATCATTACTTCTCCCAAGACCTTCTGATCGATCGTCTTCTCTAGTCTTTTTCACTAAAATAGGGCTGCCGGTGGCCCCACCTTATCTTTGTGAGCTCTTATGCCCCGTAGATCTGTTTCCTCCACCGCATTTATAGACTCTGATAACAAGCATATTGTTGTTTCCGGAGCGCGAGAACACAATCTCAAGAATCTTGACCTGCGCATTCCCAAAAATCAGTTGGTGGTGATTACCGGTATCAGCGGATCGGGTAAATCATCTTTGGCCTTTGATACAATTTATGCGGAGGGGCAGCGGCGTTACATGGAAACCTTTGGCGCTTATGCCAGACAATTTATGGGAGATATGGAGAGGCCAGATGTGGATCGTATAACCGGCCTCTCTCCGGTAATCGCAATTGAGCAAAAGACCACTAATAAAAATCCTCGCTCTACTGTGGGCACGGTAACCGAGGTGTACGATTTTCTACGCTTACTTTTTGCCAGGGCCGGTCAGGCTTTTTCGTATGAGACTGGAAAGCCCATGGTCAAGTGGAGCGAGGAGGAGATCGTCTATAATATCATGGAGCGGTGTCGGTCAAAAAAGATCAGTTTGCTGGCTCCGCTGGTTCGTGGACGTAAAGGACATTACCGCGAGTTATTCGAGGAGTGGAGAAAGAAAGGATTCGTAAAAGTAAGGGTGGACGGCGAGATCAAAGAAATGACCGCTCGCATGCAACTGGATCGTTATGTGATACATGATATTGAACTGGTAGTCGATCGTTTGCAAGTGACCGAGGACTTGCAGCCGCGTCTTAGCGCCAGCGTGCAACAGGCTCTAAAATTGGGTAAAGGATTACTCTTTGTGGTTACAGAGGAAAAAAATCAACTTATTCAATATTCTCGTCAGTTGATGTGCGAAGACACGGGTATCAGTTACGAGGAGCCTTCTCCCAATGCCTTTTCTTTTAATTCTCCCTATGGGGCCTGCCCAACCTGCAAGGGATTGGGCGTACAGCACCAGGTCAGTATGGAGCGGCTGATGCCCGATAGTTCTTTATCGATCAGCGAAGGGGGCATTGCTCCCTTAGGCGAAGCTCGTGATGCGTGGGTGTATAAGCAGGCACAAGAATTGGCACGGCAACATAAGATCTCGTTACAAAAGCCTGTAAAGGAACTTTCCACTGCGCAGCTTAACACAATACTCTACGGAAATGCGGAAGGCATGCATGCTGAAATGGATTTTGCCGATGCAAAGTTCGATCCATCCGCGCCTTTCGAAGGGGTTGTTAATTTATTGCTTCGCTGGTATGCCAATCCCTATAGTGACGCCATTCGAGAATGGGCCGAAGATTTTATGGAGGTGCAACCTTGCCCGGCTTGTGAGGGAACGCGTTTAAAAAAGGAAAGTCTTTGGTTTCGTATCAACGGCAGAAATATTGCTGCCCTGTGTACCATGAATCTCGATAACCTGGCGGCATGGTTCGATGGAATCGAGCTACAACTCGATGCCAAGCAAAAGGCCATTGCCAAGGATATTTTAAAAGAGATCCGGGAGCGCTTGCAGTTCTTGCTCAATGTAGGATTGAGTTATCTGACGCTGAACCGACCCACCCGCACCCTCAGCGGTGGCGAATCGCAACGGATTCGACTGGCTACCCAGATCGGCAGTCAGTTGCAGGGTATCACGTACATCTTGGATGAGCCCTCCATCGGACTGCATCAGCGCGATAACCAACGATTGATCGATGCACTAAAACAACTTCGGGATCTCGGGAACAGCATCTTGGTGGTGGAGCACGACAAGGATATTATGCTAACCGCAGACTATTTGATCGATATCGGTCCTAAGGCCGGTATTCATGGTGGAAAGATCGTGGCAGAGGGTACACCCGCCGCTGTAAAAAAGCTCAAGACCTTAACCGCAGGCTATTTGAATGGGAAACATAAGTTGCCCTTGCCCGCTGAAAGACGAAAGGGCTCCGGTAAGACGCTTTTGCTTAAAGGGGCATCGGGAAATAATTTACAAAAAGTAAATGTTCGTTTTCCATTAGGAACTTTTACCGTGGTTGCGGGCGTTAGTGGATCTGGAAAATCGACACTCATTAACGAAACGCTCTATCCGATACTTTCTCAACACGCCTATGGCTCGAGACAACAACCCCTGGCCTATCAATCGGTCAGTGGGCTTGAGCATATCGACAAGGTGATCGAGATCGATCAAGCCCCAATCGGGCGTACGCCCCGCAGCAATCCTGCTACCTATTGTGGTTTTTTTTCTGATATCCGTAATCTTTTTGCCTCTTTGCCCGAAAGTAAGGTTCGGGGATATGGCCCTGGCCGATTTTCCTTCAATGTAAAGACAGGGCGTTGCCCTGATTGCGAAGGGGGTGGTATGAAAGTGATCGAAATGAATTTTCTGCCCGATGTCTATGTTCATTGCAGCCGATGCAATGGTAAACGTTATAATCGCGAGACACTCGAAGTGCGGTACAAGGGAAAATCGATCGCTGATGTATTGGAAATGACTGTAGACGAAGCTATCGCATTTTTTCAGCCGGTTCCCTATATATACAGAAAGATAAAAGTATTGCAAGAAGTAGGGTTGGGCTACATTACGTTGGGACAATCCGCACTTACCTTGAGCGGGGGAGAGGCGCAGCGTATCAAGTTATCGACCGAGCTGTCTAAGCGAGATACTGGCAAAACATTTTATATACTCGATGAGCCCACTACGGGTTTGCATTTCGAGGATATACGTCAATTGACAGAGGTGTTGAATCGATTGGTGGACCGGGGCAACACGGTCTTGGTCATCGAGCACCACATGGACATTATTAAATTAGCCGATCATATTATTGATATTGGTCCCGAAGGGGGTGATGGTGGTGGTAAGATCTTGTTCGAGGGAACTCCCGAAGCAATGGTTCGCTCGGCCAACACGCATACTGCTCGTTTCCTCGCACCTGAACTTAGTTGATGGTCGGCTTAGCGTTGTCGTGTCATCTCGATATGTTCAATACCATCTTCGAGATAGATTTCTCCAGAGGCAACGAATCCAAAGGATTGGTAAAATGCTACTAAATAGCATTGGGCACCGATCACAAGGGTATTGTCGCCAAATAGCTGCTCACATTTTTTGATCGACTGCTCCATTAGGAGTTTCCCATATCCTTTTTTGCGGTGCATGGGCGAGGTTACTACTCTTCCGATAGATGCGGCTTCGTAGGAAATGCCCGGGGGCACCAATCTTGTATATGCGACAAGGACTTCCTGCTCAGATGGATCTTTCTCGTATCCCAATAAATGGAAACAATGTTGGTCTTTATTGTCCAGATCTTGAAAAGCGCAGGTTTGCTCTACCACAAATACTTCTGCTCGCAAGCGAAGCAGGGCGTAGAGTTGCTCGGGCGAAAGCTCCCTGAATTTTTTTAACTCCCAGCGCATGGGCTAAGCCGCTTCTGTTTTTTTAAGTTGTGCAATGGTGGCCAGGGGATCGGCTGCTTTAAAAACTGTATTGCCTGCCACCAAAACATCGGCTCCTGCTTTAACGATCGCAGGCGCGTTTTCGAGCGTAACGCCTCCATCGATCTCGATCAAGGCCTTGGATCCACTACTATTGATCAATTCTTTCAGCTCGCGGATCTTGTATAAGGTATGCGGAATAAATTGTTGTCCGCCGAATCCGGGATTGACACTCATCAGGCATACCAGATCGATCTCGCGAATAATATCGCTGATGGCATGTATGGAGGTGTGGGGGTTGAGAGCCACGCCGGCCTTTACGCCAAGTGTTTTTAGTTGTTGGATATTGCGGTGCAAGTGTTTGCAGGCTTCCACGTGAACCGTGATGATGTCTGCACCGGCTTGTTGAAAAGCCTCTACATAACGCTCCGGCTCTTCAATCATCAGATGAACATCGCAAGTTTTTTGAGTAGCCTTTCTAAAAAAAGAAATCAGCATGGGGCCGAAACTGATATTGGGCACAAAGCGCCCGTCCATTACATCAAGATGAAACCAATCGGCCTCGCTACGATTCAGCAGGTCGCAATCTTTTTGAAGCTCCAAAAAGTTGGCCGATAAGAGCGAAGGGGCTACCAGTGGCATGGCTGCAAGATACAGATCATTTTTGAAGCCGTTCCATGGCCTCTTTAGCTTCTTTTAATGTTCCATCGAGCGATATGGCCATGCGGTAATGCTCAAGGGCTTGTTGGTCTTTTCCTTGTTGCTCGGCCCATTTGCCCCACCAATAATGTACTGGGGCATAGCCCGGCGAAAGGCTTCGCAGTAATTCCAGTTCCTTGGCGGCTGCTGTAAATTCTCGGATCTCTATGAGCAATGCGGCTTTTTCAATGTAGCCCTCATAGAAAGTATAGTCAGCCGCCAGGGTCTTATCAAAAAAAATGATCGCTTGTTTTATATCTCCTTTGGTTTCGTAATAAATGCCTTTGTAGTAGTACGGCTCGGCTCCGCCCTGGGGTCCTTGAAAAGAAAGTAAGGAGTCGCAAAGCAAAAGGGTAGCGGCATCACCTTGCTCGGCCAGACGGAGGGCCCGGGCATAGGCCTCCTGCAGGGGGGTAGGGGGTGCCTCTTCGTTAAGATCTGTATTTTCATTTGGGGAAGAACCGGTGGGGGCATTCTGTGTTTCTTCTTTTTCTGGGGGCTCCTGGTCGCTGTGCTTGGGAGATTGACAACCTAAGGTCATCAGTACCCCTCCGTACAAGAGCGCTTTACAAAGCCTGAGAGAGATCACCTGTTTAAAAAAGAGTATCAGGTTTGACATTTAATTGACAGTCTTTTGACGTTACAAAGATAGCTTTGCCTTCCTCAAACGATCCGTATGATCCAATTCTTGCGCCCCAGGTTGCTTTTTTTGCTCTTTTTGGTAGCTGGATTTTGCAGTTTCCTTCAGCTGCAAGCTCAAAACGCAGACAATGATTCGCTTCGCTACGCCGACGAAACCCACCTGCGCAATATTCGCCAGTTGACTTTTGGTGGTGATAATGCCGAAGCTTACTGGAGTTACGATGGCAAGAAGTTGGTCTTTCAGCGCACCTCCATAAAAGACGGAATCCCCTGCGATCAGATCTTTGTGGGAACGGTACCTGTAAGGCCAAGCGAGCCCTTTACGTATACCATGGTCAGCACCGGTAAGGGTAGAACCACTTGTGCTTATTTTACCTACGACAATAAGCATATCATTTATGCTTCTACCCATTTGGCCAATGGGGATTGTCCGCCGGTTCCTGATCGTGCCAAGTATGGCAACAAATACATCTGGCCCTTGTATAAGAGCTATGATATTTTTATGTCCGATCTGAATGGAAAGATCATTAAGCAATTGACGCACTCACCCTTCTATGATGCGGAAGCTACATTGTCTCCAGACGGGAAGAAAATGATCTATACCAGCACCAAAGACGGAGACATTGAGTTATACATCATGGAGCTGGCTACCGGAAAGGAAACACGTATCACAACCACACTGGGATACGATGGCGGTGCTTGGTTTAGTCCCGATGGGAAAAAAATTATCTGGCGCGCCTCCCGTCCGCAAACTCCCGAACAGGTTGCAGAATATAAAGAATTGCTGGCCCAAGATCTGGTAGCCCCTACGAATATGGAAGTGTGGGTGGCCAATGCCGACGGCAGCCATGCTCGTCAAGTGACCCAATATGGCCAGGCGAATTGGGCGCCCGTATTTATGCCCGATAGCAAGCGCATCATTTTTGCCTCAAATCACGAGTACAAGCGGGGCTTTCCTTTTAATCTCTATGTCATAAACGAGGATGGAACCAACCTACAAAAGATCAGCCGCGATAAGGGTTTTGATGCCTTTCCGATGTTCTCTCCCTATGGAAAGAAGATCGTGTTTGCCAGTAATCGCAACAACGGTGGCACTCGCGATACCAATGTATTTGTGGCGGACTGGGTAGAATAAGCTAATAGATTGCCTATATTTGGTTTATTCAAAATAAACCTCATGGAAACCGGACTTTTACATCTGCATAATTTACTACGCTGGGTTTTACTCTTGCTCTTATTGCTCTGCCTGTTTCAGGCCTTTTCAAAAAAAGAATCGGTCAAAACGACCAGCCTCTTTCTGATGATCTCGGCTCATACCATGTTGCTCATAGGGTTATATCAGGTTCTAGGCGGTCGCTGGGCCTGGAGCCATGTTCCCGAGGGCATATCCGTTATGAAAGATGGCTTCTATCGGTTTTACCTGATCGAGCATCCTTTTTTAATGATCGGCGCCATTGTGATGATCACCTGGGCCCGAACAAAAGCCAAGACACTGGCCTATAAGCCCGTCGCCTATGCTTTACTGGTCTCGCTGTTGATGATCTTGGCCGCCATGCCCTGGCCCTTCCGAACCGGGATCGGTAATCCCGCCTGGTTTCCCGGTATGTGATTGATCCGTTAAACGAACGCTATGCCTCATTATTATCGATTGGGTTCCATCCCCCACAAACGACATACTCAATTCAGAAAACCGGATGGCACGCTCTACAGCGAGCAGCTTTTTTCTACGGAAGGATTCAGTGATGATTATGCCTTGCTCTATCACTGTCATCCACCTACACAGATCATCCGCACCGAGCCGCAGCAGGATGTATCGCCACAGATCGCCGAGGAAAAGATGTTGCAGCACCGCAGCTTCGAGGGTTTTAATGTGCCTCGCATCGACGATTATTTGCAAAGTCGCATTCCGGTGTTGGTCAATAGCGATTGTCATATTGTGTTGGCCGCCCCGCGCAAAAGCACCACCGATTATTTTTATAAGAATACCGACGGAGACGAGATGATCTTTGTACACGAGGGCAGCGGAAAAGTATTGACCCAATATGGTCAGCTCCCTTTTAGCTATGGAGATTACATTGTTCTACCGCGGGGCACCATCTATCAGATTCACTTTGATACGCCAGAGAATCGACTATTTATTGTGGAGTCCTTTACCCCATTACGTTATCCTAAGCGCTATACCAGCCGTCGCGGTCAACTAATGGAGCACTCGCCATATTGCGAAAGAGATATTCGGCCGCCGCAAGACCTGTTGACCATCGATCAAAAAGGAGATTTTTTGATCAAGGCCAAGAAAAAAGGAATTCTTTACGGGTTGCATTATGGCACCCATCCTTTTGACGTGGTGGGCTGGGATGGATGTTGTTATCCCTTTATTTTCTCCATACACGACTTTGAGCCCATTACCGGGCGGGTGCATATGCCACCTCCCATTCACCAAACCTTTGAGACCGACGCGTTCGTGGTTTGTTCATTTGTGCCTCGTTTATTCGATTATCATCCGCAAGCCATTCCGGCGCCGTATAATCACTCTAACATCGATAGCGATGAGGTGATCTATTATGTGGATGGTGATTTTATGAGCCGCAAGTCGGTAACCAGGGGTATGATCACCCTGCACCCCGCTGGTATTCCCCATGGGCCGCATCCTGGGGCCGTAGAAAAAAGCATTGGGGCCAAAGAGACCAAGGAGCTGGCCGTAATGGTCGATACCTTCCGCCCACTCATGCTCACCCGTCAGGCTTTAGAGATCGAGAACGGAAATTATGTAATGAGCTGGGCTGAGTAGGGGTTGGCGGGTCATGAAATGGAGACAGGCTTTCAAAAGGCTGGTTATCAATTTATTGTATTAATTTCTGCTTACCGTATCACAGGTTTTCCACCAACGGGGAAAAATTCGGTGATTTTCTTCGTTATTCCCTGATAACGACCTATCTTTGCACCCCTTAAAATCGTATGTCGAAACAACCGCTGATCAAGCAAGACGGAATTATTTTGGAGGCATTGTCAAATGCCATGTTCCGTGTAAAGCTCGAAAACGGTCACGAAATCTTGGCAACCATCTCTGGAAAAATGAGGATGCACTACATCCGTATTCTTCCCGGAGATAAAGTGGGTGTAGAGCTTTCTCCATACGATCTGACAAGGGGACGGATCAATTTCCGATATAAATAAGACCGAAAAATAAAACAAGATGAAAGTAAGAGCCTCCATTAAAAAGCGCAGCGTCGACTGTAAGATCGTTCGTCGCAAAGGCAAGCTGTACATCATTAACAAAAAGAACCCTCGCTTCAAGCAACGCCAGGGCTAATCTTAGTTTATAACCTACTCAACAATAACAATTAATTATGGCTCGTATTGCCGGTGTTGATTTACCAAAAAACAAAAGAGGAGAGATCGGTCTCACCTATATCTACGGAATTGGTCCTGCCACTGCCCGTTATATTTTAGACAAGCATAACATTGATCGCAGTAAGAAGGTGCATGAATGGAATGACGATGAGCTTAATGCCATCCGTTCTGTGATCACCGAAGAGCTGAAAGTAGAAGGACAGCTTCGCTCCGAAGTACAAATGAGCATCAAGCGTTTGCTTGATATTGCCTGTTACCGTGGCCTACGTCATCGTAAAGGATTGCCGGTTCGTGGTCAGCGTACCAAGACCAACAGCCGTACCAGAAAAGGAAAACGTAAAACCGTGGCCGGTAAGAAGAAGGCCGCTAAAAAATAATTAACCGAAGAGTTTAATCATCATGGCAAAAGCACAACAACAGCAACCCAGCGCTAAGGTCGCCGCAAAGAAAAGAGTCGTTAAAGTTGACTCCTATGGCGACGCTCATATCTCTGCCACTTTCAACAACATCATCATCAGCCTTACCAATAAGACTGGTCAGGTGATCTCTTGGAGTAGTGCCGGTAAGATGGGATTCCGCGGATCTAAGAAAAACACACCGTATGCCGCTCAAATGGCTGCTGCCGATGCTGCTCGTGCTGCTTTCGATGCCGGCCTTAAGCGGGTAGACGTATATGTTAAGGGGCCTGGTTCAGGTCGTGAGGGTGCCATCCGTTCTTTGTCTCAAAGCGGAATCGAAGTGGTCATGATCAAGGATGTAACACCGCTACCTCATAACGGTTGCCGTCCGCCCAAAAAGAGAAGAGTATAATTGACATACGCCATCAGCGTTTCATTTTATTAAAGGGTGCGCGATTAATTTTTTCAAAGCTTTTTACCGATCGCGACACCGGTTTCTAAAAAAGCTTAAATGAACAATCACTATGGCAAGGTACAATGGTCCTAAGACCAAGATCTCCCGCATTTTTGGGGAGCCCATCCTGGGTAATGGAAAATGGCTGGGAAAGAACAGTAATCCTCCCGGTCAACACGGCGAAAAGCGTAAACGTAAATCGCTTGGCGAATATGCCTTGCAATTGCGCGAGAAGCAAAAGGCCAAATACACCTATGGGGTGTTAGAGAAACAATTCCGCAAAACCTTCGAAGAAGCGGCTCGTCGCAAAGGGGTTACCGGTGAAAACCTGATCCAATTGCTCGAAGCTCGTTTGGATAATACGGTTTTCCGTATGGGAATCGCTCCCTCTCGTCCCGCTGCTCGTCAGCTGGTTAGCCACAAGCATGTCGAGGTCAATGGAAAGGTGGTGAACGTACCTTCTTTTCAATTGAAGCCAGGAGACATGATCACCGTCAAGATCAGTAGCAAGGAGCGTGCCTCTATTTCGGGTGCCGTGCGGGGAAAGAATCCCAAGTACAATTGGCTCGATTTTAATGAGACCGAGTGCAAGGGAACTTTTATCGCTTATCCAGAAAGAGAGAACGTGCCCGAGAATATCAAGGAACAACTTATTGTCGAATTGTACTCCAAGTAATAGCTGAGGAGTTCATTCTTTAACATTTAAAGCAATCAATATGGCCATCCTGAATTTTCAAAAACCCGATAAGATCATTCTTCAAAAAGCGTCTGACTTTAACGCGCTGTTCGAGTTTCGCCCCTTGGAACCCGGTTATGGTGTTACCATTGGAAACGCTCTGCGTCGTGTATTGCTCAACTCGCTCGAAGGATACGCCATCGTTGGCGTTAAGATCGAAGGGGTCGATCACGAGTTTGCCACCCTCAAAGGGATCAGCGAAGACGTGGTAGAGATGCTGCTCAATTTAAAGCAGGTTCGTTTCAAGAAGATAGGAGACCAAGACCTTAGCTCCGAAAAGATCAATCTTTCCATTAAGAATAAAACTGAATTTACGGCCGCCCTGATCGGAGAGAATACGCAATCTTTCCAGATCATGAATCCCGAGCTGTTGATCTGTACGCTCGATAGTACGGCCCGTCTCGAGATGGAATTGACCATTGGAAAAGGACGTGGATATGTATCTGCAGAGGATAATAAGCCCAAAGAAGCTCCTCTGGGTTATATTCCGGTCGACGCCATCTATACGCCGATCAAGAATGTAAAATACAGCATTGAGAATACCCGTGTGGAGCAGCGTACTGACTTCGAAAAGTTGATCATGGAGGTGGCTACCGACGGAACCATTCATCCCGAAGAAGCTGTTAAACAAGCTTCCCGTATTCTCATTCAGCATCTGATGATTATTACTGACGAGAACATCACCTTCGATAATAAAGAGGAGAAGAAAGAAGACCTGGTCGATGAGCAAACCCTTCAGTTGCGCAAAGTGTTGAAGACTCCGCTCGAAGATCTCGATCTTTCTGTTCGCGCCTTTAATTGTCTGAAAGCCGCCAAGATCAATTCCTTGAGTGAATTGGTTCAGTACGAGCAAGAAGACCTTATGAAGTTCCGCAACTTCGGACAGAAGTCTCTCTCCGAGATCGAGCAGGTGCTCTCTGAAAGAGGGTTGCACTTTGGTATGGACTTGGTAAAACTGGGTATCGACCTGAGTGAATTTTAATCATATTCATTAACGCTTTTCTTAGCGAGAAGCAACCACTGCAATTCCTGACACGGTGCAGTGTTCATAAAAACAAAACGTCATGCGTCACGGAGACAAAGTAAACAACCTCGGCAGAAAGAAAGCCCATCGCGATGCCCTGCTGAGCAATCTGGCTTGTCAGCTTATTGCCCACAAGCGAATTGTAACCACTACCGCCAAGGCCAAGGCCCTGCGTGTGTATGTAGAACCCATCATCACTAAAGCAAAGGAAAACACCACCAATCAGCGCCGTGTGGTTTTCAGCTACCTGCAAGATAAAGAGGCCGTTAAGGAACTCTTTGGCGCGGTAGCCGAGAAAGTGGCCGGCCGACCTGGTGGATATACCCGTATTATCAAGTTGCGTTTTCGTGTCGGTGATAATGCCGACACGGCCATGATTGAACTGGTCGATTTCAACGAGATCTATGGTAAAGGAAAAGGAGAAGAAAAAGCAACGGCCAAAAAGACCCGTCGCTCCGGTGCCCGTAAAAAGGCCACGGCTCCCGCCGAGACACCTGCTGTCGCTGAAGCCAGTGCTGAGTCTACGCCTGCTGCTGAATAATCTTTTAGCAAATTGTATAACAATGCCCTTCTTCTTGAGGGGCATTTTTTTTGGCCCTAGTGTTCGGCCGATATTTTAGATGACCAGTGAAAGCAATCAGTTATTTTTGCCGCACAAACATTGGCTATGAGATCTGTATCCGTAGGATTGGTCCAGATGAGTTGCACGGCAGACAAGACCGCTAATCTGAGCAAGGCCATTCAGGAAATCGAAAAGGCGGCCGCCAAGGGGGCGCAACTAGTCTGTCTCCAGGAGCTTTTCACCTCCCTTTATTTTTGTGATGTAGAGGCCTATGAAAATTTTCAATTGGCCGAGCCGATCCCAGGCCCCTCCACCGAGGCCTTGCAACAAGTTGCCAGCCGACTGGGCGTTGTGATCATTGCCTCGTTATTCGAAAAAAGGGCAGAGGGGCTTTATCATAACACTACAGCCGTTATTGATGCCGATGGAACGTATCTGGGTAAGTATCGAAAAATGCATATCCCGGACGATCCGGCCTACTATGAAAAATTCTATTTTACGCCTGGCGATCTAGGCTATAAAGTATTCAAGACAAAATTCGCCACCATTGGGGTGCTGATCTGTTGGGATCAGTGGTATCCCGAGGCGGCTCGAATTACCGCCCTAATGGGAGC
>Ga0078894_10000574_pt1 | contig 25818 bp, 34 predicted proteins | sample LauGreSu1BDMLBSD_2_FD_67506 | JGI IMG/M metagenome (GOLD analysis project Ga0078894, IMG submission 67506) | Freshwater lake microbial communities from Lake Michigan, USA - Su13.BD.MLB.SD (version 4) (version 4) | ecosystem: Environmental > Aquatic > Freshwater > Lake | place: Lake Michigan... | reverse complement strand
GGAGCCTCCTTCACTCGCCACCCCCCGCCTGCCGATCGATGGGGGGATGGGGGTCTGGAAATGCTGCCGCGGGCGCTTCGAGGGCTGGCCTCGGGTCTGAAACCCGAAGGTTTCCGCTCTTTTCTACCGTGACATCAATGACTTGCGCGTCGGTCGCGTTGAGTTGGGACGTAGATGGGACGTGAGGGTTGATATTGCGACCCGTAAGCCAGGGCAGCGACACGACGATCCCACCCTGTACAGACGCCTGGAGCTGTGCCGGGATCACCTTGCCGACCATGCCGGCAAAGATCTTGCGATCCTCTACGCCGCCCGTAGCGCGCTCTATGAGCCAGCCGGCCAACCCCTCTGGGTGGCATGCGCCTGGCTGGCAGGCGAGCTCTATCGCCTCCTTAATCGTTTTGGTGACGCGATTCGGGCCAGGCTTTCGGCCGGCGGGGTTGCCGCTCTGGCCGGGCTTCCACAACGGGGCACCCTTCCCACGGGCCGGCTGGGCCTGCTCGGGCGCTGCTCTCTGCACTTCGGTCTCTGCCGCACTCATGTGGTGCGAGTCTGCCACCGCTGTGTGCTATTCGCAACAGTCCGCGCTGATCTGCGCCGAAGTACCAATTGGCGCGCATTGGCGCTTATTAGCGCGCATTGGCGCAAGCCTGGAATTGTTAGGACTTCGAGCGCGAAATTGTTACGAGGATGCCTTGCCTTCGCGCGCCGCCGCACTGCACTGAACCGCATACCGCACCGCACCCCATATATACAGTGCGGTGCGGTTCACACCAAAAACCCCCCTTGCAGGGGCAGCAGCCCCCCGCTTGGGGCGGGGGCTGCGCTGCTGCCTGCCCTGCTTGCACCGCACTGCACCGCATATGCGACCGCATGCGGTTCGATGCGGTTCAACGCTGCCCGTCGAACCCTAAGTGATCTGGCGCACATTCAAAAACACGTTGCGCAAATCTCATTGACTTGTGCGATACCACACAAATATATTTACCAAAACAACACCAAATATTTGGGTGCTAATGTGACGATCGATCCTACGATGAACCTAGCCGCAATCACTGAACGAACAGCCTTTGACCCCGACAGCTCCGCGTTTGTACTGCTCGAGCTACTCGCGGGCGGTCACGCAGGAAAGCCCTTCGACGAGCTGCCTGATGACGAGCTGATGCGCGCCCTGGACGCGGCCTGCGACCGCATGAAGCGGCTCGAGACCTATGACCAGTAACCGGAGACGGGGCTGCCTTTCGGAGCCCCTATCCGCATAGTGGACGTGTTGCGATATTCGCATGGCGTTGTGTTCGATACCGCACTAAGCTCCGCGTATGTCAATTGAATTCAATACGCCTACCCGCATCCAGTACCGCAGCCGCGAGAGCCGCTACGGCCGCAACGTATACACGTTGTCTGTACAGCCCGACGTAACCGACCGCGAGCTCGTCGAGTACATCGAAAGCACCCGGCGCGACCATAACAGCTTCGGCACTTACGTCGAGCGCTCTGCTTCTGGAACTGCGACGGTTTCGTTTTACACCGACTGATGCGATATTCGGTACACGTATGTCCGAACACATCAACACCCCAAACCCGGCCAAGGTCGCAGCCCTGCGCGAGGCGGTCGAGCGCGCCGACACGCTCGCCGTCGTGCAGGCGCGACTGATCGACAACCAACAGCGAATCATCGAGCTGCTCGAAGGACGCGTGAAGACGCTCGAGTCGATGGTTGCTGAGCTCAAGTGCCACTACTGAGGGACAACACATGGACTTCTGGGAATCGTTCTACGTCGTCGCCACGGTCGTATCTGCGATCAGCACCTCGACGTTCTTTGCCTGGTTCTTTTACGACGTGTTCTGGCGCGACTCGACGCCACGCACGGGCGGCCGCTACGAGCCCGACCGCGAGCGCCTCGCACGCCTGCAGGCTAAGCGCCGCCAGGCACTGCGCGAGCTCGGCGACAAGTGGGTACTTGACCCGAAACAACCACCCGTCAAATGGGGCTACCGACATGACTGAGTTCATCGTCCTGACCGGACACACCGACCACTACACCATCACCACCAAGCTCGACGAGCACAGCACGAGCGACGAGGCGATCAAAGCCTTCTCAAACTTTCTGCTCGGCATGGGCTACGCCCTCGAGTCAGTGAAGGTCTCGCTCGAGCAGGTGGCAAGTGAACTCTGACGCGCGCGCTGCGATGCGTGGCCTCTTGCGCCAGCTCTGCGAGGCCGTCGCCCGCGAGATGCAACTGCGCGCCGAGGTGCGACGCCTCGAGCGCGAACTCGAACAATTGAAGGCCGTGAAGCACTGATACCTCCTGAGAGCACGGCCGAACTCACGCACCGAGTAACCCTAGCGGAGCGCCACCCCCGCGGTGCGAGGTGGCTACTACATGCTCTACACCCACGCTGGCTCTCTCCCCACCCACCAGTACATCTGGATCGAACCCGACGCGATTGGCAAGCACGACTGGATGCGCGGCGTCTGGTTCGGCATCACTTCCTACCCCGGCCGCGCCTTTGGCTGCCACGTCCTGCTCGAGAACGGCGCCGTCTACCGCAACGTGCCGCTGCACCAGATCGCCGCCGCCAAAGACGCGCCGGGCTGGGCGCCGGGCGACGCTCAGACCTGGGACGCGTACGGGTGGCAGTTCTCGATGATCGAGTACCCGTTCCTGCAGGCGATGAACGCCCGCGTCAAGCTGCAGAACGGCGAAGAGTACGACGGGCACTACCTCTTCACGCTCGTGCCGACGGGCGACCCGTTCAGCGCCTCGCCTGCGCAGTCCAAAGAATTCTATTTCCTGCAGCTCGAGAATGGCCGCTACACCGCGCAGCCGACCAACCAGGTACTGATCGACGACCGCTCGTTCGTCGACAAGCTCGAGTGGCCGACTAACCTCAAGCGCTCACGCGACTGGTATTCAGCGGAGGATCGCGAATGATCGACGATCAATCAGAGCCCGGCTCGTGGGTACGCGAGTGGGACGCACGCTCGCACACGAGCGCTGAGTACCGCGCAGAGATCCGCGACCTGCGCGACAGAATCCTCGACTACTTATGCGAGATCGCGCATCTCAGGATGCAGCTTGCTGAAGAGCGCGAGAAAACTAAGCATTTAGAGATGGAGCCGTAAGGAACAATCCTTACCGCTCCCAGCTCGGCGCGCTCTCCTCGATCCCGGCCTCGGTCAACCCCAGCGCGCGCGCCGTCTTGCTGCTGCGCCCGACCTGATACTCGACCTCCTCGAGTAGCCCCTCACGAATGAAGTCGTGCAGCATCGAGAAGAAATCGCCACGCTTTAATGTCTTGGGGAAGTTGCTCGAGCCACGCACGACCGTATAGGCGTTGTTGTTTGATTGCGGCGACAAGCTCAAGCGCTGATTGGCGCGAATCGCAGATGCGACTAGCTTGAATACCGCATCACGCTGCGAATTCCGCAACAGTTGCCGCGCAGCTTGAGCGCCCGGAACCTGACCAAAGCGGCGGAACACTTTTGCGGCCGGGTCAAACTCGAGCTGGATGCCCTCCTGCAGCGCACCGAGGTTGCACTTCTCGTGACGCAAAGAAATTGCATCGCCCTCGCGCGTCATCGCCCACCGGCTGCGCGCGGAGTTGTTCCAGGCTGTCGAGCCCGAAAACGTGCTGTTGGTGTCGTTACCTGCGCCCATACGCACGCTCGCCTTGTCGACGTGCGCGAGCAGCAGCATCGCCGCGCCCGCGTGCTGCGCAATCGCGTTGAACGAGCGCATGAACCCGCGCACCTCAGCGCGGTCGTTCTCGTTGGCGTTGAACACGTCCGAGACGTTGTCAACGATGACAACATCCGCCTGGTGCTGCTCGACGACATCCGCGAGCCACTGCATGCGCGCCGTCGGGCCGCCCTCGCGCCACATAACGCAATCGACTTGCGTCAGATCGTACGCGACCAGGCGCCCGTCAAGATCAGCAAGCGATACGCCTAGGTCGGCGCAAATGTTCGAGAGCCGAAAGTGCACAGTGCGCGCCTCGTCCTCAGCGCTCACAACGAGCACGCGAGCGGGCTCCATCTCGTCGCCCAAGAACTTAGCCCCAAGCGCCAGGCTCGCCGCGAGCTGCAGGCTAAGATTCGACTTGCCGACGCCGCCGTTGGCGCTGAGCAGCGTCGTCGTGCGCGCCGGTAGCCAACCCCGCCAGCGGAATACCGCGGGCTCTGGGCTGGTGCCGGAAAGCGCCGACCAATTCATTGGCGCAAGCTCTGCGCTCGCCTGCGGCTCGCTCGTGACGGCTTTGCCGCCCAGGCTAATCGTTACCGCCGGCAACTGCTCCGGCCGGAACCGCTCCGCGCCCTGCACCATGCGCGGGATCTCGTTGTACCGCGCCTGCCACCGCTCGAGCTCACCAGGTGAGCCTGGGCGGGCAGCATCCATGATGCCGCGCAGATGATTCACGACCGCACCGCCCGAGGCGCCCGACGCCACGAGCTTTGCCGAGAGCTTCATCAGCGGGTCGTGATAAGACTCGCCGCTTAGTATGCGGCGCATCAACTCGGCATTCTCCGCATCGGAAGGCGCGTCAGATATAACGCGTTGCGTTACACGCGACGCTCGCTCGCGGATTGCGTCCAGGTCAAGCCCGAAGAGCGCAACCGCGTCCTCGAGCGTGTATTTGTTGCCGGGGTTCCACTCCTCGAGCTGTACCGGCACGTTGCGGCCGCCCTTGCCATTCGTGCCGGTGGGCACGCGACAGTAACGCACGGCATTGTTGCCCGACGCGTCGGCGTTGATCAGCTCGGCGTCGGCCATCGCCTGCATCACGGCGTCGATCAGTTTCGCGTCACGCGTGTCGGGGTCGCTCTCGTCGAGGATGGCGCCGATCTGATACTTGCCTGGCGAGGTCTCGATGATAAAGCTCGGCGAGCCGTTCAGCTCAAACTTGTTCGCGTCGTCCGCGACCAGCACCGCCAAAGAATTGAAATTGCTCTTGACCCTGCGCGGCTTGCCCTCGCCCATCGAAAGCCGAGCAACCGCGTAGTAGTTGTTATCCTCCACGCGCTTGTCGATAAGTAACCGCTGGTTGGCTGTCGACAACCACGGCTGCCCTGCCCACGCGTCGGCTGTGACGCCGTTCGGATCGCCGCGAAAGCACGCAATCCAGCCGTGCGTGCCGGCGCCGAGAGAGCCGTAGACGGCTTCTAAGAATTCGGAGTTAGTGACCATGCCCGCCCCCGCGGAAATTACTTCGGCAGGTTGACTAGGTCGGCCAGGCGCAGCTTTAAGCGCTCTTTTCTAGCGTGCTCAAGAATTGCAGGCCAATGCCGCTGCGGGATTAATCCGCCCGTGCCGCGCTTTTTGGGCGGCATCATCCAGCGCGAGACAGCGCTCGGATTCAGTTGCAAGACGCGTGCGGTAGCGCGCACACCGCCTAACTTAGCGACGATTTCCTTAGCCGGAGATAGTTGCGACATGGATCTTGTTTTCTCGTGGTGGTTGCGAGGCGTGGCGGAAGGTGCAATACTGATGTGGAATTGTCAACACACATCAAACCTACCTAGGAAACGAGATAAAAATGGCTGCCCAAAAGGTCAACACACGATGGTTCCGCGAGCGGCTCGCCGAGCGTGACATGTCGATGCGTCGGCTTGCGAAGTTGCTTGAACTAGACCCGAGCGCCGTGAGCTTAATGCTGCGCGGCAAACGGACAATGACTGCCGACGAGGCGAACCGAATATCCGGTTTGCTCACTATCCCTGTCACCGAAGTGTTAGCACAGGCTGGTATCCCGATCGAAGACGACGCGCGCAGCTTCCCCGTCAAGGCGTGGGTCGATGCTCGAGGCGCACTGCACACAATTACTGCCAAAAACGCCCGGCGCGTGATCGGGCCGCGGGATGTGCCAGGCGCAGGGCTCGCGGTGCAGATCCGCGCATCTGAGCTGGCAAGCGACGGCTGGGTATTGTTTAGCGGCGCCTTCGACACTCGCGCCGAGGCGTTTATTGACCGTCTTTGTATCGTCGAGCTTGCCGGCAACGGCCACATGGTCGCGACGCTCAAGCGTGGCTACGACAGTGAGAAGTTCAACCTAGTGCCTTTTACTGGCGCTGCGACGGTCGACAACGTCGCCGTCAAGGCCGCAGCCCCGGTGCTGTGGATTCGCCCGGTCTAACCGGGCCTTTTGCATAGACTGTTGAGATCTTCGCACCGGCTTGCTATATTGACCTCACCCCACCACGAGGCAACTAAATGACCGCAGAAAAACTAGCGGCAGAGTGGCTGCTCGCAAAGCGACAGGAACTCGAAGCCACCGCTCGACGCTTAGAAATCGAGCAAGACCTGCTGAAGATGCTGCCACACAAAGAAGAAGGCAGCGCATCGACGACCCTTTCCAATGGCTTTCGCTTTAAGGCTACCGGCAAGCTCGCGTACAAGGCTGACTTGGACAAGCTGCTGGCGCTCACGGCCGCATGGCCTGAGAAACCCGTTAAAACCAAGGTTGAAGCGGACGAGGCGCTGCTGCGCGCGATCCGCACCGACCGGCCTGACCTTTGGCGCCAGATTGCGCCCGCGATCACCGTGAAGCCAGCCAAGACGTACATCGTTATCGAGGAGCCGAGCAATGGTCTTTGATCTAAAGAGCATCAAGAAAAACACCTCTTTTGCCGCGCCGCGCGTGCTGGTGTACGGCGTTGAGGGGATTGGTAAATCAACCTTTGCCGCTGGTGCACCCTCGCCGGTCTTTATTCAAACGGAAGACGGGCTCGGCTCGCTTGCCGTCGATCACTTCCCAGTTGCGAACAAAGTCTCTGACGTGTTGGACGCGATCAGCACATTGTTTGACGGCGGTCACGATTTCAAAACCGTCGTCATCGATTCGCTCGATTGGCTCGAAACCCTGATCTGGCGCGACATCGAAGCGAAGTACGACGCAAAAGATTTAGCTTATGGAAAAGGCGCGATGATTGCCGCAGACAAGTGGCGCGAAATTTTGGATGGCCTAACGGCGCTGCGAAACGATCGCGGCATGGCCGTGATCTTGATTGCCCACACGGAGATCAAGCGCTTCGACTCGCCAGAGACCGAGCCATACGACCGCTATCAGCCGAAGCTGCAGGCGCGCTCGAGCGCGTTGGTGCGCGAGTGGTGCGACGCGGTGCTCTTCGCGAACTACAAGACGATGATTAAGAAGGACGACGTTGGTTTTAACAAAACCGTCTCGCGTGGCATCACCAATGGCGAGCGCCTGCTCTTCACGTCAGAGCGCCCGGCCTACATGGCAAAGAATCGTTATAGCCTGCCTGAGAGCATTCCGCTCTCGTGGGAGGCTTTCGAGTCCGCAATTGCAAACTGAACAACACAGGAAGTTAGATCATGCCTTCATTTCAATTCGACGCTGTCTCCCACGTTGCTGCCGCGGCCCCGAGCCGTGAGCCGCTGCCAAGCGGTATGTATCAGGTCATTGTGATCAGCTCTGACCTCAAGCCGACACAGGCCGGTACGGGTGAGTTCATTGAATTCACGCTGCAAATTGTCGACGGTCAGCACGCCGGGCGCCGCGTGTGGGATCGGCTGAACGTGAGCAATCCCAATAAGACTGCCGAAGACATCGCCAAGCGCCAGCTACAGGAGCTCTGCCTCGCTGCGGGCGTTACTAACCTCACTGACACCGAGCAGTTGCACGACGTGCCGGTGCTCTGCGAAATCGGCCTCGACCGCAAAGACCCGTCGCGTAATCGCGTCATGGGTTATCAGGCGGTTGCAGGCGCTAAGCCAGTTGCCTCCCAGGCTGCGCGTCCGACGACCGCCAGCCCCCCCAATGCCAAGCCGGCCGCGCGGCCCTGGGAGCGCAAGTAATGCCGCAAGTCCCTGCGAGCCAGCACAGCACGGGGGTCGCCGTCGTTGAGTGGCGAGCTAGCCAGCCGCAGGAGCACCGTGAACATTTAGGCGCGTCGCTGATTGGACACGCGTGTGATCGACACATTTGGTACGCGTTCCGCTGGGCGCTGTTGCCACGCTTTGGTGGGCGGATGCTTCGCCTCTTCGAGCGCGGGCGGCGTGAGGAGGCTGTCGTCGCTGAGGAGCTGCGCGCGATTGGCGTAGAGCTTCACCTTGACGAGGGCGGCAAGCAGATTGAGTGTCGCGACGAGAGCGGCCATTTTGGCGGCTCGGTCGATGGCATCGGTCGTGGCTTCCCCGAGGCGCCTAAAAGCTGGGCGATTCTCGAGGTGAAGACGCACAGCGCGAAGAGCTTTACCGATCTGAAGAAGCACGGCGTTGCTGAGAGCAAGCCGCAACACTACGCGCAGATGCAGTCCTACATGGGTTTGCTTGGCGTGGAGCGCGCGCTGTATTTCGGCGTGAACAAAGACACCGACGAGATTTACACCGAGTGGGTACATTTTGATTCACACGAGTTCCAATCGATACACGAGCGCGCGCGGCGCATCATCGACGCGAAGGAGCCGCCCGCAAAGCTCTCGGAAGATCCGGCCAACTGGCAATGCAAGATGTGCAGCTTTTTTTCGCTGTGCCACGAGCAGAAAGTCGCCGAGATGAATTGTCGTACGTGTTGTCATAGTTCACCTGTTGAGATTGGAGCATGGCGCTGCGAACTTCACAGTACGGTAACGCACAAAGGGAAGCAAAAAGAGGGATGCGACTCGCACCTCTTTATTCCGGCGCTGGTGCCGTTTGGTGAGCCCATCGATGGCGGGCAAAACTACATCGAGTACCAGCACAAGGAAACCGGGCGCACGTTTAAGAACGGCCCCGGTGGCTACTTGAGCAAAGAGCTCGCCGCGTGCGTCGCCGAGATTGTCACTGACCGGACGGTCGAAGCGATGCGCAGTGTCTTTAAGGCAAAGGTGACCGAGTCGACAAGCGCGCCCCGCGGCCGTCGCAGCAAGGTCGATCTGTCGAAGTTTCCGAAGGCCGACGAGCCTTTCGTGGACGACGACCTCGACAGTGTGAATTGGAGCGGAGAGCCAAAGAAATGAAGGTCACCGAGTACGACATTGTCGAGCGGCCGCAACACTACGCCGAGAACGACATCGAGTGTATCGATGCCATTCGCGCGCAACTTAGCGAGGAAGAATGGCGCGGTTTCTTGCGCGGCCAGGTGGCGAAATACAACTGGCGGCTAGGGCGCAAAGATGCCCCTGCACAAGATGCGGGAAAACTGCGCTGGTACGCAACATGGCTGATAGGAATTGACCCGCGTGAAACCCGATAAGCCACCCCAAAAACATCCCTGGCGAACTTCTTGGAGTCCAGAAAGTGCGAGATCAAATCGAAAAACTCATAGCCGTGACGCTCTACACGACAGTGATTCTCGGGAGCTGGGTGCTGCTGGCACTGGTCTCGGGAGTGTTCGTCGGACTAGCCCGAATCGGGTATGACTGGGTGATCTGATGGGCGGTCGCATGTCACGTAACAAGGGCGCCGCCGCTGAGCGTGAGCTCGCCACGATCCTCTCAGACGAGCTCGGGTTCGTCGTCAAGCGCAAGCTCGGGCAAGCTCGAGACTCGGGCGATGATATGCAGGTTGGGAAGTTTCGCATTGAGGCCAAGCGTCGCGAGACGCTCGCCCTGCCCGCCTGGTGCCGGCAAATTGAGGAGCACTGTGAGCCCGGCGAGGTGCCCGTTGTGGCGTATCGCCAGAACGGCCAGCCGTGGCGCATCGTGATGAAATTAGAGGACTTTTTGCCGCTGATGCGGGGCGAGTTGACGAATGACTGAGGTGTTGCGAGAATCTCACCATCCAGTGCTAGTCTCACTGGATGTCGCGGCAAGCCGATTGGGTGTTAGCGTAAAGACGCTCCGACGGCTAATTGATAAGGGCGCGGTGCCAAGTTATCGCTTCGGCACCGCGATTCGAGTCAACGTCGCGGAGGTTCTAACCGCAACGAAAAGGGAACCCACCACATGTCAATCTTCAAAAGAGGCAAGACGTTCTATATCGACGTTGTCCTCCCGAACGGCAGGCGACTCAAGCAATCTGCTCAGACTGCTGATCGCAAAGCAGCGCAGGAGTTGCACGACCAACTGAAGGCGCAGCTTTGGCGCCAAGTGAAGCTCGGCGACAAGCAGCCGCGCTCGCTGACGGAAGCCGCCGAGCGCTGGCTCGCTGAGCACGAAAAAGACGGCGCGATCCGCGACTACACGTATCACCTCGCCTTCTGGTGCGCACGCGCTGAGGGGATGGCGCTCACCGACATCACGCGCTCGTGGGCGGCCGAGCAGCTCGATCAGCTCATCACGCGGAAGAACAAGCCTGCGACCGCGGGTACTAAAAACAACTACGTCATCACACTGCGAAGCGTACTGAACACCGCACTGAAGGAGTGGGAGTGGATCGACCAGGTGCCCGCGTTTCGCACGTATGGCGAGAAGCGCAGCGCCTCGAAGATGTTGATCGCGACTCCGGCGCAAGCGAAGGCGCTACTCGAGGTGCTGCCCGAGGGACTACGCGCCGCGGTGGGTTTTGCGTTTATGACGGGGCTTCGCAAGTCGAACGTGTTTGGGCTGACCTGGGATCGCGTGGATCTCGAGCGCTCGGTCGCTTGGGTGCAGCCGATTGATACGAAGGCGGGGAACCTCATCACCTGCCCGCTCAACTCGGCCGCGCGCCAACTGCTCGAGCAGCAACCGCGTGTGGCGGGCGAGCCGCGAGTGTTCCCGGTCGAGCCGCCGTGCTGGCATCAGTGGAAGCGGTACACCCAGCGCGCCGGGTTGCCGGCGGGGTTTCGGTTCCACGACATCCGTCATACGTTCGCGAGTTGGCTCGCGATGGACGGCACGGACAGGAAGACGTTGCAGGACATGGGGGGCTGGAAGACGGCTGCCATGATCGACAACTACGTGCACTTGCCCGTGGATCATTTGGTCAAGGCGGCCGAGCGTTTGGCGACTCGACTGCACTGATTTCCAACGTCATGGAACAGTTACGTCCCAAATACGTCCCAATTAGAAGTTTCTAATACTCAACAACGCTCGTAAGTTGTTGATTTTGTTGGTAGCGGGGGTAGGATTTGAACCTACGACCTTCGGGTTATGAGAATCTATCAGGCCATTTGCAAAACAGCAAGTTATTGATTTTTCTCGGACTGCGATGGACTCCGCTACCCCATTTTTTCTACTTTACGTCCCAATTACGTCCCAATCTTTGATCCTCGAAACCAAGCATCGCCTTCGTGCACGACGCAGAGCTCCGGCTCGAGAAGTCGACCCTTGTGGTACGTGAGCACGATGAAGCCTGACGCCCAATTGAGCGGCCCAGCCTCCGTATAAGCGAACTGCGGCCCTTTCGCCTCTGCGAGGCTGCCAGTGTCTACCCCGTACCGACGACCTCTGTAATCGCCCCAGGGCGTGTATTGGAGCTTGTGCAGGTGACCGTGCACGTAGTGCACCCCAGAGCGCAGCGTCGAGTTGTACGCGGCGTGAATACCGCCGCCGACTGGCCGGTGCCGGATGACCGTCCAGGCGTCGGTGTTGGCGTTGGCGTGGATCGCCCACCCAGCGCGCCAGCGCGGCAGATAGTCGATCAGGGTCGCGCCGGTCATTTCCTCGAGCTCGGGCGCGTTCACAGCAAGGTAATTCTCAAAGCGCGCGTCGTGGTTGCCAATCGTTCGGATGAGCTGCGCGCGGCCGGCGGCTCGCTCGATCTCGGCGCACCGATCTTGCACTGCGTGAAGCTCGTCTTTGAGGTCGGGCTGCTTCTCCCACATGATGCGCGGATGGCGGCTGATACGAGCGCCATCGAGCACGTCGCCGTTCAGCACCACCGCGGCGGGCTTGAGCTCCTTTGCAAGCTTGCAGAACGCCTGGTGAGCCGTCGTGACGATCCCCGGCCAGTAGTGCGCGTCAGAGCCTACCAGCACGACGCCGTCGGTAACCTCGAGCGGCATGTCTCGCTCGTAGTCACGAGCGCGCGCCTCGGCGGTCGCCTCAATCGCTGCGCGGATCTTGCCGTTAGGGCCGCCTCGCTGCCTGGCGTTATCGCTCTCCAGAACGATTCCGTACTTTGCCTCGAGCGTCTTGCGCCGGCTGTGCACGTTGCGTGCATCGACGCCAATCGCGCGCGCGACCTTGGTGGGTTCTCTATACGTTTGCCAGATGTGAATAAACTCGTCGTCTGAAACTTTTGCCGCTGGCATTCATTCCTCGAACGTCGTTAACGCTTGCTGTAGAAGAAGTCCGAGCTGATCGACGAACACTTCGTCGTGGCTCAGCTCGTGTGACATGTGGTCAAGCAAGGCATGAGTAAGCTCATGCGTGAACACGGCTTGGATTTGCGACTCAATAGGATTCGCAAGCAGATCGATGCGGAGCTTTTCCGGCTCCCACATTCCGACTACGCCTTTGCCGTGGCGCCATTTCGACCGCGGCAGAATGCGCACCGTGATGACATGCCCGAGTAGCTGAAATCGCTTTGGGATGCCAGCGCGTCTCATAACAGCGCCGCCTCTGCCTGCCGCCGTCGCACTAGGCCAGGCAGCACTCGCCCGCCTCCGCGCACCCAGCGCATGAGCTGCTCTTTCGCGCCGGCCCAATCGCCTTGATTGATACGCCGTCGCAGCGTGCTCGTTTGGAGACGCGCGCTCCCCAGGTTGTATGTGAAATCGAGGACTGCGTTGAGTGCTTGCGGATGCGCGATCAAAGATGGGCATGCGCGCAGCACGCTCGGCAGAAACTCGCGCTCGAGCTGCCAGCGCAGCAGCTCTTCTGCTCGCTCGCGTGTAATGGGCGGATCGTCGAGCGTGACCTTGCGCCCGTCTTCGTAGCGCGTTGATCCAAAACCGATCGTGAGCACACCCGCCGGGCACACATAACTGCGAGCTCTAAAGCCCTCAAACTCTTTGCAGAGCGTAACGGCAAGCTCGAGGTTCACTACAACCCTCGTCGCGCAAGTGTCCGGTCGAGGAACCAGTAGTTGAGCGTGCCGGCGACGAGCGCCGCGAAGTCTGCCGACATCATCGTTATGAAGACCGTCTTCGCGTCAGCGCCAGCGAGCCACGCGTTGTACGCGTACCAGACGTGTACGAACGACCAGATGAAGAGCACCCAGTAGGTGATCACTGGGCGCACGCTGGCGCTGAGCGCTGCCGCCCAGCCGCCTGCGGCTTTGGTCATCTCGGTCTGCTGCTCGATGGCCGACTTAAACGCGCCAATCACGCCGACATCGAGATCAGCAGAATGCTGCGCACGAATCTCGGACATCTTCTGCGCGCCGCGCTGCGCCTCGAGCTTGCACTGCTCTTGGAACATTGCGAGCTCGTGCGTACGTTCGTTCTTACGATCAAACGCTTTGAGGAACTCAGGCACTAGGCGGAATGCGCCGCCCAAGACGCTGCCTAATACGCCGCCGCTTAGTGTCTCAAGCATTACTTTCCTCGCTTGTTCAGTAACTCAAACGCGGCTTTTACCTTCTCTTCTAACACCGCCACGCGTAGGTCGAGCTTTGACAGCACGATGATGAGCGTGATGACGCCAAGCACAACCGGCCATGCTTTAATAAACAACTCAAAAATGCTGCCTTGGTTGCTCATCAAGAGTGGCTCCGACTTAAGTAAAAAACACCAGTTTGGCGAGAATGGCGAACATGCCGCCGAGCAGCGTCAGACCGATCTTGACTAGCAATTTATTGAGAGCGTGTACGTCTGACTGCATCTCACTCGCTGACTTCAAAATGCCGGCATATCGCTCCGCACACACCGCTTCGTGTGTGTTGATCTGCTGCTCGACTGTCCGTAGCCGGTTAAACACTTCGGGAAGATGCTCGCTCATTACTCACCTCAACTTACGGTCGTTCGCTGTCCTGCACAGGTGCAGTCAGAATTTCTGTCGCTCGCTCCTGCGTGAGTAGGTTCTTGCTAACAAGCGTCTCGACGCCGGTCGTCGTTCTCGGATCGGCCAAATTAACCTGCGTCACCATGTTGAATGTTTCCACCCACGCTGTGACTTCCACATCAGTCTTAGCAGCAGAAATGATTCCGACGTATTCGGCATCGGTCATCCGGTAGCGGAAGGCCAGCTTCGTGATGATCGGCGGGAGCGGCGGCGGTGGCACTGCAATGATGGTCATGTCTGATTCCTCACTTGATACGGAAATACGTCGAGAGGTTGGAGCCGGATGCAAATACTTGCGCTGCCGTTGCTCCCACAAACTGCGGGGTTGCGCTGAAACTTCTGCCAGCGAAGCTGATTACGTCGACTGCCAGGAAGCTGCCGTACTGAGTCTGCTGAACATACGGGATGTACATACCGCCCGAATAAACCATCGGCGCCGACAGTGTCGCTGTCGCCGTGTTGACGTTCTGATAGCGAGTCGTATCAATAGTCCAAGTCGCTCCGTCGTTGGTCGAATACGCCTGATTGGTTCCGTAGAACAGAATCATTCGAGTGCCGTCAGACAGCAGGTATGGCGCTATGTTATTTCCCATGCCTGTGAACAGGCCGACCAGCGGGGATGAGTCCGCCAGATCCACCAGCGTGAAGTTCACACCGTCTGTCGTTTTCAACATGTACGTCGAGCTAGTCGTCGGCGCACCGAGCATGATGTACGTCGCCGTCGCCGTATTGATGCAATACGGCTGCTCAGCACCGCCAGCCACGCCGGTAGGCATATTGGCCGGAGGAGTTCTGACCGTCCAAGTGACGCCATCAGGCGATGTCACGATCTGTCCGCCGTTTCTTACGATGATGAAGCAGTTGCCAGCCTGCGACCAACAGAATCGCTGCGGATACTGCAAGCTGGTGTTGGGATTTGCGGCGTTCCAAGTCGTGCCATTGGTTGTCCATCGAATCCCTGAGTCCCCGGTGCCCATGTACGTGTATTGAATTGCAACCAGTCTGCTACCACTACCGGCGAAGAACACGTAGTCAGGGGCATTCGTCCCAGAAACGTCGGAGTACGCGCCTCCGGTTGATCTAGAAATCATCGTATAAGCAGCAGTATTTAACGGTCTAAAATTACTAACATAGATAGCGTTGTTCCAAAGAATAGACGAGTAGATGGCAGATCCGTTGGTGCCATCTCCCGAGAGATCCATGCCATTTGTAGGCGCACTAGCAAACGAGCTGCCGTATTTGATCGCCGCAGTGATGCCAGTGTTTTGCCCAGTGCTTGAGTTATAGACAACGTGTTTGTTCCCGCCCAAGTCGTATATGTTTGCATTCGCCAAATACGTACCCCACGGGCCGTAGCTGCCGTTACCACCCAGCAGCCAATTTGAGTTGGTGAACAGCTTTTGACCGGCGGCGACACATGCAGTCGGCAGCGCAGAGAATATTCCCGAGTAGTTCGACGTGTAGGTCTTGAGCAGCCCCGTCCGCAGATACTCCTTGCCGGAGAACGTCGGGTTGCCGCCCCAGATCGAAGCCGGGCCGGGGATCATTTCGCCAACGAATGAATCGCCAGCAGGGAGGAACTGAGAAAGCGTACTCATGTGAATGACCATCCAATCGTGGAGTTAACGTAGCGAAGCTGGACTGCGGCGTACGCCGCGTTGAGCGTCATATCTTCTGCGATGCTCTGAATGTTTTCGCCGTTGCGAGCAACGACGTTATCGGTACGTCCATTCGCCACCGTCACCCACACTACCGCACCAGCAGCGGGAGAGGCAGGCAGCGTCAACGTCGTCGCAGCGGCGTTGGTCAGCACGTATTGATTCAGTGCCGACGCCGCCTGAGAGGTGCCAGTGACGATGTTCATTGCAGGCAAGCCAGACGGTGCCGAACTTGTCCACGTAGTGCCGTCAGAAGTCAGGACGTTGCCAGCCGCGCCTGGGGCAACCGCCTGCACCGCAGACGTTCCGTTGCCGAGCAGCACGCTGTTGGTGGCGAGCGTCGTCGCACCCGTGCCGCCGTTGCCAACGGCTACTGCGCCGGTAAGCTTCGATGTTGCAAGCGACGTGATCCATGCCGGGTCTGCATACGTTCCGGTCGTGTAGACGCCATTGGTGACAGTGCCAGCGTTGCCAGACACGTTCCCCGTGACGTTCCCGATAAAGCTCGCCGCCGTGACGTTTCCTGCGTCGTCTGCCGTGACGGCGCTGTTCTTGATCAGCTTGCCGGTAACGCCATCGAATCGCGCCAGGGCGTTTGTCGTCGCCGACACCGGGCCTTGCACATATGTCGTCGCCGGAATGTATGAAGCAAGCCACACCGAGCCTGTGTAGACACGCATCTCGTTGGAAGTGGTGTTGAAGTACAAGGCACCCGTAATGAGCGGGTTGCCGTCGTTGTCTACGGTCGGGTCAGACGCCTTCGCACCGAGATATCGATCATCAAACGAGTCGAACGACGCTGCCGCAGCAGTCGCGGAGTTTGCCGCCGACGTTGCGCTGCCTGACGCGGAGATGGCGCTAGCCGCTGCCGCCGTCGCTGACGCCGCCGCGCTGGATGTCGAGCCGAACAGCGCGTCGATGTACGAAGTCGTGTAGGCGTCGGTGATGCCATAGCCAGCCAGCGTCGTCGGGTTGGTGCCGCCCATCACACGGCCATAGATGTCTACGGTCAGCGACTTGTAAGTGCCAGCCGAGACGCCCGTCGTCGCGAGATCGATTTCATCTGCGCCGACTGTGATACGAGACGACGAAGCCGACTGCACGTTGAGCGTGTTGCCGACTTTGACCATGCCAGCGCCAGCAATGACCTGCCCAGCCCCTGAGAACTGTGTCCAAGTAACTGGCGTCGTGCCGAGTGTGCCGCCTGCGGAAATCGTGCAGACGTAGCCGTTGTCGTCATTGAGTGTGCCACCCTCGACAAACACAAAAGCCGACACCAGTTCGTCCCAGGTGTTGGCGTCAGCAGCGCGATTCCACGCGCCAGCAGCCGCGACGTAGATGCCGTTTTCCGCTGCGCTGGTTTGATCTTTGACCAACACACGCAGGCCAGCAGTGACAGCCACGCCATCGATGGTCTGTGTGCCAGAGAGCGTGATGTTGCCAGTAGTTGCGGCGACGCAAGACGCCTTCGCATCCAAGCCCTGAGCGACCGAGTCGACATACTGCTTATTCGCGGCGTCGGTGTTTGCCACCGGATCGGACAGGCCGGAGATCACCCCGCTCGTCATATCGAGCGTACCGTTGATCGTGACGTTGTTGAACGTCGAACTGCCGGAAGCGGCGGTAACGTTTCCCGTCACGTTGCCAATTACGCCACCCGTCGCGGTAATCGCACCACTTGCCGCCAAAGTACCGCTGAATGTGACATTTCCCGTCACCCCTAGCGTGCCGCCAATCGTCGCGTTGCTAGTGACAGCGAGCGTCTTACCGGCCGAGAGCAAAATGCCGTTGACGGTATATTGCAAGATTGGAATACCAAGCACCGACGCCCAGAATTCGCCCGGCCCGGCGCGGTAGAGGCCGCTGCTCGTCTCGTTAAGGAACGCGAGGCCCGGCGTCGCGGCAGAGCCGTTAAACAGCCGGAACGGCGCGAGCATGCCGCCTTCGCCGGTTCGCGAAAGCGAATCGGTAATTTCGTCGCCAATGTCCTCGAGCGTTGCGTTTGCCCAGTTGGACTCGATGACGGTGCCCGGCTCTACCGGGTTGCCAGCGGGCAGTGTGTATGTACCAGATCCGTTTCTAGGCATTTACCGTCTCCTATCAATTCGCAGCGGTGCCAGCACCGCCACGCAGCGTATTCAAAAGTAGGCTCTGCTCTGGCGAGAGCGGTTGCCCCGATTTTTCCAAGCGCTCGAGGATGCGCAGCAGTTCGTCTGGGTTCTGCAACGCCTCTGCCAGCGCTCGGTCGCGGTTTGCAGAGGCCAGATTCTCGAGCTGGCCTAAGCCAACTCGACTGACCCAGTTCGGCACTCCTGCCGCACCTGCGATTGCGTCGCCTACTTGGCCCGCGGCCTCTGCAGCGATGGTGTCGCTTGCCGTGTTGCTTCCGCCACCTGCTGTCGCGGACTTCGCAACACGCTGGGTGATATTTTGCCGTCGCAAAGCCTCGAGCACCACCCTCAAACGATCTTCCGCGCGCGTCGAAAGTTGCGAAACGTCGTCCTTGCCACGAGCCTTGTTAAGCGCGCGCCCAAGGCCTGCTTCTGTAATCTTCGGAACATCGCCTGCGGCGTCTGCCGCCACACCGAGCACGCGACCAGTCGACGCGTCGTAGAACGTGTCGCGAACTCGGCCCGCAGCCTTACTCTGGTCGACCATGCGCGAGCGGCGCGCATAATTGTCGACAACGGTCTGCCACTTGCCGCCGGTAGCGTTGTTAAGAATGTCATCGACCTGCTTCATCGCCGCTAGGCGAGAGGCCGAGTCGCGCGGCGCCCCTGACAAAGCGTTGGGGTTCATTGGATTAAACTTGGCGCTGAGGTTGGCTCTGATCTGCTGTAGGTGCGCCGGCGTGTACTCCGCTCCGGCATCAGTGACGAACTTAATATCGTCCTCGATTGCCTTCAGCATGCCGCGAACGGTCGGGTTACTTGCCTCCGGCTGCCGCATCGCGTCATCGAGGAAGTTGCGGAACTGCGCGAGATCGCCCGAGAATTGTCCTAGGTTGACGTTCTGCTGAGCGTCCGCCCAGTTGCGATCCCAAACACGCACGCGGGCAGCCTTACGTGCCGCAAGAACATCCGCCTCGCGCGTCGCTCGGTTGACTTCATCGGCCACGGTGCGCGCCTGGTTGGCGTCGAACTCAGACCAGTTTGCCGCGTTTCGAGTACGACTGCCGCGCTCAAGGCGCGCGAGGTCGGCGCTGTCGAGTTGCGCTGCCGTTGAGAGCGGAATCGAGCTTGGCGCGCGACTGCCGCGAAGCTGAGCAAGCGTACGCTGCAGGACGCCCTGCCGGGCCACTTGATCAGCGCCCTCGCCTGCAAGCTCCTCGACGACGCGCTCTGCCGCGCGCTCTCCGCCGCCGCTCTGAGTGATCATGCGACGGCCGGCGTTGCCGAGGCCAATGAGACCGGGGAAGGCCGCGCTATAGGCGCTGCCCTCGAGTGTATTTCGCAGGACGCTCTCGCCCTCGGTAGTCGGCCGCAATGCGCCGTAGGTGCCGCCTGCGAGCAGCGAATCCCCGACGAGGCCGGCAGTACCCAGGCGCGCTGTCGTCGACGCAGCGGGCGCGATACGCGACCCCGTGCGCAACGCTTGGTAAGCGCGCGGCAAGTAGGTGCCCACGCGCGCGGTAGTGTTGGCGAATGCGCCGACCGGGATTGCAAGAGTCGGAACGACGTTTCCAACTACCTGCGCAAAACCGCCCCCAGTCGTATTTTTTGCAAGCACTTCAGCACCAGCGCGCTCATCTGCCGCGCGGCGCTTTAACTCGGCGCCGCGCTCGTCGCTGCCAAACATGTCGTTTAAGCGCTGCTGTGCGCCGGTAACAAGTTCCTGCACGCCGGCGCCGACATTTGCCAATGTGCGCTCGCCCCACGAGGTGTTCTGCGCTTGACCGCCAGTCGCGCTGCGCATCGTGTTCCGGCGCCACTCGTCGGTGAGCTTTGGCGTCTGCTGCCGGTTGAGCAAACGCAAAAGCTCATCTTGAGTCGTTCCATCTGGAACGCCTTCAACGATTGTGCCGTCAGGCATTACGACATCAACGGGCATTGTTGTCTCTCAAAAGCTCTTCAAAACTTACGCGGCGATTCCCTGACCCGCCGCCCGCGTTGTACGGGAGCACGTCCTCAGCCGGAAGCCCGTTTCGCTGGGCAAGCCCGCGGTAGTAATCAATTACGTCCGCGCGGCGCTGCTGAGAGTTGCGCTGCAGGTTCTGCGCAACTTGACCAATGCTCTGCAACTGCTGCGGCGTGAGCAGTACACCCGAGCGGATACGCTCGGGATAGTTGAGCGCGGATTCGTAGACGCCTCGAGCTTCGGCGATAAGCCGCTGCTCCGCCTCGCGCACCACCGAGTCTGGATCAAGCAGCTTGCCGTATTGGAAAATCAGCGAGATCTGCTTAATTGCGTCAGTCGCAATCTCCGGGTCTGCGAGCATCTCGGTAATGGTTTGCGCAAAGCTCGTGCCGTTAGCGACCTTGTCGAGGCGGGTGTTCAGCTCGCCGCGCAGCTTTGTCGCGTTGTTGAAATTGCGCACGTCATCGCGCTGCGAACGAGTGTTTTCGGCTAAGTCGCGACGCAGCAAGTTTTGATCGGCGCGCTCGTCTGCACGATCGGCGGACGCTGCGTACTGACGACCAAGCCCGAGAAATTGCTCCGCTTTTCGATCCTGAGAATACGTCGGATCTTTAACGTACTCGCCACTCGGCGTGATGTAGCCGGCGTTGCCGACCTTGAGCGGCTCCTGCGCAGCCATTGAGCGCTTTAAGTACTGCGCCTGCACCGGCTGAAAGCGCGGGCCAGCATAGCCGGCTGCAAGCGCATTCAGCATGGCGCTTTCACCGTCCTGCGCGCGCGTCTTCGCGTATTGCTGCAAGCCGGCAACGTCGGGCTCTGCTGCGTACGCATCAAGCCCCATTCGCGTGAAGTATTCCGACAAGCCACGCGCATCTGTCGGCATGCCAGAGTTCGCGCCTGGCGTGACGTTATTGGTAAGCGTGCCGCCGACATTTGTGCGCTGCGTCGTACGCTGAGTCGTACGCGGCAGCATCGTCGGTCGACGCCCGGCAATTATCGCCTGCCGCAGTTGCTCCTCGGCGTCTGCAAGCGGGTCAACGCTAAGCGATGGCATTTGGAAGTTGTAGTCCATGATGCTCTCCGCTCAATACATGCCGTAGTTTTCTTCTGGATCGTACGGGCCTTTACCGCCATACGAGCCAGACGGCGGTAGCATTGCTTGCGGCGTTGTGCCGGTCGCCATTGCGCGCCGCTGCGCCATGCGCTGCTGCATCGCGCGCAGCATGTCGCCCTGCGTCTTGTTAAACGCGCCTTGCTCAGTATCAACCTTCTGCTGACCCTTGCGAGCGCCGTACGCCTGGCCGAGCTGCGCAAGCCCTTGCGTAAACGACGGGCCTACATACACGCGGCCAGCCATTCCGCCCTGCAGGGGCTGCATCGACTGCTCGCGCAAAGCACCTACCTGCGCTTGTTTACGAGCAAGGCGCTCTTCTTCGGGATTCATGGCGCCCATTTGCAACAGGTATTCGAGCATCAAATCGTCGTTCATGTCACAGCGCTCCGTAATTCACAGTTAGGTAACCGCTCGCATGGTGACGGACGAGATCCGGCCGCACAGCCTCGAGCTCCTGCGCGATCACGCCGCGCTGGCGATATCCGGCAATGTCGTATTCGTAAAGGCCAACGCCCATTGAGTGCGTGCCGACTCGCTTGATGTTTCGCTTCAAGCGACGATCAGAGAACGCGAACGGGTTGCCGAGCGCGGCGCTGCCGAGGCTAAACAATCCGCTCATCGTGTTGCCGAACGCGGCGTTCTTCGCGTTCTGCGCATCGAGCGCGGCTTGATACTGCGACTGCGCAGCTCCAAGCAGGTCGGGCGTTTCGGCGCGACCCGCGTTTTGGAACCCTGGCATCTGCGGCATACCGACTTGTTGGCCGGTAAGCAGCGCGTTCATTTCATTGAGCGGCATCGCGCGCATCAACTGCTGCTCAGCAATCGCTTGCTGGCGCAGACGGTTCTGCTGCTCCGAGGCCTGCATCTCCATCTGGAACTGCGCCTGGCGCGCGGAGTTCTCGGCCTGCTGACGCTGAATGTCCATCGCGGCGGCCTGCTGCAGGGATTGGTTGCGGAAGTTTTGCGACGCAAGATCTTGCTGGAAAAGCTGCCCGCCGGAGCGGTTGTACAGATCCGCCTGCCCCATCTGCATGCCGTAGAGCTGTTGCGTGGCGTCGTTGCCGAACTGCCCGGCGCCGAGCTGCTGATTGAACGCCTGGTTCACAGCTTGGTTACCGAACTGGCCCTGAGCGACGTTCTGCTGGAATCGCTGGTTCGCGGCGTCGTTGAAGAACTGGCCCGCCCCAAGCAATTGATTGAACGCTTGCCCCGCAGCCTGGTTGCCAAACTGACCGGCCGTCACGCCCTGATTGAATTGCTGGCCTCGAGCTTGGTTAGCAGCCTGCGTCGCGCCGAGCGCTTGCTGGAAGGCCTGATTGGTCGCCTGATTACCGAACTGCGCCGACTGCAGGTTCTGACCAAACTGCTGGCCGAGCGCCTGGTTGCCGGCCTGCTGCGCGGTCAGGCCTTGGTTGAAGGCCTGCCCCGTTGCTTGGTTGGCAAACTGGTTCGCGGCTAGGCCTTGGTTGAACGCCTGCTGCGAGGCGGCGTTGGCAAAGTTGCCGGCGCCAACATCTTCGTTGAAGGCCTGCTGACGCTGGCCCATCTGCATGCTGTAAAGGCGCTGCGCTTCGTTGCCCGCCATGTCGAGCGCGTTGTAGCGCTCAGAAGCCTGGCGACCAGCAAGATCGTCGAACGCGCGCTTGTACGCTTCCGTGCCTTTCTGAAAACCTTGATTGGCAAGCTGCGTCTCGAGCGCCTGCTGCTGCATCTGGTGCACAGGCATCATGCGTCCGACGAGATCGGTCGCAATCGAGTCGCGATACGAGGCATCGAACGCCGGTAGTGCCGGGTTGTCGCCCATATTCAGTCCGCGCTGGACGTTCTCGGTGCCAGTCGAGCGGCGCAGCGCATCCACCGTCGGGTTGAACTGCGCGTTCACTTGCGGCGATTGCACGCCGCGGGTGAGATCTCCTGTCATCGACGAGAAGTTGGTATCGACCGGAGTCTGCTGCACGCCATACTGCAGCGATCCAATCAGCGGGTTGACGGCTTCCTGCAGCGCGGTCGCGTTAACGCCGCCCTGGATGTTGCCAACGAAGTCGTTGACGCCCATTTGTGGGCCTTGGAAATCAAAGCCTCGCGTCACCCCCTGCTGACCGACGCTAGTCGCCAGACCAGGCGAGTAGTCGGCAATGTTTGAGGACAACTGCGCCGGGCCCGCCTGCGCCATCGACGGCAAGTTCTGCCAGTCAAACGGCTTGGCGTATGACTCGCCCACGCGGCCCATGAAGCCTTCGGCGAGGTTGCTACGCTGCTGCTGCAGAGCAATCTGTGAATCGAGCGCAGCCTGCAGCTCGGGGTTCAGCGTCGTGTTCTGCGTCCACTGCGTCACCTGCTGACCCGTTGCTGGGTCAGTGACAGCCTGCGTCGTCCACGACTCCTGCCCCCACGGCGTGTTCACCGTCGGGCGGTTGGCGTAGTTTTGGATGTTTAAGTTTTCCTTTGACGCCTGCGCCTGCGCAAGGGCCGCGCCGGTATAGTCTGGCGCCGGGGGCGCCTTGCCTTTACTCATTGCAAAGTCTCCTTCAAGTACCGGCAGTCTTCGCGGCGCATCTCGAGCAACACGCAATCGACCGTTTCAGCAATTTGCTTAAAGCCAATCTTTTTGTTGAACCGAATCGCCTTTTTCAAATCCTTTGGCGTCAAACCGTAGATCGCCTTCACGCCAATTGACTCAAACGGATACTGGAACGTCGCCTTCAACAAGCCCTTAGTCAGTGAGTGCGGCGTGTCGAATGCAACGTGAATAAAACAGCTCTCCGGTGTCCACGAGCCAAACGCCACAGCGGCTGCAATCTCGCCGTCGTCGCGGATAGCCGCAATCGTCCGCAGATCCGAGCTCCACGGGATTTGCGTTTGCTTGGTCATCCACTCCCAGATGACCGGCGGATCGCCTGGCTTGTCGGTCACCAACTTCATCGAGCCTCGTCAAATCCAAATTCATCGAAATACCACGCCGGCAGTTGAGCCCCGTACATTGGCTCCTCAAGCACAGGCTGCGTTGCCGGCATCGGCTGCCCGCCCAGCATCGCGAGCAGGTTCGGGTCGAGCGCAGGAGGCTCTTGAACGACCGGCGCCATCGACTGCGCGACATCGGCTTGCGGCGTAAAGCCCGGCACAAACGGCGCGGGGGTTTGGAACAGCGTGTCGGGCATCTGAAAGTCGACGTTGCTGTTGAACGCGGGGATGTTCATATCCTGCGGCGGCGCGACTTGCGTCGGTGGCTCGATGGACTGCGGCGCTGGATCGGCCATGATCTGCTCGAGCGTCTGGCGCACCGACATCTCGTCAGTCACCGGCGCGTCAGCCTCTATGCGCATGTCTTGGAACGGCAGACGGCCGTCCGGCGACAGGCGCGGATTGAAATTTGGGTTAAATGGCGGCATCGGCGGCTTCGGCGCCGGTGGCGGCACAGCCTGCGTCGTTGCAGGCGGCGGCGGTGTTGGCGTCGTTACCTTGGGCTTAATCGGTCGGTTTGGAATCACTAGCGGGCCGGTGTTATTGGTCTGCCAGGGAAACGAGATATTTTTGACGCCGGTAGGCATTGAGCCTGACGGAGCCGTATTGGCGCGCAGCGCCATAATGAGTGGATTTGCCGTTCCTTCTGCCATCACATCACCCCGCCGACTTCACTCATCACATGGAAGCTCGCAAAAATAGTCGAGCCCCCAAGGCCTCGGATACGCATGCGCAGAGAGCCGTAGTAACCAAGCCCCGTGACACCGATCCACAATTCGTATGTATTTGACGAAGACGCCCAGCGCGCAAGGTTCCACTGCGCGTCATCCCACTCGGGACGCGGCTCTGTCGTAAACGACGGCGCACCGGCTACGTTACCGAACGAGTATTGCGTGTTCAGTCGTATCTTGATCGACGGCGGCTGGCGCGCGATGAACACCGGGCGAACCATCGTGAAGCGCTTGAGCTGCCCCGGCGTGTTGAACGCGTTAAAGCACGTCTGCAATTCGCCATCAACAGCCTCGCCGCCATTGCCGTCGGTGTCGACTTGGTCGAGCTCGCCGTAGAAGCCTTTCGCCACCGCAGAGTCGTCGGTCGCGAAATACAACTGTCCGTTAAGCATCGCCGTCGCCGTCATCGGCATACCAGAGAACGTGCACCACGCGCCGGTATTGATGTTCATGCCGTACTGCTCGTACGTGCCATCGACCTCGGGCAGCTTAATGACGAGCACATCGGAGCTCGGCACTAAGTACACGTCCCACGAGATCTCGTCGCGCAGCTTGCTGATGACTGGCGACAAAACCGACTGAATTTTTTGAGCCGGGCCCGGCTGAATTTCGCTGAATTGGCCGTTGACCAGACGCGACACCGGCACAATGCCGAGCTCCGAAAGCAACATCACGTCGCCGCCAAAGTTAGTGAAGAAGCGCCCGTAGCGCGGCACCGGGCCGACATACCACACGCCCTTAATTCCGAACTTGGTCGGGTCTGATGGGTCTGTTCCCTGCCACACCGACACGTCGCCCTGCGAGCCGACGACGACGAGGTAGTCGTCAATGCCCATACCGGCGTCGAGCGTCCAGTTGACAAGCCCGCGCACATAGCCGCCGTTGCGCAGCGTACCGCCCATCGGGAACTCTACCGCTGTGCCGGAAATTGCATTGACCGTGTCGAGGTAATAGACGCTCGCGCTGTCTTGCACGGTAAACCACACGCGGTTCTTCCAAACCGCGACGCTGGTCGGGTTGGCCGGCAAGCCGGTCACCGTCTGCTGCGTCCAGGTAGAGCCGTTGTACGTCCAGTAACCAGCGCCTGGTGAGACTGCCAGAAGAAAATTGCCCGCCACAGTCGAGAACTGCGTCGTGTTCCAAAGATTTTGTGTGCTGCCCGTACCGGACACAGCAACAGTCGGCGCGACGTTCGCAGTCGTCGCGTTGTATATATTCCCGTTTGCCGCTGCAAATAGTTTGCTGTTGGCCGGATTTGGAGCGTTGTATGCAAACAACGAGCGGATGTCGCTAACCACAGTTAAAGGCAGCGTGTGGTACTGCCACCCGCGGCGCAGCTCAGCGCCGGTCTGCTTCGGGATGAAATTGCGCATCACCAGTGCATCGGTGAGCGCCATGTTGCTGATCGGGTCGCGATAGTTGAGACCGCCGACGGGAGCCGGCGACACAATAAGCTGCGACAC
>Ga0078894_10000572_pt1 | contig 25892 bp, 16 predicted proteins | sample LauGreSu1BDMLBSD_2_FD_67506 | JGI IMG/M metagenome (GOLD analysis project Ga0078894, IMG submission 67506) | Freshwater lake microbial communities from Lake Michigan, USA - Su13.BD.MLB.SD (version 4) (version 4) | ecosystem: Environmental > Aquatic > Freshwater > Lake | place: Lake Michigan... | reverse complement strand
ATGGTCTGGGTACTTCCATGTAAGAAGAACTATTCCAATTATAACAACAACTTACAGGCGCAGAACCGTATTGAATGGACAAGCCCTCGAACTCAAACCCCTTCAGTTCATTTAATTTATCGTTGAAATCACCCATCATATAACAATCCTTTAGGGTGTGAGGAAACTCCTGTAGGTATTGTTTGATACAGTGTAGTATTTTACCTTTGATATATCCAACAGGGTCGGGGACCTGTGGCTTGTTCGGTGCGTGTATATTGACCAACAAAACATTCCCCGTGGTTTCGTTCGGTAGGGTGGCAATAAGTAGTGGTCTCGCATCCATCCCGTTCAGAATAGGTTTACCATCCTTTTCTTCCGCCGTGTTGTGACCGATGTTATAGATGCGAGGATGTTGGACAAGTCCTGCCGACCTATGGGTTAAGAGTACAGCGGATTCGCCAATCTGGTTTGCGAGAACTGTACCATACGTAATATAATAATCGTTACAAAACTTTCCGATTAAATCGATTAAATAATCAGAATATATCTCTTGGAAGGGCTCTTGGGTTCGGTCCATGGTTTCACGGGTGATATCCAGGGTCTTTCCAGTCCAGTATTGAATAGGATACAGGATGTCCCGATTGTTTTTATCTTTCCATGGAAAGTCTTTACGGATAGTTTGACTTTGATGAAGTGCCTCTATTTCCATGGTTTGTTTTTGTTTGAGAGAAGGACTCGCGGTTTCATCTTGAAAGGAATAGACCACCATCTCCTGTAACGAAACAGCCAAGGGCTTCAAGGCCATGAATTCGGATAAGTTTTCTAAGGCATTGTCTCGATACAACTTCATACCCTCTTGTCTGTCGTTTTTAGATAGAAAGGTTGCCTCGCTTGAAAAATGACCCATGTTGTGTTTCACGACATCAATAATGTTCGCAAAACTCATGTTGTAACTTCCAATCAAAGAACCCGTGGAGGGTGTATACGGAACCTTTGATAAGTCTAACTTCATATCGGGCATGTATTCAAGGGTTAATTTGATACACAAATGGTCAGAGGGTTGATTGATTAGATTGGGCCCTGGAAAAAGGAAGGACTGATTGATTGCTTTTATCACTTCCTCTAGGTTATCTAACTTATCATTCGGTATCGATTTTTTAACTACGGCGATTAGTTGATTTAGGGCTCCTTTTCGGATGGTATTCTGAATAGTCCCGCCTAATTTTGTCCCTACGGTGCCTGTATTTTTTATTTTATTTTTGTTTGTATTTGTTTTGATTGGAGTAGGTAGGGCATTTATCTCTTGTATGAGTGCCTCTAGGTTATAATGGGTCATCATCTCTTTTAAGGAAAGTTTATCGTTGGTTATCTGAAGGTTCCCGTTGTAATAGGGTATATCGGTGTTGTTCTCTTTTACATACCAGGAAGGGCTTCCCCAGATTTGACCTTTTGTATCAAACGTGAGGGGTTCCTTTGCTTTATGATAAAATCCGGTTTTAATGGTATCTGAATTTAACAATTTCAAGGTAAGTCCGGAAGCCATGTTTTCAAAGGTCACAAACAAATACGGTTTCTCCGTGGGTGTAGGTATTGTACTTGACGTCAAGTTCACATCGATACAATGTGTTTCATTTTCAAACCGGATATGTTCCGTCATAGGATTCATTGTAAAATTGAGCGTTTTATCATAAAAAAAAGAGATGCCTGAATGAGTTGCGGAAGCATAGGTATCTGGTAATGCGGAGGTGAAATCATCCGTTGTTTTGAGTACAAGGATGTAACCTTTGCTTATCATGAACTTTATTTTTTCTGTAATCAAACTATCTCGCTGCGTTCTAAAAGGAGACATATCCTCCTCTATGTTTTCGAACTTTTCTCTAGTCCAGTCGTTCCATGGTAAAATGTCATAAGCACTTATTTTAAGCATCTTATAGTATACCCATAAAAATAGAGGAATCATAAATTCTCATGATATAGTACATGAGTTATTCCAATGTTCTACTCATCGATAATCAACTTAGCGATTATCAAGTTTTTGTGGATAGTGTCAATGCGAATACCTATCCAATCGTGTATTCCTCGAATTCATCTAAGCAGGATATACTTGCTCAATTAAGCCAATTTACGAAGATAGACCGAATTGGTATCGCCAATGAAAAATACAGCTTGTTTTTAGACCATAAATTGTTATACGTAGAAGAAAATATTCAATGGCTTATTACATTGATTCAAACGTTTCAGGTGGCTCGGATAGATTTTTTGGCATGTAATACATTGACCCATTATCAATGGACAGAAATGTATGAACGTTTACATAATGACACAGGTGTGATTGTGGGTGCTTCAGATGACAATACAGGTAATCTCAAATATGGAGGGGACTGGGTCATGGAAAGTACAAGCGAAGATATAGAGCTTGTCTATTTTACCCAAACCATAGAATACTATAAACATGTGTTGAATTCATCCGCAGATTGTATTTTGGTGATTAGAACAGATGGATTTTTATGGGGTGTAGGTATCAATACAACTGGTCAACTTGGTGATGGTACCAATATCAACCGTGGTAGTTTTGTAAAGATAACATTGCCTCGTACTCCAAAACTCGTTTCTCAAGGAATGACTCAATCGGCTGTACTCATGACGGATGGTACCTTGTGGACAACTGGTGATAATTGGGCAGGTCAATTAGGGTTAGGTCACAATACGAACCAGAATACCTTTCAACAGGTTACACTAGGTGGGGGGAGGACCATTAAATCTGTGTCTTGTGGTGCTGATTTTATAATAGTGAATATGACAGATGGAACCGTGTGGGGAGTAGGAGCAAACTATACTGGTCAACTGGGTATTGGAAACAATACAAATCAAAATGTCTTTCAACAAATGCCATTGCCGAATGGATTACTCGCAGATAGTGTAGTTTGTGGATTTCAAAACACAATGGTCATCATGACCGATGGTACCGTATGGTGTACTGGAGATAATCCAAATGGGCAGTTTGGCGTGGGTAATAAAGTAGCATACAACACCTTGGTTCAGGCAGGCATTTCGCAAGTAAAATTATTGGGTTCGGGGACGATTACAGCGATTGTGGGATTAACGAATAATACACTATATGGAGCGGGTAAACTGGCTAGACTAGGCATGAATCTCCAAAATGGTGATACGTTTTCCTTTTATCAAATTACCCCAAATATAAGTGGGAGAATCCCGAAGTATATCTCTTCTGGATATGAACATACGATTATTTTGATGACTGATGATACTTTGTGGGGTACAGGAATGAACTCAGAAGGAACCCTTGGAATAGGTAATTATACAGACCAACTAGCCTTTGTTCAAATCACGCAGAATATAAGCGGGAAAACCCCGCAATACATCATGGCAAGTGGTATGCATACCGTAGTCATGATGACGGATGGAACGATGTGGGTCACAGGGCGTAATTTAGACCGTAGATTAGGTTATGTCGGGGATGACTTTCCGAATACTCTCAGGCAAGTATTGACGGATGTGATGGTTATTCCCGGGTATATGGCAAATATAACGGCGCCTACCGCCGTATCCAATGTTTCACCTACCGTAGGTACTACAAATACGCTAGTTACCCTGACTGGAACGTCTTTGGCCAATACCGCCTCTGTCCTTTTTGGAACAGTCCCTGGGACCAACCTCCAAGTGACGGGTACCAGTGTTCAAGTATCGGCTCCAGCCAACAGCGGGTCCGTATCTATTGTGGTACGAGACACATCCGGAAACGATGTGAGTGCGGGTAATTTTACCTATCAAAATCCAACGGTGGTTTCGATGCCGTCTTCTGGGGCTCCCCAAAGCCCCATCGTCATTACGGGCACCTTTTTAAACACAATCTCCTCGGTTCGATTTGGTACTACCAGTGCGACCTTTACCGCTTTAGCTGCCTCGATTACGGCAACCGTACCTTTGGGAAGTGGAACGGTAACCGTTTCCATGAGTGATACGGCGGGAAATACCTATACGGCAGGTAATTTTCAATATAGAGTACCTACCCTTACGGGAATGAATCCTACAACTGCCTACGCGAATGATACAGTTGTCTTGAGTGGAAGTAATCTTGGAAACACATCATTCGTATCCTTTGGCACCGTTGTCGCGAATACTTTTACGTCTAGCGCAAATTCTATCACAGTTACGGTGCCATCTAATACAGGAAGTGTGTCGGTTTCTGCTACAGATATCTACGGGAACGTAGCAACCGTTTCTGGCAATTTTGTGTACCTTGTTTCGTCAGGTCAAACCCCAACTCCAAATCCTACACCAAATCCAACACCTACTCCAAATCAAAATCCAAATCAAAATCCTACACCAGATTTTACACCCTCTTACAACTCATCCATCTGTTTTCCTTCTGGAACATTGGTACATACCGACCATGGACAAGTTCCTATACAAAAACTTATACCTGGGAAACATACCTTGCGAGGTAAACCCATTGTAGCTGTTCCAGAAACCTATAGTATGGACCATCTTCTGGTATGTGTGGAAAAGGATGCGTTGCGTAAAAACAGCCCATGTGTTCAAACGGTCATCAGTCCTCGTCATAAGATATATCACAAGGGTAAACTACGTGCAGCCTTCCGTTTTGTTGGAAAACATAAGGGGTTTTCGTTCGTCCCTTACCAAGGTGAAAAGTTGTACAATGTTCTGTTGGCTGAGTATGGAACGATGAACGTACAAGGGATGATTTGTGAAACGTTACATCCTTCCAACCCAGTTGCGAAACTCTATACAAAGAATATGGCCCTACAATAAAGAGTAAAGAATATCCTGAATTATAGATTCCATTTTATTCCTATGGTTTGGATAAAATTGAATATTGTCCTTTCTTTTTTGGTTTGGTAACATGGAACTTCCAGAGGATGTTCTACATTTGGTTCGCGAATATGCCAAGCCAGTCTTTACGTATTTTAAAGAATATCGCCATGCGTTAAAAGTGATAGGTAAGACGAAATGGACACGTCTCAAGGAAAAACTACATACAGAACCGGAGGTCGTGCTTCCGATACTGCATGATTATTTGGATGCGTTCATAAAACGTAATGAGGCGTATCGATTATGGGACGAACTGGACGGGTCTATCGATGAAACATCTTTGTGGTATGAAAAAAATAGGTTACATAACTTAAAGTTTTATACCAGGAGGAGAGAAGAAGACGTGTTTTGGACACTTGTGAGAGTTCTTTACGGTGACGGAAAATCCTACTGGGAAGTTCGTGAAGAGACGATGTATGATTGTTAAGAATAAAATTGATGCTCAGCATGAAAATCGTCGAAAGGTATCAAGATGGAATTTGCGAACAATGAAATGCTCAGCGACAAAGAATTTGCGGATGAAGTCTTCTTGTGGTATACGGATAAACATCGGAAACGCTTTATTGCCGAACACAACATGGTGAGTAAACTTCGCTCCAGTTTCAAAGAGGGGATTGCTTATGGGATGACCATTCTTGAAACTATCTTTCCGTCCCATCTACCCGATTCTTCCTCTCGAGAAGAACTCTTTCGCGTACGTATTGAAATGGAACGAATGGAATCACGGTTGAAAGACATGGAAATTTGGAGGAAACATAGGGATGCGTTCCATGTGGAAAAGATAAAGACCCTTACTAAAGAGAGGGATGAGCTACAAGAACTGTATTACGACTGTCAAGCAGAAATTATCCAACAGAAGGAATTTGTGAGGCTTCTTCAAGAAAATCCGAATTCCGAATAAACCGGTTGAACATAGTTTCAATTCCTCCGGGATTTTTTTCTGGAAGTTTTCTGAAACTTTTTTTCAAAAATATTCTCTTCCCTCCCTCCCTGAAAAAAGAAAAAGAATAGTCAACGTTACCCAAAAGTAGCAATGGTAAGGAATGCTACTTTTTAAGCTATAAAAATGTGACAGTAAATGGTTATTTGCTACTTTATGAGACTATATGTAGCAAAAAGATAAAATAATAAATATCTGATTCATTTATTTGAATTTTATAACCTATAAAAGAGTCATTATTTAAATATGTAAATAATAAAAACATAAAAAATGCTCAGAAAAATCATAGAAGGTCACCCCAAAGTCAACAAGGAGGTCATCCCAAATTCAACATCATTTTGTTAAAAAGTAGCAACCTTATATACATGTAAATAATTCATTGAGTTTTATTTTATTGTCTTGATAATTTTTATTATTTTTACCTATTTATATTGGAATTCCAATAACAATATAAAATAATGAATTGAATGTAATCATATGCCAACATATGAATGTACCCTTTGTAATTTTTCCACACAGTTAAAAGGTAATTATACTAGTCATGTTGCCTCAAAAAAACACATAGGGTTTATGAAAGTAGAAGAGAACCGAAAGCTTCATGACAACACAAAAATAACAATTTCCAATGAAAATATTCCAAATACGTTTACATGTAAACATTGCGATAAACCGTTCAGTTTTCGACAGTCAATGAACCGCCATATCAAATATACCTGTGTAAAAAACAAGAATAACGATATGAAGGACTTAGTCAAGCTTCTAGAAAACAAAATAGAACAACAAGAAGCAAATATCGAATTACAGAGACAAATGTTTCATCATATTATTGATAAACAGTCCTTGTTACTTGATAGATTGATACCTTACCAACAGTCGAATAGTCAATTGAGTATGGTTAATGAGACACGAGAATTCTAGGATGAGTTCACCAAATAATTTTATGCTTTTTGGTTTTATTTTTTGGAAGATAAAATCAAAAATATTTTTCAAAAAAAATATTCACTTCCCTCCCTCCCTCAAAAAATAAAAAGAATAGTCAACGTTGTCCAAAGTAGCAATAATAAGGAATGCTACTTTTTAAGCTATATATTGACACAGTAAATAGATTGTTTCCTACTTTTTAAGCACAAAAGTAGATGAAAGAATATAAATAAAAAGTATATGTAATGTATATGGAGTATAATTGCGAAATTTGTAAATATAAAACCACAAAAAGGTTTAATTATGATAAACATCTCATTAGTAAAAAACATAAGATAGCTGATGAAACTTCTAAAAGTCAACCCAAAGTCAACATCGAGTCAACCCAAAGTCAACAATTGGTCAACCCAAAGTCAACCCAAACTCCTGAAAAAGTAGCAACTGAGTTTGTGTGTAAATATTGCGAACAACAGTTCCGATTTAAACAATCTATGTATCGTCATATCAAGTATACATGCACCAAAAACAAGGATGAAGATTTGAAAGAGTTGGTTCGTTTGATGAATATACAGATGGAACAACAGAAGAATGAATTCTTGTTTCAGTTACAAAGTCAAAAACAAGAATTCTCTAAAAAAATAGACGCACAGTCCAAACAAATTGACAAACTGATGGGAAAACTGGAGATAACGGGTTCTTTCAATACAACCAACATCCAGAACATCAATCTTCTGGCGTATCGTGCGTCCGATGTCTCGCACCTCACCGACGAAGATTACCGTCGATGTATCAAGAAGGTCAATCACTGTGTCCGTAACATGATTGAAAAAGTTCATTTCAATCCGTCCAAACCAGAAAACATGAATATTTATATTTCGAACATCAAGGACAAATACATCATGGTGTACGACGGAGCAAACTGGAATCTGGCGAACAAGAAAGAAGAAATTGACCGTTTGTACGAAGAAAAAGAAATGATGCTGGAGGAATGGTTGGAATCGAATCCCGAAAAAGAGCTCAAAGAAAAGTTCATGAAGTATTTGAACAACAAGGAAAGTGATGAATGTCTCAATCAAATCAAAGAAGAAATCAAGTTGATGTTGTATAACAATCAGAAGATGATTGAACTTAAAAACAGTATATAACCATAATGGATTATGAATTCGTATAAATTCATAATCCATCAAATACTTATCCGTATCATTAGAAAGCTATGATGTATGTTTCGAATGGATTAAATGTAGTGACTAGGGTCTGATGTGACAAACATCATTTCGGTAATGATAATATACGCAAGTAATTGTATGGATAAGACCGGGTTTAATGTGAACAATACGATTACCAGGTAAAATTGACCCAACGATTTCAAAGAATTCACGATATGGTTACCAAAATAGGGTGAGTATACATATCCAATAGATATACAAAGAATAGAAACAACGGTAAGTATTTTTGAATAGGTTGATTTTTTTCTTTTGAATAGCATGCGCAAGAGTCTAGTATCTAAGATTGCCAAAATAACATAATAGATAAAATAGGGTAGAAATAGGATAAGTATGCCAATATAACTTTCATTCCGTAATTCACTACATAACGATTTTCTCTCTTTTGTTCCTTTTTTTTTATATTGAAAGCCTAACATGTACCGGACTGTGTTTTCGTTACCTGAAGGAAAGACACCATGATAGGTTTGTGTTCCTTTGAAAAAAATGCCATCCCCCTCTTTTAAATGAACCTGTATAAGTTCGCCGTTTTCTTGATAACAAAATGGGGGAACAACACCTTCTCCTCTATATAAAATCAAAGAACGATAACAATCCGGATGTTCTGTATCATAATGCATACTAAATTTACTTTCCTTTCCTTCGTATCTCAGAATCATTGCTTTAAAATCGGAATCCCCCAGTTCCAATTCTTCATTCACTTTTGCTTCAAAGATAGGTTTTAATCTTTCACCTAAGGTTAAAAGATATCGTCGAGTTTGTTCATCGAAATCGGTAAAATACAACGTGCTTCGTTCTGAATAATTGCCATCGTATTTTGCAGCGACAGTTGTATTTAAACGTTCGTAATCTGGTAATTTTAGCTCCTTTAATGTATTTATTTCTTGTGGAGATAGGAGTGAATTGATACGGTGAATGACATTTGTTTTTTCACTATTAAAATTATTGTTGGATACATGATGGTAGAGTCGTCTAAATATATTTTCACCCCATAATTTTACACCAAATAAATCATCTAAAATAAACAACAACATTGTATACTGGATATATAATTATTCTAAATGGTGTAAGGTTGACACTCATGATATAATTATATAAAGTATACAATGTGAATTGGTTTTTCCTTTTATGTATTGGGTGTAAATATGGTGTGAATTGGTCTTCCTTTTATGGATTGTGTGTAAATATGATGGAATAAAACGGTAAACATAGTGAACGAATATAGACAAGCGAATAAATCGCCAAACCAGTGAATTCTTTCGATATATTCATAACGAATTGGACGGGTTAGGTAAAACCTTCGAATTCTTTCACGAGACATACGTTCTTGTAACTGTTTATCTTTGTTTCTAAATTTCATTTGAAAGCAACAGGGGTTACTTTTTGTTTGGATAGAACAAGTCATTTATTTTCCTAGTTAAAAAATGAGACCTCTATCAATTTTGTGTTAATAGAGGTGTAGATAGGTTCGAAAATCTATCTCGAAATATCTAGAGAATCGTATCATTCGTTCAGGGTCAAATACATAGGCTACCAGTTCCTCCTTGAATGATTGGTTGTTTTCGGACATTTGTGAATGGTCCAGATAAAACAAGAGATGGCCCGCTGCCGGATTCGAGGATAAGTGATACCAGTCGATTCTGTCAGGATTTTGTTCCAGAAGCTGGATAGCACCTGGATTACGAGACAACTGTCCCCAATGTATGTTCGCTGGATATTGTGTCAATAGAGGAATTGCCACTGGGTCACTGGATAATACTTCCCAACATACGTGACATAGCTTATCCACGTTTTTTTCCAAGAAACGGATAACTGCGGGAGTAGTTCGACTACGGCACACGTTTTCCCAAATAACTCGGTCGGGGTATTTTTCAAAGAGAGGCAACAGATTCGGATTGTCCGAGGCGAGCTCCCACACAATTTTTTCGGGATATTTTTCGAGGATAGGTAAAGCATTCGGATTGTTACACAGCCATTCCCAATCTATCTTGTCGATGTTTTTTTCCAGAAGATGAATGGCATTTGGGTTTTTACCCAATCTACCCCAGTGAATTTTATGTTGGTTTTTTTCCAGGATGTGAATGGCGCCTGGATTAGAGGAAAACCAAAACCAATCTATTTTATCCGGATGTTTTTCGAATAGAGAGACAACCTTGGGATTTTCATTCAACCAATGATGCCACTTGATTTTATTCGGATTTTTTTCCAAGAAAGGTAGGATGTTTGGTTGGTCACATAGACTACTCCAATTCATCCTTTTATCGAAAATAGGATTCAAACGTATTTTGTTCAGTATCGAAAATACATTTGGATTATGCGCTAATAGGTACCAGTTGAGGTTGTCCATTTGTTGTTCCAGGTGTTCTTCTATCAGAAGCATCGCGTTTGGATTTTTACACAGGGTGTTCCAGTCTACTTTGTCCATGTGCTGTTCCAGATAGACCATATCTATCCAAGTACATATACCCGTCCAATAGAGCGAACGCGCGGGAATAAAGATGGGTTTCATGATTTGTTTCAAATACTAAGTTCATATAACATGCCTATCAATTTTATAGTACACTCTATATTGGAATGACACGAATTGTGTAGGGTGGTCTACGGTTATATGAGATTATAAATATCTTCTATTCATATATGGCAGACTTGGATGTAATAGGAGGACTTCAACACAACTTTATTAAAACGTCTGGTTTAGAGTTGCTCCTTCTAGATAATAAATTAGAACTACAAAAATACAAAGAAGAAATGCCTGAATTGGTTGAAATTTCAAAGATGAAAATTAAACGAAATGAGAAGGTACAAATGATTGAACTCCTTAAACAATCAAGTACCACACTAGAATTTTTTAAAGAATACAGTGCCGAAGATCTTTATCGTAATTTTGATGAGATTCAAAAAAAAGTCAAACAAATGGAAAGAGTGAAACAACAGACAAAAATAAACGAAGGTTCATCCTTTCAACAGACCTCAACTGGTGTAACCATTGGACAATATATGGCTTCTGAAAATGGGGTGTTTTTATTTCCAATACCAAAATTCATACGAGATTATTATAAGGATGATAAATGGAATAGAGACTCTGTCGTGCCTCACATGTTACCTCCTGGTATAAGGTTAAATACCCATCAAAAATTAAAAGGGCTTACCCATTTGTCGTATACCCTCAGTGGGGATGTATCTGTACCTCAACAAAAATACATCGCAGATAAAAAAACAGAGAAGGGTAAGATTGGAATATATTCCTATGGAAATCCGAACCTTTTGAATATTCGTAAAATAAACGATGTAATGAAAAGCTTAGATAGCGAGGCAATTGTAATAAACGATGAATATCAATCGGATACTTATGTAACCAGTGACGATACCCCATTGTATTTTTTTGACAATCAAAACTCACCCCTCAGTTTTGTTTATATTAAATTGCTTGTCTCCTTTTTGATATTTTTAAAGGACCCTGAATTGTTGAATCATGTTCTTATCACTGAACTACATAATAAATTGAGTAGAAAGGATGGACACATGAAGATAGAGTATAGATTGAAGATACCTAAGTCCATCCTATTTTTTACGATTAAGGAGGATGCGACCACCTCTGAATTCGTAGTCGATATCTATGTTCTTGAAATCTCGTTTAGAGTGAGTGGAAACTCTGTCTTAGACCTGATTGAAAGGTCTTATGGAGAAAAGAAAGATAAGACTACGAGTTTGGATATAACACGAATGAATACGGAATTGACTCGGACAGGGCATGTGTTATCAAATGAACATATCGCTCAGAGCTGGTTTAAATATTTTTTTAGAACTGACCAGCAAACCTTCAAACTGTGTGATGACACGAAATTGAGTTTTGACCCGACCACCCTATCGCCCTTATTGTATCGTGTTGAAATCATCGACCCACATCTACTCATCGCGTTTTTTTACATGGATAAGTTACACGATACCAAGAAATCAAGAGTAGATGGCTATGCTTGTATGTTATCTTCAAACGCAAATATGTCAAAAATACACACAAAGATTATCACCCTCATTAAACATTATTTAAAACTCGCAATCATTCATATTCACCCAGCTCTATCCTTGTTGACGGGCGACGCGGTAGACACGGAGTTTGATGGTTTCATAAATACATTGGATATGAATCTTAAAGAAGACACAAATCCATTCATCGTGTTTGAATTAGAGTTTATGAGGTCTTTGTATGATTATTTTACTGGAAAATTCGATGAAACGAAACAAGGAAATATCTTTAACCAATCGGGGTATGAACAAACGATATTGTGCTTGTTAATGAGCTCTCTGTCTAAAGTGGATTTTTTTAAAATGGTTCAAAGGGAAAATATAAATCCAGTATCGACGCTTCCGATAGTCAATAATGCTGCGAATGGTGTAAAGTATACCGATTCATATGCGAGCTATAATTTGGGAGTTGCTGTAGATGGTGGGACAGATGTGTCAAGACAAAAATGTATTTTTGATAGTAAAGTGCCCTTCTCCATCGATGGTTTTTTTAATATTCAATATAACCTGGATGATTCCTATACGGCTATAAAGAATGCTCTAGATACAAATACAAAAATGGATATACAAGATTTCAAAAGTAGTTTTGATAATTATTCAAAGGTGACACTGTTAGGACATACCTATCCGTTTAACCCATTGTTAAAATATCACAACGAACAAATTCTGAATGATGAAATACGTGAAACCGATTTTGATACCTATATGACAACCATCAAGCATGATTTGTTCAAAAAAACACTATGTGACCATTTACAATACATATTATTATGTCCGAATAAATATGGTTCTGCGGTATATCAACAAGACATCATGTCTTCTATCTTAATGTTATTCTGGCAAATTACCTTATGTAAACAATCATCCGGTGACCCTAGTCAACAAAATGGTCTTACGAAGTCTGAGAACATTTTATGGTGTCCATCTAGACGGTTTATCATCCGATTTATGAAGGGTGCGGATGGAAACGACGGTATCCATATCGAACACACCAAAGATTGTGTGGACGACTCCAAACTCGAGCCTGACGATATGCCAGATGAAATAGAAGAGGAGCCGAAGGAAGAACCGAAGGAAGAATCCGGAGAAACAAAGGGAGGAATGTTAGGAGTTTCGATGTTTTCCAAGATTAGAAATATGGCAAAATCTGTAAAACAATACTTTCCATCTGTCTCCGAAGTTCCGTTACAATGCGTTGAATCGATTGAGACTACGAAAAGGACTACCCTGGGAGAATATTATATGATTTTAAACCGGGTCCTACAATTTCCAACACCATTGGAATATAGAGTCGTAAAGAGTCCTTATGATACTGAGGAGTATGATTACAGGGAATTGAAGATTGATGCTAGCGAGAATATCGAACGTATTCGTGGTGGCGCGTTTAGAAGTCCTACAAGAACTAGTCCGAGGCTTACTCCCCTTCCAAAACCGCCAACTCCATCTCGCAATCCCGCTGGTACCCTTTTTTCCACCTACTATAAGGGTCCTACACATGCGAGAAAACTTGACTACGAGATATATCGATTCAATAGGATTGACGAGGTTGAATCAAGTGATTCATTCGGAAGGCAAGCAATCTTGGAAGAAGCAGAAGAAGAACGAATATTGTCTATTGAGCGAAAATGTTTCTACTTTTTCGTCGAATTATTGATACATGAGGTCGATACATTTCGAGAGGAATATCGTCGTAGGTATCAGAGATATCCTTCGTATGGAGAAGGTTCCACAAATGAGTACAAACAATCCGTTGAATTATTTTTAATGAAAAAAACCAAACAAAAGAAGGACCTTTCTTCTAAAGCAGTCGCTATTCTTAAGTACAAAGAGCTCAAGGAAAGAAATCTATATACGTATGATGTGAAGACCTTCGTAGAAGAATCTCCCATGACGGAGCCATCTGAGTCAGACGACCTGTCGTTTTTTAGATATACCGCAAGACGGTTTATTGTTACTGCTCCAGAGTGGTATACTGCCTCAGTGGATAGTATGGAAAAATGTAAAGAGGTCACGGTTACTTTGGCGTATGGATTTATGCCTAACACCCTCTATGAGATATTCAATACTGAAATACTTACGGAGAATTATCATTCAAAGGTCATACAATCAGAGTTGTCTCCAGACGAAATCGTACTCGAAATAGCATTTGAAGAAAAAGAAAGAGAAAAAGAAAAAGAGGAAAAAGAAAGAGAGAAAGAGGAAGAAAGAGAGAAAGCTCGTAGGGAAGAAGAAAGGGAAGGAGCGGAGAAAGAAATTCAACGTGCTTATACCAATGAAATCATTCAATTGATTTATACTATCAAGCAAGAAGTAGAAGGCATAACGAATCTGTATGATATGTCACAATATTTAAGGTTTATTCCTGAGACCTTTGGTGAAGATATTGTATTGGATATGTGTTGTCTATCTATCTATTATTCTAAGGTAGAGTCCATCCTATCTAAAACCAATACGGTGATTAATTTAACCCGTAAAATGATAGACATTTCCATTGTTATGACTGAAATCCCCTATGAAATATCCGATGCTATCCATCGAGTCATCGAACAAAGTAGGATAATGACACACTATGCTAAGGTTGTCTCCGAAGAAATGCTTTTGTGGACGACAGAATTTAAGTTTAGGGTATTGAACAAGAAAACCGACCAAGAATTGAAAGACATGATAGCCTACACGATTGAACTGGAGGATAGAACGACCGCATGTATCGACCGAAAAGATAGACGTATGAACACACTGAAGCATGGGATTCGTAATTATTACGAGTATGGATATGTGACAACTACCTCAAGTGACTGTAGGAAATATGACGCTTTTATGAAAGAAGTGGAACCAGAGATACAGAAATGGACTGAAAAATTTGAACATAGTACCAACCTATCTCATTATGTTTCTGATGTACTACAAGCAGTGAAGGAGTTTACAGCGGAGAAACGGTTGACCTATAAAAATATGTTGTTTTATACAAGCAACAATCATAGGTATGAAGATGAAATAAAACGAAAAACAGAGGAAATTATCATAGAGACAAATAAGTCTAAAATATATCTAGGCTATGGAGACAAGGAACCTCGGGTACAAGCAGGGATTCAAAGAAGAATAGAACAACTAAAAGAAGAACTGAGTACTCTTCACCGGCAAATACGCTCACCACCGATTCATAGGGTGAAAGGCAAACATACAGACCTTATTACACGGTGGAACGAGGAATTGTTATACATCTATGACCTTGCGAATTATTCAGACGGAAATATGGTGGAGTTCTTGGGGTATGATAATACGGAGGATGATTTGAAGATAACTACTGTACTGTTACAATATTCTACCACGTATAATCGTTTAATCAAAAAATGGGGAGGCATTCAATGGTTACAATATAGTTCATTAGACGCCGTAAAAGATGAATTGTATGAATTAGACCGGGAGAGAAGAGAAGAAGCAATTCGAATAGAAACACAAAGAATAGAAGAGGAAATCAAGCGTCAAATAGAAGAGGAAGAAGAAAAGGAGAGATTAAGAATAGAGGAAGAACAAAGGTCGAGGTATATTCATTGGTTGTATCATACCCCCGAAGGAAAAGATGAATTACTTCAACAACAGATAGAAGAGAATATAAAATACCAAGAAGAACAATTGGAGAAGGAAATACAATACAACAAGGAAAGAGATTTATACTATGAGTATTGTAGTGATAGAGATAAAAAGGTAACCTGGATGAAGGATACTGTACTCGATGTATTAAAAGGGACAGGAAGAATAGGTTCGAATACAAAACATGGTTTGATTAAAACACGGAACGAAATGACAAAAACATTAGGAAATATCTACGATTCTTTTTCACTGGTTCCTCATTTTTTGTCGAATGTAAATTGGACGTATCGACAACCATTCATCACAGACTCTTCAGAACCCTATCTCGAACGGATACAAACAAATAGGAGGGGAATAGAATCTATCAATACATCTACTTATGAATACGTAAAAAAGGTTGCGAGAGAGAAGGTAGAATACATTTGTACTGAATATCCTATGCCTACACAAACAGAATATTGGAGTAGTCGATATACCTCACCTAGAAATACACGAAAGAATGGTCGTCCTACGAATACAAAAGGGCGACAGGTTGAACCTCTAAAAATTCCAATGGAGGTATACAAAAGCATTACCGATTACTTTTTGAAAGAGCACGCACCTACGAAAAAACTACATAGTACAGGCACAATACACTATATAAAAACAGGCATGTCTATGGTGACCTCCATGAACCGAATGAGGGAAAGTGTCCATGGTTCTACAGCCACCTATACGATAGAGCAAAATGATTTTGAATCTTATGAACCGGCAAAGGATAAGTCTTATATGATAAAGAAGGGGATAAAGGACCAGATTATGAGCTTATCCAAGAGAATTAGACCAACGCAGGCATCCTCTGTACATCATCCGGTTCAGCCAAAGTTATCCGCCTATCAACTAGCATTGAAAAAAAAGAGAGAACAGGAAAGTGAAAGAAGAGAAATTCTGGCCGGTATTTTGAATGACCGTCGCGAAAATCCCGTCACCAAGTCTAGACAGAATCGCCCTTCGAAAGTAGAACACTCATCCGCATCAAAGGCGAAACAGTATATGGCTGAACAACTTGCGTATAGAGCCGAACAAATTGCCAGGTTTAGAACGGAACATCCCCTTAGAAAACCTAAAAACACAGCGGTTAAAAACCCATTACTTGGGGGGAAGAGATTCAGGTTAAAGACAAGAAAGAAACGTTTCGTACATACCGCATGAATGTATAGGTATAACCTATGACATGGATACATTTGGCATCCTATGTGATAAGGACACCTTGTTTGAAACACGATAGACAAAAGTCAATTTTAAATAGTTGTATCATTTATTTAAAATTGATATCGATACAAAGAATAGGGTCGTGTTAATATCCCAATGGAATCGAAAGAACTTCCAGAGGATGTCTTGGCACTCATTCGCCAGTATTCCAAACCGGTGTTTGTTCATTTTCGAGAATACAACCAGGCTCTGGGACTCTTTCATTTATCCTTGTACTATAAGGAAAAACTCAAGAAAAAAATAGAGGACCCTGCGGTCCGCGAGCAAATCAAGATTTGTGTAGAAGCAGAAGCAGACTATCACCGAAAAAACGCGACGTATCAGGCCACCAAAACGTCCATCCATGAAAATGCCAAGGATAAATCGCACTGGTGGGCACATGTTTCTCGAGACAAGTTTGTGGCTTTGTTAGACGAACGTGAATACCGTATGCAGGGATTTGCGGAATGGTATTTCCAAGAGGATATCGATGACGCATGGATGGACTCAGATGATGAATACGACGACGAAGAACTCTTGGCAGCTCAAGAATACTACGCAAACCATGATAGTGAATCTGACTCCGATTAACACGAAATTCCGACAACTATCTTTTTTCACGAAGATTCATGTGAATCGTTGCCTTCGTATTCTGTGATACACGTTTGGTCTGTAGATTCGAGAGTTGTTTTATAATATATACTAATTATAATGGCATCTACAAGGAAAGGAGGTTCGGCAGCGAACAGAACTAGAAGCAAAAGTAGAAACAGAAGTAGAAGTGGTTCTAGAAAAACAGCAAGTGCCCGCAATGAGCCTCAACAAAGATATAAACCTAAAATACTCGTTATGGATAATACAGATGAATTAATAAAAATATCCAGACAGTTTGTAGATTATTTTATGACGAAGAGTGTTAGAACGATGAAAGGCGATTTTTGGATTAGAAAAACTGTAACGGATAAGATGGATAAAGGTATTTGGGACGAATCCGATTTTGTAAAGGTACGCCCATCACTTATGAGACGCACTATTGGAATCGTTTCAAAAGTATTCAATGAGAATGGATTAGATGTTGAAGATGCGTTAGATACGGAGAACGATACAAATATAGAGGTTCATTACGCAAACGCAGGTGATAAAGAATATGGTTCTGATTTTGCGGTACATGAAAATAATGATGGGGGCATCGAGGGCAAGTTACATACGTGTATTGTCTATTTAGATATCACTTGCGAAGGAGGGATGTTAGAGGTGTATGATGACACAGGTGAAATTTTGGTAGATACCATTGACCCAAGGGTAGACCCAAAGACTGGGTCGAATAAAACGAAGGTTGTCATGTTTAATGGAGGCATGATGCATTGTCCTACATCCATTCGAAATGGGAAAAGAGTCATTGTAACCTATCAATTTAGACAAAAAGAACTAGGTTTTAAAAATAATTCAAATAAGAACAAGGGAGGAACGGGTTCGAAGGTTCTCAAATCAAAACCTAAGTCTTTTATAAAAAATGCGATTCAATATAGTAAATATTCGGGTGTCGGATAGTAGGATGTCTTTTCTTCATATCTATCGGATAGACACTGATTGAATCTTTATTTTCTATTCTTACAATATGTATGATACGATTATAATTGGTTCAGGTATATCTGGATTATTTACATTAAAACATTTATTAGAAGAGGGGAATGATAATGTTTTGGTGTTAGATAAAAACCCCGAACCATTTGGAGTATGGAATCGTGTGAATCATCCATCTGTTTACGAAAATACTCATACAGTTTCCTCAAAATTATACATGACTATTAGCGACTTTCCTTTACAAGATACTGCTGAATTTCCACATCATAGCGTAATATTAGAATATTATAAGGACTATGCTACCCATTTCAATCTATATAAGTATATAAAACAAAATGTAAATGTCAATTCAATAAAAAAAGGTGATAATTGGACCGTAAAAACGGATTATGAAATATTTTATTCAAAAAACATTGTTATTGCGACGGGAACTGTAAATGGTTGCCCTAATATTCCAAAGGATGATTTCTATAAAAAATATACGGGTATACAACTACACAGTGATTTATATGAAAAAATTAAGGATGTAGAAGGAAAAAAAATATTGATTGTTGGTGGGAGTGATACGGCGGTAGATTGTGCGATGGAATTAAAATTAAAAAATAAGGTGACTGTTTCTATCAAAAATGGCGTTTGGTTTCAAAGTAGAATCGCAGGCGCCTATGAACCAGCAGATATGTTATATTCAAGAACATTGGATTATATCATTAAAAATGTAGTTACAAAAAAGTTTGTAGATAGCAACGCAACGCCAAATCGAATTAATAATATTGAATTCTGGTGGGGAGAACGTGGTTCAGGCATAGATATTTGGAAATCAAAATGTGACTATCTCAATTCATATTATGTAAAATCTAGAGAAATAATAGAACAAATTTCAAAAGGCATTATTATACCAGAAAATAAAATTGTGGATATAAAGGATAAAAGTGTCACCTTTGAAACAGGACATGTCGACACATTCGATATTATTTTATTCTGTACAGGATACAAGCCTTTAAAATGTATGAATTTTTTAGATGAAAAAATAGTTGAATGTAAAAAATATAAACATATCTTTTATCCCGATGATCCTTCAATCATGTTTGTAGGTTTTATACGTCCTTATCTAACAGCGATTCCAATGGTATCAGAGTTACAGTCAAGATGGATAGCAAAAGTAATCTGTAAAAAATTAAACCTACCTACTAAAAAGGAAATGGAATATGAAAATAAAGAAGATGATATAAAACAACAAAAGGAGTTTCCGTGTGCGGTTGAAAGATTAAAAACGATTATCGACCCATATGATTATTCGAATATGGTTGCGTATAAGATAGGCGCAAACTATAGTGTATTTAAATTATTATTTACTGATATTGAGTTGTTGTATAAAATATTGTTTGGAACTTGGAATCATATGGTTTATCGTTTAAATGATAATCATGAAAAGAGACAAATCGCAATAGAAAGTATAAATAGTGTTTTTAATGAAAAATCAAGTATAAGAATGAGACATTGGATTTTTAATAATTTTTTTTCCTATTTTATCAAGTTTATTATATTTATTGTTATTTTATATGGTATATACTATTTTTTAAAAAGAAATACCAAACAAATAAAGATGGTTCGTAAAACCATTGTTAAACGCATATCCCGATAATTAAATTGAATATTTGACTAAGACAATCGTCGAATCATATTCAAATGGTTCGAATTCAATTGAATGTTTTCTTTCCGAAACATCTTCTGTAAAATACTTAACGAATGGTTGATATGGTTCCAGTCGCCTTCCCATATCACTACCAAATTCAATTTTAGTTTTATAATTGTATTAAAGATGTTGGACTATAAAGAATAGTATCCTATGAGTATTCCGCACTATGGGTTAATGGATATGATAAAGGCTCAGTTCATGACAGTTACAATGCTTAAAACATCTAATGGGGCAGATAGTAGCACGATGAATATGGTCTATCTATTTATGATAACTGGGATACTCGAATTTATAAGCAAGACCGGATATCCATTTGTAGTTGGCGTAGCAAAAGAATACTATACAAAAAATATAAAAACACAAAACCTGTTGAGAGATTTGACTTCATCTAAAGATACGATAAAGTCATCGTCTATTACGATACTCATCAAGATATCAGACCATGAAAATTTGTATGGACAGGCCCTTCTAGACTATATTACACACAACAACAATACAAAACATATTACCTATAAAAAGCAGAATTTTATATTGAATCAAACCGATGTCATTGAAATTTCGGATGGACTGTTTGTTGTTTTAAAGGAACATAAAATGGTCGAAGCTTCGGATAAATCAAACGCAGATATAGAACAGCAGATTGAATTGTTTTCATATACAAAGAACACACATCAACTTCGTAGTTTTTTAAATAAGATTACGCATGAATATGAAGTAAAGTTGAAAAATAAACTGGGAGATTACATTTATTATTTTAACCAACATCCTATGATTTTACCTCCGACTACTACGGGTATAAAGGATTATTCAAAGCTTCCTTCGAATTGTTCATTTACCATGAAGAAGTTTCAGACCAACCGTAAGTTTTCTAACCTGTTTGGTCCAGAGATTGACGCAGTGAAAAAACGTGTGGATTTCTTTATTAAAAACAAAAACTGGTATGATGAAAAGGGTATTCCGTATACGTTGGGTCTTTTGTTGTCCGGACAAGCCGGTGCTGGTAAAACGTCAAGTGTCAAATGTTTGGCGAATGAAACCGGACGCCATATTATCAATATTAATTTGAACAATGACATATCCAAAACCCAGTTTGAGAACTTGTTTTTTAATGAAGTGATTAGTGTTCTGAATACTTCTTCTGGACAAACCGAGAAATACACGATTCCTTTGGACCAGCGTATTTACGTGTTGGAAGACATTGATTGTCAGAGTGATTTAGTCATGGATAGGGAACTGAAGGAAAAAGAAAAAAGAAAGGAAAAAGATAATGAAAAAGACAAAGAGAAAGAGAAAGAGAAAAATCATGATAAATTGGATTTATCCTTTTTACTGAACATTTTAGATGGAGTATTGGAAATCCCCGGACGTATTGTTATCATGACAAGTAACTATATTGAGCATTTAGACCATGCTCTGATACGTCCAGGACGTATTGATGTAATCGCCAATTTCAAAAAATGTGTAAATGCAACCTTGATTGAAATGATTGAATTTTTTTATGATATTACATTGTCTTCAAATGAAAGGGATAGGATTCTTGGATTGGAAGAATACATGATTTCACCCGCTGAAATGGGGAAAATCATGTTTGAGAATTTTGATGATTTTAGAAAGGTGATTGTTACATTGGAAAAAATGGACACACATAAAATTTGCGTGAATGATTCTTTAGATTTATGTCTTAAAGATGAATTACAATGTATAGAAAAAACAGATGACGCCGTTAAAGAGGTCGAAGAAATACCTTACTATAAACAAAGCAACTTACTCTTAGAGGCCAGGTCAAAAACGATTGTCGTACCTGAATCTTATAATTGCTTTGATAGGAAACATGAAGAAAACGGATTAGAACCCATGGGTATATGTAACGATATGGGGTTTAATTATTAAAATCTATTACAATATCTTTATAAAATGATATGGATGCCAAGTGAGGATAGCTATCTGAATTTATCATCCAGATAAATTGATTGGCTCGTAACTCATGACTATGATAGGTTGGAAGGATGGTGAATGGTCAACTAACCATATAGAGATAGGTTCGCAACTCTAGTCCAAATCTTTTTGAAAGGCGAATGACTCTTTCTGGGTCAAACACATAGGACATGAGTTCCGAATGGAAGGACTCGTTACTTTCTCGCATCTGCGAAACATCAAGCCGAAACAACAGATGTAATGCGTTTTTATTCAAGGATAAGAAGTCCCAATTTATTTTCTCGGGGTGTTGTTCGAGTAAATGAATGGCTCCTGGATTACGAGACAAACGGTCCCAACGAATGTGTTCTGGATTTTTTTCCAGGAGAGGAACAGCAATGGGTATAGAAGACAACCTATACCAACAATCATAATCCATATAGTCCACATGTTTTTCTAAAAAGTCGATGACTTCTTGTGTCGTATCTTCACCATTACAGCACACCATTTCCCAAATGACTTTATCGATATGCTTTTCCAGAAAAGGTAGAATACTTAAATTACAGGACGCTTGTACCCAATGAACCTTGTCTACTCGTTGTTCGAGAAGAGAAACCGCATTTGGGTTCTCGCTTAACATGTCCCAATCTATTTCTTCAGCGTCTAGGTTTCTACTCAAAAGTTCGATGGCTTCTGGACAAGGATTTGAGCACAACTCAGAAAGATAAATATTGTTGGGGTGCTGTTTGATAAGACTACCCGCATTTCGATTTCTAGATAAATTATACCAGTCAATCTTGTCTAAGTTTTGTTCAAGCAGAGAAATCGCATTTGGGTTTATAGATAGACCCGTCCAATCAATCTTGTCTGGGTCTTTTTCGAGAAGAGAAATCGCATTTGGATTTCTAGATAAATAAAACCAGTTAATCTTGTCGGGGCGTTGTTCGAGAAGAGAAACCGCATTTGGGTTCTCGCTTAAATAACATCTATCGAGTTCATCCTCACAAAGTTGAACCAAATTGTCTTTATTTAAGATAGACATGATACTTGGATGATGTAACAAATAAAACCAGTCAAAGAGTTCCACCTTTTCTTTGAAATGTTCTACGATCAGAGGCATGGCGTTATGATTTTCAGCAATCGTTCGCCAATTGACTTTGTCCAGATGTTGTTCTAGGTACATCACCTCCGCATGGGTAGATAACCATTCCCATTTTATACGAGGGTCCGGAATGAAGATGGGCTTCATGGTGTTAACTTTTCAAAGGTAAAAGACAATAAATCAATTTTAATTACTTGTACCGATAAGTATTTAAAATTGTTAAGGATACAAAGAATCTGACTCCGATTGAATGTTTCTTTATTTTCTATGGTTACCATATGGCGCACAAATGGACTCTAAAATACAAAAGAAGCATTCGTTGTAATCGTCCAAGAGGATTTTCGCAAAAACAATATTGTAAGGGAAGGAAAACTCGAAAAGACCGTTCAACAAAACGTATGATTTATTCTCATTAACCAATCTTCATCTTTTGTAATCATACTTTTAGTTTGATATATCACACTATATTTTGTTTATTTGGTCATCGTTTACTGGTTTTGTTGCCATGCAAAAAAGAACCTATAAGTCTCCTTGTATTACTTGGTAGATTTGACATTACCCTAAAATTATAGATGTGCCTTTTATCTTTATTTCTAGCCTGATTAGTAAGAGGTTTAATCTTAGTTGTCGTGATATTATCATATTTTTTTCCATTTCTATTTATCTGCGAATAATCATTAAAGACAGCCTTTCCATTCTCAACTCCGCGAAATGTTCCTTCATATAAATACGCATGATCATGATAGTCTCCTGTTCCAATAATATAGGATTTACCTACGGTAAGCTTATCAAAATTGCTAATGTGGTTTAATTTCTTTCTAAAAAGTTCACCGCTATTATATTTTCGCGATTTTGGCGTGCGAGAGGGTTCAAGATATTTTAATTGATTAAGTGGTACTTTAGAAAAAGTATGCTCTGACCATACTCTGTTTTTGCCTCTATTAAACATATCCTCATTAGCTAAATAATCATTGTTAGCTAAATTATTATTTATTCTTTTTCTCTTCTGTGACTTATTATGTGACATATATGTATAGTAATATATTATTCTATCAGAAAGTTAGGCAAGTTCACTTGTCTCCGTCTTTGGATGTTTCGTCCGTTGATGATTCGAGAGTTGTTTTTTATTTTCACACCCATATCCGCATTGACAATACATTTTATGTTTCTTGGAAGGATATTTATCTTTCAAAAAAACAGTAAGGTCAGACATGTCAAGTGCGTCGACTTGGCTACAAGAGGATTTACATCTATGAAACAAAAACACTCTCATACAGATGAGTTAAAAGCATGTTACAAGGAAAAAATGGAAAAAGCATATGAAATATTAAAGAAGGTGATGCCAAGTATTTTAAATATAACAATTTAGTAAATTATACTATCTCTATGTGTTTATACATTTGGTTTGTGTTTTTTTTTATGAGAGGACAGTTGTGCTTTTGTATCGTAAGAGTTGCTACAACAGTCGCACGCAAACTTCTTTGGTTTCAACACAAACTTGTCTTGTAGAAAGAGAGACAAATCTGGGAAATTCATATTTTCGATTTGAGTGATGGCTGTCTTGTGTTGTTCTTTCATCAACTGACAAAGTTTTGATTTGCTTTCCAAGAATTGAGACAACTCTCCATTGATTCTATCCAATACTTCTTTTTTTATACTGATTCCTTCCTCGTTCTCTTGTCGTTCAATCACTTTTAATTTACAAGATAAATTCTCGATGACATTCACTGCCATTTTTATCTTATCTCCTGAAAATTGGAGGTTGTGTAAGTAAACAAGAATACATGAATCATCAATCTCCACATGAAAATCAGGCTTCCCAACAATCCCGCTGTAATTCGAAACCATAATTGCGTGTGTTTTCACGTTTGATACATCGTTTAAAAACTTAGTAATCTCTTCACGGTCTACATTGGTCTTGTAGTTTTTCATTTCTATCATAATGTGTTTCTCGTCATCTTTGTAAATCATAAAGTCTCCACATCCTTGCTGTCCTGTCGTATCCACGACACCATAGGTAGGAAACGTATCACATAATATTTGGTGTAAATCAATCTCAGCACACATGCCTTTAAACTGAGAAGAAATCGAATATTTATTGAGATGTTGATTGAGTTCAGAATAGACTTTCTCAGTGGTTGTTTTTGTAAAAAGTAAATCCTCTTTGACGGAACCTATTTTATTGGAAAGATTCTCTTGATTCGCATGTATCATAGAAAAAATTGGGGTTTGAAGATTGGATAGTTTTGTCTCGAAGGAAGAAATAAATTCCTGAAGTGGTGTATCGGTTTTGTTAGAAAGGTACTGTTGAATGTCTGTCTGTATATTCTTTTGGACTTGAGACAAGTGTTCTTGTATCTTACGATTGGTTTCATCTTGACTCTTGGGTAAGAGAGCATTTATTTTATCGATATACATATCTGTATTACGATTTAATTGTTGAGACAACTTTTCATTGGTTTCTGTTCCAGAGACCAGAAGCTTGTCTTTCAATGTCTCAATAAACAATTTATTGTTATCACTCATCTTCGAGCTAAAAGAATCCTGTAACGTATTGATTTGTTGTTTGATATCTTTTACTTCAGACAGTAACTGTCCATTAAAAGAAGACTGGATAAGTTGTGTCATATCTACTGTAAGATTTTCAAGAAAGTCTAATAGAATCAGGTTCATTGTCTCAAAATTCACAGAAGTATTCTTGCTATAGTAATCATGTAATCTTTTGTTATTGACTGTGAGTACGTGAGTCATCGTATATAAGTTACTTGTAAGTTCTTTAAATGGATTGTTTTCTAATTTAGATTTCTAATAGAATTCTAATTTAGAATAATT
>Ga0078894_10000571_pt1 | contig 25920 bp, 22 predicted proteins | sample LauGreSu1BDMLBSD_2_FD_67506 | JGI IMG/M metagenome (GOLD analysis project Ga0078894, IMG submission 67506) | Freshwater lake microbial communities from Lake Michigan, USA - Su13.BD.MLB.SD (version 4) (version 4) | ecosystem: Environmental > Aquatic > Freshwater > Lake | place: Lake Michigan... | reverse complement strand
CGTTCATCATTTCGATCAGCAGATGCGAGAAGGCGCCGTTGCCGCTCGAGGCTGCGTCGATCTTGCCAGGCTGCGACCGCTCGAGCTTCACCAGCTCGGCCGCATCGCGGGCGTTTACCGCATTGCTGGCCATCACCACCAGAGGCACCTCGCACATGCCTGCGAGCGGGGTGAAATCCTTGAGCGGATCGTAGGGCAACCTGGCGTACACCGCCGGGTTGAGCGCCATTAGCGAAGTGAAAACGAGAAGCAGGCTGTAGCCGTCGGCGGGTGCACGCATGAGCGACTCCACCCCCACACCACCATTGGCGCCTGGCCGGTTTTCAACCACCAGGGGCTGGCCGATCTGGTCTGAAATGCCTTTGGCGATGGCGCGTCCGATGGCGTCAGCCCCGCCACCGGTGACCTGTGGAACCACGAAACGGATGGGCTTGTTGGCCGCCCATTCCTGGGCATGCGCGCCCGTGAGGCCGATACAGGCTGCGAGCGCAGCCGCTACCGCTGTTTTGAACATCATTGTCTGTCTCCTTGCTGGGCGTCGGCGACGGGCCGCTGGATCGATGACCGGGCTACGCGGGCATGTGGCGCGCAGGCCCGACGATTATGCAACGACTTCGGGCGGCGGGGGGTATCGTGTCTCATCCATCGGATCCCGGTATCAACCGGTGTCGGGAGAGCGTCTTTCGACGCTTGCCCGATCGCCTGGACTTCCACAGAATGCGGTTACGAACGTCAACGATGGACCAGGGAGGCGCAATGTTCATGATCCGATCACGCGTGAAGGTCACGCTGATGGCTGCCACCTCGGCGCTGATGCTGGGGCTCGCGGGCCAGGCGTCTTCGCAGTCAGACTTCCCGTCAAGACCGATTCGCCTGGTGATTCCCACGGCAGCAGGCGGTGGCTTCGATATTCTGGGCCGGCAGGTGGCGCAGCGCCTCACCGAAGACCAGAAGGTCAACATGGTGGTGGAGAACCGCCCCGGGGCCGGCACCATCACTGGTACCGAGCACGTGGCACGATCGACGCCCGACGGCTACACCCTCATGCTGGGCGGCGTGAGCAATATCGCGCTCAATCCCGCGCTGTTTCGCAAGCTTCCCTACGACGCGAAGAAAGATTTTGTGCCAGTGGGTTTTCTCGCGACCTATCCGACGGTGTTTCTGGTGGCAGCTTCGCTCCCGGTCAACAACCTTCGCGAGTTTGTCGGTCTGGTGCGCGACAACCCGGGCAAATACAACTTCGCCACCGCGGGGGTAGGGACTGCCCAGCATATCTGGGGCGAAATTGTTCTGAAGCAACTCGGCCTCTCGATGGAGACCGTGCACTACAAGGGCGCAGCACCCGCGCACCAGGACATGATCGCGGGCCGGGTCCACTTCACGATGGAAAACATTTCCGCCGCGCGAGGCTTCATTCAGGCTGGGCGGCTGAAGGCGCTGGGCGTGAGCAGCACCCAGCGCTCGCCGCAACTGCCCGATACGCCGACCCTCATTGAAACCGGTCTGCTCGACTTCGAGGCCGGCAGCTGGATGGCGGTGTTCGCGCCTGCAGCCACGCCACCCGCGGTGGTTGAAAAGCTGCGCGAGGCGATCGGCACGCTGGTGCGCTCGCCCGAATACATCGCGCGCATTCAGGGGATAGGCGGCATGCCCATGAACATTGCCGCGGCCGAGCAGCAGCCCTTCATGGATCGCGAGCTTGCGCGCTGGGACACACTCATCCGCTCAACCGGCATCCAACTCGACTGACTCAAGACGCCCATGAACATCCGTTTCAGCCACTGCGGCATCTTTGTGAGCGATGTCGAGCGTGCAGTGCAGTTCTACACCACCTATCTCGGCTTCGTGGTGACCGATCGGGGGCCGATTGCAAACGGCGAGTTTGCGTTTCTCACCCGAAGTGCTGATGAGCATCATCAGCTCGCCATCGGCTCGGGGCGAGCCCCTGGCAGCGTGGGCAATGTGCAGCAGATTTCATTTCGGGTTGATGACCTCGCCACGCTCAAGCGCCTGTATGCACGCGTGAGGCAGGCGGGTGATCTGGTGACGCTGGCGGGCCCGACGCTTGGGCCGCTCGCCCATGGCGATTCAATTTCGGTGTATTTCGGTGACCCGGACAACAACCGGCTTGAGCTCTTCATCGACACGCCCTGGCATATCCCGCAGCCGATCCGTGTGCCCTGGGATGTCAACGCGCCCGATGCACAGATTTTGCGGGAGGTGGAGCAGCACGCGCGCGCGCAGCCTGGCTTTCGCCTGAAAAGCGAGTGGGCCGCCGAGCTTCGCACCCGACTGGCCGAGGCAAACGCACGGCTAGAAGCCAGCCTGCTCGCGCCTGGCTGACCCCGCGCCGCCCGACGGGCGCGATGGCGCGATGGCCGGACGGCCTGGGCGGGGCGTTACTGCAGTTCGATCCCGCGCGAGCGGGCAATCTTCCGATACAGGTCGATGCTCTCTGCCACCAGTGTCCTGAATTCGTCGGGGCTGTTGGCCTGCGGGGTGACACCTGCTTTGCGCAGCTGCTCCTGGAGCTCCGGCTGGGCAATGGCGCCCCGCACGGCCGCGTTGATTTTCGTCACGATGTCGGGCGGGGTGGCGGGCGGCGCAACGATGCCCAGCCAGGAAATGATTTCCAGCCCCGGCGCAATTTCCGACAGGGTGGGCACATCGGGCAGCACGTCGTAGCGCTTGGGCGAACTGACCGCAAGCGCGCGCAGCTTGCCCGCGCGGATATTCGGCACGATCAGGCCAGGGATGTTGATCATCAGCTGAATGCGGCCGGCGACAAGGTCGGTGTAGCCGAAGCCGCCGCCTGCGGGGTAGGGCACGTGCGTGAGCTGCGTGCCGGTGGCCGCGCCCAGCCACTCGCCGATCAGGTGTAGCGCGCTGCCAATGCCCGAGGTGGAATAGCTGATGCTGCCCGGTGACTGGCGGGCGCGGCGGATCAGGTCATCGAGGTCGCGAATCGGTGAGTCGGCGGCGGTGGCGATGATGAGCGGGTACACGCCCACGGTGGACACCCAGCGCAGCCCGTCGATCGGGTCATAGGGCAGCGACTTGAGCGTGGCGGCCTGGCTCGCGTGCGCACTGGAGAGGGCGAGCAGCATGTAACCATCCGGTGCCGCTTTGGAGATCACCTCGGTGGCAATCTGTCCGCCTGCGCCCATGCGGTTTTCAGTGACCAGAGGCTGGCCGAGTGGCTCGCCCATCCGGGCGGCGACGGCACGTGCCACCAGGTCGGTCCCCGATCCAGCGGGGCTGCCCACCAGCAGGCGCACGGGTCGGTTGGGCCAGCCACTGCTCTGGGCCACCGCGCCCGGCGCGATCGCGGCCGCCGGCAAGGCAAGGGCAGCGGGTGTCATCCAGCGCGAGGCCTGGGTGGCGGCGAGCGGCAGGCTGGCCGCGGCTGCAATCAGGCGGCGACGGGCGTCATGGATGGTCATGGCAGAGCGCTCCGGGAATGGTTGGGACGAACCCATTGCAGCACCGAACGCGCCAGGCGTCCAGTGCGAGGCATGTTCAGCGGACCGCGCCGGCTGCCTGGAGGGCGGCGATTCTTTCGGGCGGGTAGCCAAGTCCTGCGAGGAGCGCCTCGGTGTGCTCGCCCTGATAAGGCGGTTGCATTCGTACGCCCAGACGGTCGCCGCTCAGCGCAAGCGGCAGGAGCGCTGCCTGAGCGGTGCCGCCCGCGCCGGGGCCGTCCGTGAGGCGCACCTCCGCCAGTCCACCGGTTGCCTTGAGGTGAGGGTCGTCAAACAACTGTTCGGGGCGCATGATGGGCGCATAGGGCAGTCCCTCGCGCTCGAACAGGGCGGCGAGTTCCGCTGCACTGAAGTCTGCGAGGCGCTTTTTCAATTCCGGGATCAGCGTGTGCCGCAGTCCCACCCGCAGGTTGTTGCTGGCGAGCGCCGGGTCAGCCAGCAGGTCGTGAAATCCGAATGCCTCGCAGAATGTTTTCCATTGGGGGTCGCTTACTGCCGCAAGAAAAATCTGTTCGCCATCGCGCACCGTGAACACGTCGTACACCGCCCATGCCGAAATGCGGTTGGGCATGGGCTCGGCGGCTACGCCGGTGATCGCATGCTGCAGCATGTGCTGGCCCACCAGAAACACGTTGTTCTCAAAGAGGGAGGCCTGCACCGACTGCCCCCGCCCGCTGATACCGCGCTGGATGAGGGCAGCCATCACCCCGATCGCCCCGAACATGCCGCCCATGATGTCGTTTACGCTGGTGCCCGCCCGTAGCGGATCGCCCGGCCGGCCCGTCATGTAGGCGAGTCCGCCCATCATCTGCACCACTTCATCGAGTGCGGTGCGATGCTCGTAGGGCCCCGGCAGAAATCCCTTCAGGCTCACATGGATCAGCCGCGGCTCGCGCGCGGCGAGGCTGTCGTAGTCGAGTCCGTAGCGGGTCATGGACCCGGGCTTGAAGTTTTCGATCACCACGTCGGCCGCGAGGCACAGATCGCGAGCAGCCGCAGCTCCCTCGGGATGCTGAAGATTGATCCGTATGCTTTTCTTGTTCCGGTTGAACATTGGAAAGAACCCGGCCCCCGAGCCCAGCAGCGTGCGGGTTCGGTCGCCGTCTACAGGTTCGACCTTGATCACCTCGGCGCCCAGGTCGGCCAGGATCAGACCGCAGGTCGGGCCCATCACCATGTGGGTGAATTCCACCACCTTGAGGCCCGCGAGGGGCAGTGTGCGCAATGGGCTGGTCATGGCGTCAGGATCCGCGGTAGGTGCTCCAGCTCCAGGGGCTGACCAATAGCGGCACATGGTAATGGCCCTGCGCGTCGGCGATGCCGAAATCGATCTGGACCGAATCGACGAAGGGAGGGTCCGGAAGCGTGACGCCGCGCGCACGGAAGTACGGCGCCACTTCAAACACCAGACGCCACCGACCGACTGCCATGCCTGAGGCATCGAGCAGGGGCCCACCGTCATTTCGGCCGTCAGCGTTGAGGGTGATTGTCTTGACCATCTCGGCCGTGCCGGTTGAATCGATGCGTTGCAGGCTGACGCGCATGCCCGCAGCCGGGCATCCGTGCGCGGTGTCAAGAACATGTGTGCTAAGTCGTCCCATGGTGTGGCGCTCGGCGGTCGGTTGGTGGTGGCGGTGGGCGGGTTCGCGTGGCCGGTTGGCGTCATTCAGTCTTGGCGCCGGCCTCGTACCAGCGGCGGATCACCGAGCGCTCTGCGTCGGTGATGCCGGTGGCGTTGTTCATCGGCATCAGCTTCAGCACTGCGGTCTGTTGATAGACCGCGAGCGCATGCTGCTTGATGAGCGCGGGCGTGTGCAGCGCCACGTTCTTGCTTTGCAGTTGCGCGTTGTGGCATGCCGCGCAGCGTTCAGCCACAATCGCCTGCACCGCCTGGAAGGTGGCGGGCGCCGCGTTGTCAGCCGCAGAAGGGGGCTTGGGCGCGAGCCCGACCATGACACCTGCGATCACCAGCGTACCCACGATGGCATGCTCCCAGGGCGTGCGACGTCCCTGCACATGCGCCTTGTGGCGCGCCGCAAAACTGTGGCGGATGAGAGCGCCGCCCAGCATCATCAGGCACAGCACGATCCAGTTGTGCGGGCCCTGATAAAGCCAGCCGTAGTGATTGGAGAGCATGGCGATGATGACAGGCAGCGTGAAATACGTGTTGTGAACGCTGCGCTGCTTGCCGCGCCAGCCATGAACTGGGTCGGGCTTCTCACCCGCCCGCAGTGAGGCGATCACCTTCTTCTGGCCGGGAATGATCCATACGAACACATTCGCGCTCATCGCGGTGGCGATCATGGCGCCAACCAGCAGAAAGGCTGCGCGCCCCGCAAACAACTGGCAGGCGAGCCACGAGGCCACGATGATGAACACGGTGACCGTCAAACCCACGATCAGGTCTCCGTTTTTCCGCTGCCCCAGCATTCGGCAGATGCCGTCGTAGATCACCCAGAATGCCACCAGAAACCCGAGCGCCGCGGCGCCAGCCGCCAACGGCGACCAGTCATGCACGCTCTTGTCGATGAGGTAGGTGCCTGCGTTGAACAGGTAAAGGGTGGTGAACAGCGCGAAGCCGGTGAGCCAGGTGGAGTAGCTTTCCCAGAACGACCAGTGCAGGTTTTGCGGAATGGGTAGCCAGCGCGGCGCCACCATGTATTTGTTGGAGTGGTAGAAGCCGCCGCCGTGAACAGCCCACATTTCGCCATCGACGCCTTTTTTCTTCAGGTCATCGTGCTCAGGCGGGGTGAGGCTGTTGTCCAGCATCACGAAGTAGAACGAGGAGCCGATCCAGGCCATCGCGGTGATGACATGCGCCCAGCGCAGCAGCAGGTTGGCGACTTCGATGAGGTAGGCAGTATCCATGGGGATTTCCGGTATCAACAGACAAGCGCACTCCCCGCACGGGCGGAGGCCGCGCGGCGCTTATACAACATAACCCCCGCCTTGCAAACCCTGTGTTGGTCAGCGTCCTTGCCAGACTGGGGGGCGTTTTTCGGCATACGCCTTCAGCGCCTCGTGGTGGTCACGGGTTTCGCGTACCACCCGCTGCGCGCGTTCTGCCAGACGGACGCCTTCTTCTATGGGGCGCTCGAGCGCCTCAGTGAGCGCCAGTTTGAACGCCTGAGCCGTAATTGGAGGGACGTTGTCGATGATCTCCATGGCGAGCTCGCGCGCGCGGATGAGCAGCCGCTCCGGCTCAACAACCTCGCTCACAAACCCGATGTCGCGGGCCTGCTCGGCGGTGAGCGTGCGGCCCGTTATTCCCCACTCGTAGGCCTTCGCATAGCCGATCAGCTGCGGCATGAGTGCAAGACTCGCATCATCCGGGACAATACCCCGACGGGTGAAGACCCAGCCAAATCGCGAATTCGAAGACGCAAGTCGAATATCGCAGCCGGCGACAATTCCAATGCCCGATCCGATGGCGGGTCCGTTGACCGCCGCGATTGCGGGTTTGGAGAGCTTTCGGAGATCGACCACAACCTTCCGGATGTCGGCTTCGAAAGGGAACAGCTCTTCTCGCAGCGTGGGCTCGGGTGGCTCGAGAGATTTACCCTCGGAGGTCATTCGGCGGATATTGCCGCCGGAGCAAAAAATGGTACCCGACCCTGTAATGATGAGGGCGCGTGCGGCCGGATCGCGCTCGATACGCGCGAATTCCTGAACCAGTTCGGCGTTCATCGTCCAGTTGACTGCATTTTTGGCTGATGGATCGTCAATCGTCACAAGTACGATGCCCTGGGGATCTTGCGCCACCTGAAGATACTGATAACTCATGGATTGTCTCCGCGAAATGCAAGGGAATCCTCACGCAGCAGACGGGATAAAGCGCGGCGATGGTCTGCGGCGGTTCCATAACTCGCGGCTGCCGCGATTGCGCGGTGATAACTCAACTCGAGCGGGTAGTCTCGGTAATAGCCCACAGCGCCGTGAATCTGGTGCGCAGTACGGGTGAGAGCGGGAATAGCCTCGCTTGCCTTGGCTTTGGCCATCGAAACCTCTCGTTGCGCATCGCGCCCGCTATCGATTCGCGCTGCAGCCTGTCGCGCCAGCAGCCGAGTCACGGTGAGATCGCGCGCCATCTCTGCGCAGTGATGTTGCACGCCTTGAAAGCTGCCGATCGGGCGTCCGAATTGAATCCGGTCTCGCGCATAGGCAACCGTCAGATCAAGGGCGGCCTGTCCGATACCGGTGAGTTCGGCTGCCTTCATGGCAGCCGAGCGCTGGATCATGGACTGCACATACGGCCATACCGCACCGCGCTGGCCGATCAAGGCACTCGCGGGGAGTTGTACCTTGTCGAAATGAACCTGCCAAAGCGCTTCGCCGCCGGCGGCCGCCATTCGGGTTCGCCTCAGACCGGGCGCATCCGCTGGGACGAGGATGAGCGAAAGATCGTTGGGCGCCGGGCCGCTCCGAGCGACACAGAGGATTGCCTGGGCGACGCCCGCATCGCGCACAAACAACTTGGTTCCATCGATACACAGAGACTCGCCAGTATTCGAGAGGCTGAGCGTGATGGCCTCGGGGGCAAGGCTACCTGAATGTTCCATCAACGCGACGGTGAGAAGCGTTGCGCCCGATGCGACGGGACGCAGCAAATGGGATGCCTGCTCATCGCTTCCTGTTTGCGCGAGCAGCAGACCCGCCTCAACAATGGTGGCGAATAGGGGGCTGGGCAAGGATGCTTGACCAAGTGCTTCAAAAATGAGCGAGAGTTCGAAGAGGCCCAGGCCGGCTCCACCGTGCTTCTCCGGCAGCGCGGCAGCTGCCCAACCCATCTCCGCCATCCGTCGCCAGACGCTCGGGTCGAATCCATTTTCGGTGGATTCGAGTTCGCGGACACGGGCGGGGGGCGCATGCTCCCGCGCAAATTCGAGCGCGGTATGTGCGATCAGCGACTGCTCTTCGTTGAGCGTGATATCCATTTTAGTGCCTCAGCGGGGAAGTCCAAGTCCGCGCGTTGCGATCACATTGCGCGTAATGTCGAAGCCGCCAGCTGCGAACTGGAAGTAGAGGCGGTCGCGGTATTCAAGCTCTACATCGCCGTCGAGCTGCACTCCTGGGGACTCGTGCCGCAATGGCCCGAACGCACCCAGCATTTCAAGGCCCGAGGCGTCGAACCGGCGCGCCGCTTCACGTTTGACCAGTACCGCAAGCGAGGTCTCGTGCTGAGGCATCAGGCCTTTCGCGTGCAGCGATGCGAGCCAATACGTGGTGAGTCGGGCACCTTCTGATTCGATCGCGAGCCGTACAAGTTCGTCCTGGACCGTGGCCTCCTCAATCGGAGCGGGGCCATGGCCGCTGCCGCGACGGCTCCAGTCAAGCAGGCGATCGAGCTGAAACGCGACCAGTCCATGACTTGCCAGCGCAGCACGCTCGAAATCGATAGCGCCCATCACCACCTTCCAGCCTTCGTTGATCTCCCCCAGCACCATGGATTTTGGAACGCGTACGCCGTCAAAGTACACGGCGTGATGTGTCCAGCCTGCGAGGGTGGGGTGGCGGCTGATGTTTACCCCAGGCGCTTTCATGTCGACGATCATGAGGGTGAGCCCGCGGTGGCGAGAAGACTCAGGATCGGTACGCGCCAACACGAGACTGTAGTCCGCCATGTGCGCGTCGCTCGAAAAGGCCTTTTGCCCCGTGACGAGGAGCGAGTCGCCGTCGTCGCTCGCCCGCGTTCTGACGTTGGCCAGATCCGAGCCTGCCTCGGGCTCGCTGTATCCCACGAACCAGGCAAGCTCGCCGCGCATCACGCGCGGCAGCAAGGCCTCTTTCTGTGCGGCCGACCCGTACGCCAGCAATGTATTGGGCACATAAGTGATCGAGCGATCCAGACCCGGCGCCCGGGCATACTCCATCTCGTCCCAGAAAATTGCTTGAAAGATGCGACTGCGTCCCCCACCGCCGTATTCGCTGGGCCACCCCATTCCGATGTAGCCCGCCGCGCCAAGCTTGCGGCGAAATTCCTTGGTGAACGGGACGCTCCACATGCCCTGCTCGCCGGTGTCGCGGTGTTTAGCCCAAATTTCGGGCGTAAGTTCGCGCTGAAGAAACGCCCGGACCTCGGCCCGGAACGCGCGCTGATCATCCGTGAAATCAAATTGCATGGACATGATCCTTTCAAGCCAGTGCGCCGCAACGCTCCAGGCGGCCGAACTCGGCGTCATCAATGCCGAGGAAATCAGCGAGAACCTCACGGGTGTGTTCGCCGAGTAGAGGCGCCCGTTCATACTGGAACGCACCGGTGTCCGTACGCCATGGCAGCCCCAATTGGGTGCGCTTGCCAACCAGAGGGTGCTCGGTGTCGATAATCGTTCCACGCCGGCTCAGTAGCGGGTCGAAGAGGAGCTGATCGACGCGTATGACCGGGCCTGCCGCAACCCCGGCAGATTGAAGAATCTCGGCGACCTCGGCCGCGCTGTGCCCGAGCGTCCACGCGGTGAGCTTTTGCTCGAGTTCAGCGACGTGAGCGAGTCGCGCAGCAGCACCTGCGAATCGCGCATCGCCGAGCCATTCCGGATGGCCGACAGCCGCACACAGCTTCTGCCAGCCCGCGTCATCGCGAACGCTGATGGCGACCCAATCCCCCTCGCTTTTGCATCGGAAGATGCCATGAGGCGCGTGTTGTGAGTCACGGCTGCCAGCGCGAACGGGCTCTCGCTGGTTGACGCTCAGGTCGATCACAGCCTCTGGGATCAGTGTCATCATCGCCTCATACATCGCGAGATCGACATACTGACCGACGCCGCTCGAGCGACGTTCCGTGAGTGCCGCCATGACGGCAAAACCGGCATAGGTACCAGCAAGGGGATCGGGCAACACGCCGCCAAGGATTCTCGGACCGCCGCCCGGATAGCCTGTGACGTCGGCTACACCCGAGTAAAGGTTGACAGCACTGTGCAGCCCGCGCGCCATGCGCATGGGACCACTGCGCCCAAACGCCCCGCACGATACTGCGATGAGCCCCGGATTGTCGTGTCGCAGCGTTTCATAGTCGAGTCCAAGCTTTTCCACCACCCCGGTTGAAAAATTGTCGACCAACACATCGACCTTGCAGGCAAGCGAGCGGACGAGCGTCCTGCCCTCGGCGGTGGTCATGTCAACCCGGACGCTTTTCTTGCCGGCGTTCAGCAAATTGAAGTAACCGCTGGCATTCGGGTTGCCCTCGAGGCCCGGAAGAAAAGGTGGGGCGCTGCGAGAGGTCATCCGTCGGCCTGATTCCACAACGATGACCTCGGCTCCCATCCAGGCAAGCCATAAGGTGCAAAAGGGAATGGCGATGAATTGACCGAGGTCGAGAATTCGAACTCCGGCAAGAGGTCGGTAGGCCGAGCCGTCTGCGGCGTTGCGCAGGGGGGGCGACGCCACCTTTTGGGCGGACGGGTCGATGGACCAGCGGCGGTCGCGGCGAACCTGTGGCCATCCGCCAGTACGCAGCGCGTCGTCATGTTCGCCCAGGCGGGGTGCAGGCCGACGGATCGACCAGGGTGTTCGACGCATGCCAACTGGGGCAGCAGGCATTCGAGCCGTCGTGTCGCCGAGCGGCACGGTCACCAGCGAACCGCGGGCACGTACATGGTCGGTGCCGGAGACAGTTTTCACTGAATAAAACGGGAAGATCGGCAGCTGTTGTTCGTTTGCGAAATCGAAGAGTTGGTCGCCCGTAAGCGTCATGGTCCAGTCGATCAGCCGGTTGCGCAGCTCTACCCAGTTTTCCGTACGCGCCTTCGGCGTGGAAAAGCGCGCTGAGGTGGCCCATTCAGGATGCCCCATGCCGGCGACCAAGCGGTCCCAGTGCTCGACCATTGGCGCGGCAATGGTGACCCAACCATCGCGACATGGCAGATAGAAATTGGGCATCCGACCGATCGTAAGCGGGTTGAGCAGCCGCTCGTATTCGCCGCCCAGATAGGAATGCGTGGTGACGTCACGATGCTGAAGCGATGCCACGGTGGCATGTTGGCTGAGCTCGATATGGCCACCCTTGCCAGTTCGTGCGCGGTAGTTGAGTGCTGCGAGTATCGCGTTTGCGCTGACCAGGCCGGCCAGGGTTTCGGCGGCAAAGCAGTTCGGATGAAGCGGCGGCTCGGACTCGCGATCATTGGCGGCGTCGGGCATGCCTGGAGTGCTGAAGGCAAGGCCGCCCATCGCGAACGTGATGAGTTCATCGCCCAGTCTGTCCCCCCATACAGGATCCGGTCCGAAGGGCGACAACGTGACGATGACGAGCGACGGATAGCGCTTGCGAAGGGTGTCGGGAGCGAGTCCTGCGTGCGCAAGTGCATTGGCGTGCAGGTTGGTGACCAGTACATCGCAGTCCGCCAGCAGCTTGAAGACGATGTCTTGATCGGCTGGGGTATCGAGGTCAGCGACCAGACCGAATTTGTTCAGATTGAGGTACGCGTACAGACCACTCGCCTCGGGATCGGTGCGGTCGGCTGGGAACGGACCGCGTGTTCGCGAGATATCTCCTGCCGGCGCTTCCACCTTGACGACACAGGCACCGAAATCGCCCAGCAGCTTGGCCGCATAGGGCGCGTTGGTGCCAGACCCGATCTCTAGCACACGCAGTCCTGATAGCGGACCCGGTGAATCGATATCCGAAAGAGACGTTGCGGCTGTCATGTTCACGCCGCTCGCATCGACTGAAGCCGACCCAGGACGTCCTCGGCCTCACGCACCATACCTAGCAGAATCTCGCGAGCCGGGCGCCTTTTCTTGAGCATGCCTCCGATCTGACCCACCGGATTGTTGATCAGGTCGGCGCGTCCGGCTGCGTCCGCGGCTGCGATGAAATCATCCATCAGAACCCCTTGAAGCGGCATCGGAAGCGGCTTGAGGCCCGACTGGTCCCAGGCCCGGATTACGTCGTTGTCATAGTCGCGCGCGGTCTTGCCAGTGTAGGCACGCGTGATGACGAAATCTTCGGCGCTGCCGCGAATGATTTCTTCCTGATGAACCGGATACAGATCGGATTCCTCGGCGAGGAGGAAGGCAGTGCCGACCCAGGCGCCGACTGCGCCGAGCGAGAGTCCCGCGACCAGCGTTCGACCATCCGCGATCGCGCCGGCGGCGATGACAGGCGTGGGTGTGACCGCATCGACCACCATTGGAATCAGCGGAAAATTGGCAATCTTGCCGGTATGTCCACCCGCCTCGTAGCCTTGGGCAATCACGTAATCGACACCGCCTTTGGCCTGGCGCTCGGCGCCGCGCACACTGCCGACCAGGCCCATCACTTTCATGCCGACCTGATGCGCCAGGGGTACCACCCACGATGGATCGCCAAGGCCTGCAGCGAATACTGCGATCCGTTCCTCGAGGCACACGTCGACTTGCGCGCGGATAAATTCGGGCGACATGACGCCGCCTTTGGCGGTGATCGGCGCGAGCTTGAAGCGCTCCATCAAGGAGCGGACGAATGCAACATGCTCGGGGTGGTCGCGCTCGATCCGGGCGCGCATATCCGCGCGGTCGGGCGTCGCATCGGCCATGCTTGCGGGGAGCAACAGGTCGACGCCAAATGGCTTGTCGGTCAGGTTGCGAACCGCGCGGATCCGTCGTCTTACTTCATCCGCGCCCAACCAGGAGCACCCCAAAATGCCCATGCCTCCGGCTTCCGATACGGCGGCGACGAGCTTCGGGGGTGTCGCTTTGCCCTTGACGCCCATCCCAGCCAGAAAAATCGGATATTCGATTCCAAGGTCATCACAAATGGAGGTGTGAAGCGCACTGCGGCTCATGGTGATTCTCCGTTGAGGGAAGGGGGGTTAGCGGCTACGAAGCCTGGGGTCGGTGAGGTCACGGATGGCATCGCCCAGCAGATTCGAGGCGAGTACGGTCAGGCAGATGGCAAGTCCAGGGAAGACAACCACCCAGGGGGCGGTCATCGCGAGCGAGGTGGCGGGCCCCGACATCATCAGACCCCACGACGGATGGGGCTCTTGAATGCCTGCGCCCAGATAGTCAAGTGCAGCCTCCTGGACGATTGCAAGTCCTAGGTAGGCCGTTGCAATGACCAGCAGGGGGGCAACCGTGTTGGGGAGAATGTGACGGACGATGATCCGAAGATCCGAGCAACCCGCAACGATGGCTGCCTCGACGAGCGGACTTGCTTTCAGAACCAGCACGCTCGAGCGCGCGATTCGCGCCGCGCGGGGTACGATGGGCAAGGACAGTGCAACGATCACGTTAGGTAGCGAAGGCCCCAACACGGCGGCGAGCGCCAAGGCCAGCAGCAGCATCGGAAACGCGAGCAATGCATCCATCAGCCGTTGGGTAAGCGTGTCGGCCCATCCCCCGCGATAGCTGGTGACGAGCCCCAGTGCTGCCCCCGCACAGACACCGAGCAGGCTGGCGCCCAAGCCCACCAGCAGCGACACGCGGGCGCCGTGGATCAGGCGTGACAACATGTCGCGACCGAACGGGTCGGTTCCCAGCCAGTGTGCTGCGCTGGGGGCTGCATTGAGCAGCGCCGGGTTACCTTCGGTCGGATCATAGGGTGCGATCCATGGCGCACCGATCGCCAGGGCCGCCATCACTGCGAGGACGATCGCGCCCAAAGCCCCCAGAGGCTGTTCGCGCGCGGCGGCAATGAGGCGACTGACAAGGCCCGGCGTTTGCCCATGCGCGAGCGTACCGTCGCTCATCGATTCACCTGGATGCGTGTTCTGGGGTCGAGCCAGCCGTAGAGCAGGTCGACCGTGAGATTGCCGACGACGACGATGCCTGCCAGGATCAGCACAATGCCCTGAGCGGCCGGATAGTCGCGGTTGAGGATGGCGGTCACCACATATTGTCCAAGCCCGGGAACGTTGAACACGGTCTCAGTCACGATCAGACCGCCAAACAGCGCGGAGACCTCGAAGCCAATCAACGTGACCACCGGCAGCAGGCCGTTGCGCAGACCGTGTCGCAGCACCACTACACCTTCCGAGAGCCCCTTGGCGCGGGCAGTGCGAATGTAGTCCTCTCCCAGAACCTCCAACATGATCGAGCGTGTCATGCGCGCGATCAACGCCAACTGGCGAAGCCCGACTGCAATCGCAGGCCAGATCATCTGCGTGAAGCTTTGCCAGGGGCTTACCCAGAAGGGTTCCCAGAACAGCGGCGGGCTCCACTGAAAGAGCCAAACCAACCCCAATATGATCAAGAGTCCCACCCAGAACGAGGGGGCAGCGAGTCCGCCCACCGACAAGGCCCGCAGGATCTGATCCAGCCAGCTTCCAGCGCGCGCTGCCGAGACAACGCCCGCCGGTACGCCAAGGGCCACAGCAATCAGCATGGCCATGACCACAATTTGAAGCGTGTAGGGAAAGCGGCGCGCGATCTCGGCCGCCACAGGCTGCCCGGTCCGCAGCGACACGCCAAGATTGAATTGCGCAAGTTCTGCCAACCAGGCGCCGAACTGAACCGCGAGTGGCCGGTCCAGTCCCATCTTGCTGCGAACCTCTGCCAGTTCCTGCTCAGACACCGCGCCCGCACCAGCGCCACTCAACATGACCGCCGCATCGCCCGGCAGGACTCGCATGAGAAAAAAGGTGATCGTGGCCACGCCAACCAGCGTGACCAGTCCGATTGCGAGTCTGCGGGTGATGAAGTCAATCATGACGCTCGATCAGGCGCTCAGCCAGACGCGATCCATCTGCATGTTCGCATACAGGTCATTCAGGGCTTTCCAGCCCTGCACTGTGTTGAGGTGCGCTGCCCCGTAGCCGACCCAGGCCAGATTGATCTGGTAGTAGGTTTTCAGGAATTCGAGCTGGAACTTGCGGATGAGCGCTGCGCGTTTGGTTGGGTCCAATTCGCGTGATTGCTCGCGGTACAGATTATCGATGGCATCGTCTTTCCACATGCCGTAGTTGCGGCCGCCGTAGCTCGTGTATCCCTCGCCAAGAATCTGGTCGACTGCCGATCCTCCCATGGCGACCGAGTGGGTGACGAGTTGAAAGTCGCCGCCGGTTTCCATCTTGTAGAAGGCCCCGGCATCGCGAATATCCACGCTTGCATCCAGCCCGATTTGCTTAAGCTGTCCGGCGATATTGATCGCCGAGTCGCGAAACGCGGGAATATCTCCGCGGGCCAGAATGACGACCTTCGTGCCCTTGGTGACCCCGGCCTGATCGAGTAAGGCGATTGCGCGCTTTCGGTTCTCATTCACATCGCCGCCCAAGCCGGGTAGTGAGTCGTAGCCTCCAAACGCCTTGATTTCCTGTTCTGTGAGGCTGTACGGGCTGTCAGGTGGCATGAGTCCTCGTCCATGAAAGAAGGCCCCTGAAAGCGGGCCCACCGTCTTGATGAACGCATCACGGTCGATGGCGAGTGACAGGGCTTCGCGAACCCGCGGATCGTCGAAGGGCTTGCGCGTGACATTCGGGATGAGATTGATGAAGGTCGGGGTCGGGCGCCGCAACGCGGTAATGCCCTGAACTTTCCTCAACGGATCCAACACCGATTCATTGGCGAAGAAAAAACAGGCGTCGATACGGCGACTTTGTAGAGCAGCCCCGCGCTCGACCTCGCCACGGATGGGAAAGAACTGGATCCGGTCGAGCATCGGCGCCGTTCCAAAATAACGATCGAAGCGGTTGAGTTCGTAGTACTGACCATCGACCGCTTTGGTCAGTTGAAACGGGCCGGTTCCCACAACCTGTCTCTTCACGCCCTGACCTTGTGAATCCAACGGCTCGGCGACAGCCCGTGAGACGATGACGTTGAACGGATTGCTCACGAGCAACAGAAAATCGGGCTGCGGCTGAGCCAGACGAACAACGACGCCGAGCGCGCCATCGGCCCGGATCTCTTCGACATTACCGAGTAGCCCCTTTCTGGGACTGACGATCCCCTTGGGCGGCGACTTGATCCGGCTGAGGCTGTACACCACGTCGTCTGCGGTCAACGCACTGCCGTTATGGAAGACCACGCCTTTGCGCAGTTGAAATTTCACGGTCTTGCCGTCTGCGGACACCTCTGCCTTCTCCGCGAGATCGGGGAGCAGCCGGCCCGGGTTGTCCGGGTCAACACGCATCAGTGTGGAGTAGCAAGGCGCTCCGATGAACTGGCTCAGATAGGTCGCGGTCTGGTGGACGTCGAAATCGGGTGGGTCACCGCCGTTGCTGACCTTCAGCGTCCCACCCCGTTTCTGGGCCGACGCGGACCTCCAGCTGGATGCGGTGATTCCCGTTGCCAACGCGCCGGCGCTGCCCCGCAGTAGCGAGCGGCGCGACGGACGTTCTGGCAGGGACTTGGATTCGCAACGGTCAAACGGGTTCATGGAGGGCCCTCCTGGGGATAGATCACATCGGTCGGGGGTGAGCAAACTCGGTCGGAGACTGATTGGAAGACGATGAATCGTTAACAGCGCGCCGTACCGCAGCGCGGACATGGCAGGCCACCCACTGGTCGGGTGCGACCTGCTCGAGAACCTGCTCCCTCACGGAGCATTCAGGTTGACGCATCGGACAGCGCGTGTGGAACCGGCATCCTGATGGCGGATCGACAGGACTGGGCACATCGCCTTGCAGCAACGCACGCTGGCGTCTGCGACCCGGGTCAGCGATCGGTGCGGCGTCGAGCAGCGCTTCGGTGTAAGGGTGGGCGGGCGCGCCGTAAATCGCCCGCGTGGATCCAATTTCCACGATTCGTCCCAGATACATGACCGCGACCCGATCGGACAGGTGCTCGACGACCGACAGATCGTGCGCAACGAACAAGTACGAGAGGCCGAGCCGCGCGCGCAGGTCCTCAAGCAAGTTGACGATTTGCGCCTGCACCGATACGTCGAGCGCCGACACGGGCTCGTCACACACGATCAGTTTGGGCTCAACGGCGAGCGCGCGTGCAATACCGATCCGCTGGCGCTGGCCGCCGGAGAACTGGTGGGGGAAGCGGTGCCGATGCTCGGCCTTGAGGCCCACCTGCTCCAGCAGTTCGACGACTCGATCCTCGCGGCCTCGACGGTTTCCCCCCAGGCTATGGATCTGCATCACCTCGGCGAGGGTCTCACCCACGGACATGCGTGGATCCAGTGACGCGCTGGGGTCCTGAAAGATCATTTGCAGCCGACGGCGCACGGGCTTCCAACGTGTACGATCGAGCGTGGCGAGATCAGTCTCTTCAAACAGGATCGATCCTGAATCTGGGCGAATAAGGCCGAGCAGCAGTCGTGCAGTGGTGGATTTTCCGCACCCGGACTCGCCGACCAGGCCGAGTGTTTCCCCCTCGGCAATATTGAAACTCACGCCATCAACAGCCTGAACCGCTTGGGTCGGGCCGCCGAGCAAACGCCTGGGCAGCGCAAAGTGCCGCTTCAGCGCGCGAACCGACAGGAGTGGGCGCCTGTCCTCGGTCATCACCCCACCTCCAGACATGCCACGCGATGCCCGGGGCTGATCTCGACGAGATCGGGTGTCTGTTTGGTACAGCGTGCCGTAGCCTTGTCGCAGCGCGGTGCAAACCGACAGCCAGGGGAAAGCGGATGAGTGAGCGTGGGGACCGTACCGGGAATTTGTGCGAGGCGCTCGCGGGCCCCGCTGGCCGATCCGCGCCTTGGGATCGATCTGAGCAGGCCGCGGGTGTACGGGTGAAGCGGTGACCGGAACAGAACCTCGACCGGGGCCGTTTCAATCACGCGCGCTGCATACATCACAGCGACTCGCTCAACGGACTCTGCAATCACCCCCATGTCGTGCGTGATCAGCAACAGGGCCATGCCGAGCCTGTGTCGAAGCTCTGCGATCAACTCCAGGATTTGTGCCTGGATCGTTACATCGAGCGCTGTGGTTGGTTCGTCGGCGATCAATAGTTTGGGCTGACACGCAAGCGCCATCGCGATCATCACACGTTGGCGCATTCCTCCTGAAAGCTGATGCGGGAACTCGCCGGCGATTCGTGCGGCTGAAGGGATTCGTACGGCATCCAGCATGTCGATCGCGCGTGATAGGGCCTCGCGGGCGGCAAGACCTTCGTGCAGTCGCAGTGCCTCGGCGATTTGCTCTCCGATCCGAAACACCGGGTTGAGCGAGGTCATCGGCTCCTGGAACACCATGGCGATATCCCGCCCGCGCACCGATCGGATCTGCGTGTCGGATAGTGTGGCCAGGTCGCGGCCGTTGAAGCGGATCGAGCCTGAGACCATGCGCCCCGGTGGCCTCACCAGCCGCATGATTGACAGCGCAGTGACACTTTTTCCGGAACCGGACTCGCCGACGATGCCGAGCGTTCCCGCGGCGTCGAGTTCGAGATCGACCGCATCGACCGCGCGTACCGCGCGTACCGCGCGTACCGCGCCCGTACGCGTTCCGAAATCAACGGTGAGCGCGTTGACTTCCAGCAGGCGAGGGTGGCGATCGGGCGCAGCCTGACCGGCCGATGATTGCGCCTGCGGCGGTATTCCCTCCCCGGGTGCTGCCCCCTGCACGAGTGCCGCCTCCTCTGATGCCGTCGGTCGTCCGACGTGTCGTTAAAAGCCACGGTACGTGCTGGCCGTACCCTTTGTCCAATATATTGTTAGCGGGCAATTGATACGATTTTCATATCAAACGGTGGAATTCAGGCAGATCCGATATTTCGTTGCAGCGGCGGAAGAGGAACACTTCGGTCGGGCTGCCGCGCGGGTCCATATTTCCCAGCCGCCCCTCAGCCAACAGATCCAGTCCCTGGAAGCCGAACTCGGTGTTGAACTCTTTGAACGGATTGGTCGCGGTGTGCGGCTGACGCGGGCGGGTGCGGAGTTTTTGGTTCATGCACGCACTTTGCTTCGCCAAAGTGAGCGGGCGGCTGACATGGCGCAACGCGCGTCGCGCGGCGAAATCGGGCGTATCGCCATTGGGTTTATCGGCTCGCTCGCCTTCACCTACGTTCCGTGGCTCATTCGCGAGTTTCGCGCGCGCTACCCAGATATTGGTCTTTCGCTGCATGAACTGACGATCGCGCAGCAGACCGAATGGTTCGCCGATCGACGCCTGCAGATCGGCCTGTTGAGACCGCCCCTTGAAGTGCCGGGCGTAGAAATGGAAACGGTCTTGCGCGAGCCCTTTGCGATTGCGATTCCCAGTTGCCACCCGCTCGCGTCGTTAGAGCCTGTACCGGTGGCGTTGCTGCGTGATGAGCCGCTCATCATGCTGCCGAGACTGATTGGTCTTCGCTACTACAGTCAGGTGCTCGGTATGTGTCATCGAGCGGGGTTTAGCCCGATGGTCATTCACGAGATCAGTCATCTGCCGACGGCCGTGTCTCTGGTGGGCGCGGGCGTGGGGTTGACCGTCGTGCCGGAGTCGCTGACCGCACTCAAACTGCCCGGCGTGACATTTCGCGCATTAGAGGGCTCCACGGAGCTAGCCGAGACGGCGCTCTGCTGGCGCCGTGAAGATTGCACGCCTGCCGTGAATCGCTTTGTCGACCTTGCTCGCGAATTGGTCGGGTCCGGCTTACCAGGCCTTGAGCAGGCTACACGCTGACAGACGGTGGGCTACGATCGGGCCGCCTGCACCAACTCCAGCACCGCCTGCGCAAACACCTCGGGCTTCTCCTGCGGCAGGTTGTGACCGGCGCCCGCCACGATCCGATGCGATCGGGGACCTGTGAAGCGGTGCGCGGCCGCCGACGCTTGCGCAGGCGGGCGAACGCCATCATCGGTTCCGTCAAAGGTGATACTTGGCACGCTGATGGGAGGCAGCGCGGCCAACCGGCGTTCGATATCCGCGTAGGCCGGGTCGCCCGGTTCGAGCCCGTATCGGCAGCGGTAGGAGTGAATCACGACATCGACAAAATCGGGATTGTCGAAGGCAGGTGCGGATCGTGCGAACGTGTCGTCATCAAACGCCCAAGATGGCGACCAACTTTGCCAGAGCAGACGAATGAGCTCGCGACGATGTTTGGCGAGGCCGGCGCGGCCGCGCTCGCTATGAAAGTAATACTGATACCAGAGACTGCGTTCATTGGCGGGTGTGTCGGGTTCAAGCGATCGCGCCACGTCATGAATGTTGTAGCTGTTGAGCGATACCAGACCCGCGCAACGTTCCGGCCAGAGGGCAGCGACGATGCAGGCTGCGCGCCCACCCCAATCGTAGCCTGCCAGCACGGCTCGTGACACGGCAAGGGAATCCATGAGTGCCAGCAGATCGGCGCCCAGGGCCGCCTGCTCGCCTGAACGCATTGCTTGCGCGCTCACGAAGCGAGTGGGGCCAAAGCCGCGCAAATACGGCACAAACACCCGGCATCCGGCGCTCGCGAGCCGCGGTGCCACCGCCTCGTAAGCGTGTACGTCATAGGGAAAGCCGTGCATGAGAAACACTGGCGCGCCCTGCTCGGGGCCGTACTCGAGCAACGCGATGTCAAGCGCGCCGGCTCGGACCATCCGAAGCGGCGCAGGTTCTGATGTCATGGGTAACGATCCAATACGGTTGACGTTACGGTAGACCATACACCACCGCGCGCCTCTAGGCAGCGCGATCCAGCCCTATCCTGTAGCGCCCGATCGCTGAAGCTGCCGGGATCGGGCGCGGATCGCCGAGATCAGCGCTCGCGCCGCAGTGGTGAGTTGCGTATCGGTGCGGGTGATCAGGCCGATCTTGAGTGGCGGAAGCGCCTCGCGGATCTTCACGACCCGGATTCGTTCGAGCGCGGACTCGGCGATCGGCTTGGGAACCCAGCCAACGAACCCGGTGCGGCTGATCATCTCGATGGCCGACCATACGGTGTCGAGCGTGACCTTGCAGAGCGGAGGCTCGATGCCGTAGCTTTCAAAGAGCTGCGCCACCACCGCGCCCGGACCCTGTACAGGGCCCATGATGATCCAGGGCTCGGCGCGCAGCGCGGCCAGAGACCGCGCGCTGGCTTTCGGATGATTCCGCGCCACGGCGATCACGCCCTCCACCTCGAACAGGGGCTCGACGCGAAAATCATGTCCCAGGCCGCCGGGCGGCACCGGGCCCACGGCAAAGTCGATCCGCTGGTTGCGGAAGGCATCCTGCAACTGCGGATAGACCACCTCGCTCACCAGCACTTCGGCGTCGGGCAGCGTCTGATGCAGTTGCCGGATGGCAACTGGGATCACCAGCATCATGGGCACTGGCGAGGCGGCAATTGAAATGAGCCCGCCTGTCTGACCGCGCATCCATTGCAGATCTTCCTCGCAGCGCTTGAGCTCGGCCGCGATGGTGCGCGCGCGTGAGACCAGCGACAGGCCCGATGGTGTCAGCACCGTTCCGCGGGCGCCGCGGCTCACCAGCGACACGCCCGCCGATCGCTCGAGCTGCGCGATGATTCTGGACAGCACGGGTTGCGTCACGCCGAGCTTTCGCGCGGCTGCGCCGATGCTGCCTGAATCCGAGATGGCCAGCAGCGCCTGCAGTTGACGCAGGGTAATGGGATCGTCTTGCATGCCATGCTCCGACAACATGGGTCATAACGATATTACCTCTTCCGCCCTGGCTGGCAATTGCGTAGAACGGCGATTCCACGAATAGAGGTGGCCAATGAGTGTGAGGAACGATGATGCCTCGCGGGTGCTGATCGCGGGCGGAGGAATCGGTGGGTTGTCGACGGCGCTCGCGCTGTCGGCCGAAGGCGTGCCCGTGACCGTGCTCGAACAGGCGGATGCCTTTCGGGAGATCGGCGCCGGCTTGCAGGTGGGGCCCAACGCCTTTCGCGTCTTCGATCGACTCGGCGTGACCGCAGCGGTGTCGGACATCGCCACTTTCCCAAGCGACATGGCGGTGATCGATGCGCTCGACGGCTCCACCATTACCTCGCTGCCCTTGGGTGAAGGCTTCGTCAAACGCTTTGGGTATCCCTATGGCCTGATGCATCGTGCCGACTTGCACGGCATCCTGCTCGAGGCGTGCCGCGCCCGCCCCGATTACATTCGGTTGAACACCGGCACTCGAATCGCATCGTTCGATGACGACGGCGGGCGTGTTCGCGTCCACACCGCATCGGGCGAGGCCATGACCGGTGCTGCACTGGTGGGCGCCGACGGCCTGTGGTCGGTCATCCGGCAGGCATTGGTGGGCGACGGCGAGCCGCGTTTGGCCGGGCATGTCTGTTACCGGGCGATTGTTCCCGCCGACACGATTCCCGCTGACCTGAAGGCCAATTCGATGGCGTTGTGGGTGGGCCCCAGGCTTCACATGACGCTCTGGCCGATGCGGAAGAACCGCTTCTACAACATCACGGTGGTGTTTCACAGTGATCGGCTTGATATGGGCTGGGACGCTGCGGGCAACCCCGAACCCATGCTCGAACACTTTGCCTGCACCTGGCAACCGCTGCGCGACATGCTCGCCTCGGTGCCGGAGTGGCGCACCTATGTGATGCGCGATCGCGAGCCGGTTCGCAACTGGAGTCGCGGCCGCATCACGCTGTTGGGGGATGCGGCGCACCCCACGCTGCAGTACATGGCACAGGGGGCGTGTATGGCGATGGAGGATGCGGTATGCCTGGCTGATCACGTCAAGCAGGCCGCGGGCGCCTACGAGCAGGCGTTTCTGGGCTATCAGCAGCAGCGTTATTTACGTACCACGCGGGTGCAACTTACGTCGCGTCTGTATGGTCACGTGTTTCACGCAGAGGGCGCATCGGCCGACCTTCGCAAGGTGTTTTTGCAATCACGCACCGCAGACCAAACCTTCGATTCGATGGCCTGGATCTACCAGGCGCATTAATCTGAACAGCGACTTCAACGACAGGAGACACAGAATGATTCGGACATCAACGCTCGCGGCTTGCCTGCGCCGCACTGCATCCCTCATCGGTCTGACGCTCGCCGCCGCCATGCCGGCCGTAGCTCAGGACTACCCCAACAAGCCGATCCGACTGGTGGTGCCGGCCTTTGTGGGCACGCCGATCGACATCATCTCGCGGCAGGTGGCCACGCGCCTGGGCCAGGAACTGGGGCAGCCTGTTGTGGTCGACAACAAGCCGGGCGGCACCGGGATCGTCGGTGCATCGGATGTACTTCGCCAGCCTGCCGATGGCTATACGCTCATGACCCTCTTCATGCCGATGACGGTCTCGCAGTCGGTCAATCGCCAGGTCACCTACGACCTGCGGCGCGACTTTCTGCCAGTCGTGCAAACGGTGTTCTCGTACAACGTGCTGGTGGTGCCGCCTTCCACCCCGGTCAACACGCCGGCGGAGCTGGTGGCGCTGCTGAAATCGAAGCCGGGTCAGCTCAATTTCGCGTCGGGCGGTGTCACGTCGCCGGCCCATCTGGCTGGCGAGCTCCTCCTTCTGCAGACCGGCACGCGCGCGCTCCACGTGCCTTACAACGCGTTCCCGCAGGCCATCAGTGATCTGCTTGCAGGGCGCGTCGAGTTCATGTTCGCCGCGACGCCGCCTGTGGTGGGTCATATCGCTGCGGGTCGCCTGCGGCCGCTTGCGGTCACGGGTGATCGACGCCTGCCCGTGCTGAAGGATGTACCCACCATGGTCGAAGCGGGTTTCCCGGACTTTGTGGTTCGCGACTGGCAAGGCTTCATGGTTCGCGCGGGTACGCCCGCCGCCGTGATCGAGAAAATCAACGCCGCGGTGCGCCGCGTGGTGACCAACCCCGAGGCGATCGAAGGAATGGCCAAGCTGGGCGCCACGCCCGCAGCCGCTTCAGCGGCCGACTTTGGGAAGCTGGTGGCGTCCGAGGTGGAGTCGTGGGGGCGCGTGGTGAAGGCTGCCAACATTTCCATGGAATAGGGCGGGACTCCCGACATGCGCAAGATCCGCAATGTGCTGTTCATCATGGCCGACCAGCTCCGCTGGGACTATCTCTCGTGCTACGGGAAGTCGCCGGTGGCCACGCCCAACATCGACCGGATTGCCGCGCGCGGGGTGCGGTTCGATCGGGCCTACTGCAGCTCGCCGGTGTGCGGCCCGTCGCGCATGTCGTTCTACACCGGCCGCACCGCCTTCAGCCATGGCGCAAGCTGGAATTTTGTGCCCCTGCCGGTCGATGAACGTACGCTGGGTGACTACCTGAAGCCCACGGGTGCACGGGTGGCGCTGGTGGGCAAGACCCATATGGTGCCCGACCTGGAAGGCCTGAAGCGCCTGGGGGTGGATCCCAGTACCGATCTGGGCGTGCATCTTTCACAGTGCGGGTTCGAGCCCTATGAACGCGATGACGGTGTTCATCCCTCGTTCAAGGCGAACCCCGATCTGCGCTACAACCGCTTTCTTCGCGAGCACGGTTATCCGGGCGACAACCCCTGGCACGACTATGCCAACTCGGCGAAGGGCGAGGATGGCAGCGTGTTGTCGGGCTGGTCGTTGCGGCACGCGCATCTGCCCGCGCGGGTGGCTGAACCGCATTCCGAAACTGCCTACATGACCGACCGTGCCTTGCAGTTCATTCGCGAGACCGGTGATCGACCCTGGGTGCTGCATCTGTCCTACATCAAGCCCCACTGGCCCTTGATGGCGCCGGCACCCTACCACTCGATGTATGGCGCGGATGACGTGCCGCCTCCGGTGCGAAGCAACGCCGAACTTGAAAACACGCATCCGGTGGTGCGCGCCTTCATGGAGATCGAGTGCTCGAAAACCTATTCCGATGATGCGAAGCGGGCGGTGGCGGTGCCAACGTACATGGGGCTGATTCGCCAGCTTGATGACCACCTCGGGCGCGTGTTGCGCGAGCTCGAGGAGCAGGGGCGGCTGGATGACACTGCGATTATCTTCACCAGCGACCACGGCGACTATCTCGGCGATCACTGGCTGGGCGAGAAAGAGCTGTTCCATGACGCAAGCGCCCGAATTCCGCTCATCATCAGCGATCCTGATCCGGCGGCCGACGCCACGCGCGGTTCGGTCGATCGCCGTCTGGTCGAAGCAATCGATATCGTTCCCACCATCCTCAGCTGGATGGGTGTCGACGATCCGGGTCAGCGCCTGGAGGGCCGATCGCTGGTCGCAGGTCTGCGCGGCGAGGGTGTGCCCACCTGGCGCGAGGCGGCCTTCAGCGAGATCGATTACGCGTTTTACCGGTCGCGGCTCACGGTTGGGGTGTCGCCCGGCGCCGCGCGGGCCTGGATGATTCGCAGCGACCGCTGGAAATATGTGCATTACAAGGGCTTTGCGCCGCAGTTGTTCGACCTGCATGAAGACCCCGATGAGTTGTTCGACCTGGGCGGGGCGCCGGGGCTCGCTCCGGTCCGAGGCGAGATGCAATCCATGTTGATCGACCGCCTCACAGATCGTCGCAGCCGCGTGACCATGACCGATCGGGTGGTCGCCGACCGCACCGACGGCAGCACGCGCGCGGGAGTGATCATCGGGAAGTGGTGATCGGTACAGGTTGCCGACTGACCAGCGCGCGGAACGCGCAGGGTGCAATCAATCGCTTTTGGGCTTACATTCGGGTTCGACACATCCCTGAAATCCGAAAGCGGAGGCTGACGACCACCATGACCGATTCGGAGGGAGCCGATTCCCT
>Ga0078894_10000570_pt1 | contig 25926 bp, 14 predicted proteins | sample LauGreSu1BDMLBSD_2_FD_67506 | JGI IMG/M metagenome (GOLD analysis project Ga0078894, IMG submission 67506) | Freshwater lake microbial communities from Lake Michigan, USA - Su13.BD.MLB.SD (version 4) (version 4) | ecosystem: Environmental > Aquatic > Freshwater > Lake | place: Lake Michigan... | reverse complement strand
TTTGTACTGTGGTATCAAATTGTGGTTCAACTCTACTACAAATATTATAAGTTAAACCTGATTGGATTGTTTCTATTTGTAATGTGTCTTCACAATCTATATATGTTACATCAGTTGTTTGTGTTGCCGATCTAATAAAATAACAATAACATTGACAATTACAATCAGTTGAAACGACATCAACATCATAAGTTGGGTCACAATCTATTTGACCTAAACTTAACACATAAAAACATGTATCAGGAATAGTATCTAAATCCAAAATTTCAATCTGAACATAAGATGATGAGTGAGCACTCAAACCACTAAAGTTAGAGACAATTGGTTCATATGAACCGTCGCAGGAATATAGTATATAACAATCTTGAACCATTACTTATAAATAATCAACTTTCGTATTTTTTTATGTAGGATTTCATATTATCAATGTATTTTACAGTTGAACTTGTTTTTTCGATGAAATCAAAATATGTTGGGTCTTCCTTTACTCTTTCTATTGGGTCTAAGTTTATATAATCACCTTTGAAAAACTTTTTATGTTTTAAATCTTGAGTAACTCCAGCCATGTGTAGTATTGGTCTTTTTTCGTAAATTAAAATATTATCTGTCGCCCAAGAAAAATCTAACTCATTAGTGATTTTAGTTTCATTTCCGTACAACCATAAGTTCCAAAGTAGTGACCACATTTCTGCTGTCCAAAATTGTATTTCTCCTGGTGATATTGGGAATCTTCTTTGGTAATCAAGCATCTGATCATAAAGTTTGATTGAGTCTTTATAAATTTTGTCCCACAATTCACAATTTGTGTTTTTAATTAGGTACTGACCACCTCCTGAATTTTCTTGATTACTTTCAATTAGTTTTACATCAATACCAATCACATCAGCCATTTCAGAAATCAGTTGACCTTTTTCAGAATTTGGGTGGTGTCTTTCATATCTTTCACAACAATCCATAATATATTTGTAACCTATGTATCCTATAGTGTCTGATAAGTATGAAACATCATCTTTTAACAAAGATTCAAAGTTTGGTAATCTGTTGAATATAATATCCGCATCATGAAGAAAAAATAACTTACCGTAATTTTCGTCAAGTTGTAACCATTTAGAAATTAAATAAGGTTTAACTGATGGTATGTAATGTTTTTTCTTTCTGTCGTCTTGGAAATGGTGGACATTGATTCCAAATTTTTTTAATTCTAATGATTCCTCTGATGGTTCTGTGTTTCGATTGATCATACCTAACACAACATGTATTTGACTTGGGTCTATACCTTTTTCAATAAAATTGTGTACATACAATTTTATTTGCCAAATAAAATATGGAACATCGGGTTGTGCTGTTACAAATAGAATATCTTTCATTTTAAAAATGATAAATATATTTTTTAGTAAGTGAATTTATTTTAAGGGCAAGTAGGACAAATACCTTGATTAACTATTGTTGGGGATCCAACTAAAGGGACTGGTTGTGTTTTTGAGCATATACTAATAACTTCAAAAGGTGTTAAATCATATGGACTAGTATTTAGTTCGTGACAACAAGGTGTGAATGATACTTTCCCTCCTGACCCATCATCTGTTATCTCCCAAGTAATACATCCATAATCAGCGCAATCATTACAACCTGTACCACTGTAAGGTCCAAATTCCAATAATGGTGTTATTGTTGCACCACTTGTTGTAGGTGTTACTGTGTACCAACAATTACCATCACTACCTAAGAAAGTAGTTCCCGTAAATCCTGTTAATAAATTGCCGTCAATAATTTCAACATAAGGGGGACCACCAATACATCTCGTCACAAAATAATTATTTAACATAGTACTACTTGGTGTTACAGTAGGTGTTTGAGTTGGAGTTTCTGTGTTAGTTGGTGTGTATGTTGGAGTTGTAGTTGGGGTTTCTGTGTTAGTAGGTGTTACAGTAGGTGTTACAGTAGGTGTTTCTGTATTGGTAGGTGTGTATGTTGGGGTTGGTGTTGGGGTTTCGGTAACAGTTGGGGTTGGTGTTGGGGTTTCGGTATTAGTTGGGGTAATAGTAGGTGTAGGAGTTTCTGTGTTAGTTTGAGTAGGTGTAATAGTATTTGTTGGTGTTACTGTTGGAGTTTCACTTGAGGTTTGAGTTGGTGTAATAGTATTTGTGGGTGTTAGTGTTGGTGTTTTTGTATTTGTTGGAGTTGGGGTCGGAGTTGGTGTTTCTGTATTTGCTGGTGTACTAGTTTTTGTGATCGTTGGGGTTGGTGTAATTGTGTTAGTTTGACTTGGGGTATTACTATTTGTTGGTGTGTTAGTAATAGTCACTGTAGGTGTTGGTGTCACTGTTGGTGTACTTGTCACACTAGCGGTTGGTGTTGGTACTATTAATCCACAGACAACTGTTTCAAAACTTTGACACCCTGTTGAATCGATTAAAAGTATCCCTACTGCAGGTGCACTATTAAATTGTGGTGGTAGTGTGAATATTATAGGGAATGTAGTTCCGCTGCCAACATATAAACATTGATTACCATAAACATCACAAGCAATTCCACTAAATGGTGGTGTAATGCTAGTTCCTGTGTATATTGTAACTTGATTGGACATTTTTAACTACAAATGACACAAGATATATCATAGTCTATAACTAAATTTACAATTACTTGATTATCTTGTAGAGGATTTAGTGGTGCGATAACACAACCTTTTGGTATGTCTTCACAAGTTGTTTTTATTGTAATTCTATTATTTGTAATATCTACCGTTGTTCCACTTATTCCAACAAACGAATCTAATGTATCTGTGATTGTTTGTGCCCATAAAGTATCACTAGGATAATCAGTAGCCCCTGAAGATGTGTAAAATATTGTTTGAGCAGATTGACTTCCAATTTGAGAATAAATTGAGAATTCAGCTGAATTAATTATACAATTTGTATCACCACTAGTAAGATCGTAAAATCCTTCTAAATACATAGATCTAATCCCTCTCTTAGTTATTAATCCACTATTTCTGAATTGGTCATCACAAATATTATAATATCTATAATCACTATATTTTATAGTTCCAGTTAGTGTTGTTTTCTTATTATAACTACAACCATCTGAGTCAACAACTGTTAAGAAATAAGTATCCGCAGTTAAACCAGTAACCGTTGATCCTGTTTGAGAACCAACATTTCCTCCTGTCCATATGTAAGTAAATGGAGGTTCTCCTGATGTTATATATGCCGTTATAGCCCCATCATTTCCAACAATTGGTTGGGTATCGATTAGATTAAAAAACACACTAGTACTTGACGGAATGTTAATTGCAAAGTTCTGTACACAAGCAGGACTTCCTGAATCATAAACAGTAAGATTATAATTACCTCCTGATAAATTAGTAAATGTACTTAAAAGTGTTGTTGTTGTAGTAGGATTTTGATTTGGTCCTGTTAAACTAAAATAATAAGGTAAGGTCCCCCCTGTTGATACCGTAACTTGTAAAATACCATTTTTACTTCCACATGTTGTGCCTGTAACTGCTGTGGTAACATTAAATAAATTCACAGAAGATATCGTAGTTTGAGTAGTGTAAGTACAACCTATAGAAGTTACTGTAACAATATAAGTACCATTTGGAAGACCCACAAATGTTTGTGATGTTTGCCCAATTGTCCCCACTTGTTGAGTACCTGAAGATCCCGATATTGAAATTGTTAAATTCGGATTTGTTGTTATTCCACTATCTACAATAACTTGAATTGTCCCGTCATTTGCCGAACAATTAGAAGGTGTTGTATTAACTTGTACCGTAGTAAATGAATTAGGTGTACCTATAGATATTGAATCGGTAATTACACATAATCCAGCGTCGGTAACTGAAAAGTTATAAGCTCCTGAAGACAACCCTGAAAATACTGCCGATTGACTAAAGGTTATTTGGACCTCACCTGTCGAAGCACTAAAATAATACGGCGCAGTCCCTCCTGTTATTATAAACTCAACTTCACCGTCACCAGCAAAACATGTTGGTTGTTGTATAACTATAAATCCTGCTGAGGTCAATGGACCCACACCGGTTATAGTAAAAGTTTCCGTTGTTTGACAACCATCAGGATTTGTGATTTCAACATTATAAGATCCTGCGGTTAAACCTGTAATAGTTGTTCCAGTTTGACCGTTAACATTTGTTAACCAATTTATGGTATATGCCGATACAGGAAGTGTTAATCCTGTAAGAAATATCTTACCACTTGGTCCTCCAATACAACTACCGTCATTTACAACATATGCACCATAAGTGAATAAATTAGAAGGATTTATAATGACAGATGCCGTTATACCCGTACAACCACCACCATTGTTAGCAACTATATAGTATGTTCCTGCGGACAGTGATTGGAAATCATAGTAGTTGTTTGGTGTTGCCGCTGAGGTTATAAAGTTATCATCCCCATCGTATAAATTAAATGTTGCAATTCCATACGACCCATTTGTAAATCCAGTTACCGCTCCGTTATTGTACCCACATGTCGTGTCAACAGAGTCTATTGTTGCCGAAGTACCCGAGGATATATATACACTTTGAATAAAGGTACTATTTGAAGAATCTTTAATCTCTAAAAAGTATGTATCGGCAGATAATCCAACATATTGAAATATGTAAGGGGGTCCTGTTACGATAGTTGGTGAAATAACACAAGATGTATTCAAACAACTAACAACATATGGTGGTGTTCCTCCTGAGATTTCGAAACTTACCGCACCTGAAATTGTGTTTGTACAATCACCTGTTAACCCATAATTTATTAATACAAAACTCATTACCCGTTACAATATACTTGGAAGTTTATACCGACATTGATTTGTAGGTCGTCAAAATTAGGTTGACAATTATTGTTAAAGACTACAATCTCATCGTTGGTTGTATCAATATTATAACTATAACCTGATGTTAGTAAACTTTGGAATGCTTCTTCTAATGCGGTAACCCATTGAGTTGATGTTGGATATTGATTAGGTCCGACACCAGAATAGAATGGGTATTGAATTAATACATTACTGTTAACTCTTATGTCTACAACCCAACTACTAAGAATTGTATTTAATAGACAATCACTTGGGTTTATCGCCTCTGAAATAAAATAATCATTTAATGTTTTTGTTAATACAACCCCAAAAGATGTTGTATTAGGATCAGAATTCCAAGGGTAAAGAGCGCATGTTACTTGTTGTACAGGACAGTCTAAAACATATAATTGAGTTGTAAGACTACATGGTTTACAAGGAACTGGTACAAATTTACAACCTTCTTGTCTTCTCCAAACAAACTTTTGTCTGTGGAAAATTGAGTTCTCCAATCTAACACCAGTATTCCAAATTGTAGTTGCAGGAACCATTTGTTCTACAAGTCTGATCCAATAATCACCCATACCATTAACAAAATCAATCATCGTTTGGTATGTATAGTTATTATTTGGTATACCAGCTTGAGCCAATGAATCTAAATATTTCCAATATATTGATTGTAAAGTTGGGTAACCTCCCGTTTTACCGTCTGTAATAAATTGACGATTACGAGTGTTAATCATGTTTCTCCAAAATGTTTGTGCAAACTCAAAGAATGTTTTTTGTTTTGGTTTTGGCACAATTGTCGTCCAATCTACCCCACCTACTTTTGGGTATGGGTTTGGTGGTGTGTAACATGGTGAAGGTGGTGTATAGAACAATCCTTGTTCAGGTATTGGGTAGTTGTACTCCCTTGACATTGACCAAACATCGTATGCCAAACCTTGACCAGGGTTCATCATTATGTCAACATTTTTAACATTCAATACTAAACATTCTTCACCGACGCTGTAATAAGAATTGAACCCTCCATCGGAACTTGTTCTTAAAAATGGTGATGTATCAACCCAACTTTTTTTGTTCTCGGTAACTTTTCTAAGTTTGAATCCAAGATCCATATATGGAAAATATCTATAACGATATAAGTATTCTTCTCCGTAATTGAAAGGTAATAATTGAGTTTGATAATTTGGGTTATTTCCCGTAAACACTTGATTTGTAGGAACCGCAAATTCAGGCATGTTATGTTGAGGTGTGGATTCATACCAACCTCCTCCTATTTGAAAGAAGTAACTTTCTGATGGTGTAGGCATTTTTGGACATCCAAATTCGTCAACAGGATAATCAGTCCTTGTTGTTAACACGGTTAAATTTGTTGCCGTGGTTGTAAATCCTGTATATTGAATTCCCTGAATTGAGAATACATTACTAGTTTGTAATACAGGAAGTTGTGTTGTAATTGATCCTGTACTTATTTCTGCAAATTGTTGATTAAACTCAACCATATTGATCCTTTGGTCGGCAACATAAACATGTTCATTAAATTCTGTTAGTGCTTCAGGAGCTCCTACCATTCTTAATAAACACTCTATTGATTTTCTTGTACCTTTAGATTTAAACAGGTAAGCTGAATTCAAAATTAAATTTCTGTAAAATTGATAATTTAATTCTTCAGGTGTTGGTCCAATTTGTAAACCAGGAAATGGATTTGGTTGTGTTGTGAAAACCGCTTGTAATAATTCTTCTTGAGATATTGGTGAAAAGTTCGTAACCCAACCTAATGTTTGTGCTAAATTTTTTAATAATTGTGAAGGTATATCATTTTGTACGGTATAATGTACACTATTCATATTCCCTAATGCACCGATGAATGTTTTTGTTTCATCAAAACTTCTACCATATAATTGTAATAGTTTTTCAAATCTTTGGTCAGGTGTATCAAATTCTTTTAACGCACCAGTGGTTAAAAATCTTGATATAATATTAGTTGAATAAGTGTCTAAGTTAGCGGCAAAATCATTTATTTGTGTAAGATAGTTATCAAATCTAACCGAACTAATATCTAAGTTCCATAAACCAGCTCTTGGCCAAGTCACTAATTCAGTAGTAAGAACAAAAGTTCCATCCTCCTGTTCTCTTGGTACAATAAACTGTGCGGTATATGGTGGTGTTATCTGTCTATTCAATAAGAAATTTTCAACTGTATCTAATTCTGTATTGAATACTTTATTACATTCAAAATCGTTTGGTCTAATAACCAAATAGTCATTTGAAAAACTTGATCCACTAAAAGGATCTCCATCAACAATTAGTTTTAATGTTGTAGAACTACTGTTAGTAGGGTATAAATAATTCACAGGATACTGAGTCCCATTAAGATATAAAACATACTTTTTGTAATTCAATTTCATATTTCTTAAAGGTGAAACAGGAAGTTCGTTGAACATCATGTTTGTTTCAGCATTTTCAGAATAGTCTATCTCAAATGGGTTTTGAATTGAACTTATATAAACTTCAAATGTTGTATCATTTTCAACTGAGTCGTATGAAATGTTAACTGCGGTTTCTTGTGTTATGAATTTTGGTGTTTTTGAATTCACCTCTAATCCCGCAGGAAAAAAACCAATTATTCTAGTTATAGAAACTGACATTCTTTTAACTAATGATCCGTACTGTGTAAAGTTTGTTACTTGTGAAAGATCATAATTTGGGTAAACTCTATAATTGTTCGCTAATATATCTGCAGACTCAATATTATTTTCAATATTCATTGACTCCAAATTGATTGGGTCTGAGAAAGTACCTATGGTAAAAGTTCTATTTTGTTTTTCACTTATACCTGTGGTGAAATTAAAATTTGCTTGCGTTAATCCACCCCCAGTAACTAACTGAACTCCAACCAAGTTATTTGAGAACTGATTGGCCGCACTACTTTGTGGTGGACAAGTAAATTTATTTATTGCCATTAAGCTGTGATGTTATTAAAGGCTTTAGAGAAATCGATATTTTCATTACGGTCCTGTCTAACTTCATAAAGAAGAGTATTAAACTGATCTTTAATTTCGTACAAGTTGTACTGTTTGTAGATGTTGTTATTAGAATCGTAGATGGTGTATATACCGTCTTCAATAGATTTAGTTTGATTTCCGTACAATGCAATTGCTAATGTTGATATGTCTTGGTCGACTATTTCAATCTCAGTGGTGATCGGGTTAAAGAAAGTGTTAGTAATTATAATACTTTGATTTGGTTGTCCGATGAAAGGTGTCGCACTTGGTTTGTTAGTTGGTGATGATGAAGGTGAAACCGTACAGAAAAGTAAATTAGTCGCTCCTTCAACATATCTATATCTAATAGATTTTTGGATTGTGTTTGTTAAATTTTGAACTACAGGTTCGCAATAAAAGCAAGATGTAATTATTCTAAAAAAGTTTGGGATTTTAGTACCATCAGGATTTAGATATTCAACTCTAAACCCAACTAAACCTTGGTTTACAAATTTGTTTTTATATTCTGACGGAACATTATTAAGGTCAATCACAATACCTTTAACATTTGGTAAGGAAGATAAAACCCCACAGTCTGTTATTAATGTTCTAATTTCCGCAGGTCTAATCATAAGGGTGTATATACCCAATTTAGTGAATTGATCTGCCGGTAATTTTAGATTATATAAACCACCCAAAATTTCAACAGAACTACCTCCTGTATCTTGGTTGTTGAAGTATGGTCTTAAAACATCTTGAGAATCAAGTGTTGTTAAAGTAAAATTTTGAGTGTCGTCGCGAGACTCAGTATATACCATTACTATTTGTACATCTTCAGGACTAACATCTGCCGGTCTTATAGTTCCATAATTTCCTGTTGCCATTTTTTTGTTTTCTCTTTTTTATAAATATTTATGTAGACACTTTTTCAATTATAAAATATTTGTATCCGTATTTTTCTAAATCACCAACATTATCTACCTCCCCCAATCTCATTACATTTTCTAAAGGAGAATTTTTTCCTCTCTCAATAAACACATTTGTAATGATCTCAGGTTGATCTATCACATTTATCAATGCTTCATTCTTAGTTATCGCAGTAAGAATTATTTCACCAGGTACATAACCATATGAATCTGTAAAATATATTGTGAAATCTTCATAATCATGATATATAACACCGTTTATTGTATACGCAGTATAAGTATTGGTAACATCCGGTCCATAATATGTACCGATTGATCCTGTTTGTCCTGTAACTTGTATTCCTAATTTAAATTTACCTTCCGCTAAATTTACTTTAGGACCAAACTGAGTAAGGTCATTTATACTTGATTCTGTTATACCTGTTATAGGGAAAGGTACTGTCGTATAATTAAATGTGTAGTAGTCATTAATGTTTGTACTCGCGTCACCATCAAAAATAAAATCATAACTTAAAGGTGTTGCCGACCATGATCCACCAGCGGGGTAAAAAACAAGATTACCCTGAGGATTAGTTATTGTAACATTTGTATATGGTACTGTTATTGGTTTTTGTACCACAGAAATACCCCAAGGTGAATTTGCGGTTAATTTAATTGTATAATTGTTTGATGTACTTGGGTAGGTATGTGAAATTGGTGTTATACCTAAAACCGCTTGTGGTGGTGATCCGTCACCCCAATCTATCGTATATGTAACTAATTGAAGGAACTTTATGAATTCCAAATCAGAAGTATTATAAAAAGTGTAGGTATAAGGGTTAATCGTATCTGCGGTGGCAATAAAGTTATTTAAAACATCTTTTTGTAATACCATTCCGTCAGTTGGTGAATAATAACCTAAATCAACCGTAGATTCGGTCAACATAATATTAACCGACAGACCAGTTAAAAAAGAAGTACCTCCTGTATTTCCACTTAATAAATAAGACATAGGTAAATAAACCCCTGTCGAACCTGTCGTAGTTGCAGAAATGGTAGTGGCCGTTAAACAACAAGGATCTATAATTGTTGTAATATCAGTATTTCCTGTATATGTAACAAAGACTAAATCACTTTTTACATTTTCAGGAGAAATAACAAATTTATATTCTTGAAGTTCCATTATGGGTTAACATATTCATACCATATTATCGGTGTATTCAAATCTCCAACTCTATTATTAGTTGATGTTGAATATACTTCGTAAGTTTGATTATTATAATCGAGTTTTACCTCGTAGTAATAATATTGAGCGTGATCAAAAGTGAATTTATCAGGAGTTAACAAATCTTGTCTCGTATTTGTCATGTCTTTGTAAACCCCCGTTATTGCGTCAAAAAATTTTGCACTCATGTAAAATGTTGAGATATCAATAAAGTTTCTTTTTCTCAACCAATAAATGAAGAAACCTTCTTTGTCATTACCAATATAATCTAAAATCATTTCAGGTTTTTTTATCTGTACTTGAGGTAAGATTGGTGATAAAGTCGCACTTTTAGTTAAACCTTGTTGTACAGGCAATATCATAGATAGATAAAGTTGTTGGACTGTATCATCAGGACTATCATAAAAGTCTAACTTGAAAAAAGATTTTGTATAAGATTTTGAATAATAATAAACATCTTGTACTGAAAACCCGTTATTTAAATAATCAACCGACCAATTACCTACTGTGCTAGCGGTAATCGCAGCACTATAATCGTAAAAGTTAAATACATAATTTATGTAACTATCTTGATTTGCAAAGACATTATGAGCGAATCTTATGATTTCAAAATCCTGTGGATTTCCAATAACTTGTTTTAATGCCTCAGTTTCATATTCTTGGATACTATCGTCCCTACCCATAAAGTCCCATTGCATATTAACTGGAATGTTAATAAACTTATCGGTGTCATTTTTTACAATTTTAACTCTAGTAAAATCCATTTTTTTTATTTTTAATTTGTTGCTGCAGCAAAAACAACTCCTAATGCGTCACAACCATCAGTTAAAGGTTCTGCAATTACGCTAATATCGGTAGGTACTTTACCTCCTTGATAATTATTTAATTCATTAGGATTTGTTGGTGTTGCATAGTCGCTTGGTATATTATAATTTTCAGGTGTAATTCTAAAAATTGTGTTAATGAATGGGTAGTGAGCATTATTTAAGAAAGGATAATCTAAACCAATACCATCACTACTCACAAATCCATAAGGATATAAATCTCTCCATCTAAAAGATGTGTTAAGTGTTGAGTAGTAAGCATAAGCAGGAAGATCAAGTAAATTTTCATTATCTGTCTCTTCTATGTAATCTGAGAATTCTCTAATCGGAATTACATTGTGTGGTTGATAAAAGTATCCAAATTGGTTAGTTGGTAATAGTGATGGTGTATCTAAAGAAAACCAATTATCATTATAAGTTATTTTATGTTGATAGATTGATATCACTCTTTCAAGTTGTTCAAAGTTATTCCATTCACAAAAATCCCCATCAATAGTATCCCCTGAAGTTAAAAAGTCATTATATAAAAATGGACCTTGATTTAGTAGTGATGTATATTGCGATTGATTAACAGTTGTGTTTGAATCCAAATTGTTTTGGTCCCACCATATTTGTGGTTTACCAACATCCAAATATGTGTTAAAATCCCATCCTTGTTTTAGTTTTTGAGTCCAACCAAAATACCCCCTCCATATACTTGTAAAATATAACTGACTAATTGGTCTGTTTTGATTATCCAATAATCCGTTGATATTGACATCACAATTGAATGATAAAGTGTAAGATCTTGCACCTTCTTTTACTGATGTTCTTTGTCTTTGATTTGGTGTTAAAGATTTTATTTCACACTTGGTCTTATCGTTGTAAATGTTTTTTTCAAAACCAGCATTTACCAAAACAGCACACTCAGCATTTGTTAATATTCTATGTTTTCTCACATAGTAAGAACTTATAGTGTCTGCCGAATTAGTAAAATCTATTATTTTTTTAAATGTACCTTGGGTCGAGGTTTGGAAAGTTGTTCCTGTATAACCAACATTTAAAATGTTAAATATGTATTCTTCAGATCCTGATCCCCCGTCACCTAAACTTGAAACTTGGAACACAGAATTATTATTATATCCAATTGATAGGTATGCAAATTGTCCTGTTAGTAATCCGTGTTTAACAGGACACTTAAATCTAATGAACGGATTTCCTAAATCACTACCTATTGAAACATAAAAAGGAATACCGTCTGAAGCAACCCAATTCCATGAAATTTGACTTTGAGGTTCTATTGCATATAAATTTTTGTTTGGTTCATTTTTATAAGCGTAACTAACATAATGAGACCAATTATATGTAGTGGCACTAACGGCTTTAAAATCTAAATGTCTTCCGTTACCAATAGTATATCCTGACACATCAAAGTCTGTTCTTATAAAATCAAACTCAGGGTATTGAGGAAATCCATCCCATGCAATAGTTTGATCTGTTGGTTGTGGTGGTACTGATGGAACATTACCTGTAGGATAATAAGATATAGAATTTTGAATTGCATTAGTGTAATACAAGTTGTCCCTAAATGGTACATATGTTGTAGAACCTGTATACGAATTTTCAAATAAAATTGTAAACTTTGTTACGGGTCTAAAAGTTGTTGATTGTTGTCTTTCATCATCAAAAACAGCAATTAAACTAAGGTCAACACTTCTATCAAATTCAACTAACTCTTTCATTGATTGTGTGAAAGGTATGTTAATGAATTGATCGGACAAAGGTGCCGACTTGTACCTTTGAGTAGATTCTATTATTCTAGTTGATGGATCTATATTCATGTTAATCTTCGGTAACTACATAAAGTTTATAGAATCTATCGATTGCTGTTTTACCATTATTAAGACCAAAATAAAAGTGATATGGTGCTCCAACTAAAATAACAGATGATGTTGTTGGTATCAAACTCGGTGCTCCTTGTAATATATTCTGTATTGGTATAATTGGATCTGGAACACCATTTAAATCAAAGTTTGCAAGATATCCTACTTTAGTGGTAGTTGTTTGATATTTTGGGGTTGGTGCGGTAAATTCTAAATCTTGATATTTTCTTGCGAAGAAACCTGTTTGACTACTTGCATTTGTGTACCAATTATTATTTTCAGACCCAAATATATTTGGGGTTCCTGCATACACATCAGGTTCAGTTATCGCCCATCTGTAATTAGGTACTTCTTGTGATTTTGGGTAACTAAACTTTTCTTCAATTAAAGGTGAGAAGTTAAAAGTTTCAATACCAGGAGACATTATTTTTCTATATCTAATATCTTCTTCAACAGGTTCAAAAAACAGTCCCATAATAGGTCTTATTTCATCACCTGAATATGTTGTTGTTCCGTTGTTATTGTCACCAAAATAAATGTATTGTGGGCCAGGAATATTTTCAGTAATAAACGGACTAATTTTCCATTCAGAATTAATTGACAACATTTGTGCCCAATCCCCATCTATTCTATAGCCTCCACGAGTACTATTAAAGAATTGTATAATACCCTTCCCTTCAGAATTATTTCCACCATTTGATATTGGTAAAATTCTTTGTCTAACTCCTTCATTTAAAATTCTAGATAGGAACCCAAGTTGTATTATATCTGAGTTATCTTGATATGAAGTCGTTTTTAATTGGTTGGCGTAATAGGAACCAAAACCTTGTTCACCATTAGAACAACAAATTTCATTTATAAAATAATCTCTTGGACCTAAATCTGTGATAGTTGTAGGGAACTGTATTTGTTTTTTATTATACCCAAAACCAGGAAAATTAGCACCGACAGCATTTGGGTTTGTTGCTGGAGAGTCTTTACCGATGAAGTCTAAACCATCCCAAGGTGAAGATCTATAAAAGAATGTATTTGAAATTTGATTAAACATTATGACATCTTGACAATGGTCATAAAAAGGATTATCAGGTCCGTTAGGGAATGTTGTTTTTTTGTTAAAATTAAACATGTATAAAGTTCCATTAACCCAATTGTTTTGGAACACTTGAGCAAATACACCTCTACATGCGGCAAAGTTCATGGTAAATCTTACTTTCCATTCTAAAAATAATTTAACATCGTCTCCATATTGAAACAAATATGTTTTGTTTAATAAACAATAACACCCATTAATCATTCTATTCGCAGGTACAGTACATTGTCCAGAAGGAACTATACCTACAGAGTTACCACTTCCTGAATAACAAGCTAAAGGAACCATACCTTCACATGTTAATGTTTCTGTTAAACCTGATGTTGTTTGATCATTATCTTGAGATTCTCCTGAAGGTAAATCAATACCTGCAGTTATAATAGGTGGGCTTTGTAATCCATCTGCAGAATAGAAAGCGAAATTATCATTTTGATGTAATGCAAATCCTGTTTGAGTTCCTGATGCTCCGTTTTGTACTTCTGTTGAGGTTGGTAACCTATCACTTCTCATGACAATTTTAGTTGATGCTGAGAATACAACACCAGGTAAAGTGTATCTATAGTACGCAGGTGAGTATAATGCGGTCAAATTACCCGCAGAATTTATCCCTGTGTAAAAAGTTGATCCAGTATTAAAGTATTCACCTATTTGACAATCTTGGTTACAACTTGGGTTACTATTATTATTACCTGTTTGTAAAAATATAGGTGCCGTTGTTAACGAGTTAACCCATCTAAGATATGTACCCCCAACCATATAGAAGGATGTATTTCCAATTGGGAGATCTCTTGTATTACCTATCGCAATTGTTTGTTCTAAGTTTGTAGTACTTTGTTGATTTGTTTGCCATTGACCAGGATATGGACTATAAGATGAAGATAAAGAATCGTCAGTACTCAAATAATAGTAAGGGTAGTTTGATGTAAATGCAGTATATTGTGTTGGGTCAGGTGTAAAAGTGAATGAATCAAAATATAAATTTGTTGTTGTGTTATTTGCGGTATCATGTTGTAATGGTTTCACACCACTACTTAAAGATTGTATTGGTTGATTCAAATAGTAACTTCCACTAACAATTGGTCCCGTGTTATATGATTTACCAAAAATTCTTGATAAGTCATATTGAATTGTAGGTTGTTTAGCACTGTGTGGATCCACACCTCTAACAAAAATACAAATTTCGTAATTTTCATAGTTTTGCATCGAGCTAATAATATTTGGGTATGTAAGTGTTGCAACATTACATGTATTCACCAAACAACTTATATCGTGAAGAAGGTAATTAGCAGGAAAGAATCCTGTATTACCAGTACCAACACCACAAGCGGTAATAAAATTATTATAAGTTAATCCGGTTATTAACTGAAAGTATTCAATATCTGTGGGGTATTCTAAATAAGACTGTTCAGCTAAAGGATTCCCTATAACTGGTTTTTGACTTACTTGAGGTGAAACAATAAATATATTTGCCTGAGAAGATCCATTACTTGGTCCCGAAGGATTTGCATAAAATACGGTCTTAGGAATTGTGTTACCTGTTATAGTTGTTCCTGTGATTGCGTTATTACTAAACTGATTAAATGTAGCTCCTGTTAAATTTGTTAATCTGTTACCAGGTGTTGAGAATGAAGGATCTACATAATTAGGGTTTTGAAATGTTACGATTTTACCAACACCTAACTGTTCTGTTGCACCTTGACTCATTAAAACAACTAATACCTGATCATAATATGGTGTTGAACCCAAAGTTGGGTTTACAGTTGTTTTAATTTGATTTACTCCCGTATTTGGTGTATTTTGAGTACTTGAATAGAAATATTTATCTCGAGTATTAAATTCATTTAGTTTTTGACCAAATGGAACTGTAGATGGTATTGCAAAATATCTTTCATCTTTGTTTGAATTACTTGGGTCAGCGTCTGCCTTAAACAAAAATGGTTGAGGTGCTTTTAATAAGTAAGATTCATTCGGTATTAATCTATTAGGATCTGTCGAACTTATAATGTCATAACCTGATGCTATTCTTTTGAAGTCAACTGACGCTTTAAGTACGACATCTATAGTTATATCATCATCTTGTAATAACTCACTAAATGGTTTACAAGGCGGGAATGGTTTATTGCCGTCTTCATCCACGCTAAGGTTAGGATGATCTAAATCATACGATCCTGAATAATTAACAGGTGCGATTAATGTGTTTGGTGTTGATAAAACAACATTACTACCACCTTGTGATGAGGCTTCTTGTGCTGCCGCCGCCTCCAACTCATTGGTTATTGAGCTTGTGCTAAAGTCGTCTTCAAGTTCTGCGTCACCACATTGACAATCGCAACTTGTACAGTCTGGGTATGAAATCATTGGTAAACCAATTCTTGGGAATCCTTTAACCCTAATAGCCGCCAAAATTGCAAATGCGGTAAATGCCGCCGCTAAAACAACTGAGAATGCCGCCTTTAGAACAAGAACAAATTGTGCCAATATTAATCTAACCGCCTTTATAATTGCCCCAACATCAACTACAGGTCCTCCAACATTTGCAGAAATAATACTCAGTTGTGTTTCTATTACATCCGATGCGTTTTCAACTGCCGCGAATGTGTCTGCAATTGCATTTTTGGTTAAAAAGATACCTAAAATTATTAACACATATTTTAATATCGGCCACATGAAAGCAATAAAATGGGCAACAAACAAAAGTGTTAATAGAGGGAAAGTTAAAATGTTTATAAGGATATTGAAAACGAAAAAGATTGTGTCAAAATTTCTAATAATATCATTAACAGGAAAAGTATTGACTGTAGATTTACAACTTCTATTGTCGATTTCTTTAATACCTAAATGTCTGGCTCTACCTATACCATTTTTGTATCTATCTAAAAACATTCCCGTTGTGTAGACCTTATTATAACCAAATTGATAAAAAGTATCCTCACAATCTATTGCAGACTGTATATTTGAATAATCATCCCAATCAGTACTAAAAGAATACGATCTAAATACATCGAATAGATCTTGTGGTACATATGTGAATTGTATGTCTTGTGCTTGTTGAGGATCTATTGGACTTGCAACGATAGTAATGGTATCTCCAGGTTGGATTGGAATTGACTCGGGTGATCCAAAATATTGATTGTTTCCAATGTATATACTATAACTTTCAATGTTTGATGTAACAGGTTTTATTAAACCTCCAGGTGGGTATGCAACAGTAGAACCCGTTATTGATCCTACAGGTATTTGTGGATAAGTTACAATAGATGTTGAGTTGTTTATAAATGGGTCATTATTTGAATTAGTCCAACCATATTCTTTAATGTTTGGTACTAAAAAGTCTGCTCTTAAAAAACTTCCCTGTAATCCTTGTTCATTTTGCCATTTAAATTTGAATCTGTATTTACCCTTAGTTGGTATTCCTTTACTTGGGTCATTTGATAAAATTTGTTGACCAAATTCATTTGTATAAACATAATCCAAGTTCATTGGTACATTTACTAAGAATGTTCCATCACTATCTATTACTTTACCAGCCTGTTCTATATCCCATCTTTCAAGGATTGGTAAACCATTTGTATCTGAATAGATTGTTTGTCTAATACCCTGTATTTGACCAGGTCCCGCAACTAACTCACATAAGTTACCTGTGTTATTTTTTGGTTTACATTTAATTTTAAGAGCATCATCATCCGTTGTCGATATAATCGAACCCATGAATATTGCACTTGGTTGGATGTTAATGTTTGCCTGTTTAGTTAAATCAAAGTCAACTCTAGTAATTCCTATCTGACATAGATCTTCACTTCCCCAAAATGGTCTAACATTAACCGTATAAATTAAGTTTTTAATTTGAGGTAATTCTCTTAGATTGGTTGAGGATTTAAATTGAGCTCCGTTTACTTGTGTTTCCGTTGCCAACCCTTGTTGTATTAAATCTTGTGGTGAAAGTGAAAAACATCCAATGTCTGACAAGTCCACATCCATTACAATTGTTTGTTCTCCAGTAGGAACTCCAAATATCATAAAGTCACCACTCTCATTTGTTGTTACGGTAAATCTGTAGTATTTGTCATATACCTCAATATATGATTCGTCCATAAGAACATCTCCTTTATTAGGAAAAGATCCTGTAGATGCGTGTCCATTATATGAAGGTAACTTGGGTAATAGATTATACCTATATCCTTCTTCATTTATATCGTTGATTGTTTTATAAGGATATAATTCTGAAATTACAGGATTTAATTCGTCAGTATCTTCCAAAGGAATGAACACTGAAACTTTGGCATTTGGTAATCCAAATCCTCCGTTTACAAAAACTCTACCGGTGACTACACCATAATCTGCGCAAAATCTTGTGTAAATGTTATTTGAAAGGATTTTTAATGAAAGGATCTCTAATGATTCCCAATCTTGCTCCAAATTAACATTTATATACTTATCAACACCGACTTCGGTTCTTATTCTATATGATTTAGGCATTAAAAATTCGTTTTTTCATAAATAGTTTATTTCCCATTTTCATAGAAAAATACGCCTGTTTAGAAAAAAATAAATCACTAAGAGTAATTAACAGATTTTAAGTTCAATACCCTAATATTAATATCTTTGTTTGGGTATCTAATTTGATATATTTGAGTTGGGGTCGCAAATAATGTATCGGCAACAGGTTGTATTTGTCTTGTAACGGGATCAGAATATGACATAGATGTTTGACTTGACGAATACTGACCTCCAACTTGGTTAAAGAACTGAACATCTGAAATACTAACTATTCCATTCTCAGCCTGTATTAATCTTTTCAATTCAGAAATGTTAACATTTTGACCTAAGTTTCTAACTAATGGGTTAAAGAAGTTTGTAACTATTTCAATTGTTTTAGCAATTACCGCCCCTTGGTTTTGACTATTGTCTAATACAACATCTACAGTTACCGCTAAATCGATTGTGTCTGCAGCTTCGATAGATATATAGTCATTGATCATTCTATAGTTAGAAAGATAATTTGCAACATTTTGTTTTAATGTATTGGATACGACATTTGTTAAAGTCCCTGAAGAATCATACGATAACATTTTTATTCGTATTTTATTATTCTCCTCAGTTATTGCAACTTTAGCAGGTGCTCCATATTGAGCTGGCATTGTTCTTAAAAGAGAGTTATAATCATTTACAGTTACCGCTCTGTTTTGTGCCGCAAAATTAAATGAAACCATGTTTCTTACATCTTCGGTTGTTGGTGGATTTGCCCCACCAATAGCGGCCGTAACATTATTACATTGTAAACTATTAATAACACTTCTGTTTGCACTTTCCGATGGACCGTTTACCGCAAATGAAACTGTTCCAATTTGGTTAATTGTGTTTATACCAACATTACTTGATAAACCACCACCTATTCTATATTGAATAAACAAAGTTGTATTAGGTGTGAGTGCGGCTCCCATAGAATAATTGTTTGTGTATCGACTAAGGTCAAATCCTTTACCATCTCTAGCGAACTCTTTTAATTGTTCATCGGCAGATATATTACCTCCACCAAATGTTAGTTTACAATATCCTTGTGGTGTAAATTCTGAAATAAATTTATTAGATGTGGTTATGTAGACACCAACTTTAATTCCTGGTTGATCAGAAGTTTTGGTCGGGTCTTCAACAAATACTCTATCTTGTACCAAAGCATCAACTTCAAACCATCTTTCAGGGCCTAAAGTTAAAAAGTCTTGGGGATTGGGTATTGTCGAATATTGAGTTCCTTGTTTTAATAAAACACTACTAATACCTAACACATTTTTTTCAGGTAAAAATAACTCTAAATAAGGTTTACTATCATTTGGGGTGATGACTCTTTTGAATACTTTTGTAATTCCGTTCACAACCACCTCTCTTTTTGTGATCGTATAATTAATAAGTTTCCCACTTGCATCAAAGTTTGGAACTTTAATTCTATTTGGTGATCCTTCAGCATTTACCGGAGATGAGAAGTCAATATCATAAACTGTCTCAAATGGTTGACCTGCACCGTTAACTTGAGATCCTCTTCTTAAGACACCACAATATCTTAAATCTTCTCTGTCACCAAATGCAGGAACTGTTATAGAAAAATCTACTAAAGCAACTGATGGCCTTTGTCCGGGAACTTTAAGACCGTATGTTCTTGCAATATTAAATATTGAATTCTTTTGTTGGGCAAATTGAAGAACGGTTTCTTGTACACTCCTATCAATTTGATAATTTAAATTATCTGTGACTGCAGCGTTAAGATCTAACATCACCGAAAAAATACCGGCATCGTTAAAGTTTTGAACTAAATCAGGATAGTAAGTTCTTGTGAAATTTATCAGTTCTGTTCTTACCCCTTGGAAGTCCCTTACGGTATAGGAAATTTTCTTTTCTGCCATATAATATTAAATATTGAGGATAATAAAATCTTGTGATTCAAATGCGGAATCTGTAATTCTATAATCTATTTTGATTCTAGCGGTGTGTTCAAGTGTTGCAATATTTGTAACTTTAAACTCTCTTTCACCGTATTGATTTACTGTATAACCCTTATCCTCTAATCCTGCCGACGCTGGTTCTACCGTAATATTAATTACTTGTAAATTAGGCATGTAATTTCTAATACTATCACGAATTTCATTTTCTATATCCGAAAATGTTGGTCCGTCTAATGGTTCAAAAATATATTCATATAGTCGTGTACCAAAATCAGGTAAAAAATACCTACTACCTTTTCTAGTTAACAATAAATGAACAAGATTTGCTCTTATCTCTCCTTCGGTAGAGTTAGTTACATCCAAATATCTTCCTGTGAAAGAATCTACAAAAGGAAAAGAAACACCATAAGTAATACCATTTGCCATATCACTTATAAATATAAGTTATCCATTTTTTAAGTAAAAAAAAATCACTACCGAAATAGTGATTTTTAAATTTAACTTTAGGATGAACATCCAAAACATTCGAAGTCAGAATTCTCAGGTCTTGGTGGTAAATTCAAATTTGAATAATCAACCTTTGGTGGTTCTGGTGTTGCCTTTGGTTTTTCTCTTTTAGACATATCAACCGCTAAGTGTTTTGCCCCTGTTGAGATAGCCTTGGTTCTAACATAATAACAAAGAGTTTTCAAACCTTTTTCCCATGAATGGAAGTGTGATGAGGTTATCTTTGATAATGTTGGGTTAGCCATGTAAATGTTCATAGACTGTGATTGGTCAATAAATGGTGCTCTATCGGCCGCCATATCAATCAATTGTTTCTGTGAAATCTCCCAAATAGTTTTGTATTTAGGTATTAAGTGCTCAATTCTTTTAACTTTTTTATTGTAGTTCTTATCTTCAGAGTCTAAATAATTATTAAAGTTAATGTTTTGAATTGATCCTTCATTAATGATAATTTCATTTTTCAAATCTTCACACCAAACACCAATCTTCTCAAAATCATTGATTAAATATTTGTTTACAATTAGAATCTCACCTCCAACAACACGACGATTAAATAATGCTGAGTGAGCCGGTTCCGTCATTTCAAATGAACCTGTAATCTTTGCTGAAGAAGCTACCGGCATCTGAGCTGTAAATAATGAATTACAAACACCATAATCAGAAACACTATTCTTCAATTTAGTCCAGTCCCACATACCTGAAAGTTGTGTTTCGTCTAATCCCCACATATCAAATTGGAATTCGCCTTTAGACATAGGAGATCCTTTGAAGAACTTATACGGTTCATACTTACCGTTCATACACAACTGATTACTTTCGTAGATTGCCGCATAATATATTGTTTCGAAGATATCTTTATTAAGTTTTTTAGCATCTTCAGATGTGAAGATGTAGTCCATTAAATAAAATACATCCGCTAATCCTTGAGTTCCAATAGCAATTGCTCTTTGTTCTAAACCACCTTTTAATCCTTTTTGTGTTGAGTAGTTATTAATATCTACAACTTTATTTAAAGATCTAACAACTTTTCTAACTTCAGTGAATAATAATTCAAAATCAAATTTACCTCCTTGGATAAAGTTTTTTAACACCATTGACGATAATGTACAGATCGCTGTAGTTTCTTCATCAGTGTATTGGTAAATCTCATTACAAAGGTTTGATTGTTTGATCACACCGATGTTTTGGTGGTTTGTCTTTTTGTTTGCACTATCTTTAGAACATAAGTAAGGAACACCTGTTTCGATTTGTGACTCATAAATTTTTGTCCAAATATCTTGTGCTTTAACTTTTTTACCAAGACCTAAAGAAACCGCCTTACTGTAATTTTGTTCATACTCATCACCAAATGATTCTTGTAATGATTTAATCCCAGCCTTTTTAATATCGTTAGGACAGAACAAATACCAATCACCATTATCTTTAACGGCTCTCATAAAGTTATCAGGAATCCAAAGTGCGGTAAATAAATCACGAGCTCTTAGTTCTTCCGCACCTGTGTTCTTTTTAATGTCTAAAAGATCAAATATGTCTTTATGCCAAGGTTCAATGTAAATTGCTGCAGATCCTGGTCTACGACCTTGTTGGTTAAAGAACCTTAATGATTCGTTGACAATTTTAAGATACTTTAATAGACCACCAGCATATCCACCTGAAGTTGAAATTCTACTTTCTTTACTTCTAAGGTTTGACATTGATAATCCAATTCCTGCAGCGTCTGATGAGAAAGTTGAGATGTCATTTAGTGTGTCTAACAATCCTTTTCTTGAATCAGAGTTATTGTAATGTAATACACAAGAAGCCAATTGAGGAACTTTTGTACCCGCGTTGATCATAATTGGTGTTGCTTTAGAAATTAACTGATTTGATAATGATTTGTAATATTCAAATGCATCTGTCATATTATCAGTAACCCATAAAGCAACTCTCATGTACATATGTTGTGGCCTTTCGATAACCTTACCATTTGGTTTTTTCAACAAGTACATTTCTTGTAACGATCTCCAAGCGAAATAATCAAAATTATAATCATTCTCATGGTTGATTGCTGAGTCAATTGTATCCTCACCATACTCTCTAATAACTTCAATAAGTTTTTCATTGATGGTACCATCATTATATAGTTCCATCATAGTTTGTGAAAAACTATCATTTGTTTCCTTATGATAAGAAGATATTGCAACTGAAGACGCTAATCTTGAGTAATCGTGGTGACTACCGGTATAAGATGCCGCGATCTCATAAACTAATTTATCAAGTTCCTTTGTTGTGATTTCACCTTCAGTTGGTACTGATGTGATTACTTTAATAAAAATTTCATCAGAATTTACATTCAAACCTTTTGAGGCTCTTTTAACTCTGTTATAAATTTTTTGTGGGTTAAACGAAACTGATTCACCCCCTCTTTTAATTATTTTTAATGACATATTCTAAAATTTAAAAATCCTCTGTAAATGTTATTGTTTCATTTATTTTCGCCTTTTGGTATTCCATAGTTCTTGATTCAAAGAAATTACCTTTTGTTTCAACCGCAATTTGTTCCATGAACTTGAAGGGTTGTTCAACATTAAATTCTTTACTACATCCAAACTTAACCAATAAACCGTCAACAACAAATTCCAAATATTGTCTCATTAAGTTTGAGTTCATTCCAATAAGCGAAACTGGTAATGATTCTGTGATAAATTCTTTTTCAATCTCTAAAGCCGAAAGAAGAATTTGTTTAATTCGTTTTTCTGAAGGTTTATCTTCCAAGTGATTATTTAAAAGGTGAATTGCAAAATCACAATGTAAGTTTTCATCTTTAAAGATTAATGAATTAGCATTACACAAACCTTGCATAATACCTCTTGATTTTAACCAAAATATAGAACAAAATGATCCTGAAAAAAATATACCTTCAACCGCTGCGAATGCTACTAATCTTTCTGCAAACGAAGCGTTTTCAATCCAATCCAAAGCCCACTTAGCTTTCTTCTGTACTGCAGGTAATCTATCAATCGCATTGAAACATTCGTCTTTCTCTTTTGCGTTTGAGATATATGTATCAATTAATAGTGAATACATTAATGAGTGAATGTTTTCCATTGCCAACTGAAATCCATAGAAGAACTTAGCTTCAGGATATTGTACTTCACGATAAAAGTTTTCCGCCAAGTTTTCGTTTACAATACCATCGGATGCTGCAAAGAACGATAATACATTTTTAATAAAATATTTTTCGTTTTCAGTCAATGTTTCCCAATCTCTAATGTCGTTGGTTAAATCAACCTCCTCTGCAGTCCAAAAAGCCGCTTGGTGTTGTTTGTAATATTCCCATATATCGTTGTGTTCAATAGGGAAGATGACGAACCGACCAGGATTTTCAACTAGTATTTTTTCCATTTTTATAAATTTAATTATTTGTTAATTTGTTTGTGTTTCTTTTTGTTTTCTTTTGTCAAGAAGTTCCCGAACTCTTTGTCTTTGTCTTTCTTCTTTTTGTTCCTCAAGACCTAAGAAAGTCATTGAGCTTTCAGTATCAATTTCAAGCATTGCGTTGTCAAACTTACAATTCTCGAATACAACTCCATCATCACCAATACGAGATTTTGTAATTGCAATTGTTGCCAATTTTAATTCTTTTTGTTGTAAAGTTTTAGCAACTGATATAATAACATGTCCAACTTGTGCCTTCTTAATAGAACCACCCATTTGGTCTGTTGTTACAACTTCAGATGATATCGAAGATCGGTTACCTTGTGTTGCCGTCCAACCAACAAGATTCATTTCGTGACACATGGCCTCAAATGCTCTCATTACTGACCCCTCACTTTTCCATTCATCACCTAAGTTTTTTTCGGGAACTATACAATCAATATAATCTAAAACAATCATATCAACTTTTATTCCGTCAGAAACCATCTTTCTAATTTGATTTTTGATTTGTAACATCGTCATAGTATCAGATGGTAACTTTTTCATAATCAATTTGTTCGGCATTGATTCCTCAATCTCTCTAACTCTTTTTACAACTTCATCTTTCTTTTCTGACAAATCGTCAGGATGAACTTTAGTCCATAAAGTGAAGTGTTTTCTTTGGATTACCTTTGGGTTATCCTCAAAAAAGATCTGAAGTACATTAAAACCTAAGTTAAATGCGTGATTCGAAATCTTTGTTAATACAGTTGATTTACCAACCCCCGTAGGTGCTAATATAACACCAATTTCTCCTTTTGCCAAACCTCCTTTTAACAATCTGTCAATCCCTGGTATTCCCATTGGAATCGGGTGCCTATAATCATCTTCAAGGACTTGATCTAAGTTTGAGAATACATCCAACATTGATGTATCTTTTGCTCCAACCTGAAGGGCCGTTTTGACCATTTCTTCAAGGGTGTCGTAATTTTCAAACTCACCCCCATCAATGATCTTTTGTGCCTTTCCCATTACCTTCTGAAGCTCTTGTTGTTTACAGAACTTAAGAGCCTTTTCTTGTACAAAAGCCACGCCATCAATAGGTGCATCTTTAATTTTCTTAATAGTATCTAATACAATTTTAGACGCTGTTGCCTGTTGTAACTCAGATTTTGTTATCTGATCAAGCGTTTCGAATGATGGTGTGTGGTCGTATTTTAGATAATACTCTTTCACCATCTGTATGATTATTTTGAAGTACTTGTTTTCAAAATAATTGTTCTCGATAACATCAAGAATTGAGTGTGAAAAATCTTTATCTACAATGATTTGATTTAATAATTGTAATTGAAATGTGTTCCCTAAATACTCAAAATTTTTACTAGTCGCCATATGTTTTTTCTTCTTTTAGTAAAGATAAATAGTACTAGTTTTTGATAAATTCAGGATACGAATAATTAAATTTTTGACCTGAAAAAATGTCAGTGAACTCAGCCATGATAGCTTTTAACTTTGGGCGTAGGTCTACGGTGTATCTTACCTTTGGGGGGTATGGTTTAGCGTCAAACTGTCTATGACAAATTGTCATATCTCCAACCTTAATAATTAAATTAAAATTTTCTGGACCATCAGTAATCGATGTATTTAATAGGTCCGGGTTTTCTAAAATCTCATATTGATTATCTAACATATAAACAACAGATCTCATTTTTAGATCATACTTAAGTTCATGAGATAGACTATCAACATGATTATAAAACTCTTCAGATTTGTGAGCGTTTTTATTAAACCCTCTCACATTAAAAAATCTTTGGACAACGATGTTGTCATTACACATTAACAAAAATTCTACTTTTGTTATATCCTGTTCTTTCATTTGTTTTT
>Ga0078894_10000569_pt1 | contig 25956 bp, 21 predicted proteins | sample LauGreSu1BDMLBSD_2_FD_67506 | JGI IMG/M metagenome (GOLD analysis project Ga0078894, IMG submission 67506) | Freshwater lake microbial communities from Lake Michigan, USA - Su13.BD.MLB.SD (version 4) (version 4) | ecosystem: Environmental > Aquatic > Freshwater > Lake | place: Lake Michigan... | reverse complement strand
GTCTTAGGTTATTTTAGTGCTCACTCGCGAAAGACTAAAAAGTTTATTGTCCCATAGGTTTTATAAATTTTTAAGTATCTCAAGACTAAACCTTGTCTATTTTAGTCAATCTAAATATTAAAATTAATAATATGAACAAAGTTATTTTATTTTCCATTTTAGTACTGGCTTCTTTTTCCAGTCAAGCCCAAAAGGTAGCATTAGTAGAATCAGAGTATATTTTTTCAAAGTTGAAGTCATATACTGCAGCTAATGAGAAACTAGAAAAACAATCTCAAGATTGGCAGAAAGATATTGAAGATAGAATGAGTGAATTAGAGTCCATTTATAAAAAATTTCAAGCTGAGCAATCATTATACACTGCTCAGATGAAGCAAGAGAAAATTCTAGAAATAGAAATAAAAGAAAAAGAAGTAGCTGCACTCCAGCAGAAAAGATTCGGACCTAATGGTGAGCTGTTTAAGAAAAGACAAGAACTTCTTCAACCGATAATGAACAAAATGATTGAAGAAATACAAAAGATAGCTCAAGCTAAATCTTATGATATAGTTTTAGATAAAAGTAGTGGTAATACTCTGCTTTTCAGTAATCCTAGATTAAATATAAGTGAAGAAGTCATAAAAGCTATGGGTAATTAGATTAATTACTTATTATTGCAATAAAAATATTAATAATCAATTTTATAAACAAACAAATGAAAAAACAAATTTTAATTTTATTGGCTGGTTTTATAACAATTACAGCGAGTGCACAGGTGAAAACAGCTACTGTCAATTCGAATGAATTAGTAATGAGTATGCCTGAGACTAAAGCATTGCAAGCGAAAATACAGGAGAAAAGCGCCGAATTAAGTAAGCAATTAGAAACTATGTATAAGCAATATGAAACCAAAATGGCTGAGCTAAAAGGTATTAATCCTCAAAAAATGACTGCCATAGAAGAAGCTAAGGTGGCGGAATTACAGGATTTGCAAAAAAGAATTGAAAAATTCGAGCAGTCTGCTCAGAAAGAAGTACAGCAAATGGAACAAACACTTTCAGTCCCAATCCTTGAGAAGGCTAAGAAAATGATAGAGGTCTTAGCAACAGAAAGAGGCTACAGTCATGTATTTGATGTATCTGCTGGTGGTATGATCGTGTTTCCTAAAGGAGACGATATCACTGATGCTACAAAGACTAAGATGGGCATTCCTTTGACTCCAGCCACGAATACTGCAACACCTGCAATAGGGGGTAAAAAATAATTATAATATTTCCTTTTGAGCTCTCAGAGTATAGGGATTTTTGATAGTGGTATTGGCGGCCTTACGGTCGCCAATGCTATTTCTAGTCTCTTACCAAATGAGCATCTAGTTTATTTTGGAGACTCAGAGCACATGCCTTATGGTGAGAAATCTCCAGAGTTGATTCAAGAATTTTCGACTAAAATTACTCAATACCTTATTGAAGAGAAAAAATGTAAAGCAGTGGTCATAGCATGCAATACAGCATCTGCAGTCGCTTATAATAATTTGAAACTTCTTTATGAAGGACAAGTTCCGATTATTAATGTTATAGACCCAATGATAGAGCTTATTGTAGGCTCCTCATATAAAAAAATAGGTATTATAGCTACTCGGGGAACAGTGGACTCAAATGTATATCAAGATAAACTTCAGCGCAGGGCACCCAGTCAAGATTATACAGTTATGGCTACACCACTATTAGCTTCTATGATTGAAGAAAACTTTATCCATGATGAAATCTCTTATACCATAATAGCTAAATATCTGAGCGACTCAAAGCTGGCAGGTATTGATGCTCTCGTTTTAGCATGCACTCATTATCCGCTGATAGCGGATGATATATCTGAGTATTATCAGCATAAAGTCAAGCTTCTATTATCTGGTCCTGTAGTGGCAGAAAAGTTAAAAGTCATTTTAGCTAAGGAAGAGCTTCTAAGCCAAAACAGGAAAAAAGAAAATGACTATATTGTTTCTGATTTAACTAAAAGTTTTGAAAAATCAGCCGAAAAATTCTTTGGTACTAAGATTAGTCTAAAAGAAGTGAAGTTTTAATCTAATATTCAATATTTTTGTATTACACTATTAAATTATATTTTTACTAAAATAAAACATAAAAAAATGAAGAGAATACTATTTGCATTTTTGACCATTATTTTAACAAATTGCAATGCAATTGGTGGAGACGATTATGTAATCAATGGCAAACTTAATAACACTGCCGCTCAATCTATATATTTAGAGCGTATCTCTCACACAGAGATTAAGATGATAGATAGTTCTATCCTAAAGAATGGACTGTTCACATTGAAAGGGCCAATTGAAGGTCTTGGTTTTTATCGTTTGAGAATAAGAGCGAATAATCCACAAGGTGAATTATTTTGGTTTCTAAGTCTCAATAAGAAAGAACTAGTTCAAGCAACATTAGATGAAAAGAATCCTGTGAGCTTTAGTATCACAAGCAATGAAGCTCAGAAGGAATTCCAAGACTTGTTGAAAAATTTCGGCGCGCATCAAGCTGATATCGGGCAGTTATATCAGCAGTATAATGCCTTCTCTCAAAAGGATCCAAACTCAAAAGAGTCTGAGGAAATAGGGCTGCAGATTAATAGCAAGAATGATAATTTTAATAAATATGTCACTGGGGTGATTCAAACATCAAAGAACTTGATGACGAAATATTACTTATATTCAGTCATGCTGCAGCAGTTTCAGAATCAAGCAGTCCCTGAGCAATTGACACAGGATATCAGACTATATGCTGATAAGATGACCAAAGAATTGCCAAACTCACAGTATACAAAAGATTTTCAAGCGATCGTTAATAATCTAGATATGCAAAAGAAAATGGCTGAATCCAAAATTAAACTAGATGTTGGTTCTTTAGCTCCTGATATTGACCTAGTAAAAGATGATGGTTCAAAGGTGAAGTTATCTTCATTCAAAGGAAAAATTGTATTAATGGATTTCTGGGCAAGCTGGTGCAGACCATGCAGAATGGAAAACCCAAATGTGGTGGCGGCCTATAATAAATATAAAGATAGAGGTTTAGTCATATTGAGTATTTCACAAGACCAAGATTTGGTAAAATGGAAAGCTGCAATAGGCCAGGATGGATTGATTTGGAAAACACATTTTTCAGATAATATGGCAGGCGGCGTAGCTTCCTCTACCTTTGATGTCAGTTATATTCCTAAGACATACCTTCTAGATAAATCAGGTAAAATAGCAGCAAAAGACCTTCGTGGTTCTGCACTGGATGCTGAAATACAAAAATTGATAAAGTAAGATTTAATTTACATGAAAGGAATAATACTGGCAGGTGGCAGTGGTACAAGATTGTATCCAATTACTTATGCTATTAGCAAGCAGATCATGCCTATCTACGATAAGCCCATGATTTATTATCCTCTATCCACACTATTGCTCAGTGGTATACGTGAGATATTAATTATTTCTACCCCTAATGATTTACCTCAGTTCGAAAGATTATTGGGAGACGGAAGTCAGATTGGTTGTAAATTTTCCTATGCTGTTCAGGAAATTCCGAATGGACTGGCTCAAGCTTTTGTTATTGGGGAGAAATTTATAGGCAATGATAAATCTGCCTTAATTCTTGGGGATAACATTTTCTATGGTGCAGGTCTTGGAAAATTACTTGAAAAGAATAATGATCCAGAAGGTGGTATCATATATGCCTATAGAGTTTCAGATCCAGAGCGATATGGTGTCGTAGAATTTGATGAGAATAAAAAAGCGATTAGTCTGGAAGAAAAGCCTTCCACTCCCAAGTCTAATTATGCTGTGCCAGGACTTTATTTTTATGATAATTCAGTGGTAGAGTTCGCTAAGAATTTAAAGCCAGGAGCTAGAGGAGAGTATGAAATTACTGATTTGAATAGAATCTATCTAGAAAATGGTAAGTTAAATGTCAGTATATTGGAGAGAGGCACTGCTTGGCTAGATACCGGTACGCATGAATCTTTGATGCAGGCTTCCCAATTTGTGCAGGTTATAGAAAATCGTCAAGGATTTAAAATCGGATGTATAGAGGAGATCGCCTATAGAAAAGGCTTTATCGATAGAACTCAGCTTTTGAAAATCGCAGAGCCTCTTACAAAAAGTGGGTATGGACAGTATTTATTGGACGTAGCAAACGAGAAATTTTAAGTTCAGGCCAACCTCTGAAAGTCAAAGTAAGCATTAAAAAAGTAGAATATTTGTTATTGGAGCTGCTGGTTAGTTAGGGAGTTTTTTGGTAGTTAAGCTATTTGAAGATAGAGATAACTTTATCGCAGCCGCAGACAATTTACTGGCAGGAACGAGGCCGAATTTACCTAAAAATTCCCCCATTAAACTATAGATTCATTGTGTGCGTTGTCAATGATAAAAAGTAGATATCTACTTTCATGACTTATTTTTAGTTTGATTTTTCATTTCACTATGCTGCAGTTTTAGGTGTAAAAAGAACAATAGATAATCTCATTTTGGTATTTAATTATATTAAAGGAATAGATTCTAGTTTGATGTTATCTGTGTCTACTTGTGTAAAAAGAATTTAATTCTCTTTCAGCAGCAAAGTATATGCAGAGCTATTTGAGCCGCCTCAGCATGAGAAAACCACATCGTTGAACTCCAGACTGTCATTTGCTGTATTGAAAAATGTTGCTGAGGCTTATCTGTTAAGTTATAATAAAGAGTTTAGATGGAATACTCTGTTCAGATTTTTCAGTACCTATGGAGGACCTATGCAGAACAAGGATTTCGTGATGAAAAAATTATGCATGCTGCCTTTTTAGAAGAATTATTAACTATATATGGAGATGCCTCCTAGTCGCGCACTTTTTGTTATATAGTTGACAATATTCAGGCTACAGTCAATTGTTTTTATAAAAATTTATTTATTAATGAGTCTGTTAATATTTTAAATTCGAATGAAATTTCTATGTTAGATATAGCCTAGCTCATTTTCTAAGTTTTTGCTTTGCTGGCGGTTTTTATTCCAATACTACTATCTCTACTCGTCTATTTTTAGCTCTGCCATGCTCACTCTCATTGCTAGCTAGTGGATTGTCATGGTTGTTACCTATATAATTGATTCGGTCTTCTTCCACGCCGTTTTCGAGCAACAATTTTTTTACTGTTTTGGCGCGTTGTTCAGATAATTTTTGATTATAGTCTACTGTCCCTATATTATCAGTATAGCCTAGGAGGTGGACTCGATAATCTTTATTCTTATTAAGATAAATAGCGAGCTCTCTCACATCTATTTGACTTGAATCAGGAATATCAAATTTGTTATATTCAAAATTAATATTGGTTATTTCAAATTTTTCTTCAATTTGCTTAGGGGAATCAATGGTGATTGGCGTGATTAGCTTTAACTGAAATAGACTATCAAAATTGATTTTCTCTCTTAAATTTTCATAGTTTTTAAAATAAGGAGCTTTCGGGTTTTTTTGTGCAGTAAAAGATTGGTATTCTAGAAACACGCCGCTATCAAACATTGGGTCTCCAATATCTCCAATGGCTATTTTCATATGATACACCTTATAGGGCGTCAAAAAGCAACTAGCAGTTAATTTTCGAGTCAGTCCGTCAAACTCAATATTATTAAAAAGTTCATCATTGAGTGTCTTTCGTTCGACATCGTCTACCGAAAAATCTTTCGACTTAGCTCCGAAAAGTCTACCGATAATATCCTTAATAAAAGGCTCTCTCGGCTCTAGGTCGTCTACAACGTCTTTCTTAATATTGGAGTTAACAAAGCATGCATTATTTATAAAATATTGGTTATTTCTTAAGTGATTTACATTATTAATAGTTACCGGTGTCCTAGTTTCAGGTATGAGTGCTAAGTTTTTATAAAAATTTCCATCTCCTGTAATGATAAATCCAAACACATCATTGAATCGACTTCCGACATACTCTTTATATTCCTCAGAAGCAAAAATATAATTGAATTTTATTTCATTTTCAAGTGGAATAAAGTCAAATTCTATATATACTTGATCGCAGACTTTACCTCTTGATAATTTTCCTAAATCTCTATCGCCTTTAAATCTATGTTTATTGTCCCAGGCGAGACCACTGGTCCCAGGCGTTTTATTTCCCCCGCCTAAGGTGTTCAAATTTCCTGTGGTAAAAACGATTCCTTCTTTAATTTCAAATGAATCTACTTGGATATTAAACCTGCCTAAAGATGATTTGAGTCCTTGAAATTTTAGATTGTTTATTTTGACATTGGTGGTATCTAGTATATGGAGTAGATACTGCAAGGGTTTCAGACTAGTATCAATCTGTACCTTTTTCTGGGCATGCAGGCTGAGGTGAATAAGGGTAATTAAAATTAGGAAACTATATTTCATAGAGTAGTTTTTTATACAGCTACTTCGGCTTTGATTTTTGGGTGAAATTGGTAGTCTCTAATTTCGATATCATCATATTCAAAATCAAAAATAGAGTTTATTTGTCTCCTAAAATGAAGACTCGGAAGAGGAAATGGCTCTCGCGACAGCTGAAGCTTAGCTTGATCTATATGGTTGTGATATAAATGGACATCTCCAAAAGTATGCACAAAATCACCTAGTTTTAAATCTAAGACATGTGCAATCATATACGTAAAAAGTGAATAAGATGCTATATTGAAGGGTACTCCGAGAAATACATCAGCACTGCGCTGATAAAGATGGCAGCTGAGTTTTCCATCGGCTATATAGAATTGAAATAAACAATGGCAAGGAGGCAAGGCCATATTGCCTATTTCGGTTGGGTTCCAAGCACTGACTATATGTCGCCTAGAATCGGGATTGTTCTTTAGCTGTGTCATTAGGTCTACTATCTGGTCCACCTTGACACCATTGAGTCCTTCCCAATGCCTCCATTGACGACCGTATACAGGACCTAGCTCTCCCCATTTATCTGCAAAAACGCTATCTTCCTTTATTTTTTTAGCAAATTCCTGGATAGTCTCGCTTTGATAAGTCTCATTTTTCTTGTAGTTCTCAAAAGGCCAATCATTCCATATCCCTACACCATTGTCTATCAAATATTTTATGTTGGTCTCTCCCTTAAGAAACCAGAGTAATTCATATATAATTGATTTCAAATGTAATTCCTTCGTTGTCACGAGAGGGAAGCCTTCATTGAGATTAAATCGCATTTGATAGCCAAATAGACTTCGCGTCCCTACTCCAGTTCTGTCACTTTTATCCGTACCATCCTGAAGGATTTTGTCTAGTAAATCTAAGTATGTTCGCATTTTTTCAGTGTCTTTGAATACAAAAATACTTGTATAGTTTAAAATCATGGGAACAGTCATCCACATACTGTCGAAATCTTGTGGCTCAATTTTTATATTCATTGAGTTGGCTCAATTTAGCAAATCTTAGCGTAAATTCAGCGAGATACTCTCTATATTTGCCTAAAAGTAATTATTACCATGATACTAGATGTTGTCATCCCTAATATAGCAGAATCAATCACTGAGGTTACCCTTGGCACCTGGCTGGTCAAGGATGGTGATTATGTAATTATAGATCAACCTCTATGTGAGGTTGAGACCGATAAAGCCTCTCAAGAACTTATTGCTGAAAAAGCTGGTCAAATAAAACTCATAGTATCTGAAGGAGATGATGTCAAAGTAGGTGGATTAATAGCTAAAATAGATACCAGTGCCGCCGCCCCAGCCAAGAAAACAGCGGATGAAACGGAAAAGGATGCTGCACAGTCGCAAAAAGAGGTGAAATACGAGAAAATAATAGAGACTATTCCACAGGCTAAACACTATGCGAGCTCCACTCCTTCGCCTTCTGCGAAGAAGTTGATAGTGGAGAATAATTTAGATCTTTTTCAAATACCAGGCAATGGAAAAGATGGTCGAATTACCAAAGAAGATGTGATTTTAGCCATAAAAAATGGCACGAGTAGTATTCAAGATGGCTTTAAAGTGTTCTCAAAATCGCAAGCCATTTACAGCAGAGATGAGGAGATAAAGAAGATGCCTAGAATAAGAAAAGTGATCTCTGAGAGACTGGTCTATGCGAAAAATAGCACCGCTATGCTCACCACCTTTAATGAGGTCAATATGCAGCCTATTATGGATGTTAGAGCTAAGTATAAGGATAAATTTAAAGAAGCACATGGGATCAACCTTGGATTTATGAGCTTCTTCACTAAGGCGTGCAGCCTAGCTCTCATGAAGTATCCTGAGGTCAATGCGTATATAGATGTCGAAAAAGGGGAACTTATTTATCATAATTATGCAGATATATCTATAGCAGTATCTACTCCTAAGGGTCTTGTAGTGCCAGTGATACGCAATGCAGAGAGCCTTACTATGGATGGTATTGAAAAAACCGTAGCTCATTTGGCAGCTAAAGGACGCGATGGAAATCTATCTATGGAAGACATGGAGGGTGGTACATTTACCATTACTAACGGGGGCGTATTCGGATCACTTATGAGTACGCCGATTATAAACCCACCACAATCGGCTATACTAGGTATGCATAAAATACAAGATAGAGCTATGGTTGAGAATGGACAAATAGTGATAAGACCTATGATGTATGTGGCCCTAAGCTATGATCATAGAATCATAGATGGCAAGGAGAGTGTAGGATTTTTAGTTACTGTCAAAGACTTTCTTGAAAATCCAGAAAAAATGCTCATAGGTTCCGACCCTTTGGAGGCATTGTTAATGCTTTAGGATAGATATGAATATCCGATTTATACAAATATTCGGAGTAATTTCCTTTTTATTCTATATTCTTTTAGCGCTAGTCTTATACATGGAAAGAGTTTCTATGATAGATTCTGCTTTTCAATTGTTTAGTATAGTTCATTCAGAAGATTTAACGATTCAAATAAATCGTTATCTAGCTTTTTTTACACAGATTTTTCCTTTAATTGGAGTTAAATTAAATTTTTCTCTTGAAATAATTGCCCGGATTTATTCTGCTTCATTTCCTATAGTTTATGGCATTTGTTATGTATTAATTGCATTCGTGTTTAAGGATAAAAAAAATGCTATTTTATTTTTAATATATCACTTTCTTATCGTTGGGCATTCTTTTTATTGGCCACAGTGTGAATTAGTTCAGGGTATTTCATGGTTCATAGTTTATGTTTCATTTTTGGAATGGCAGCTTGTCAATTCAAAGAAATTCTATTATTTATACTTGCTTAATCTGGGATTTGTTGTTTCCTTAGTTTTTATGCATCCATTAATCTTATTAATTTTCTCATTTTATTTTTTAATTTTAATTGTTGAAAAATCAGAATATAGAGGACAATATATTTTACAGATTGCTCTCTTCATAGTCATCTCACTGTTAAAAAAGATATTTTTTGAAAATGGATATGATAATATGTTTAACTATAAGTTAATTCATTTTTTCAATGACTTTTCTCAAGCGAGAAAAGGTTTAAAAATCTCAGTTATTTATAATAAGTTTATTCTAAATTTCAAATTTCTAGTATGCGCTTTTATCCTGACAATAGGATATTTAATCTACTCCAAAAGATTTATTCTATCTGCTATCTTAGTTGTTTATTCTGTTAGCTTGATTCTACTAATATGCATCGGATATGGTATGAATATGGATTTATTCTATTCGGAGGTCCAGTATAATGTAATTATTTTTTTCATAGGTTGCATATTCGTTTTCTGTCTTTCAATTAACTTGAATAAAAATTATCATATTAGTTTTCTGATCCTCATGTTTCTGTCTTTCAACTATAGAGTTGTAGATCTCTCGCATCAGTATGCCGCAAGAGTAAACTACCTAAAAGAATTAATCAAGAAATATCATGGGCAAAAGGTTATTAAGATAGCTAATCAAAATGACTATAAAAATCTCAAATTATTTTGGAGTTCTTCTTTTGAAACATGGCTGATTTCTACTATTATAAATGGAAAATCTAGTTCAATCATTATAGTCGATGATGTCGGGAAATACAATATAGACATAGGGAAAACTAATAAATGGATAACAATATGGGAAACAATTTGTTATGATAGTCTAAATCGTAGATACTTCAAGTTTAGTGATACAGGAACGTATATCATAAAGTAAATTACATTGAATTAAGTGCAATTATTTATTTTTACCTAATTGTATACATTCGCATATTTAATATAGATAGAACAATGGAGAAGAAAAAATTATTAGAAGTTAAAAATCTAGTGACAACTTTTAAGACAGATGATGGTGAAGTTCGCGCTGTGAATGATATAAGCTTTACTTTATATCGTGGAGAAACGATTGGTATTGTCGGGGAATCAGGGAGCGGAAAGTCTGTAACCTCTCTTTCGATTATGCGTCTTATTCCTAATCCTCCAGGAAGAATAGAGTCTGGTGAAATTTTATATTATACTGATGACGGCGATGTCATTGATATTACTAAATTGGAAGATAAAGACTTAAGAAGAATTAGGGGCAATGAAATATCGATGATTTTTCAAGAGCCTATGACTTCTCTGAATCCTGTCTATACATGCGGTGATCAAGTTGCAGAGGCCATTATTCTGCATCAGAATAAAACCAAGAAAGAAGCAGAAGATCTCACGTTAAAATTATTTGAGCAGGTTAAACTTCCTGACCCTAGTCGCATTTTATCATCATACCCGCATCAGTTATCTGGGGGACAGAAGCAGCGTGTCATGATAGCAATGGCTATGAGCTGTAAACCAGGTATTTTGATAGCCGATGAGCCCACTACCGCTCTTGATGTGACTGTTCAGAAGACTATACTCAATCTGATGAATGATTTGAAGAGAGAGATTGAAGCTTCTATTATTTTTATTACGCACGATTTAGGTGTCATAGCGGAAATAGCAGACCGTGTTATAGTTATGTATAAAGGTAAAATAGTAGAAGAAGGCACCATTTTATCTATTTTTGAAAATCCACAGCATCCATACACTAAGGGATTATTAGCATGCAGACCACCATTGACCAAGCGTCTTAAAGTTCTCCCTACTATCAATGACTTCATGCGTAAGGATGAGAGTGGAAAGCTTATTGAAATCGAATCTGATTTGACTAAGGCCATAGAGCGAGTGGTAGTTACCGAAGAAGAAACCAAACTGAGAAGAAAAGCATTGGAAGCAGCCCCAAAACTCCTAGAAGTTAAAGATTTAAAGGTATGGTTCCCCAATAAACTTGACTTTTTTGGCAATCCAAGAGGCTATGTGAAAGCCGTGGATAATGTGAGCTTCAAAATGAAGGAAGGTGAAACTTTGGGACTAGTAGGGGAGAGTGGTTGTGGAAAAACGACCTTAGGAAAAACTATCCTCAGACTAAATCCCGCGTATGGTGGAGAGATTATCTATAAAGGCAGAAATATTCTTGATTTATCAAAATCCGATTTGAAGGAATTGCGAAAAGAAATGCAAATAATTTTCCAAGATCCATACTCCTCTCTCAATCCTAGAATGACAGTAGGGGACGCTATTTTGGAGCCAATGTCTGTACATGGTATATATAATAATCCTAAAGAGAGAAAAGATAAGGTCTACGAATTGTTGGATAAGGTCAATCTAAATCCGGAACAGTTTAACCGCTATCCGCATGAATTTTCAGGTGGTCAGCGTCAGCGTATATGCATCGCCAGAGCTTTAGCTTTAAATCCTAGTTTCATCATCTGTGATGAATCAGTATCGGCCTTAGATGTGTCTGTGCAGGCGCAGGTATTAAATCTATTGATCAAACTAAGAGAAGAGTTTAAATTTTCTTATATATTCATTTCGCATGACCTTTCTGTTGTTAAGTTCATCAGTGATAGAATTGTCGTAATGAATAAAGGCGAAATAGAGGAAATAGGGTATGCAGATGATATTTACAATAATCCTACAAAAGAATATACGAAAGGTCTCATTAGTGCTATACCTAAAGGAGAGCTAGAAGATATAAAAAGAAAAATGAGCCAAGTCTCTTAGGATGATGTTAAGCGATATAGAAACTGAAAACGATGTCAAGTTGTTTTCGGATATATTTTACCAGAAATTACTAGCAGATGAGAGAATCAATCATCTCTTCTTGAATTTAAATATGGAGGAGCACATGCCTAGAATATATAGCTTCTGGTCTACTATTTTATTAGGGACTATGAGCTATAAAAGAAATATGATGGAGACTCATCAGCATTTGTCTTTAAAAAAAGAAGATTTTCCTGTCTGGTTGAGGCATTTTGAATCTACCTTAAGAGAAAATTTTGAGGGTGATAAAACTGATGAAGCTATTTCTAGAGCCAATACAATAGCAATGACTATGCGCTATAAATTATTAGGGGTATAATTTATTCTCTATATGACAAGATTTGACGCTTCTTATTCGTATTCTTGTATATAAATGTATGTTGATGTCAGACGTTGTTATCCAATTTATTTTCCCACTGTTTTCGCTTATTATAGGCTTATTTCTAGGATATTTATATAGCTACCTGAAAGTGAGTAAGAGCGCACATCAGACAGAGTCTAAGATTCTCGTTTTAAGTTCAGAATTAGAACATGTTAAATCAGAATTAATTCAATCCAAGCAGCTAATAGATGGATTAAGAGGTGAAAAGAATCAGATTTCAATTACGCTTGCACATAAGCAGACAGAAGGGGAGGGATTATTAGTCAAGTTGGCCGAACAAAAACAAGAATTAGAAAAGTTACAAGAGCGGTTCACAAAAGATTTCGAACTCTTAGCGAATAAGATACTTGAGGAGAAATCAACTAAATTTACCGAGCAGAATAAAGAAAATCTAAAAACTATATTATCACCATTACAGGAGAAAATACTTCTTTTTGAGAAGAAAGTGGAGGATACCCATAAGGAAAATATTGGATTTAATGCATCACTGCATCAACAGATTAGAGGTCTGCGTGAAGTGCACGAGCAAATGAGTCGAGAGACACTAAATCTTACGAAGGCACTCAAGGGGGATGCTAAAATGCAGGGTAACTGGGGAGAAATGATTTTAGAAAAAGTACTTGAAAAATCCGGACTAGAAAAGGATCGTGAATATTTCGTGCAGAAGAGTTTTGAGACATCAGATGGAGCCAAAGTATTTCCAGATATAGTGATCAATCTCCCGGATGGGAAAAAGATGATCGTAGATTCTAAAGTATCTTTGGTAAGCTATGAGCGCTATATAAATGAGGAAGAAGACGTTGCCAAAGAAGCAATGCTTTCTATGCATATTCAGTCTATAAAAAGACATATAGATCAGTTGAGCGAAAAGAATTATCATGATCTCTACCAAATGGAGTCTCCTGATTTCGTACTCATGTTTATTCCAATAGAAACTGCATTTTCACTCGCCATTAATTCAGATACGTCGCTTTATAATAAAGCTTTTGAAAAGAATATTGTCATCGTGACTCCTTCAACTCTATTAGCTACTTTGCGTACCATAGATTCCATGTGGGTCAATCAAAAGCAGCAAGAAAATGCTCTGGAAATTGCACGACAAGCTGGCGCACTTTATGATAAGTTTGAAGGATTCGTTACAGACCTTATACAAATTGGAAAGCGAATAGATGACTCAAAAAAGGAATATACTGAGGCTATGAATAAACTCGTGGATGGTCGTGGAAACATCATTCATAGCATAGAAAAATTAAAGAAAATGGGAGCCAAAGCTAAGAAGGCACTGCCAGAGAGTATTTTGCGAAGAGCAGATATAGAGGATTCTGATTCAGATTTTTAAAAAAAACTAGAATATGAATAATAAATTATTGCTTGTTTTCCAAATATTATTTAGCACTCTAATTCTAAAGTCGCAATCACTTGCCTACTCTGATACGCTTATGTATTATGGTTCTCAATTGTATCAGGCTAAAGATCTCATACTAGCTAAAGAAAAGCTAGATAGTTGTATTATGTTAAACCTTAGAAATGATGAATGTAAATATTATAGGGCCAAGATAGAGTATGATATGAAGTCATACCATAAGGCCTCTATTATGTTTAAAAATGTGCTAGCACTTCAAGAAAATGATGCGAGCAGTTGGCATATGCTAGGATTATGCTATACTAGTTTGAAGCATTATGATTCTGCAGAGTTTTGTTTCAAAAACGCGGTAAGACTAAACTCTAGACGATCGGATTTTTATGCCAATTGGGGGAATAGTCAGTTTCTCCGTGGCAACTATGAGCACGCTGATCAGCTCTATGGCACAGCCATCCTTCTAGATGAAAAGCAGGTACAATACTATGTAAATAGAGCAGAGATTCGTGCTAAGCTTGGAAATAGAGAAGATGCTCAAGATGATTTAATACAAGCGCTATCTATCGAACCTGGTAATGCTATGGCAAAGAAGCATCTTGCTGAGCAGACAGGCTGGGATACTAAATGGCTTTTCATTCTTGGATTAGGTTTTCTACTTTTCTTTAGCTTAATTTTTTGGCTGCGAAAAAGATAGAATAGATCAGAACTCCTATAAGTCCTTCTTGAAATCTTTCTTATAAAGTTCCATAAGTTCTCTTATGGAATCATAGCTATTTTCTAAAAGTCTATCGATTTCATCTTTCTTCTTCCACTCAACTTTTTCTATATTTTCTTCGGCCTGAGGTATAAGCTTCTGATTAGAATCTGCATGCATCAGAAACCAATGATTGGACTTTAGAATATGCTTATTATCTAATAAATAAGTGTGATAAGTAACATCTATTTTTCCTTTTAGTTTTGAAATCTTAACTCCACACTCCTCCTCTACTTCACGCACGGCTCCTAGTTCAGTAGTTTCATTAGCTTCTATCTTACCTTTAGGTAAATCCCATTTGCCATTTCGAAAAATAAAAAGTATTTGATTTTGTTCATTAATGACGAGTCCTCCGCCTGCATTGATACAGGTAAAGTTCTTAGCCAATTCTTTAAAAACTAAATGAGTATCACTATGAAATATGATATGATTTTTTACGGTGGAATACGTGACTTCTCTTATCAGATCAATTAGTTTTCTAGCTTTAGTATAATTATAAACCACAGCTTTGTTTTTACCTATTTTCTTAAAGGAAAAAGCACCTATATCACTTAATATTCGCAGTGTATTCTCTCCAAATTTTATAGTATACATAGCTTTTCAATTAATCTTTGATAATCATTACTTTTCTCTTTGTTACAGTGGAATTTTTTTATATTCAACTAATTCAGGCTCAGGATCAAATACGTTGTAAGGTCTTGCTTTTGTTGCATACGGATAGAGTAGTTATGATGTGGCGGAGTATAATTAGTATACGTCTGATATGGGGCAAATCTATAGCCATAATCTCTGACACCATTTATATACCTCGTAACAAAAAAACTAGCTAAATTATGTTTTCGCAACTCTTGTGATAAGAAAAATGCATCATTCGCATTTTGAAATCCGGTAATATTATACACTATTTTTTCATTAATCATCCTACCAATAAGCATTTTATGGCTAGCTATTGTTTGAATTGACTTACTTTGAACACCAAGCAGAATTCGAAATTCTTCACCCTTATTTTCAGCTTTGGATATTGCTTTTAAAGACTCTTCTTTTCTTATAACTAGATATTTCAACCTCCTGAATGTTTCTAGTTGTTCTTCGTCTAATCTTATTAAACTATTTAACTCGTTTCTAAAGGCATTTATTGAATTAACCTCTCTATCTTGAGCAGAAAGATAAATTGCGAAAAGGAAGATTAGAATTGACGAACTTAATTTTTTCATATACTTTGTTTTTAAACTATGAGATAATTTAAAAATCAGCTATAACGCGTTAAGTGTATTGAATTACAATAATTGATATCAATTTTAAAATTAAAAAAACCAAACAATGATATATAAAAACACATTCTCATTCCTTACTTTTCTATAGATATTTTTTTGTGAATTGTTTCGGTGTCAATCCCACATTCTAATATATAGTTTCCATTAGGAAGTTGGTCTACCATTATTTCTAATGGATTCATATTTTGTGTAAATATTTTTTCCAGAATGGCTCTACCCTCTAAATTATAAATAACAATTCTTCCAGATATTGGTTTACTTCTATTGATAAATTCAATAGTCAATTTATCCTTGACCGGGATAGGAAATAAGACTAAATGCTCATTATTAAGATTAGAAATACGGCTTGTTATAAAATTATAGTCATTAGTACTCGCGAAGCATTTATTGGAATCTAATGCTATTACCTTGTAATTGCCAGATTTATTGACCTCTGCATAGTACCGTTTTTCATTAGGTAGAAAGGTATTATTCCAAAACCAGCGGTAGGAGAGAAATCCAATTTGCGTTATTAGGACATTAGCGATATATTTGGATAGAGTAATTGTGCTTGGACTAAATTTAACTAAATTGAGCGTGATAATACTATCACATCCTCCTGCATTTTTCAGCGTATCAGTATAAACTCCAGCTAGTTTTAAAAACTTTCCATTGAAGTTAAAACTATCATACGCGCAGATGGAGTCGAAAATATTTTTTACATACACCGTATCTTTAAATAAGACCATAGTTAAAAAACTATCACATCCTTTAGCATTGACTAGTGTATCAGTATAAGTACCACTTTTAGTTTGAAAGATTCCGTTAAACCAAACGCCTGAATTGTGGCAGAATTTTCTATATAGCGTTTTAGACGATGGGGGACTGTAGTTGAGTTTAAGAATAATCAAACTATCGCAATTATATATGGATTTTAGACTGTCAGTGTATGTTCCTGGTAGGGAAATAAATCCGCCTTTGAAAAATACGGAATTCCCTATGCAGACACTAGTATCTATAGTTCTAGAATAGGTAGGGTAAACAGTTAAATTTAAAGTGACAACACTATCGCATCCATTAGTATTTAAGGTTGTAAATTTGTAGGTGCCAGAAACGGTGCGGAGTATGCTGCCGAATAAGTAACTACCCCCTTGACAAACCTCTGCAGAAAAGCTATAACTCGATGTATCTCTTGAAGTATAATTTAATGTAATAAAGCTATCACAGCCGTATTGATTAGTCAATGTATCTCTATATATACCGCTGATATTGCGAAAAGAACCATTGAAAAAGTATGGATTATTTTTACACTGAGATAGGCTGAAACTATAAAATGATGGATTCCGAACGACAAGATTTAAAGTAATAAAGCTATCACAAACTTGGCTATTGACCAAGGTATCTAGAAATGTACCACTTACCTTTCTATAACCCCCATTGAATAGGATAGAATCACCTACGCAGATTTCTTGATTATAGCTAAACGAGCTCGCAGTTTTTATTGTGAGGTTCATCGTGACAAGGCTATCACAGCCTCTACTATTAACTAGAGTGTCTAAATATATTCCAGCAGTGGTGCGATTCAATCCATTGAAAAAATAACTCGAGTTTGAACAAATAGATTGATTGAAGCTGAATGCCGAAATAGACTTCACAAATAGGTTTAGCGTTATAATACTATCACAGTTTTTGCTGTTTAGTAATGTATCGTAATAAATACCGCTTACATTCAAATTTTTTCCATCGAAAGAATAAACTTGGTTAGAGCAGATGGTGTCAGAAATAGTTCTATAGGTTCTAGAATTTACTGTCAGATTGAGAGTTACTATTGAATCACAGCCTAAACTGTTAACAAGTGTGTCTCGATATATTCCTGCTGTAGTCCTTGGTATTCCTTTAAATACATAAGATTGATTGTCACACAAAGTAACAGGAAGATTCGTAAATGATAAGGCCTTGATAGTTAGATTTAAAATAACAAAACTATCGCAACCTACACTATTGACCAATGTATCTCTATATGTGCCGGTGGTCGTTCGATTCTGTCCTTTGAACCAATAGGAGCGTCCATCGCATATAGCGGTATCAATCGTTTTGGTGCTGTTCGCTTTTACAGTAAGGTTTAATGTAATAAAACTATCACAGCCCTTTGAATTTACTAATGTGTCTAAATAAGTTCCTGAGGCAGTCCGCCAGACTCCGTTAAAGAAGTAAGGGTTTTTAGGACAGATGGAGGAATCAATTGTTCTGGTATTAGTCGATTTTATCGATAAATGTAAATAAATAAAGCTATCGCAACCATTAGCTGCTAGCAAGGTATCCTTATAAATGCCCGCTGCGCTTCTAAGCAGTCCATTAAAAAATAAGGATTGATTGGAGCAGATGGTATCATATCGATTGAAACTACTCGTATCTTTCATCGTCAGATTAAGTGTAATAATACTATCACAGCCTTTACTGCTTGCTAGCGTATCTATTATTGTACCCGTCGCACTTCTTGCTTGACTTTTGAAAAAATAGGTCTGGGGTCGACAGAGCTGAATATTGAGTGTAGTGAACTTCTTAAGATGCACGAAAAACCGGATAGTCAAACTCCAAGCTGAGTCGTAAAGTAATCCTACACCATTACTGATCATTAGACACCTGACACTATCTCCTGTTGAGAAACCTCCGCTTTTATAATTTATTGTAGTATCCACTAGTACGTTATTTCTAAACCATCTATATTTCGGGTTCGTACCTCCATTGATATCTGTTCTGGAAAATATGATACTATCTCCTTGGCAGATCGTATCTCCTTTATTGCTAAATATTTCTACATATGGAATAGGGTCTTCTGACATTTTGACTAGATAGGCATCTTCTGCACCTCCATAGGTGTTCTGATGCCCTCCAGTTGAGATGAGCGCACTGGAAAGGGTAACCCCTGAATAATATATATTTCCAAATCCATCAGGCACACTCGAGTAGAGATAATCATCATTGGTACCGCCATAGTAGGTTCCCCAGAATCTGGTGCCACTAGGGTTAAACTTAGCAACAAACCCCTCAATATTACCACCAAATACATTTTTAATGCCTGCAAATGCAATGGCATTGGTCGAGAGCGTATAGCCTGTGAGATAAACATTGTTAAATTTATCGGTAATGCAGTGTGGTCCATAATCTCCGTTGGATCCTCCATAGTAGGTCCCCCATAGTCTCGAGCCATTCGTATTAAATTTTACTAAATAGGCATCATTCGCACCCCCAAAGGAATTTTGAAATCCTCCACTAGCTATCGAACTGGTAGAATAAGTGAAGCCAGATAAATAAACATTGAGGAAAGTATCTACACAGACTGAATTGCCAAAGTCAGCAGACGAACCTCCATAATAGGTCCCCCATTGTCTAGTGCCATTCGGATTAAACTTCGCTAGAAAACCATCCCGTCCACTATTTTTTGTATTTTGAAATCCAGAGCCAGAGATATTCGTAGTCGATTGAGTTGTGCCACAAAGAAAGATGCTACCTTGCTTATCTACTGCGCATTGCGCGCCCTCATCGAAGTTTGTACCACCATAGTAGGTTCCCCATTGGCGTGTTCCACTTGCATTAAATTTGACCAAATAAGCATCAGTCAGATTACCAAATGTGTTTTGAAATCCTCCTGTCGCAAAGATATTATTGTTCGATTCTGTTGTTCCAGCCATATACACATTGAGCCCAGTATCCGTAGTGCAGGTAGTATGATCTTCGTGATTGCTACCACCATAGTAGGTCGCCCATTGGCGGGTGCCTGCTGCATTAAACTTGACTAGAAAACCATCTCGATCACCACCATGTGTATTTTGATGACCCCCAGAGGCCATACTCGCTGTCGAAAGTGTTGTCCCACATAGATATACATTATTGTTTTTATCTACATGGCAGAAGGTGCCTCTATCATCATCCGTACCTCCATAATAGGTCGCCCATTGACGTACTCCAGAGGAATTAAACTTGACTAAAAAGGCATCATTTAAACCACCCCCATAGGCAGTCTGATGACCTCCAGAAGCTATCGTAGTAGTAGAAGCTGTGTGGCCACATAAGTACACAAATCCAGAACCATCTATAGTCGTGAATCCGCCCCTCTCCTGTGCACCACCACCATAGTAGGTCGCCCACTGCAGTAGCGGGTCTATTGTCAAGTTTTTTGATGTGTCGTAGCTCCCAAGTCGAAAGCTTAAAATATCTTGGTTTAATTCAAATGAAGATGCTATCGGAACCGTCTGATCTTGATAACTTATAGGCTTAGCCTCTGTGATTTTACCTAGAGAATTTATCAGTTGCAAATTTCCCTGTTCATCTATATTTAGTTGTTCAGCCCACTTTATTTTTAGTTTTATCTGATCTGTCTTTCCACCTGGATGCACCACGAAATCATATTTTAGAAATTCCTCTTTTTTGGAGTCTGCTGAACTGAAATAAATGACCCAGTCAATATTCGGGTAGATATTTTTATATGTAACTTTTTTATATGAATTTACATTGAGAATATTAAAATTATAATAGTTAGTGTAGCTGCTTAGCGGATTTTCTTCAATGATTTTAGCTGAATAATTCGCTCCGTTAAGTTCCATATCCATTCGATAAGACTCATGTTTAGAGTTTGTTTTTTTATCTGTTGTCTGGCTTGCAGGTTCCCATTGATCAAACTGATAAGTCAGTCCTTTTTTAGTTATGAATACAGTGAGATTTCCAGATTTATAGAAATACTGGACGAGCTCTTTATCTTCCCCTACCACCTGTCCTAGATTCTTTTCAAAGCCTGAGGTGGATGGCTGACCAAAGCTAACTTTACCTGCATTCGGCTGCGATGCCACTAATTCGCAGCATAGGAATAGAACAAGTATGGTAAAAATGAGCTTCATTAAGTTTTTAGTGAAGTTTTTTTAAGTAAATTGATTATCACAAAGATAGGAATAATCGACTATCTTTTATAGTAAAAAACCAAACTCGCTTTTTCTATCGTATGAGCGTTTATATTAAATCCTACAATAGCGGCATTGGTGTCTTGATTTAAGTCTAGTTTTTCAATATCTAGGGCATAAATAGTCATCATATATTTATGAATACCATGACCCACTGGCGGACATGGACCTCCATAGCCATAGATGCCATAATCCGTTTTGCTCTGTATAGCCATCGCAGGCAGCAGCTTTTTGGTTACATCGCCCGCATTGGCTACTAGTTCTGTGGTAGTCGCTGGTAGATTAAAGACCAACCAATGCCACCACCCACTGCCAGTTGGTGCGCTTTCGTCATGTATCGTGATCGCGAAACTTTTTACACCTTTAGGAGCATTCGACCAAGATAGGTGCGGAGATATATTCTCTCCCTCACAGCCAAAGCCTTTGAAAACTTGCCTCAACGTAGCCTGACCACTCAGGTCTCTGCTCTGAAGGGTAAAGGTCTGCGAATAGCTAGCCGCAGTGATGAGCAGAAATAGCAGGGATAATTTTAGTTTCATATCTGTATATTTAATAAAGTGACAACTACAAATTTAAACGGAAAGTAAAAACTAATCGAAAAATTGAAAATTTCCATCAAAATAGTTGAACTTATTGAGTCTTTTGTATCATTTTTGAAGTGCATAGTAGATTGCCCTGCTGTTGATAGTCTCCGACTATATTCGTGTGTTAGTAAATTTACAATTTACCCCCTAATAAGCATATCTCCATACCATTCCAGTAGTATAGCCACTATGACGGATAGATAAGGCATAATGACGAAAACATTAGGCCTCAATGCGAATAGATGAGGTAAGATGATGGGCAGATTAGCGAACATGTCGGTCAGATGAAGCATGATGACAGGCTTTTACAGACAGAGATTATCTATCAGCCGCACTCCTTCAAGCCAACCGGCATATAGGGCTGCATAATCCAAACCTTCCTGCCAATGCTTTTGGTCAATCTCAGATAGGTCCTGTGCATGGCGCAGTTCCAGATACTCTAGATCCCAGTAGTCTTTAGAGGCTATCATGTCCTTAGCCTGCGCTAGCACTATTTCTGGAGTGTCTATGGCACGATGTTTTTGTATAAAATCTAAGACCTGATAGATATCTCCCGCTTTTTGTTTGCCATCCTCTGATAGTCGCATATTGCGGCTGCTCATAGCCAGTCCATTAGGCTCGCGTAGCGTAGGGCAGCCTACTATTTTTATGGGCATGTATTTATCTCGAATTAGTTTTTCTATGACCTTGACCTGCTGGAAATCTTTGAGGCCCATATAGACCTTGTCTGGCCGCACCGCTAGAAATAATTTTTCTACGATAGTAGCTACGCCCTGATAGTGTCCCGGGCGCTTGGCTCCTTCCAATATCGTATCGAGGTATCCGATATCTAAAGGAGATATCTCTAGCAGAGGATGCTGATACATCTCATCTACACTCGGCATAAATAGTATATCGCAGCCATGTTCTCTTAGTATTTGACTATCTGAATCCGTCATACGCGGATATTTATCATAGTCTTTAGGATCATTAAACTGGGTAGGATTCACGAAAATACTTGCTAAGGTTAGACTGCACTCAGCCTTCGAGCGTTCTATGAGTGAGAGATGCCCCTCATGAAGTGCGCCCATGGTCGGCACAAATCCTATGACCATACCTAACTCTTTCTGCCTATCTATGTAAGCTCTTGTGTCATTTACTGTATGAAAAATCCGCACTAATAATTTTTAAACGTCATTTTTTGTCATTCTATAGTTCTATATTTGCTGTATTGATTTAAACAAAAATAAAGGAATCATTCATTTGAATTGAATTAATTTTGTATTAACTCAGTAGAATTTAATTTTAAAGATATAAAAACAATCAGTATGTCAGATTTAACACAGAAAATGAAAGCCTTAGAGAGCACCATAGGTGTTCTAGAAAAATCATATGGAAAGGGCACAGTCATGCGCCTGGGCGATTCCAGAGTCATAGCGGTAGATACCATACCTTCGGGTTCTATCGGCTTAGATTTATCACTGGGTATAGGCGGATATCCTAAAGGCCGAATTATAGAGATATATGGGCCAGAGTCTTCTGGTAAGACCACCCTGGCTATTCATGCTATAGCCGAAGCGCAGAAAAAAGGGGGTATCTGTGCGATTATAGATGCGGAGCATGCCTTTGATAGAACCTATGCCGCAGCACTCGGAGTGGATACCAATAATTTATTTATCTCTCAGCCAGATAATGGAGAGCAGGCATTAGAAATAGCCGATCATTTGATACGAAGTGGAGCTATAGATGTCTGTGTAATAGACTCGGTAGCAGCCTTGGTTCCTAAGAGTGAACTTGAAGGAGAAATGGGAGATAGTAAAATGGGACTGCATGCACGATTGATGTCTCAGGCACTGAGAAAATTAACAGGAACCATAAGTAAGACGAATAGCTGTTGTATTTTTATCAATCAATTGAGAGAGAAAATCGGTGTCATGTTTGGAAATCCTGAGACTACTACAGGCGGTAATGCGCTCAAGTATTATGCTTCGGTGCGATTAGATATCCGTAGAATAGCGCAGATAAAAGACAAGGAAGGAGAGATCATTGGAAACCGAACCAAGGTCAAGGTAGTAAAAAATAAAGTAGCTCCGCCATTTAAGGTCTGTGAGTTTGACATAATGTATGGACTAGGTATATCTAAAGTTGGTGAGATTATAGACTTCGGTACAGAGCTCAACGTATTAGAAAAGAGTGGTTCATGGTATAGCTATGAAGGCACTAAGATAGGCCAGGGTAGAGATGCCGTCTTACAATTTTTAGCAGATAATCCAGAAGTAGCTAAGGAAATGGAAGCTAAAATAAAAATGCAAATAGGCGGTACATCGCCGGCGGTAGAAGAGGAGACCTCTGAAACTAAGGCGGAGAAAACAGAAAAGACTAAGTAATTTGGTAAATGTAAAATCATCGATTTTATTTATTGGTCTAGCCATTCTATTATATTTTCCAATTTTTGGATATATGGAATGGCTTCCATTAAAAAAATTTGATGAATCTAGATTAGCGGTCAATGCAATAGAAATGTTGCAGACTAATAATTTTTTGACTACATATTATGAGGGTTTTCCCGATATGTGGAGTACCAAACCTCCTTTACTGATTTGGATGCAAGCGTTAAGTATAAAATGCTTTGGTATGAATGAGTTTTCAACTCGCTTTCCTTCAGCATTAGCTGCTTTAATGATTTGTATCATTCTTTTATGGATCTCCATATACATTTTCAAAATCTGGGAGATTGGCGTTTTTTCTATACTTGTATTGATAACTTCACAAGGCTTTGTAAACACGCATGGATCAAGATCTGGAGATTATGATACCTTACTTACATTATTCTTGTTTATCAATGGGATTGCTTTTTATCTATATACGAAAAACCAAAATAATAGGTTTGCATTAGCTTTCTTTTCGAGCCTCATTCTAGGTGCAATGACGAAAGGAATTGCTGGATTTTTCTTCATGCCTATTTATTTGTTATATTTAATAGGAGTGAAAAAAGTAAGAATTATATTTAATTGGAATATAGTTTTAGGCTTATTAATTTCTATTTTGATTATACTTTCATATTATTTTATCCGAGAAAGTGAAAATCCGGGCTATATGACTAAAGTAATTGAAAATGAGCTAGGTGGAAGATACTTGAAAACCCTAGAGAGCCATAGTCATCCTTTCTCATTCTATTTTTTAAATCTCATTGAAGTTCGATTTCTAACATGGTTTTTCTTAGCAATTATTGGATTTTTCACTTCTAGTAATTTAAGTAAAGGTGCTGATTTTGTCCGTTTTTGTTTCTTTGTGGGATTTAGCTTTCTGTTTATCATTTCATTTAGCCAAACGAAGCTTATATGGTACGATATGCCAGTTTACCCTTTTTTAGCAATAGTAGCTGCCAGTGGTATTTTTCATATTTATAAATTAATTCAAAAACCACTTTTGGCATACAGTTTCATTTTTTGCTTATTTGCTTTTCCTTACCTAACTATTTTTTCTCAAGTATATATCCCTAGATTTTCACCAGAGGAAAGCAAGGATTATCGACTCTGCGAGTATATTCGTGAAAACAAAAAGCAGCTAAGTAAAATTAGTGACTTACATATAAATTGGGTGAGCTATAATTCACAAAATTTGTTCTATGTATATTCTGTTAAAGAATTAAATCCTAATGTTAGATTTAATTCTGATATCAAATTAGGAGATAAAGTGCTATTGTATCAAGATGAAGTAGAATTGAATCTTAAGAGGAAGTTTAACATGAAGTTAATTTCATATTCTGAAAAATATAGTGCTAAAATTTATGAAATATGTGGAGATTGAAGACTGGCAGAAACAATTTTTTGTTTTAGCTGGTCTTCTTTTTTTATTGGTACTATTTATCCTCCCAGACCATGGTCATAAAGGGGATATAAGATGCTGGGCGGATTGGTCGGCCTTTATCCGTATGCATGGGTTGACTAATATTTACTACTCCGATACAGACTATCTGCCTGCCTACCACTATATCTTATGCGCATACGGCCATAGCAGAGAAACTATCGAAAGAATCTATACCGACATAAACTATTTTAAGATGCTTGTATTTCTATTTCATCTGGGGAGTAGCTATATCATGTTGTTATTCATTCGCTTACTAGATACTAGGGAAAAATTGCCACAAGGTATTTTCTACCTGCTCAATATAGCCGTGCTATACAATACATTGGTCTGGGGTCAGGTAGATGAGATTATTACATTTTTTGTGGCCTTGAGTCTTTATTTCCTCATGCGCGATCAGCCTCGCTGGGCTATGATTTCTTATCTATTGGCCATCAATCTCAAATTACAGTCTATCGTTTTTTTACCATTAATCCTGCTTATTGTCTTCTTTATTTATCTTAGAAAAAATATCAAGACCTTCCTATTAGATCTTTTCATATTAGTATCACTTCAATGTTTGATTTTTTCACCATTTATACTGGCGGATAAACTCTATATGGTCTGGAATACCCTTTTTCGTCTGGTCGATAGTCAGCCTTTAATTTCTGCTAATGCATACAATCTATGGTTTGCTATAATTGGCATAGACGCCAGAGCTACGCACGATACGGAGACGTTTATAGTCTTTACCTATAAGCAATGGGGCTTGTTTTTGTTTTTCCTTATGAGTTTTTTCGCTCTTTTGCCTCTTTTTATTCAAGTGATGAAACGGTGGTTTCTTCATTCTAGTCAAGAG